>OJKP01000011.1_pt1 | contig 192016 bp, 149 predicted proteins | sample 1596521 | NCBI WGS metagenome assembly OJKP01 (sample SAMEA4350130, study PRJEB24818) | metagenome | biome: human; feature: gut; material: faeces | place: Denmark | collected 2013-09
ATGAAGACTTTCCCGTCGTTCACTGGGCGGTGAACGCTCTACCACAGGCCTGTGGTAACGCTACCGGACGGCAGCGGTAGAGCTACCGGACGGCAGTGGTAGAGCTACCGGACGGCAGCGGTAAAGCTACAAATGGGCGTTGAACGACGGGTAGATGGGTATCTTTGGACAGGAAGATGGATATCTGTGGACGGCAAATACGAAGTCCCAAAAGAAGTCTCTCTGAAAAGGAACGTTTCTCTGAAAGGGCTTGGTCAACGTGGCTTTCCGTAGAGCCGACAAACTGGCAAGAACTTCGTCCCAGCTCACCGATGAGGTGGAGATGGCGCGCATACAATGTTTCCTTGCGGGAGATACCAAAGAGAATAACTTCTCTTGCGATATACTCTTTGAATGATTATATATGTTGCGGATTTGAAGAGAAATTCCTTCTGGGAAATTACAAAGGATAAGAGGAAGGCGTGAAAAAGCAAACCTTTAATACAAGCGAGAAAAATATAAACATGCTACATAACATACTAAAGAGCATACAAGGAAATAGGGAAATGTTGTACTTTTGCAAAGATAAATGGCCGAGTAATGTGTCGGCAATAAGAAATCTTAGAAAAACATACAAACATCTATTCTAAATAATGTTCAAAAAATAACTTTGCAGCGAAATATGGCGCGCAAATCCTTTCCGCATATTTGCATGCCACTATCTAATCGCGAAAAATACAATAATTCTACATACAATACATCATGCGAAAACAATTACTTACAGTATTTGCATTATTCCTTGCAGTCATGAGCGTTTGGGCCCAGGGACCCTCATGGCGCTACAACCGCTACGACGGTTTCAAGGCTCACAAAGTTACCGACAAGACTATCGTTTTCTTTGGTAACAGTATCACCAACATGCACGAATGGTGGGAAGCATTCAACAATCCCAACATCGTCAACCGTGGCGTGAATGGTGCCGAAACCCCCATCATGCTCGAACACTTCGAGAGTATCTTGGTAGGAAAACCAGCCAAAATATTCTTGATGATGGGCACCAACGACCTTGGAACCTCGGGCATGAACACCCCCTCACATGTAGCCAAGAGCGTGCGCACAGCCCTTATGCGTTGCCAGAAGGAAAGTCCCAACACACAGGTATATGTGCAAAGCATTCTGCCGTGTACAGGTAATAACATTAAGGACACCAAGAACGTGCCCATTACCAACGACTCGCTCAAGAACATCTGCACCGAGTTTGCCAACGCCACTTATATCGACCTTTACCCCCTGTTGCCAGGCATACCCACCCACCAATATTCAGCTGACGGCACCCACCTCACCATGGCGGGCTACCGCATCTGGTGCAACGAAATAGCCAAATATGTAGGCTCAGACTGCGTATACCCTGCTGACGCAACCGACAATTGGGGCGGTCTCAGCGGCATAGCCGGCATGCGCAACACCTACTTTGCCGCTCTACCTGTCAAGGCTGACGACATCATTATGCTTGGCGATGATAACAACGACTGGCATGAACTGCTCCATGCCAACAATGTGAAGCAGCGTGGTGGTGCTTGGGGCTACCCAAGCAACGACCTCGGCACAATGACTTCGATGCTTAACAACACCTTCAAAGGCCGCTCCGACAACAAAGAGCCCAAAATGGTGTGCATCATGCAGGGCTACAACGAGATGCAGGGCGACAAAGACGTGGCAACAGTGGCTGCCAGTTACAAGGCATTTGTTGAGAAAGTGCGTAGCTATTGCCCCAATGCCGTTATCAAACTGTTTGCTGTAATACCTTCGCCCACACAAGCTAAGAATGCAGGACGCAGCGACATCTTCAATGCTGAAATTGAAAAGATTGCGGCCAGCATGGACAATGTAGACTATGTGCCAGGCTCATACACCTCGCTCTTGAAAGATGGTGTGCTCAATGCAAACTACAACATGAACGGACGTCTCAATGCCCGTGGCTACGCCAAACTCTCGCAGGTTGTAGCCGAGGCTATTGGTGCTGAAAATGGCGTGACTGCCACAACCGACGCTGAGGTGGAAGAACTCATTGCCAAGATTGATGCACGCAGCAAATTGGTAAGTGCTTTGCAAACGGCGGGTAGCCTCAGCATTGGCAATGGCGTTGGCCAGTATACTCCTGCCAACGTTGCCCCGGTGTTGACTGGCATTGACGAGGGTTATGCCTTGCTTGCCGACCCCGCCACCACCAACGAGCAACTCACAGCAAAGAGCAGTGCCTATGCCTCGCTCGTTACAAGCGTGTTGCCTACAATCAACATGCCGCTCGCGTCAAACGACACCGAAGAACATTGGTATCAGCTCTATACCCCCAATCGTGGCTCATTGTATAACACCTCGCAGGGTGCTGAAAAGGATTTGATAGGAGGACAGAATACAAAGTATAAGAACACCATGTGGAAGTTTGTGCAGCGTGACGACAAGTCATTCGACATTGTCAATCGTGCCGATCAAACTTACGTAAGTCCTGTTGCCAAATACAACACAATGATAAAGACAACCGCAACCCGCCCCGACAAGGGTTGGACGCTGAGCTATGCCAATGTGTCTGGCGTGTTTATCATCTCGTCGGGCAGCGTGCAGCTTAACCAAACTGCCAATAAGGATAAAAGCAATGGTGTGTGCAACTGGAGCACAAACGAAACTGGCCAAGACCGTAACGACAAAGGTTGCCAATTTGCCATAGTAGATGCGCCGGCGCCTGAGGATATAAATATTGAAGACATAGACCCGACTTGCATTAAGGACTACGAAATTTCTTTGCAGACGGGGGCATTCGTTGCACCCTATAAGAGTGATGCTTTAGTATTGGCTAAAACGTGGGAGAGCACCGAGGGTAATCCTAAGATAAAAGTCACAACGGGGGCAAGGAATATGGCGCCTTCCGAGGTGAATAAGGGCGATTACTTAATGTGGCATCCTGTTGGGGGAAATTGCGACTACACCGTATCGGTTGAGGGTGTAGGACCTAATGGTCAGAAGTGCCTCATTACGGGTTACACCTTTAGCTACTCGTCAGCCACAGAAGGTCAGACCATAACAGTGGCAGGCAAGACATTCACCGCCAAGGCTGCCGAACAGCAGGCTGAAATTACTGATTTGTGCGAGACATCAACCGTATTCAAGGTGGCTGGTAAAAGTGTAACGGGCAAGAGTGCTATCCTCAAAGACTTCATTGTAAAGGTTTTTGTGCCAGGTTCTACTGGTGACGTAACGGCTATTGGCAATGCCACAGCTCCGGCTGTCAGCACGCCTGTTTACTACTACGACCTTCAGGGTCGCCGTGTACTCACCCCCACAAAAGGTATATTCATTACGAACCAAGGCCATAAGGTGGTAATCAGATAAGATTTTTCCTCTACCCAACGAAAGAAGGCTTGGAATGCTGTGAGAACGTTCACAGCATTCCAAGCCTTTTTTATAATTGAATTGCATGAAAGCTATTCCACTTCTTCCTCACGTTCCATTATGCTAGCAGCGAGGCAGTCGGCGGTGTGGACAATCATGACTAGGGGATAGAGCGAATGGGCGGTATCATAGTTGCGCTCATCCTCATAGGAATTCATGTTTACGCCCCATGGCCCCATATGCCAACGGATGGCAAGCATTTCGGCATCGGTCATTTCAAGACCACTGCAGAGAAGAAGGACGACGGATTTCTCGCCATGCCCCATGGGGAAGTTCTTGTAGCTTACGTTGTAGCCAGGCACGTCTTCCCACACACCCATGGCATTCTTCTTACGCTTTGTGGTGGGTTGATAGACATCGGACTTGCATACATCGTGAAGCAGACTGGCCAAGATGACGCTCTCTCGAGGCACTTCGCGTTCTAGCGTAGGCTCAAGTTTTTTCATGCCTTCCCATACTTGGAGAGCAGCTTTACAAGTATTGAGCGAATGGAGCACGAGGCCTCCTTTGATATTAAGGTGATGACCCGCAGAAGCGGGGGCATCGAAGAATCCTTGTTCTTCGAGATCGGAAATGACATCTTCCATTCCCTCGCGCTTACATGAGCGAAGGAGTTGGAGGAATTCTTCCTTGTAGGATGATAAATCGATATCCATTATTAGATTATTTGTTGTGACAATGTGAATAGATCTTTACGATAATGTACTCTCTTCTGAGATGGTACATATCGCTACTTCATATAAAAAGGCTAAGATTGAGAGCAGATGATGCTTCTAAATCTTAACCTTATTATTTTCCTTAATGACTATGAGCAGTTTGTCTTTAATCGTTCATTACTATGCCCGTAGCCATATGCGTGTACTCTGTGTACTATGCCTTAGCTAAGAGGGCATCTACGGCAGCATCGACCTTTTCAAATTGGAACTTCTGCCAAATACTATCCATCAAAGCGGCTACGCGCTCTGTGCAAAGGTTGCCGATGCTTCCTTCATGAGTATGGTGAATGTCCTTGTTGGGTGTAAACTGACCAGCCTCAATCTCGAGGCCTACTTTCTTATAGGCATCGCGGAAGGGAGTGCCCGAAGCAGCCAGACGGTTGACTTCCTCTACGGAGAACATGGCATCGTAGCGAGTATCGTCAAGAATGTGTTCGTTCACTTTGATGCGCTCAATGATGTAGGTGGTCATATGGAGGCAATCAATCAGGCGATCGAAGGCGGGTAGGAAAGCTTCCTTGAGTTCTTGAAGATCACGGAAGTAGCCACAAGGAAGATTGTTCATAATCAGAATCATCTCTTGAGGCAACGCTTGCAACCGATTCATACGAGCACGGATAAGCTCGAACACGTCAGGATTTTTCTTATGGGGCATGATGCTTGAGCCCGTGGTACACTCGTCGGGGAGCTTAATGAAAGCAAAGTTCTGAGAATTGAACATGCATGCATCGAAAGCGAGTTTTGCCACTGTGCCAGCCACGCTAGCAAGAGCATAAGCCACGTTGCGTTCCATTTTTCCACGTCCCATCTGTGCGTAGACCACGTTGTAGTCCATAGAATCAAATCCTAAGAGGTCGGTGGTCATCTGGCGGTTAAGAGGAAAGGATGAACCATAACCAGCAGCAGAGCCAAGAGGGTTGCGATTGGTGAGTCGATAGGCGGCTTCAAGGAAGAGCATATCGTCGGTAAGGCTTTCGGCATAGGCACCTAACCAAAGTCCGAAGCTTGAGGGCATGGCCACCTGTAAATGGGTGTAGCCTGGCATGAGCACAGACTTATAGCGTTCGCTCTGCTTCTGCAATTCTGTAAACAATTGTCGTACGGCCTCAGCCACCTCGCGGAGTTTCTCTCGCGTGAAGAGTTTGAGGTCGACAAGCACTTGATCGTTGCGCGAGCGACCGGAGTGGATTTTCTTTCCCATATCTCCGAGAGAGCGGGTGAGCATGAGTTCCACTTGTGAGTGGACGTCTTCGATGCCATCTTCTATCACGAACTTGCCTTCTCGGGCAAGATTGTAGATTTTCTTCAGTTCACTGAGCAGAGGTTGCAACTCATTGTCGGCAATAAGTCCGATGCTGTGGAGCATGGTGACGTGTGCCATCGAACCAAGCACATCGTAGGGCGCGAGGTAGAGATCGAGTTCACGATCGTGGCCTACGGTGAAGCGGTCTATTTCGTCGGTCACTTGAACCGACTTTTCCCATAGTTTCATAGTCAATGTTTTAGAATTCCTGTCCGATGATGAAGTGGAACTGCGAGCCACCGGCGTGCTTACCTGAGTATCCGCTGATGTACTTTTGGAATCCATAAGCCCAATCGATACCCATCAAGCCGACCATGGGGAGAAGGATTCTCACACCCACACCTGCAGAACGCTTCATATTGAAAGGATTGAATTTCTTGACATCTTGCCAAGCGTTACCTCCCTCAACAAAGGCGAGTGCGAAGATTGAAGTAGAGTTTTCGAGCATGAGCGGATAGCGGAGTTCAAGCGTCATGCGGCTATAGGCGTAAGCATCGCCATAGTAGGAATTATTTCCAGAGAGCGAACCATTTTCATAGCCACGCAACCCAATGGTCTCTGTTGCATATCCGCTTGAGTAGCCCGACATGCCATCGCCACCCACATAGTAGGTTTCAAAGGGAGACTTTTTATAGCGATTGTAGGAACCGAGGATACCGAACTCGAAGCGGGTCATAAGGACCGGAGCCTTGACTGCACTAGAAAGAGCGGTAAAGTTGCGGAACTTGAACTTCCACTTGTGATATTCTATCCACTTATTCTTCTCCTGCATCTCCTGCTGATACTTAGAACTCTGGTAGTTGTTGGCCAAGTTTTTATAGTCACGACCATCCCAAAGCGAATATGGCGGGGTGAGCGTCACTTGGAAGAGGAACTCCGAGCCCTTGCGCGGATAGAACGGATGATCCGTAGAATTACGCGAGAGTGAGAGTGAGAGGTTGATATTGTTGCAGTTACCATCCGTGATTAAGAAGTACTGCCACGACTTCAGCATATAGCGCGTATAAGAAAGCTCGGCCATAAAGTTAAAGTAGTCATCAGGCCAGCGTAAACGCTTACCGAATCCAAGACTAAAGCCTAACATTTTTACGTACTTGTCAGGGTCGTAAGCATCTATATAATAGCCGTTCGATGTGCCATAACCATACGCATAGTTCATATACTGCGTATAGTAGTTTTGGTTCACATAGTTAGAGTTTACGTCGCTCTGCTTGCTATAGTAGATTGAGAACGAGAGTTGATTAGGCCGCTTTCCGCCAAGCCATGGTTCGAGGAACGAAAGCGAATAGTTCTGATAGTACGTACCATTAGTTTGTACTTGCAGAGAGAGCGTTTGTCCGTCTCCTTGCGGTATGAAGCCAGCACGCTTATATCCTTTTTTGAAAAGATTTTGGACAGAGAAATTGGTAAACTTCAATCCTACACGTCCCACGATACCCGTTTGTCCCCAACCAGCAGAGAGCTCTATTTGGTCGCCACCTTTGGACACGAGAGGATAGTTTAGGTCTACCGTTCCTGAAATAGGGTCGGGCTTGATACCACTTTGTCCAAACTGTGTCTGAAGTGCTTCAGGGTCGAACTGATTCATCTGCGCCAAGTCTTGGATAGAGCGCTTGATGTTTTCCATAGAGAAGAGGTCACCCGGCTTTGTGCGTAGCTCGCGTCGAATAACGTTTTCATAGACGCGATCGTTCCCCGAGATGCGCACGTGGTTGAAAGTGGCTTGTTGTCCCTCTTGGATGCGCATTTCCAAGTCAATGGAATCTCCGTCGACATTGATTTCTACGGGGTTAAGGTTGTAGAATACGTATCCATTATTATAATAGAGGTTGCCGATGGCATCATCGTCGGAAGAAAGGCGTTTATTTAAGAGAGTTTGATCATATACATCCCCTTTTTTCATTTGCAGGAAACGCTCGAGGAGGTCGGAGTCGTAGACTGTGTTTCCCACCCATGATACGTTGCGCAAATAATATTTTTGTCCTTCGTATACATTGAGATGTACGTTGACGTACTTTCCATCCACGCTTTCTATACTGTCAGAGGTAATAAGAGCATCTCGATAGCCCCATTCATTAAGTTTCTCCACAAGGAGGTCTTTATCTTCCTTATACTTCTCTGGGAGGAATTTCTTAGAACGAAACATGTTGATGAAGCTCTTTTCGTGAGTCTTCTTCATAGCTCTTTTGAGCTTGCCCACATGCTTGGGGTCGGCACCGGTGATAAAGATTTTCTTTACCTTGACTTTCTCGTTCTTATTGATATCGATGTCAACGAGTACACGATTGTCGCCCGTAACGTCCTCTCTGAGCGTGATGCTTACCTCACAATTCTTGAAGCCCTTTTCCTCGAAATGCTTCTTGATATAATGCTCGGCACGGTTAATCATATCCGTGGTAATCTGGTTTCCAGGTTGGAAGCCAATGATTTTCTCGCAGTCTTCGCGTTCCGACTTTTTCACTCCCGAGTAGCGTATGCTCGAGATGCGAGGTTGCGTGGTGAGTTTCACGTGGAGATAAGCCTTACCATCAACGATGCTATCGGCTACGATCTCTACGTTTGAGAAAACCTTCTGTGCCCAATACTTGCGTATTGCTTCGGTGATATCGGGTCCAGGGATTTCGTAGGTTTGTCCCACAACGAGTCCCGAAATACTTTGTAAGTATTCCGAATCGTAGCCTTTCATTTCGTCTACCGTGATGCCGCCAAGCACATAACGCGGATGGTTGGCGGTATAGGTTATCACGGGCGCATTGTCGTTCGGCGATGCTACTTGATCGTTGGTCTGAGCATGTGCACTGAGGGCCATGCTAGCAGCCATTGCGAGCAGTATGCGTGAGGAATATTTCATTCGTTTGTTTGTGTGTTATCAGTGTTGGTTACCTGCTCGCTGGTCTTTCCATAGCGACGTTCGCGATTTTGATACCAAGCAATGGCTTGGCAGAGATCAGCTTCATGGAAGTCTGGCCAAAAAGTGTCGCAGAAATAAAATTCGGTATAGGCACATTGCCACAGCAAGTAATTGCTAAGTCGCACTTCGCCTCCCGTGCGGATGAGCAGGTCAGGATCGGGCATAAAGTTGGTGGCCAAGTGGGCGGAAATTGTATTCTCGTCAATGTCGGTGGGCTTGATTGTACCCTCGTCCACCTCGGTAGCTATCTGCTTCATGGCTTCCGTTATCTCCCATCGAGCGCTATAGCTCAGAGCGATGACCATGGTCATTCCAGTGTTGATAGCTGTGCGTTGCTGCAACCCAAGGATGGATTCGCGCACCACTTCGGGCAATCGAGCGAGGTCGCCTATGATACGCAGCCTTACATTGTTGTTCATAAAGAGTTCTTCCTCTAGCGAGGTAAGTATGAGCGACATGAGAGCTGCCACCTCATCGGCGGGACGATTCCAATTTTCGGTGGAAAAGGTATAGAGTGTCAAGAATTTCACCCCTAGGTTGGAGCATGCTGTGGTGATTTCACGAACAGCAACTACACCCTGTTGGTGTCCCATGCTACGATTAAGACCGCGAGCTTTAGCCCATCTCCCGTTACCATCCATAATGATGGCAATGTGAGCAGGTATTCTTGAATGGTCGAGTTGCATATATTGGAGTTGTTATGAATAAGTTATGTGTACGGAAGTAATCGTGCAGACTACACTAGATGCGGAAGGCTAGTCGCGATTACACGTGGGACACTTTGGACTGAGATCGTAAGTTAGTGTGAGCATCAGTGAAGAGTAGATGTCCTTATTGCGAAACATCTCCGATTTGATGCCGAGCGGTGCATCGAGTCCATCGAGCTTATCAGAAAGGCTGAAATGTACTAGCCAATCGAGGCCAAGATTGAGGCGTGCCCCCACTTTATACTTCACACCAGCTCCTAGGGGAATATTGGCAGTGAAGGATTTTCCCGCCGCGCCATAGGTAAGTCCGAATCCCATTTGTAGATAGGGGACTAGACGAGAATAGCCTCGATAATCGCGCTGATAGCCGTAGGGCAAGAAGTGTATTTCGTAGAGTGCGGACAAATCGTAGATGGCACTGCTTACGGAATAATTGAGTTGCGGAGTTGCCACAGCATTGGGGTTGGAAGGCAGATAATTCTTGAGCGTTGAAGTAGAACCCTTCACGCCTATATAAGAGAACTGCGTCTTCACAGCCATGCGTGGATTGAGCGGGAAACGAGCAACGAGGCCACCTGCTAGTCCCATTTTGTCCTTCACATCGGTAAAGTTGGCCGACATACCAAGCCCCACACCGAGTTCAAGGCGATATACAGGGTCTTCCTGCTGAGCGAATGCTCGCTGCGGGAGGAACAGGAAGAGAAGAAGCAATAAATATGTAATCTTAGATAAGAGGTGCATGATGCCTGTGCCGATTGAAGATGTTGCCGTAGATAAGGACTTTTTCTATACGAGAAAGGTTGTTCCTATATATCAAAAAGGGGACTTTCCATTCTTAGAAGAGAGAGACACACCTTATTTATTATATCATGAGTCCGTATGGATATTTAGTTCCAACCGAGACGATTGATACGACCACGATAGACCATGCCTGTGCCGCCGAGAACCACCCAAATGTAGTGATCGGCATCTACGGCGATACTGACGGAAGTTGCCCCTGTTGTGTCGGGATGAGAAAGGAGGTCATTTTTCCACGTACGTCCGTTATCATTACTCATATAGAAAGGAGCCACAGTGCCATTGGCGACATTTATTCCTGTGAGCACAGTACCTTCATCGTAAGCAAAGAGGCAGACCTGTTTGAGGAGCGGACAAGCATATTTACGAAGTTCCTCCGTTTGGGGAAGATTTATCCAAGGGTAGCTATATTCACCCGAGCGATCGATATCGCGTTTCCACACAGTGACAGAGTCGGCCGTTGTACCATCCGCCTTTGTCACTTGGCGCGAGCCTACCATGAGTGAAATTTCTCCTTGCTTATCAGTACGGCTCTGCTGTGTAGCGGCGGCCACGTCGGTGCCTTGCGGCAGTTCTGTGGGAGTATCAACACCGCTTTCGTTCCATGTGATGCCATCGGCCGAAGCATACATTTTATTACCAGCAAGGGCATAGAGGCTATCCGTGCTCTGTCCTACGAGGGCATTGAAATGCTGGGTTGCACTGATGGACGTCCAATTTCCTATTGCCGTTGTCGATGTCACTAATTGACCTCCAGCAAGAGCAAAGAAATGCCCTGCAAAATACTGGATAGTATGCACATCAATAGCGCTACCGCCTACTGGGGCAACGAGTTGAGCCTCATCAAACGAGGGTGATTGGCGAGAAGTCTGAACGAGTTTCACCTCACCATCCATGGCACGACCGAACACATAGATACTTCCGTCCACGGCCAGTGTGCGACTTTCTACGAAAGATGCCACAGGGCTAAGCGGGTTATGCGACAACAATTTCCATTCCAATTCATCCGCATATTCTTTGTGTACACGAATATCGAAATCATAGTAGCGCTTTGATGCGCCATCGGGGGCATAGGCCACCACTTTGCGTACCACGGAAAAGTCTGTGCTATCGGTGGGAGTAAAAGATTCTTCTTTACCCGTCTCCATATTGACAATACCTAGCGTACCTGTACACTTAATGCCATTTGAGGCAAACACGAGTTTATCCACACAGGTGCCCACTGGTAACGAGTCGGGATTAAACACGCGGCTTTTCAGTTGGTCGATATAAAGATGATAGGCACCACCTGTCACAGAATACGTGGTGGTATCATTGACAATGCGCTTGAGCGTGCCGAGGGTGGCAGAGGTTATCACACAGTCGTTAGAGAGTTCCTCCGAAACATCTTCTGAGGAATTACAAGAAGTGACCATGCAGCCAGTCAGGAGCACCATCACAAGGGCGAATATGTTGAGTTTCTTCATGTCGTGATATAGAGAGTGTATACTTCAACGTGCAAAAATACGTACAAATTCTTATTTAATGGCCATTTCGCGTCCATTTATCTTGTTTTAACGTGATATAAACGCTTCTGTGCTTGTTTTTCAAAGTACGGAGGTTTTTCTATGAAGCTTCGCTTTCAAGAAACGTTCCCATCAGCCAAGGCACTTCGCAAACGGCGCAAGTGATCGTCCTCTCCCACCATCCAAACCACATCGTTACGCACAATGATATGTTCTGCCGTTGCGGGAACGATACTGCCATCGCTCGCTTCGAAGCCCACCACCATGCAGTGATAATCAGCACGTATGCCGCTATCGCGCAAGGCCAGTCCGATGAGCGGGTTTCCCTCGCGGATGAGCAATCGGCGGAGCTGCAAATGATTGGTGTCTGGCGTCTGACAGAGAAGTTCGCTCTGCAAGCGCTGTTGGAAGCGCTGCAAACTATCATCGCTGCCGATGGCTTCAATGCGGTCGGAAGGAAAGAGTATGGCTTCGCCATCGGGAATATTGATACGGTTGTCGCCACGCACGATGGCTGCAATCATCACCCCTTCGGCGTGGCCAAAGTCAAGTTCTCGGAGCCTCTTGCCCGCCCATGCGCTATCGTAAGGAACCTCTAACTCGGCAATGTGAATGTTTCGGCTTGTAAGTCTTCCGGCATAGCCCGGTGTAGCCTCTTCGCTTTGTGAAGCCATAACCTCACGTGAACGCAAATTTTGCAGGAAGGTACGTTCTAGCTTGATGCTCACTAATTTAATGCGTTTCGAAGCCACAATTCCGCCCATAATAGCAAGAGAGAGGATCACATGCCATGGCCACCATAGCGGCGAGAGAAAATTGAGGATATAATAGACCGCTGCAGAAGCAATAACGTAGCGCAAGAAGAAGGTGAACCACAACCCTACCCTGTCCCACCGACTGCGATGACGGAGTTGTCGCCACTCGTCGGAATGATTCTTACGCATCACGATGGCACGAAGGAAAGGCGCAGAGAAGGCCAACGAAAGCACGCCACACGTCACATTTCCAGGCCAATGTCCAAAAGATTCGCGACACAAGGGAAGTAAGAGAGAAAGGGAGATTATGATTACGGCAACGCTCAGTGTGAGATATGCCCCCAACTGGCTCAACAAGGCTGTGAGGAGGCGTTTCCACAGGTGCTCATGCTCGGGATGAGCCTCACTCTTTTGTCCGCGTTCGTCTAGCCGATGAAGTACAGTAGGCGGTATGATGCGTTCGAGCACATTGTAAGCGGGAACCGCGGCACGAATCATATAGGGTGTGGCAAACGTGGTGATGATGCTCACTGCCACCACCACGGGATAAAGAAAATCGCTAGTCACGTTAAGCGAAATGCCGAGCGAGGCAAGAATAAAAGCAAATTCTCCTATCTGTGCCAGCGAGAATCCACTCTGAAGAGCCACGTGGAGGTTCTGTCCAGAAAGCAAGAAGCTTGTGGTGCCGAGCACAGCCTGTCCTACAATAATGGCTAAGCAAATCACAAGGATAGGCAACCAATAAGCGACCAACACCGTGGGATCGACAAGCATGCCCACCGACACGAAGAAGATTGCTCCAAAAAGGTCTTTCACTGGCGATACCACTCGCTCTATCTGTTCGGCTTCCACCGTTTCTGCTAAGATACTGCCCATCATGAAAGCACCAAAGGCAGAACTATAACCTGCTTTCTCGGCCATTACTACGAGCAAGAAACACAATCCAATGCTGACGATGAGTAGGGTCTCGCGATTCAAGAATCGATGAGCCTTGCGCAGGAATATAGGAATGATATAGACGCCTACCACAAACCACAAGATAAGGAAGAAACCTAGTTTGAAGAGGCTACTCACGAGTTCCAACCCTTGAAACTGTCGCGACACGGCCACTGCACTAAGCACCACCATGAGTAATATGCCGAGAATATCCTCAAGGATGAGCACAGAGAGTACCTCGCTTGCAAACTTCTTTTGGCGTAATCCGAGGTCATCGAAGGCCTTATATATAATCGTGGTACTCGACATGGCAAGCATACCGCCAAGAAAGAGGCTATTCATATTGCCCCATCCAAAGAAGCGCCCCACCATATTGCCCACACTCATCATGCAAAACATTACGCTACACGCGGCAATAATGGGAGCGGCTCCCATCTTCACAATCTTTTTAAAAGAAAACTCGAGGCCGAGGGTAAACATGAGAAAAATCACGCCAATGTCTGCCCACGTGTGAATGCTACTGAAGTCGGTCACGCTAGGAGTATAGGGCATGTGAGGTCCAGCCAGAAAACCGGCCACTATGTAGCCAAGCACAAGAGGCTGCTTGAGCCGCTTAAAGATGATAGTGACCAGGCCTGCAGAGATGAGGATTAGGGCAAGATCGGTAATGAGAGAAGGCATGATGAGGGAATTTTGGAGAGGATAAGATAGACTATAGTCATGACTAGAACTAATCGCTATTCTAAGATACTAAAAATGAGCCATTCCTATCTTGAGTAGGGCTGTTGCGGATAGACAAACAGCACATTACGCGAACTAAAATAGCGCTCCACTTGATCGGGTAAGCGATCCAAGTAGGCATGATAAGAGATGGTGCCGCGACGGGCGCAAACGAAGATGAGCATGTGGTCCTGGCGCGAGGTGTGGGCCAGTTGTATTAAGTTATTCCACGAATTAAACTCGCTATAAATCATGGGCAGGCTGCTATGAGGAGAGGCTGCAATATAGTGTTCTATAGCCGTGAGTGTGGTAGGCGAAGAAAGAGCTTCAAGCCCACATCCCATCTGATGGGCAAGAAGTGCAATACGATCCATACAGTGGGCAAATCCTTGTTCAAACTCTGCCTTCGGTGGCACCAACACGTGAATACGTCGCACCGTGTTGAGAGGGATTGTGTCGCGATAGATCATAATCTGACGGTCAACGGAAGCCAAGAGGTCGGCCACTGTCTTACCATAGAAAGAGTCGGAAAGGCGTGCTTTTCGGTGAAGACCAAGCACAAGATCGCTCACAGCACGCTCCTTCACCGTATGCGAAATGCCACTCACCACGTTGACAGACCACCGCTGATAAGTCTGAATACGTATGCCTGTGGCCGAAGCCATCTTCACAGCATTGTGGAGTTGCTGTTCACCACTCCGACGGGCAGAGGGATCATTCTCTAACACCACGTTGAGCGCAATGATAGGAGCGACAGAATGGGGCGTACGGAGCATCAGTGCGAGATTGACCAATCCTGGATTATTCTCGGGATTGTTGAGAGCAATGAGTATGCGGTCGGAAACTTCATCTGAGGCTGCGGCACTCGATGCTTGCTGCAAAGTGTCAGTCACGGCCAGTTTGCGCGCTGTATTCTCAGTCACTAGCGAACTCACCACGCAAGTCACAAGAATGAGCACCATTGCCCCATTGAGCACATCTTCGCCTAATAACCGACTGCCATCTGGCAAAACAATACCATAGCCCACGAGTACCACAGCCAATGTGGCTGCTGCACGCGACCCCGTGAGGCCAAACATAAGGTTGCGTTCTGGGGCCGACATGCGAAAAGCTTTTTGTGTAGCAAAACTTGCGAGCCATTTGCTCACTATGCCCACCACCACCATCACACAGGCCGTAAGCACCGCCCCAGAGTGTTCTACGAGCGCGCTGAGATTGATCAGCATACCCACACCAATAAGGAAATAGGGGATAAAGAGGGCATTTCCCACAAACTCTACATGGCTCATAAGAGGTGATAATGGAGGAATCAATCGGTTGAGCACAAGCCCCACGAGAAAGGCGCCGAGGATACCCTCCATGCCCACTATCTCCATCAGTCCTGCACCTAAGAAAACAAGGCCCAACACAAAGACATATTGCACCACGCTATCATCATAGCGACGGAAGAACCACCGACCGATGCGCGGAAAGACATAGACAATGATTACACCGAGCAGCACCACCTTGATGACGAGCCACACCCAATAAAGTCCTGTCACATTCTCCTTAAACATTCCCCCCACCACAGCGAGCACCAAGAGCGTCAGCGTATCGGCCACGATGGTGCCTCCCACGGCAATGCTCACACTAGTGAGCCGCGAAAGACCATAACGCAACACAATGGGGTAGGCGATAAGCGTATGTGAAGCATACATCGCAGCGATGAGCACACTAGCAGCAACGCCATAGCCCAATGTTAGAGAGTTGGCTGCATAACCTATGGCCATTGGAATGGCGAAGCTAAGAAGACCTAGCGTAAGAGCCCTTCCCTTGATACGCTGCACATCTTGGAGATTCATCTCTAGCGAAGCAAGAAACATAATATAGTAGAGCCCCACTTTACCAAAGAGCTCAAAACTGCCATCGCGCTCAAGCACTCCGAATCCATGGGGACCAATAAGTATGCCTGCAAAAATCATTCCCACAATGGAGGGAATGCGTAGACGTTCGAGTAACATCGGGGCAAAAAGAATAATTGCCAGCACGATGAGGAATATCCATGTGGGATCTGTAATCAAATTCTCAGGTGTTTGTGATGAATAATGGGCTAGCTCAAAGGCTCAACCTTGGCCATGAGGAAGAAGTGGATTCCCCCCGTGGTAAACGATTCTGCAAAGTTATTGTATTTTTTTTAATCTCGCGCTACGCATGCGCGGAATTAAGTTGACAAGAGGAGGAGACTTGGCAGAAGGAACACACACTCTCTATCAACGAGGCAACTCTATGCTAGAAGCAGACCTCTTAGAAGCAAGTTCTTTTGTCCCACCTCATTTATGGGTGGTTCTATAAATTCTGAAATTCATGGTATCCAATTCTGATGTGCGATTTGCATGGTCTTGAAAGCGTCTTTTTCTTTGAGAACATGGGCTGCGGCTCAGCAATTCAAGCAAACTTGAATGCATTCGCCTTGCACCATGTTTGATAATAAAATCAGTCCCATAGCCCGCTATGCCCCTTCATTTTCTATCAAAAAACACTCCCAATACCATACAAATCCCATCATCAGAATTTATAGAACCACCCTTATATCTTACCCACAGGAAGAAAAAATAGGCATTAAATTACCCAAAAAGCCATTCCCCATCGCCTATAGACTATAAAACAACAGAATAAGGCTTCATTATCAAAAAAGTATTGTAATTTTGCACACGGAGAGAAAAACCTTTCTTTCTGCAACAAAATTCTACACTCAGTAAACAAAATGCAACAAGCAGACCTCCAATGACCGCGCTTTTATAGCGCTAAGAGGGACGTTTGCTTACAAAATTACATAAAATTCAAGCAATGAACGTAGCTATCGTAGGTGCCAGTGGTGCCGTGGGCCAAGAATTTTTGCGCGTCCTCGCCGAACGCGATTTTCCTATCGACAATCTATTGCTCTTCGGGTCAACCCGCAGCGCAGGCACCCAATATACCTTTCGCGGTAAGGAATATACCGTTAAACTCCTTCAGCACAACGACGACTTCAAGGATGTAGACATTGCTTTCACCTCAGCAGGTGCAGGCACTTCTAAAGAGTTTGCTGCCGACATTACAAAGTATGGTGCTGTGATGATTGACAATTCATCGGCCTTCCGTATGGACGAAGAGGTACCTCTCGTAGTGCCAGAATGCAATGCCAAGGATGCACTAAAGCGTCCGCGCGGCATCATTGCCAACCCCAACTGCACTACAATCATGATGGTGGTAGCACTGCAAGCTATCGAAAATCTGAGTCATATCAAGCGCGTACACGTGGCTTCCTACCAAGCTGCTAGCGGAGCTGGACAAGCTGCTATGGACGAGCTCGTAGAGCAATATCGCGAAGTACTCAATGGCCAACCCGCCACTGTGAAGAAATTTGCTTATCAGCTGGCTTTCAACGTAATTCCTCAAATCGACGTATTCCAGGACAATGGCTACACAAAGGAAGAGATGAAAATGTACAACGAGACACGCAAGATTATGCACTCAGATGTGCTGACCTCGGCCACCTGTGTGCGCGTGCCCTCACTTCGTTCTCACTCTGAAGCCATTTGGGTGGAGACAGAGAGCCCACTCGAAGTGGCCGACGTGAAAAAGGCTATTGCTGGTGGCGACGGACTCGTGCTCATGGACAATCCCGAAAAGCAAGAATACCCCATGCCGCTCTTCTTGGCAGGTAAAGATCCTGTATACGTGGGTCGTGTACGCAAGGACTTGGCCAACCCCAATGGTCTGACGCTCTGGCTCGTAAGCGACCAAATTCGCAAAGGTGCTGCACTCAATGCTGTACAAATAGCCGAATACTTAATTAAGGTAGGCGACGTGAAGTAGGATAGTTTTAAGCCTTGAGGTTATCGGCAAAGGTTTTAAGTTTTGAGGTTATAAGGTTATAAAATTACTCCATGCAGCAAATATTGGCTGTCAGAAGGATACTTTATAACCTTATAACCTCAATACTTAGGACTCAGAACAACCTAAAGAACAATATCCAATGAAAATCATCATAGCTGGCGCAGGAGCTGTAGGCACGCATTTAGCCAAGCTGCTCTCGCGCGAACATCACGACATAACGCTCATGGACGAATCGGCCGAGAAACTCGAAGACCTCTCATCCGATTTCGACATTCTGACGCTCCCCGTGTCGCCCTCATCGATTTCAGCACTCAAAGAGGCTGAGGTGGGTAAGGCCGACCTCTTCATCGGAGTGACTCCCGATGAAGCGCATAACATGACCGCCTGCATGTTAGCTCACAAATTGGGAGCAAAGAAAACAGTGGCTCGCGTAGACAATTATGAGTATGCCATGCCCGAGCATCGTGCTTTTTTCTCAGAAGTGGGTATAGGATCGATTATCTATCCTGAAATGCTAGCTGGGCAGGAGATTCTCCACAACATTAAGCGTAGCTGGATTCGTCAGTGGTGGGAAGTACAAGATGGTGCACTCATACTGCTAGGAGTGAAGGTGCGTAGCAATGCACAGATTCTCGACCAGCCACTTAAAGACCTCTGCGGACCAGAATCACCCTTTCACATCGTGGCCGTGAAGCGCGGTGACGATACTGTGATTCCCCATGGTGGCGACTGCCTACGTGCGCTCGACGTGGTATACTTTATGACTACGCCGAAGTATGTTAATTACATTCGCGACCTTGCAGGCAAGGAAGAATACCCCGATGTGTCCAACGTGTTCATCATGGGCGGTGGCAGCACTGCCGTGCATCTAGCCAACGCCATGCCCGACTATATGCACGCCAAAATCATTGAGAGCCAGGCGCAGCGTGCAGAACATCTCAATGAGGTGGTGACGAATCGACATGCCATGATTATCCACGGCGATGGACGCGACCTTTCCTTGCTCGAAGAGGAGGGCATTCGCAAGGCGCAGGCTTTCTGTGCACTGACGGAAAACTCGGAAACGAACATTCTCGCGTGCCTTGCAGCCAAGCGTCTAGGAGTGCGTAAGACGGTGGCCATGGTGGAAAATACCGACTATATCAGCATGGCTGAGAGCCTCGACATCGGCACCATCATCAATAAGAAGACTTTTGCTGCTAGCCACATCTACCAGATGATGCTCAAAGCAGACATTACTTCCGTAAAAAGCCTCACCGTGGCCAATGCCGACGTGGCTGAATTTAGTGTGCCAGAGGGGTCGAAGATTTGCAAGCATGCCGTAAAGGATCTTGATCTTCCCTCGTCTATCACGCTAGGTGGTCTCGTGCGTGGAGGACATGGTCAGCTCATTAACGGTTCCACCATGATTCGTCCTGGCGACACCGTAGTGGCATTCTGCCTTAGCGGAGGTATCAAGAAATTGGAAAAATTCTTCAAATAAACCACTTAGGAGAAAGTAAAAAGCATTCCCTCCTGGCCAAAAATGGCTAGGAGGGAATACTTTTTTTATGCTTTAGTCTCTGCGGAAGATATCGCGTGTATATACCTTTTCTTTCACATCATCGAGGCTAGCATCATAGCGATTGGCAATAATGGCATGGCTCTGCGCTTTGAAGTCGGCAAGTGTATTCACCACTCTACTTCCAAAGAAAGTCGATCCATCCTCAAGCGTAGGCTCGTAGATAATTACCTCTGCACCCTTTGCCTTAATGCGTTTCATAATGCCCTGAATGGCCGACTGGCGGAAATTGTCAGAATTCGATTTCATTGTCAGTCGATACACCCCCACTATGGGCGGATTACTAGCAGCTCCCTCTGCATCATACTCATTGTTTTGCGAATAACCATACCAGCCAGCCTTGCGTAGCACAGCATCGGCAATGTAGTCTTTTCGCGTGCGATTGCTTTCCACGATAGCCTCAATGAGATTTTCGGGTACATCTTGATAATTGGCCAATAGTTGCTTCGTGTCCTTCGGCAGGCAGTAGCCACCATAGCCGAACGATGGATTATTATAGTGCATGCCAATACGTGGGTCAAGCCCCACTCCTTCGATGATCGCATGCGAATCGAGCCCCTTTATTTCGGCATAGGTGTCGAGTTCGTTGAAATAACTGACACGGAGGGCTAAATAGGTATTGGCGAAAAGTTTTACAGCCTCAGCCTCTTTCATACCCATGAAGAGCGTGTCGATATGTTCCTTGATAGCACCCTCTTGCAGCAAGCGAGCAAAAACATGGGCGGCTTGATTCATTTCCTCCACATTCGTCACCGACTCAATGGCACTATTCTCAGCCTCAAACTCGGGTTTGTCGATAAGTTTAGGATATCCCACAATGATGCGACTGGGGTAAAGATTGTCATAGAGCGCCTTGCTCTCGCGCAAAAACTCGGGCGAGAACAGGAGGTTGAACTTCTGTACTCCACGTTGAGCATAACGCAAATAGAGCGAACGTGTGTAACCCACGGGGATAGTACTCTTAATCACCATCACGGCTTCAGGATTAACCTCGAGCACGAGGTCAATCACCTCCTCCACATGCGAAGTATCGAAATAGTTCTTCACAGGGTCGTAGTTCGTCGGTGCAGCTATCACCACGAAATCAGCATCTGCATAAGCCTGACGACCATCAAGCGTGGCGGTGAGGTTGAGTTTCCCGCTAGCGAGATACTTTTCTATATAATCATCTTGTATCGGCGAAAGGCCGCGGTTGATCTTTTCCACCTTTTCGGACACCACGTCTACAGCCGTCACGTGGTGGTGCTGAGAGAGCAAGGTAGCGATACTTAGCCCCACATAGCCCGTACCAGCCACAGCTACTCTAATATCTTGAAATTCACGCATATTGTGTTATATTTTTCGAAGTTATAGTGATTCAAAGAAATGCGGCTCGCGCTGCAACAGATCGACAATGCCAGCGGGCGGACGCTGATTGAGGAGTTCGCGTTTCATCCAGTCCATGTAGGGCGCCACATGGGCAAAGAATTGGTGATAGCCCTGACAGAGATAGTTGAGACCAGGCTCCCCATCGTCCGTATGGCAAAAGCGATTCTTCGGACATTCCCCATTACATGCAAAGAGATATTGACACTCACGACACTGGCGCGGGAGCGATGTTTGCTTAGCTTGCCCGAAAGCCTGTTGGCGCGGAGAATACATCATGTCGATGAGCGACTGTGTGCGGATATTGCCTAAGCGATATTGCGGAAAGACAAAGTGGTCACAACTGTACACATCGCCATTCCACTCTATTGCTCCCGCATGACCACATGTCTTTGCCAGGGTGCAAATACCAGGCTGCTGCCCCATCCAATTAGCTAAGGTAGAGTCGAAGAGTTGGATAAAATATTCACCTACATCATGGCGCACCCACTCATCGAAGATGGTACAAAGGAAGTTGCCCCACTGTTCGGGCGTAATGCTCCAATCAGCTAAGCCTCCCGCTCCAGCCTCGTCGACAGCGGCTAGAGTGCGGCCATCAGAGTGGTGCTCTAGGCGCTCTACGATGGGCGTAAACTGTAGATAGTGGCAACCTATTTCTTTGAAGAAATGGTAGAAGTCGAGCGGATAGTCAGCATTAAAGTCATTGACCACAGCAAGGGCGTTCCACTCCACGCCATGCTTCTGCAGTAGGCGAATGCCTCGCATTACTTGCTGAAACGAGGGCCGACCTCCGCGGTTGCGACGATATTCGTCGTGAAATTCCTGAGGCCCGTCAATGCTCACTCCTACGAGCCATCCCTCCTGACGGAAAAACTCACACCACTCGTCGGTGAGCAGCGTGCCGTTGGTCTGCAAGCAATTATCTATGCGATGACCTGCGGCATGCTTACGTTGTAGTTCCACCACGCGCTTATAAAACGAGAGCGGACGCATGAGTGTTTCTCCGCCATGCCAGGTAAATAGCACATCGGGTAGAGTTTGCGCAGCAATATAGTCGTGGATAAACTTCTCTAGCAGTTCATCGCTCATCACCTCCTTAGGCGAATCGGCATAGAGTTTCGACTTTTCAAGATAGTAGCAATACTGACACGCCAAATTACAACGTGAGCCCGCTGGCTTGGCTAGCAGATAGAGCGGTGAGGAAAAGGGAGATATGTCCATTATATCAGTAGAAGGATAGGAGTGTTCCAATATATAGGCGATATAGGCGCAACCATTCTCAACTAGTACCAGGAGCGACGCGTCCCCGCGTCGGCACAGCCAGAATGCAGCCAATCTTATGCAAAAGTATCACTAAAACCTGAAACAGCCACCATCAAGCGTCACATATATTTACAATCGCCCTTGCTCCAACGCTTTATTTTCCGTACTTTTGCAACATGCGATTAATTAAAATGACGGGCGGATTGGGCAACCAAATGTTCATCTATGCCCTATATATAAGCATGCGCCGACACTTTAGCGACGTGCGCATTGACCTCTCTGACATGGTGCACTACCACGTACACCATGGCTACGAGATGCACCGCGTATTCGGCTTGCCACAGACAGAGTTCGTCATGAACCAAAAGCTGAAGAAGGTGGTCGAATTCCTATTCTTCAAGACCATCCTCGAGCGCAAGCAAGGCGGACGATTGGAGCCCTATTTCGGTAAGCATAGTTGGCCTCTAATCTATTATAAAGGATTTTACCAAAACGAGCGCTACTTTGCCGACTGTAAGGACGAGGTGCGCCGAGCATTTACCTTCGACCTAAAGCAGGCCAACGAGCAATCGCGCCTCATGGCTCAAGCCATTGAGCAAGACGCTCACGCTGTATCGCTCCATGTGCGCCGCGGCGACTACTTGCTACCCAAGCACTGGGCCAACTCGGGAAGCGTGTGTAGCCTCAGCTATTATCGCCGAGCCGTAGAGGAAATGAAGCGTCGCGATCCTAAAGCCCATTTCTACGTATTCTCCGACGGCATGGACTGGGTGCGAGAGAACATTGACCTACCCGCTGACACTCTGTTCGTCACGCACAATCAAGGCACCGATAGTTGGCAAGATATGATGCTCATGACCCACTGTCGCCACAATATCGTGTGCAACTCCACTTTCAGTTGGTGGGGAGCATGGCTCAATACGCATGAAGGGAAAATCGTTATTTGCCCCGACCATTGGTCGGTCACAGAACGAGCCTCACGCTTTGTACCCGAAAGTTGGATACAGATAACAACTAAAGAATAATAGTCTTGCAACCCTCCACGATGATACATATAGCCTTAACCATTACCCCTTCCTACGTACGTTTCTGCAGTGTAACAATGATGTCGGCCATGCGAAATAACCCGATAGGAACATTGGCTTTTCACATCTTGGCGAAAGGCCTCAGCGAGCACGACAAGCAAACACTGAGAGAGCTTGCAGCCCCCTACGAGGATCAAGTATGCTTCTACAATGTGGAAGATCAGATGCTACGCGGCTATACCATACGTTGGGAGGGGAAAAGACTTCCCATGGTCGTGTTCTATCGTTGTCTACTTGCTTCTATCCTGCCCACCGATGTGCAGCGTGTGCTCTACATCGATTGCGACACTTTGATACTCAGCGATCTTTCTCCATTATGGAACGCACCACTTGACGACCACCCCTTAGCAGCTGTTGCAGATGAACCTGTTGAGATCAATCCCGCACACGCCCAACGTCTGCAATATGAAGTATCCGACAATTACTTTAACGGTGGAGTTATCCTCTTCAATCTAGACTATTGGCGCAAACACAATCTAGAAGAAACCTGTCGCGAATTCTATCAGAAATACCCTGAACGCATACGCTATAACGATCAAGACTTGCTCAATGGCTTGTTCCACAAAAGCCGCATACTGCTCCCCGCTCGTTGGAACGTGCAGTCCAACTTTTATCGTCGCAAGAAAGTGAATCGTTATCAAGACAATCAGGATTTTCTGCAAGCAATGCTCCACCCTGGTATATTGCACTACTCTTCACGAAAACCCTGGCAGCTATACAGCACGCATCCCTTAGGGCATCTTTTCTTCCACTACCAAGCCCTCACTCCATGGGCCGACAAACGGATGCCACGCGGATGGATAGACCGATTGCGCCAGGCTTGGCACCAACTGCCCTATACCGTGCATCTAAAGCCCAAGAAGTATATTACCCATGAAGAGTGGAACAGATTATTGCAAGAAAAAGGATAACCCATGGTATCAATCATCATTCCCGTTTACAACGCCGCTCCCTATATAGCGGACACTCTTGAAAGCGTACTGCAATCCACCTATACCGATATAGAAATAGTCTGCATGGACGATGGTTCTACCGACAAATCATGGTCTATTCTCAAGCAATACGCCGAAAAAGACAAACGCATTCGCGTGTTTCATCAAGAGAACGCGGGCGTATGCAAAGCACGCAACGAAGCCATTGCTGCTTCTCATGGAGAATACATCCTGCCCATCGATGCCGACGATTTGCTCCTCCCCCAATTTATTAGCCAAGCCGTCAGCGTACTCAATTCCCATCAAGAAGTAAAAGTGGTGGCACCCACGGCAGAATTCTTCGGCGAGCGCACTGGACTTTGGCGTCTGCCCACATTCAACCTGCGAAAGGAAGCTCACAAAAACATTCTCGCCGCTTGCGCCATGTATCGCCGCACAGATTTCGACCGTACGGGCGGCTATTGCGAAGAAATTATTGCCCGAGAGGATTGGGAATTTTGGATTCACATGCTCAAAGACGGCGGCGAAGTAGTGCGTCTTCCCGAAGTCGGCCTCCGCTACCGCGTGCAGAAGCATAGCAAACGCGTGAGCGACCGAAAAATGAAACGACATGTAATCAAGGTGCTTAATAGCCGCCACCCCGAATTTTTCGAACGTTGGCTCGGTGGTCCACTTCGCTATTACCGCTCGTGGTCACACCTTATCAACGCCCTTTATCGCATCATCTGTCCACGACACACCCACACTGAACGCGCTTTTGATGGTATGCGCGATTTTATCACCTCACTTCCCATAAGATTCTCCATTCCCGAGTGTGGACGCATTATATATAAGGGGCGCAACGAGCTACGTGAGTTCGACACCCAAGTTGGCCCCGTGGTGGTAAAATCCTTCCGCAAGCCTAATTTTATCAATCGCATCGCATACGGTCTGTTCCGCCCATCAAAGGCAGAACGTTCTTGTCGCTACGCATCAATGCTTCGCCAAAAAGGCATCGGAAGTCCCGCACCGGTGGGTTGGTATAGCGAACGCGGATGGCTAGGCCTCTTCTTCGGACATAGTTATTATGCCTCACAGCGTAGCGAACTTCCCTATACTTACATCGACATCATCAAAGGACGTATTCCACAAACCGAAATGGCAGACTATCTTCGCGCCGTGGGTCGACTAGCAGGACGTATGCACAACGAGGGCATCATCCATCGCGACTTCTCACGTGGCAATCTGCTGCTAGGTCGCGATAACAATGGCCACGTCCGCGTGGAAGTGGTTGACCTCAACCGACTGCGCTTTCACCCCATCAGTCTGGCTGAAGGCGTAAAAAACTTTGAAAGACTTCCCGCCACTCCCGAAATGCGTCGCTACCTAGCCGAAGGCTATGCAATTGAGCGAGACTTCGATATCGACGAATGCCTCCGCCGTTGGCCCCAAACCGAAGCCATGGATAGCCCCGAAGCGAAAGCCCAAAGGGCATAACTAAAAATAACATTACTCTCCGCTTGAAATGAACAAACTGCTGAACGCTCTCTGCTCCCTACCCGCATTTTTCCAACATACGCCGAAACCCAGGTTGATTATGACCTTGCTGGTGAAGAACGAGGAAGAACTCTTGCCCTTGAACCTTGAGTTTCATCGAAGTATGGGCGTGGATGGCTTTATCATCACAGACAACAACTCTACGGACTCTACCCCTCAAATTATTGAAGAGTATAAGCAACGGGGATGGGTGTTAGAGGTAATTGATGAACATGCCACTGACTATAACCAAAAGCACTGGGTGGATCGAATGATCCGACTAGCGAAAGGGAAGTATCATGCCGATTGGGTAATCAATGCAGATGCAGACGAGTTCTGGTATACTCCTAAGCGAAATATCAAAGCGGAAATAAGCACAACCCACGCCAACGTGCTTCGCTGCAACGTGCGTAACGTATATCCCGAAGAATCCCTTCCCTGGACAAAATGGAACAAAACAGTACGCGCCGTCCCCGCAGAAGCAGACTTCGACCTTTCCCCCTACTCCATCTTTACGCACCAAACGCATAAAGTGATGCACCGCACTGCAGGCTATCTGCAAATCTCTATGGGCAACCACAAGGTAAAGATGCTACCGCGACGCACAGCCTCATCATCCATCATCGTCTACCATTACAACATCCGTGGCAAAGCCCAGTTCTTAGCAAAAATGATCAATGGCGGAAAGCAACTTGAGCAACGTAAGAGCAAGCATGGAGGCCGCCATTGGCGCTACTTCTACGACCTCTACAAGCAAGGACTTTTAGAAGCGGAATACGCTCGCGTCGTCGGCGCAAACATCCTAGCTGACCTTACTCGCGAGGGCTACATCGTGCAGGACAATCCGCTGCCCGAATGCTTCAAAAAGTTGCAATAACCCCAAACTTCTCAAGAAGCTACTAATAAATCCTCTATCAACATGAAAGCCTACTCATAGGAGTGAGATCTGCATCTCGTCCTCCCTATGAGTAGGCTTTTCTTTATTGTGTTTGTCTGCAGATGAGCATGCTTCCGTTAGCAGATAATCGTCTATTCGTCTGCAAAAGAGCAATCTGAGCTCTACCGCTGCCGTCCGGTAAAGCTACCGCTGCCGTCCGGTAGAGCTACCACTGCCGTCCGGTAGAGCTACCACTGCCGTCCGGTAGACGAGAAATTGTACATCTGGCAACGAGAAGACCACAATCTGTAGATAAAAAAACGATGATATAGAAACAGTGAACGTACTATCTCGGCGTATTCCACACAAAGTACAAGAATTTCATAAAGCTTGATTGACCACGCTAACACTTTACCAATAGACTTTCGTGGTAGGTGAAAAGTAGAAATGCTTGTAGCGTTTCAAGTACCAAGCTATCAATGCCATATAAGGTTTCTTCAGCTCGAAAATGTGCTTTTCCTTCCACGTCATTTCTTTCTTCTTGTATTGTCGAGATTGTATGGGGAAAGCCTCCATCTGGCTCCAATCTAGACTGAGCGGAAGAGTCTCTTTATAAGAAATTTCAATGTGGCGGCGTTGCTTGGCAAGTAACGATAGAGCACTCTGGTCGTGACGATTCTCCACGAAGCCACGTATACATGGAACAGCAGACACTTTATCCGAAATCAAGTTGAAATGATGGTGACAAAGTTCATACCATTCCTCAACAAACCGCATGCCTTCAGCATTCTTTTTTATAATGACGATACCACCCAATAGTTGTAAGGACATGAGCACATTGTCATCATTATAATGTCCCGTAAACTTTAGAATATCTCCCTTTGAATAGTCTTTCTCCAAATAAGAAGATTGAAAAGTGATGAGAAATTCACCATCCTTGAGCATCTGAATGTATTCTTCAAAGCGCTTCACGCCCTTTGCATTCCAATACACGCCAGCGTCCGTATAAACAAGAATATCTCCCTCGTTCATCAATTTCATACGTTCGCGTATCAAGTATGTTTTCCACCGCCAATAGCCAAAGCCGCGCCGGTACACTCTGCAATGCAACGAACGAAGATAGTCGGCAGGAAGAGCGTCTTCATTAAGAAAGTATCTTTCGTCAAAAGGGAAATGTTCGGTACACTCCTTTAAGGAATTCAATGCACCGGCATAACGTTTATCAGCAAAAGACAGGAATACTATACGCGAAGGAGTGTGTTTCGCATCCATATTATAATTGTTACGTACGAACTATTTGTTACGCTTGAAAATATCATTTAATAAGAGTTTCACCGCATTGCGAAGAATCTTCATATCTCGCTTCATGGGCGATTCGTAGCCAAAAGCATAAAGAATCTTGCGCTGAAGCGGATTAGAGTTGTCAACGAAATCATTAATTCTATTAGGTAGGAGCGTTTTTCTCACTCTATCACACTCTTCACGTTGCAAATCATTATTACGCGGATTACTTGAAATACCCATCATGTCGAAATCGGCTACAACAAAAGGAATAGCCTCATAAGAGGCATTATCGATAATCAGTTCATAAAACATCTGTTCCCAATCTGCAGCAATCCTATAACTCTCATCATAAGGACGCTTTTTAAGCAAAGCGGTGCGAATAAATGTGGCTTGGTGGGGTAATGCTTGATGTGCAAGATTCACAAACTTTATACTCTGAGGAGCCACGCGCAAAGTGTTACTCTTATCCTTATATACATGCATCTGTCCGCCCACATAGAAGTCCTTTCCATTGAGCAAAGGGAGCACCCGGGAGAGCACATCGGAAGAGTGGAAGCAATCTCCCGAATTCATAAAGTTAATATATTCGCCCGAGGCATGAGCAATGCCCTTGTTCATGGCATTATAGATGCCCTTATCGGGTTCGCTCACCCAAAAGGCAATACTCTTCTCATACTTCTTAATAAGCTCTACACTACCATCGGTCGAACCTCCGTCGATGACGATGTATTCCACCTCGGGAGTGAGTTGAGAAGTGACAGAACGGAGCGTTTTTTCAAGTCCATCGCAGTTGTTATAGTTGATTGTTACTACTGTAAGTTTCATGTCGTAATAAGTGTCTTTTGAACCTGTGTCCTAGCACATTGTGCCTAATCGGCTACAAAAGTATAACTTTTACTCCATTCTGTGTAAAAAAGCACTTGAAATATTTGGAACACACAAGGAAATATTTGTAACTTTGCAGCAAGATTGAGTGAGGGGCTTTCTTAGAAAAGTTCCTCACTTCTTTTTACCACTCAATAACCGCAAATGATTGACAAGAAGATTGTAAAGAATTTGGTGGACCAGTGGTTGGAGGGGAAAGAATACTTTCTGACCGACCTGACCATCAGCCCCGACGACCGCATCGTGGTGGAGATTGACCACGAAGAGGGAGTATGGATTGAAGATTGCGTAGAACTGAGCCGCTTCATTGAAAGCCACCTCGACCGCGAACAAGAAGACTTTGAACTCGAAGTGGGCAGCGCTGGCATAGGCCAACCCTTCAAAGTGTTGCGTCAGTACGAAATTCATCAAGGCGAACGCGTAGAGGTGCTCACTGCAGAGGGGAAAAAATTGCAGGGCGTGCTAGGCAACGTTACACCAGAAGGCTTCACGCTGACCGTAGAAGAGAAAGTGCGCGAAGAGGGAGCCAAGCGCCCCAAACTCGTGGAACGCACCATTCCCCTCGCCTTCGACCAAGTGAAGCAGACGAAGTATATCATCGATTTTAAATAAACTCACACACTCTATCATAATGGCTAAGAAAAAGCAAGAAACCGTAAGTCTGATTGACACTTTTGCGGAATTCAAACAGAATAAGAATATCGACATAACCACCATGGTGGGTGTGCTCGAAGAGAGCTTCCGTAGCGTTATCGCCAAAATATTCGGTTCGGACGAGAACTTCGACGTGATTGTAAACCCCGACAAGGGCGACTGCGAAATCTATCGCAATCGCGTGGTGGTAAACGATGACGAAGTGGAAGATCCCAATAAGCAAATTTCCCTTTCAGAAGCTCAGAAGATTGATGCTACTTACGAAGTGGGCGAAGATGTTTCAGAAGAAATCCACTTTGCCGACTTCGGCCGTCGCGCCATTCTTACACTGCGCCAAACATTGGCTAGCAAAATTCTAGAATTGGAGCACGACGCACTCTATAATAAATATAAAGACCGTGTAGGTGAACTCATCACTGCCGAAGTATACCAAACATGGAAAAGCGAAACGCTGCTCATGGACGAAGAGAAAAACGAGCTTTATCTTCCCAAATCGCAGCAGATTCCTCGCGATTTCTTCCACAAAGGCGACAACGTGACGGCCGTAATCGACCGCGTTGACAACACCAATGGCAACCCAAAGATTTATCTCTCACGCACTTCGCCCGTATTCTTGCAGCGCCTGCTCGAGAACGAAATTCCCGAAATAGCCGATGGCATTATCCGCCTATGCCGCATTGCTCGTATCCCCGGCGAGAGAGCAAAGATTGCCGTAGAAAGCTATGACGACCGTATCGACCCAGTAGGTGCTTGCGTAGGTGTGAAGGGCAGCCGTATCCACGGTGTGGTACGTGAACTTCACAACGAGAATATCGATGTAATCAACTTCACCAACAATATCTCGCTCTTCATCCAGCGTGCCCTCAATCCCGCACAGGTATCCAAGGTTGTACTCCACGAAGAAGAGAAAAAGGCTGAAGTATATCTCCGTCCTGAAGAAGTGAGCCTCGCTATTGGTAAGGGAGGTATGAACATCAAACTCGCCTCTATGCTCACAGAGTATACTATTGACGTGTTCCGTGAAGTAGAAGGCGAAGAAATGACAGAAGACATCTATCTCGACGAGTTTGCCGATGAGATTGACCAATGGGTAATCGATGCAATCAAAGGTATCGGCCTTGAGACCGCCAAAGACGTGCTCAACGCTCCGCGTGAAATGCTCATCGAAAAGGCCGACCTCGAAGAAAGCACTGTCGACGACGTATTGCGCATACTGCGTGCCGAGTTTGAAGACGAAGACAAAACTGCCGCCGCTCCAAATACCGACGAACCTAACGAACCTGCTGCAACGAGCACAGGTGAGGAAAGCTAATGAAACGGAGGGCATAAAACAGTGCCCATAGCCGTGTACCCTATCCATGGTACACTCTTAAAAATCCATTCACATTAGCAACTTTAACCCCATTGCATGAGTATCAGATTAAATAAAGCTATCAAAGAATTTGGTGTCGGACTGCAGTCGATTACCGATCTGCTCAAGGAGAAAGGCGCCCCCGTGCCTAGCAACGACCCTAACCAGAAACTCGACGAGAAGCAGTACGAGCTATTGAAAAAGGCCTTCAGTGCCGACAAGACTCTGCGCAGCCAGGCCGAAGAGAAGATGCAAGACCGCCAAGAGAAAAAGCGATCAGCATCGGTCAAGAATCGCAAGGCCGAAGCTGAAAGCCAGGTGGTAGAAACTGTTGTGCCAGAGAACATGCGTCCTCATGTCGTAGTGAAAGGCTCTATCGACCTCGACCACAAGAAGCCTGCCGTCGAACCAAAAACTCAGAAAACCGCTCAGCACTCGGAACCAGAAGCCCAGGTGAAGAGCCAAAATACGCCTGACGCAGCAGAGGCTGCACAGTCTCCCGCAGCCCCTGCCCAAGCCGAGGCCAAGGAAGCAGTCAAGGCTAATGCCCAAGACAACACTTCCAAATCACAACCAATGACCCAAAACACTAACGGCAACAACACACGTTCCTCGGTAGAAGAAAGAACTAAAGCCATCGGCGAAGAAGAGAACGGCGTGTTCAAACTCCACCCTCAGGCCGAAATTACTGGCCCCAAGGTGTTGGGCACCATCGATTTGAGTGCCATCAACTCCAACACTCGCCCCAAAAAGAAAAGCAAGGAAGAGCGCCGTCGCGAGCGTAGCAAGCAAGGAGCCAACTCACAAAATGGACAAGCTAGCAATGCACAAGGCGGACAGCGCAAGAAGCGCAACCGCATTGGTAGCGAACGAGTAGACGTGAACAACGCTGCCAACCAGCCCAAAACTGGCGGGAACAACAACGGCAAGAAACGCCAAAGCAACAACAATAACAACCCCAACCAGCAGAGCCGCAACAATCAGCAAACGGGAGGCGCACAAAACAGTAAAAGCGCAAACAAAAACCGCAACCGCCGCGCCAAAGAACAGCAGAAAGCTGAGGTAAGCGACGAAGACGTTGCAAAGCAAGTAAAGGAGACGCTCGCACGCCTCACTAGCAAACAGAAGGGAAGCAAAGGCGCCAAATACCGCAAAGAAAAGCGTGAACAGCAACACCAACGTGCCGAAGAGGAACGTCGCGAAGCAAAGGCAGAAAGCAAAGTGCTAAAGCTCACCGAATTCGTAACAGCCAACGAGCTCGCTCAGATGATGGACGTGCCCGTAACAAAGGTTATTGCCACCTGCATGAGCATTGGTATCATGGTGAGCATCAACCAGCGTATGGATGCTGAAACCATTGACCTCGTGGCCGAAGAGTTCAGATTCAAGACAGAATACGTGGCAGCCGATGTACAGGAAGCCATCGCCGAGGAAGAGGACAATCCCGAAGATCTCGAGCCCCGTGCACCGATCGTCACAGTAATGGGTCACGTAGACCATGGTAAGACTTCACTGCTCGACTACATCCGTAAGTCAAACGTCATCGCTGGCGAGGCTGGCGGTATCACACAGCACATCGGTGCTTACAACGTGACGCTCGAAAATGGTCGCCGCATCACCTTCCTCGATACTCCGGGTCACGAGGCCTTCACCGCTATGCGTGCTCGTGGTGCACAGGTGACGGATATCGCCATCATCATCATTGCTGCCGACGACGACATCATGCCCCAGACCAAGGAAGCCATTAGCCACGCCACGGCTGCTAATGTGCCCATCGTCTTCGCTATCAATAAGGTGGATAAGCCCCATGCCAACCCCGACAAGATTAAGGAAGGACTGGCCGCAATGAACTTCTTAGTAGAAGAATGGGGAGGTAAATATCAGAGCCAGGACATCAGCGCCAAGAAGGGTTCGGGCGTGAAGGAACTCCTTGAGAAGGTACTCCTTGAAGCCGATATGCTGGAACTCAAGGCCAACCCCAACCGCAAGGCCACAGGTACCGTCATTGAGTCATCGCTCGACAAGGGTCGTGGCTACGTGGCTACCATCCTCGTATCTAACGGTACACTGCATCAAGGCGATATCGTGTTAGCAGGTACCAACTATGGCCGCGTAAAGGCGCTCTTCAACGAACGTGGCACACGTATCGACAATGTAGGCCCGTCAATGGCAGCCACACTGCTCGGTTTCAACGGTGCTCCGCAGGCTGGCGACCAGTTCCACGTGATGGAAACAGAACAGGAGGCTCGCGAAATTGCCAACAAACGTGAACAACTACAGCGCGAACAAGACCTCCGTACACGCGAAGTCCTCACCCTCGAGAAGATTGGTAAACGCCTCAAGATGGGTTCTTACCACGAACTCAATATCATCGTCAAGGCCGATGTGGATGGTTCTGTGGAAGCACTTGCCGACTCATTCATCAAGCTCTCTACCGAGAACATCGTGGTGAAGGTGATCTACAAGGGTGTGGGGCAAATCAGTGAAAACGATGTCACACTCGCCGCAGCATCAGAGGCCATCATCGTAGGTTTCCAAGTACGTCCGTCACAGCAAGCCCGCAAACTTGCAGAGCGCGATGGTGTAGAAATCCGTCAGTACTCCGTAATCTACGACGCTATTGAAGACGTCAAGGTGGCTATGGAGGGTATGCTCGAGCCCGTGATCAAGGAAGAGGTTACGGCCAACATTGAGGTGCGCCAAGTATACCACATCTCCAAGGTGGGCTATGTGGCTGGTGCCTACGTGCTTGACGGAAAAGTAAAGCGTACAGACAAGGCTCGTCTCATCCGCGATGGTATCGTAATCTTTACCGGCGAAATCAATGCATTGAAGCGTTTCAAGGACGACGTGAAGGAAGTTACCACCAACTTTGAGTGTGGTATCTCGCTGACCAACTGCAATGATATCAAGGAAGGCGACATCATCGAAACTTTCCAAGAAGTAGAAGTGAAGCAGAAGCTTCAGTAATGATAAGATTCTCCCCCTCTCCCATACCAATGGAAGAGGGGGAATTTTTATGCCCAATAGCTTACCTTGAAACATTCAGCCAGTACTGGGGGCGACGCGTCCTCGAGGCTGCTGATATATCTCATTATTACTAACAAAGCCGACGCGAGACGCGTCGGCTTCATATTCCATTTTATTTATACTCTATCGAATAGCGCTCAGCATATTAGCCAATCCATCGGCAGCCTGCTGGAGCGGTTTCGATACCATACCCTTCATAAAAAAGTTCACCTCAGCTCCCACCGTGACACGCATCTTCGATTCGTACTCGCCGTGCGGAAGGAGTTGCACCCATACGTAGAGCTGGATGGGGGAACCTTCTGAAGCAAACTTGACGCACTTCGGCTCTTCACGCTCCACCACACGCAGTGAAATGTTGCCCATAGGCGAAGAAATATGCAGAGCATCGGTCTCGAACGAAATGCCGTCGATGTACTTACGCACCTCTCCAAGCTTATCGGCAGGAATCTGCTCCGTCATCTTCTGTTGCACAGCAGGATCAGAGAGGCGCTCCTTGATAGCATTTAGATTATTAAGATCGGAAAAACGGCTGAATACCACCGTCTGTGCTTGCGGTATGATTTTAATTTCGCTTTCGTACTTTGATAATGACATACTGTAGATTTTAGTTTTTTGTTTATGGGGCAAAGGTAGTAATTGTTTCCTACAGACACGACCTATAAGAACTTTAAATGGCACTTAATTCTTACTTTAAGTGGAGTAAAAAGCTAAAATCATTATTTTTAATGACGTTTATCTATTCCATAAACGCTAATTTTGCTTTTATAAAGTAGGCTGCCACAAAATGAAAGCATGCTTACCACAATTTCTAATCGTTTGGTTTCGTAAAGGCTATCACCAAGGGAATCAAACTTTAATTATTCTTACATGAAACGCTTTATCGTACTTGCAACCGCCCTATTCACATTAGGCTTCGCCCAAGAAGTATATGCTCAAAAATGGTTGAAGAAGTTAGGAAAAGTAGCTAATGCCATCCTCAATGGTAGTGAAAGTTCCACTTCATCAAACACGAGCGAGAAGACAACAACTTCAAATGCCTCATCTTTCTCGCATAGCAAATCCTCCCAAACTGCTACTGCACCCATACAGGTAAGTGTAACAGATGCTTGCCGATATGGAAGTAATAGTGTACGCGTTGGCTTTGTCATGAAAAACCTCAGTCAGACCGACCTTATGCCTTATGTTAAAGCCTCTACAGCACAGTTTGCAGGCATGAGCAACAAAGTACAAAGCAGCTACATCAGCGTGGTAACAGATGATTATTGGTCTTTAGTAGACTATCTCAGTACTACAGACATTCCAGCCTGTCTGCCAGCAGGAGGCCTGTTGAAAGGATACATGATATTTTCAGAACTACCCAAAAACGTCAATAAACTTGAACAGCTCAACCTAAACTTTATAAACCCTACAAGTAAGGATGGCGGAGTAACGTTTGAAGATAAAATTTTCAATCCCCAAGTGACTTCTGCACTTGGTGTGACCATCAAACCATTTGATAAGGCTGACGCTAATGGAAGCCTTTGTACTTATCCAGACTTTTCACTTAAGGTGAATAGTCTACACAGAAGTGGCACAAAAGTTACACTTTCATTTACACTAACCAACAATGGTCCTATCACTTACTTTAGCTTTGGTGAATGGTTGGCTTACGATGAAGATGGGAATACTTACAAACAACAAGGGCTCTCGCTCGACATGAGCACACAAGGTATCAATACCATGTATAGCTCGCAGCTATTCAAATTTATGACGAATGCTTCTCGCACTTTCACACTAACAATAAATAAAGTACCAACTAGTGTCAACACTTTCAGCCTCATACGCATTCCCATCGGCAAGAAAGAAATGAAACAATTCAACTACGATGGCAATATCTATACAGAACTAAGCATTCGTAATGCCAAATTGACCTCAGCATCCCGATAGTTTAATCTTCATTTAAACACATCACTCATGAAAAAGATACTTCTCACATTCGTGCTCTTAATTTCGAGCATATCGTTTGCTCTTGCTGAGAGCACACTTATTCAACTAAAAAAATGCCTCCGCTATGGCACAGACGTAATTTTGGTCTACAACATCTCAAATCCTAACGACTTTGACATAAAAGTCGAGCTTGACAAAGATAATTTTCACGTATTCGACACCGAAGGTCGTCACTACCAAACGGCTATCGTAACCTATGGCTCATCTGAGGAACAACTTATTGAACGTGGATGCTATGTACTCAATGGCGAATTGACAGCTCTGCCCTTAGGAAAAAACGAGATGCCTTATGGTGGATTGGTTGTACCTGCTAGCACAAATATTCAAATGCGCGTGGCTGTGAAAAATATACCACGCTCCGTAAAGGAATTTGGCATCATTCAGTTACGCAAGACGAAAGGCGAATACCCTTTCTGTTTGAACTACACTGCAAAAAGTGGCGATAATGTCAGCATTACCGACATAAAGTAGAAGTTTTTTAGATTTCTTATGTTCTTCACGAGCGTATACAATCGATGTTCATCCACTATAACCATAAATTTTATACGCCAAGAGTAACCTCTTTGTCGAGTGTAGGTAGAAAAGATATATTTACCTACACTCGTTTTGTATTTCTTCCTTGCATGAAAGAAAAGACATAATATATATGTTACATAATATTCTCTCACATACACCTACAGAAAGTTCTTTATGAAGAAATGCGTGCATCTATCACTCTGTCAAAGCATTCTATTGATATTCAAAAGAATACGAAGTGTAGGCAAGCGAAGTTGCTTGCACTTTTCCTACACGATTTTCCTCACTTTCTCTGCGGGGGACAAACCTCTTTTTATGGATATGCTTAGCGTTGGTTTTTACCCACGGAAGAGAGTAAACTGCTCCACGGAAGAGATTCCTCTGTCCCTTACTCGCGAAAGAATTGTAGTAAAGGAGATAAAAAGCCTTCATAAGAAATTTCTGAATTTCGTTGATGGAGATCATTTTTCAAAAATAGCCGAAAAAAGCCTCTAGTGCAAGCAAAAGTGCAAGCAAAGTGTAGGTAATTTTGCTTACACTTATAGTATAAGTCTCTGATAATTAAGTCTATTCGTATTCTTTGGGGGCAGATAAAGAGGCTTAGCCTCTAAAAACTCGCTGATGCGTGCACGCGTGCGCGTATAGAGTAAGAGGTATAAAAAGTCTGCCAATAATAGATAAATAGAAAGCCTGCTTATAGGTAAATGAGAAGTCTTCTCATTTACTTATACCTCTCACTTCACCACCGTAGCTCGTACAATCCTCACATCATCGAACGGACGATTGTGCTCATCGCGTGCCACCCACTGTATGAGGTCGGCCACATCGTAACCCTCCACCACTTCGCCAAACACGGTATACTGCCCATCTAAATGAGGCGCACCACCAAAGCTACGATAAGCTTCACGGATGGAGGGTGTAAGACGTATGCGCCCCTGCGTGGTAGAATCGAGGCGCTGCTGAATAGCATCGAGACGATCGTCGGTGAAGATGCTGCCCGTCACAATGTAGAATTGTGAGGCTGAAGAACGAAGTTCGGGATTCACATCCTCGCTCTCGCGAGCGGCAGCGAGAACTCCGCTGCGGTGAAAGTGCTGAGGAAAACGGATTTCGGCAGGTAACGTGTAGGGCTCGGGCGAATCGCCCAATAATTGTCCTGGCTGAGCATGGCGGCTAGCAGAATCGCCCGCCTGTATCATAAAGTTGGGGATAACGCGGTGGAACAACAATCCATCGTAAAATCCACTACGCACAAGTTTAAGAAAGTTGTCGCGATGAATGGGCGTATCGTTGTAGAGTTTCAAGCGGATGTTGCCCTGTGTGGTCTCAAGAAGCACTTCGTGTTCTAAGGTCGTGTCAGAGACCGTGGCAGCAGTTTGGGCTTTTACGCCCAAAGCCGTTACGAGGGCGAATATGAAAGAGAATAAGTATTTCATGATGATGAGATTTTTGTAATAACTGCTCAAGCAGAGAGATGGAAGCCAAGAATCTAAGGTAACTTTATAACCTCATAACCTCCAAACTCTACTAAATCTTATCCAACCCCTTCGTAAACTTTTTCCAATAATACTTTAGTGGATTCGTATACTTCAGTTGCTTCCACGGACGACTCTGATGCGGACGATGAAGCACGGGTAGCGTGGTAAACAAATAATTGTGAAGACCAGCTTGAAGCGATTCATGCGAGATTGTCACGTCGAACCAATTTTTTTCCGGATTGAGTTGGCTGAAATCGAATGCTTGGAGAAGTGCAGGCGTGAGCAACGAACAGCAGAAGCTACAATGGCGACGCGTGTTGACAACCCTTCCCTCTTGACCGCGAGCATAGAGGTAAGGATAGTTGATTTTACCCTCGGAATCCACCGTAACCGAAGCTGCAATGCCACATTGCTGATGTTCGCTCGCGCCATCAACAAGTCCCTGGAGCGTATTTGGGCGTACTGTCACATCACTCTCAACAATGCACAGACCTGCTCCCTCAGCTAAAGCGCGCTTTTGTGAGCGCTGAAGCACTAACAGATAGTTGGGCGAAGGGTGAGAGGTCAAATCGCTAAGATTCACTAGTTCGAAACCCATTTGCTTGGAAGCTTCCTGCAAGCGAAGAGTGTTTTCAGGAGTAGAAAAATCGTTGTATACGGTATAGATGTGAGCCACGCTGAGTTGACTATTCAGTACTGATTGGATGGTCTGCAAAGTAGTTTCAATAGAATCTTTTACAGGAGTGATGATGTGAATTTTGTCCATCGAGAGCAAGATGCTTTTATTCCGCACAACTTATTTACCGCTGGCGGGGGATAAGTAATGGTACAAAAGTAAACATTTTTTTGATGAATACGGCGTACTTTTCCTACAGAAAGTCTTTTTAATGCAACTTTATACGATTCCTCGCTCTTTCTCCCACGCATCCCTCTGAACAGACTTGATACGCTTTATTAGCTCTCGCATGCGCGATTTCTCATCAAAAAACCTTACCTTTGCTCCAAAAATAAAATACACACAGGAAAGAAGTCTATTCAAAATGACAGAAAACTATAGTCTGAGCCACTTGAAAGAACTCGAAGCAGAGTCGATTCACATCATCCGCGAGGTGGCAGCGGAATTTGAAAACCCCGTAATGCTCTATAGCATCGGTAAGGACTCTAGCGTCATGGTACGTCTGGCCGAAAAAGCTTTTGCGCCCGGACGTCCACCCTTCCCATTGATGCATATCGACTCCAAATGGAAGTTTAAGGAAATGCTCCAATTCCGCGATTGGTATGCCAAAGAACACGGATGGAACCTCATCGTAGAGAGCAACATGGAGGCATTCAAGGCGGGTGTAGGCCCATTCACCCATGGATCGAAAGTACACACCGATCTGATGAAGACACAAGCACTCAAAGCTGGGCTTGACAAGCACCATTTTGATGCCGCATTCGGCGGTGCTCGACGCGACGAAGAAAAGAGCCGCGCCAAAGAACGCATTTTCTCCTTCCGCGATCAATTCCACCAATGGGACCCTAAGAACCAGCGTCCTGAGCTTTGGGACATTTACAACGCTCGCATCCATAAGGGAGAAAGCATCCGCGTGTTTCCCTTGAGCAACTGGACAGAACTTGACATTTGGCAGTACATCCGTCTCGAAAATATACCCATCGTTCCCCTCTACTTTGCAAAGGAGCGCCCCTGCGTGGAAATCGACGGACAACTCATCATGCCCGACGATGATCGTCTGCCCGAGCAATATCGTGACAAAATACAGATGCGCAAGATTCGCTTCCGTACCCTGGGTTGTTGGCCTCTGACAGGTGCCATCGAAAGCGAAGCTGATACCATCGAAAAAATTGTTGAAGAAATGATGACCACCACTAAGAGTGAACGTACCACTCGCGTAATCGATTTCGACCAAGACGCTTCAATGGAACAGAAAAAACGCGAAGGATATTTCTAATTTTCCCTCTCGCATACACACGTAAAGCATTCTCAAAGCTAAGATTTGCTTGCTTTGAGAATGCTCTTTTCAAAAAAATCGAAAAAAATAGGAAAAACATTTGGTAGAACAAAAAAAAGTCCCTATCTTTGCACCCGCTAAGCCGTTAGAGAACGGACATGCAAGAGATAAATTGCGGAAATAGCTCAGTTGGTAGAGCACAACCTTGCCAAGGTTGGGGTCGCGAGTTCGAGTCTCGTTTTCCGCTCTCAAACCCGAAGCAAAACCTATCCATTCATAACAAAGGATAGTTCGAGCGAAAATATTTACTAAGACAAATTGGAGAGGTGGCGGAATTGGTAGACGCGCTACTTTGAGGGGGTAGTGACAATTGTGTCGTGGGAGTTCGAGTCTCCTCCTCTTCACTTGTTAATGTGGAAAAGTTCGCTTTCCACATTTGCGGAAATAGCTCAGTTGGTAGAGCACAACCTTGCCAAGGTTGGGGTCGCGAGTTCGAGTCTCGTTTTCCGCTCTAGGTCGCTCGAATGGTGGAATGGTAGACACGAAGGACTTAAAATCCTTTGGGCAGAAATGTCCGTGCGAGTTCGAGTCTCGCTTCGAGCACATTATACTATACTATAGCTGATTTGCATTACGCAAGTCAGCTTTTTTATTTGTTTCTCCTCTTCATTAGAACAGTTAATTCCGGATCAGCGGATATTCACCGCCGACGATAAAGAACAGTTTGCGACCCATCTCGTCCGAAGCCATACAGTCACTCACAGCACTCAGCTTCGCCGAAGAAGCACTCATGAATTAGATAGGCAAACTCGTCGACAACACCAACGAAGAAACCGAAGCACTCGACCGCAATTCACAAGCACTCACACACCAACTCAGCTGTCCATCAGACATCCGCCGCGACAACGCAATCCGACACCTCAGCATCCATCGCCAACACCACTGCCAAAAGCAGAGAAGCCATCGCCAACATAGGAAGTCACAAATTCTCATCAGGCGGCATCGTCCCAGACTCCTCCTACAACGCCGACCGCCTTATCACCCATATCTACTCCGGAGAGATTATCCTCTATGGCCTTCTTTGTACATACACTGCAACTTACTTCAAATCTCCCTTGCTTTCTACTTTATACCTATTATTCCCTATCCAAGCACACACTTTCTCATCATTTTCTACTCCTTTTCCATTTTTTCTTTCAAAACATTTTGTCTATCGCTCAACAAATATTACCTTTGCACCACATTTAGCGCTTGTGGCGAAATTGGTAGACGCGCCAGACTTAGGATCTGGTGTCGCGAGACGTGTAGGTTCGAGTCCTATCAGGCGCACCATACAGAATCCTAATTGCTTGATATTGAGCAGTTAGGATTTTTACTTTTATAAAATTGCCGAGTTTTTGCTCGAGTTATTAAGAGTTTACCTGTATAAGCCTCGGCAAAAGTGTCATAATATCAGTTTCAACATATTATTTTTACACATAAAAGAGGAAACAACCCTATAGTTGTGTTTTTCCATTAAAATCATTTATCTTTGTAGGCAAAATGGCGATAAGCCAAATATAATTAGAACAAAGCGAAATACGTCTAAGATGATAAAGGAAACATTATCTCCTGTTCAAAAGGCTGGAACACAAATGAGCCAAGAAGAAAAGTCATGGTTTAGCCATTCGCAGATGATAGCCAATATCATGTCCGCAAGAATGAAAGAACTTGGAATGACTCAAAAGATGTTGGCTGAGAAAATGAATTGTACCCAACAGTACATCTCAAAAATATTAAAAGGGCGTGAGAACCTTTCGCTTGAAGCCATAAGCAAAATAGAAAAAGCCTTGGATATTCATTTCCTGCAAACGAATGAATAGCCATGTTCCATTTTATGGCACGTTTTCTCGCCATGGCAGAGCTTAAGTAAACTTAGCTCTGCTCATCTGGCTTAACGAAAACCTTCTTATAAGTGTAACGATAAAAAAGATAAGATATGTCAGTACAAAGTGAAGCTGCCCTCGAAAACGGACTTATAGATACTCTTCAAAAGATGAACTACGAGTATGTTCATATTGAAGAGGAGAAGAATCTATCTGCCAATTTCAAGAAACAGTTGGAGAAACACAACAAGAAGAAGTTGGAAGAATTTGGTCGTACCCAATTTACAGAGTCTGAGTTTGAAAAGATACTTATCTATCTTGAAGGTGGCACCCGCTTTGAAAAGGCAAAGAAACTGCGTGACCTCTTTCCGCTTGAACTGGAAAGCGGTGAACGCCTATGGGTGGAGTTCTTGAACCGTACTCACTGGTGTCAGAACGAGTTCCAAGTTTCCAATCAGATTACGGTTGAGGGCAGAAAGAAGTGTCGCTACGATGTGACGATACTTATCAACGGATTGCCATTGGTTCAGATAGAACTGAAGCGTAGAGGCGTAGAATTGAAACAGGCATACAACCAGATACAACGCTATCACAAGACTTCTTTCCATGGACTGTTTGACTACATCCAGTTGTTTGTCATATCCAATGGAGTAAACACTCGCTATTTCGCCAACAACCCGAATAGTGGCTATAAGTTCACATTCAACTGGACGGACGCAGCCAATGTGCCTTTCAACGACTTGGAGAAGTTTGCCACAGTGTTCTTCGACAAGTGTACGTTGGGCAAGATTATCGGTAAGTATATCGTCTTGCATGAGGGGGACAAATGCCTGATGGTGCTTCGTCCTTATCAGTTCTATGCAGTGGAGAAGATTCTCGACCGTGTAGAAAACTCCAACGATAACGGTTATATCTGGCATACAACTGGTGCAGGAAAGACCTTGACATCATTTAAGGCAGCCCAACTTGTATCGGAGTTGGACGATGTGGATAAGGTGATGTTTGTGGTAGACCGCCACGACCTTGACACGCAGACACAAGCCGAATACGAGGCCTTTGAGCCTGGTGCCGTTGACAGTACCGACAACACAGACGAACTGGTGAAGCGTCTGCACAGTAATTCAAAGATCATTATTACCACCATTCAGAAACTTAATGCAGCTGTCAGCAAGCAGTGGTATAGCAGTCGTATAGAAGAAATACGTCATTCTCGCATCGTGATGATATTCGATGAGTGTCATCGAAGCCATTTCGGAGATTGCCACAAGAACATCGTAAAGTTCTTCGACAACACGCAGATATTCGGTTTTACTGGTACTCCTATATTTGTTGAGAATGCGGTGGACGGACATACCACAAAGGAAATCTTCGGCAACTGTCTTCACAAATACTTGATAAAGGATGCCATTGCCGATGAAAATGTGCTTGGTTTCCTTGTGGAGTATTACCACGGCAATGAGGATGTGGATAATGCCGACCAAGACCGCATGACGGAGATAGCCAAATTTATCCTTAATAATTTCAATAAGTCAACATTCGACGGTGAGTTTGACGCGTTGTTTGCCGTGCAGTCTGTACCGATGCTAATCCGTTACTACAAGATATTCAAGAGCCTCAATCCGAAGATAAGGATTGGAGCTGTTTTCACATACGCTGCCAATAGTAGTCAAGACGATGAGCAGACCGGTATGAACACTGGCGGTTATGTAAGCGACAGCACAGGCGAGGCAGACGAACTGCAAGCCATCATGGATGACTATAATAATATGTATGGAACAAGTTTCACAACCGAGAACTTCCGTGCATATTACGATGACATCAACCTTCGCATGAAGAAAAAGAAGGCAGACATGAAGCCTCTTGACCTCTGCTTAGTTGTCGGTATGTTCCTTACTGGCTTTGACAGCAAGAAACTCAACACGCTCTATGTTGACAAAAACATGGAGTATCATGGTTTGTTGCAGGCGTTCAGCCGTACCAACCGTGTGTTGAACGAAAAGAAGCGTTTCGGTAAGGTGGTTTGCTTCCGTGACTTGAAAAGCAAGGTGGACGAGTCCATCAAACTTTTCAGCAACAGCAATAATCTTGAAGATATTGTGCGACCACCATTTGATGATGTCAAAACCCACTATCAAGAACTGACAAAGGACTTCTTGGAGCATTATCCCGAACCGCACTATGTGGACTATTTGCAAAGTGAGAACGACAAGAAGCAGTTTATCCTCACTTTCCGTGACATCATCAAGAAGCATGCAGAGATACAAGTGTATGATGAGTTTGAGGAGGATGCTCCCGACCTCGGAATGACAGAACAACAGTTTATGGACTTCCGCAGCAAGTATCTTGACATATACGATTCGTTTGCTGTCAAGAACGATGATCCAAAGAAAGGTTATCAAGTTCCAGAGGAAGACCTAAGCATGGTTGGTGAACCAGATTCTCATGAAGAAGTCGCAACTGGTATGGGCGATATTGATTTTTGCTTGGAACTCCTGCATAGCGACATCATCAATGTGGCTTACATTCTGGAGTTGATTGCAGACCTCAATCCTTATAGCGAGGACTACGAAGAGAGGCGTAAGCACATCATCGACACAATGATTAAGGATGTTGAACTTCGCAGTAAGGCAAAACTCATTGACGGATTTATCCAGAAGAATGTGGATGATGATCGTGATAATTTCATGGCTCGCAAACAAAAGGCTGACGGCACAAGCGACCTCGAAGAACGGTTGAACAACTACATCGTCACCGAGCGCGACAATGCCGTAAAGACACTTGCCAAGGAAGAGGATTTGGATGCATCCGTGCTCAATCACTACCTCTCTGAATATGACTACTTGCAAAAGGAACAGCCTGAAATCATACAAGAGGCGCTGAAAGAGAAACACTTGGGACTGATAAAAAAACGCAAGGCATTAACAAGGATTCTCGATAAATTGCGTTCCATCATAAGAACATTCAGTTGGGAATAAGATAATGAGTTCGATAAAAATAATAAATTCTATAAAGCTAAATTCCAAAGGTGTCCTTGCAAAGGATGCTAATGGGAAAGATGTAAAGTTACATAAGCGTCAAGGGGATATGGATGGAGCTTGCTCTGTCTATTCTTTGGCGATGGCATTGTTGTGTCTTGGCATTGTAACTGAGGATGACTTATATATTTACAACAAACCAGACAGACGGACTCAAAAGGGAAAATTCCTAAGCCATTTCCTTGAAGAACAAGGCTTAATAAGGAACGGATATTACTTTTCCACACTTGCGAAAGAAATCAATGAACAAGACTTTGGTGTTGTGGCAACACGAAAGTGTCGGAAAGATGCCAATGACATTATAGATATAATAGCCGATACACTTGATGAAGAAATGCCTGTTATTATATCGACTGATTTCCCAGATGGTGGGCATGCAATGCTTGCAGTTGGTTATGAAACGAACAACGAGGAAGATGCAATAACAAAAATTTTGTGCTTAGACCCAAGTGAAGACGCACCTAATTTCTCATCGTGGAACTGCATCATTGATGTTGCACATAAATACAGCAAGTCTGAATATCCATTTGACAACATAACTAAATCCCAATCATATAAAATTGCATTGGGAGACGTTTTAATAATCGAAAAAAAGAAATAACGATATGAGCGAAGAATTACAACAGAAACTCCGTGACCAACTTTGGGAGGTTGCTAACAAGTTGCGTGGCAATATGTCTGCCAGTGACTTCATGTACTTCACCCTTGGTTTTATCTTCTACAAGTATTTGTCGGAGAAGATAGAGAAGCATGCCAATGACGCATTGGTGGACGATGAAGTCACATTCAAAGAGTTGTGGGCAATGGAGAAAGACGAGGATATTGAGGCATTGCAACAAGAAGTCAAGACCGAATGTCTGGAGAATATCGGCTACTTCATTGAACCAAACTTCCTGTTTTCGTCTGTCATTGAAAGTATTAAGAAAAAGGAGAACATTCTGCCTATGCTCGAACGCTCATTAAAGCGTATTGAGGACAGTACCCTCGGACAGGACAGCGAAGAAGACTTTGGCGGTCTATTCTCTGACATTGACCTTGCTTCACCCAAGTTGGGCAAGACTGCCGATGACAAGAATACTTTGGTCAGCAATGTTCTTCTTGCCCTTGATGATATTGACTTTGGTGTGGAAGCATCGCAAGAGATTGATATTCTCGGTGATGCCTACGAGTATATGATTAGCCAATTTGCCGCAGGTGCAGGCAAGAAAGCTGGTGAGTTCTACACTCCTCAGGAAGTAAGCCGTATTTTGGCAGAGATCGTAACCATCGGTCACGCTCGTCTGCGCAATGTCTATGACCCTACTTGTGGTAGTGGTTCGCTGTTGCTCCGTGCTGCAAGCATCGGTCATGCAAACGAGATTTTCGGACAGGAGAAGAACCCTACAACCTACAACTTGGCTCGTATGAATATGCTATTGCATGGTATTAAGTTTAGCAATTTCCGCATTGAGAATGGTGACACACTTGAAGCGGATGCTTTTGGCGATACACAGTTTGACGCTGTGGTAGCAAATCCTCCTTTCTCTGCTGAATGGAGTGCTGCCGATAAGTTCAATAACGATGACCGTTTCAGCAAGGCTGGACGCTTGGCACCACGCAAGACAGCTGACTATGCCTTTATTCTCCACATGATTTACCACCTCAATGAGGGTGGCACAATGGCTTGTGTAGCTCCACATGGTGTGTTGTTCCGTGGCAATGCAGAGGGTGTTATCCGCCGTTTCCTCATAGAGAAGAAGAATTATGTGGATGCCATCATCGGACTTCCTGCCAATATCTTCTATGGCACAAGCATTCCAACCTGTATCTTGGTGTTCAAGAAATGTCGTAAGGAGGATGACAACATTCTGTTTATTGATGCCAGCAAGGAGTTTGAAAAGGTCAAGACCCAGAACAAACTCCGTCCGCAGCATATCAAGAAGATTGTTGATACCTATTGTGAGCGCAAGGAGATAGAAAAGTACAGCCATCTTGCCACACTGCAAGAAGTGGCTGAGAACGACTACAATCTCAACATTCCTCGTTACGTTGATACTTTCGAGGAAGAAGAACCTATCGACATTCATGCAGTCATGAAGGAAATCAAGGAACTGGAAGCAAAACGTGCCGATCTTGACAAGGAGATTGAAGGGTATCTGAAAGAGTTGGGATTGGTTGAATAGCAATTCTATCAATTTTGTGTAATTTTTGAATTAAGAGGAATAAGCAATGAGTGAATCAATAAACATATTGGATAAGGATTACCTGCAGTGGGTTGAAGAGCTATGCAAGCGTTATCGAAAAAGTCAAATAAGAGCAGCAGTAAAGGTGAATACTGAAATGTTGCGATTTTATTGGGAGTTGGGGCTGGATATTGAGACAAAAGAAGCGTCTAACAAATATGGTAGTGGCTTTTATGCGGCTCTGAGTCGTGATTTAAGACATAAACTACCTGATGCTGACGGACTTTCTGAAACATCCGTCCGCTATGCCAAACGATTCTATTGCTTGTACTCGCCTCTTGAAAAAAGTCTTCCACAAGCTGTGGAAAAATCAGAGAATACAAATCTTCCACAACTTGTGGAAGATTTGCACACTATCCTATTCTCTATACCTTGGGGACATCATCGTTACATCATTGACAAGTGTTCGGAGGATGCTCATAAAGCATTGTTCTATGTTCGCCAAACAATGGAAAACGGTTGGAGTCGTTCTATGCTGTTGAATTTCCTTGGAACAGACTTCTATGAAAGAAGTGGAAAGGCATTGACAAATTTCAAGAAAACTTTGCCCGATACGAATAGCGACCTTGCTCAAGAGATAACAAAAGACCCCTATGATTTCTCTTTTACAGGTGTTCGTGGTAAATACAATGAGCGCAAATTGAAAGATGCTTTACTGGCTAACATCACGAAATTCCTGTTGGAATTGGGTACAGGGTTTGCGTATGTAGGTAAGGAGTACCGCTTGCAAATAGACGAAAAGGAGAAGTTCATCGATTTGCTTTTCTACAATTTGAAGTTATCTTGCTATGTTGTGGTAGAAGTGAAAATTGGCGAATTTGATTTTCCTGATGCAGGGCAACTAAGTGGATATGTAGTAGCTTGCAATCACCTTTTGCGTCAAGAAGGTAGAGATAACCCGACCATAGGATTACTCATTTGTAAGCAAAAGAGCAACACCATAGCCCAGTATGCTTTAGAAGGTAGTAGCCAGCCTATCGGAATTTCCGAGTATGAACTTTCAAAGTTGTATCCTAAAAAGGTGGAGGGTACTATTCCGTCTATCAAAGAATTGGAAGAAAAAATAGAAAAGGAAACAGAGGAAACTACAAAAGATAAGTAATTTTAGTAGTGCTTTTGTGATTTGCCATTCATACGGTGAAGCATGAAAATCATGTAGCTGAAAGGCTCAGAAAAGCATCAAAGTTAGCTCAAACCCCTTTATAATGGGGCATAAAGCATGTAACTGAGCCATGATTGGTGACTTAAATTAAGGATTGAAAATGATAACGACAATAAATAACGAACATACGGAACTCAATTTTTCGAGTGAGCGAGAGCAGAGTCAAGTTTGCTTGAACTCTGCCGAGCATGAGAAAAATCAAGGACGGAAAGTCCTTAATGTCCCAAATCTCAGATTCCCGGAGTTTCAGGGGGAGTGGGAAGAATATAGGATTGAGGATATAACAGAAAACATATCTTCAGGAAGATGTAAAAGTCATTCTCCAAATGGAAAATACAATCTATATGGCTCAACTGGCATAATTGGCAAAACTGATGAAGCATGTTATGAAGGGAATTTAGTGCTTGTCGCTCGCGTTGGAGCAAATGCAGGTTCTCTTCAAATAATAAATGAGCCATGTGGTATAACAGATAACACTTTGATAATAAAGCCCAAAGAGGTTGATGCTCAATATCTATTTTTCTTTCTTCAGCATTTTAATTTGAATCGATTGATTTTTGGTTCTGGACAACCATTGATTACAGGTGGTATGCTTAAAAAGGTTAAAGTTTCACTTGGAACTGTTCAAGAACAGAATAAGTTAACAAGATTGTTGTCATTTCTTGACGAGCGTATCGCCACCCAAAACAAAATCATTGACAAGTTGCAGTCCCTAATCAAGGGACTAAATGACTCTTTGTATGCTCAATATGGAGGTAAGGTTTTGACCTCATTTGCAAAACTCGGCACTTCATATTCAGGACTGTCTGGGAAATCTGCACAAGACTTTGGCTCGGGTAAGCCTTTCATAACTTATCTGAATGTGTATTCAAACAATGTTATCAATGAAAATGAATTCCAATATGTGGCAATCAAAGATGATGAGAAACAGAATGTTGCTGAATACGGTGATGTTTTATTCACGTTATCCTCAGAGACTCCTGAAGAAGTTGGTATAGGTTCAGTGTATCTTGGCAAAGAAAAAGTGTATCTGAATAGTTTTTGCTTTGGCATTCACATCACAAATACGAAAGTGGCTTTTTCTCCGTATTTGTCTTACTACGTTTCTTCAACAGCATTTCGCAAGTTCATCTATCCCTACGCACAAGGGAGTACGAGGTTCAACCTTTGTAAGGCTGATTTTGAGAAGGCAAGTATTAAACTACCAACCTTAGAAAATAAAAAGCGAATACACTCTATCATGAGTCATATAGATAGTAAAATCGAAACAGAAAGACAAATGCTTGATCTATATAATTCTCAAAAGCAGTATCTGCTTCGCCAAATGTTCATATAAACATCTGGCGGAGCAGATACTGCTTTTGCTTTTGGAAAAGTGAATTTGCGTATTTTTCAGACTCTAATTTGTCATATAATGCTTGGTACAACTCACATATTTGTTTCTGAGCATTTATATCAGGAATCTGAACAACAGTTTTTCCCAACTCTGTTTGGTTTATGCTTGCCTGTGATACGGCTTTGTTACAGACAGTCTTAAAGCGATTGAGCATTCTATTTGTATTCAACAACAAGTATAAATAGAATGGTATAACCACCATATTGTTAGGTGTCAATCTGAGGAGATTCATTCCATGATACAAGTTATAATCTTTATCAATGAATGCGGTATTGCCTATGTATTCAACACTGTTTATATTGCTGAACAAAATGTCTCCAACTTGCAATTTGTAATTTTCAGAAGATTCAAAAGGTGCAACATATCCCACACGTTCAAGATTAACCTTATGCCCAGAAATAGTTTCTATACGAGATACTTTTAATCCTTTCTTTGACAAAAGTTGATTTCCTGAATAACCGCTTCTAATCTCACAGACTTCTCCAAGTTTATAATTGATGCCATTATTCATGAAGACCCTCTGATTAATTCCCTTGATTAAGGACTGCAACTTGTCAATGATTTTGTTTTGAGTGGCGATGCGCTCGTCAAGAAGGGATAAGAGTTTTGCTATTTTGGTTTGTTCAGAAATAATAGGTAATGCGACTTTTAGTTTTAGCAACTTGTTTACTGCTAATCCAGGTTGGGCAGATTGGTCAGAATACTGACCTAAGTTCATTTTTAGGAATAGGTAATGTAGAAAATTAGTATTACTTTTTTCGTTTCCTGCAACAGCTATAGCATGTTCTGTTATATAAGTCTTACCATAGACAGAACGTACATTTCCACATAAAGCCCCTTGTCTACCAATTAGAACGTATGAACCTTCATGATTGTATGAAGATGTGTATCCTCTTAGTCCATTTCCTCCATATACGGGATATTCTCCACTTTCGGAAATAGAATCTGCTTTTATGTTTTTACCACTTTTAAATTCAGAGCAAACGTCATTTATCAAGAAACTGTTCCACTCCCCCTGAAACTCCGGGAATCTGAGATTTGGGACATTAAGTTTCTTATGTTCGTTATTTTTTATCGTTGTCATTTTTAATCCTTAATTTAAGTTCACCAATCATAGCTCAGTTACATACCAGTTACATTGTTTAATTCGTCCACCAACTTGGTGGACAATTTCTTCCACAACTTGTGGCAGATTTCAAACGTTCTTACTCTTTATCAGAGGCTTCCTGTTTTATTTCAAGCAATGTTCGTTCATTGGCATTGGGGTTGTTACATTATCCACCTTTTGTAATTTTGTACCAGCTTGGTACAAAAAATCAATTTGGGAAGAATAGAACAAATACCATTTGCGTATTATATAGAGATTTGAGCATATCATTACCCTTTTTTGAAATCCTTAGTCTCCTTTATATCAGAAAGTGTTGCTTCAATGTCTTCAATTGTAGGCAACTGGCTCTGTATATTTTCAGGCATGAGCTTAGACAACTGATATTCGGAGATGCCTATTGGCTGATTGGTCGATTCAAGAGCATATTGCGCCATCACATTGTTCTTAGTCTTGCAGATAAGCAAACCTATCGTAGGGTTGTCTGTAGGCTTCTTTTTAATATGATTGACTGTACTTACATATACGCCCAACTGTCCCAGATGTTCTGCTTTGAATTTCGTTATCTTCAGTTCTACGACGACATAGCAGCGCAGTTCCAAATGATAGAAAAGCAAGTCGGGATATAACGTATCTTCTCCTACTTGTAGTGGAACTTGACTCCCGACAAAAGCAAAGCCCGTACCCAATTCTAGCAAGAAGCGTGTGACATTTTGAGTAAGTCCCTGTTCCAGCTCTCGCTCTCTATACTCACCGTCAAGTGTGAGGAAATCAAAATTATAAGGGTCTTTCAACGTTTGTGCTGCTAATTCACTTTGAGGGTCAGCCAACAATCTATTGAAATTGTTTACAGCCTTTCCCTGTCGTTCATATAGATTCGTGTCAAGAAAATTAAGCAGAACAGCACGGCTCCAACCATTTTCTACTGTCTTTTTCAAGTAGAACACGGCACGATCAACATCCTTGCATTGCGATATGATATACAGATGATGCCCCCAAGGAACGGAGAAAAAAACATCCTCACTTATTTGTGCAACAGGTTGTTGCATATTTACATCGTCTAATTGGGCAACAAGTTGTTGCCCAATTGTAAGTTGTTCTTTATAAAACTGATACCATTGTCTGATATACTTTAAGTTTCTGTATGAAAGTCCTTTCATATCTGGAAACTCCGCCATAAGTTCACGGCTCAATTCTTTGAGCCAGCCATCGCCCCAAGATGCAGATTTCTGCTTTTCGCAAATATCTGCACCCATACGCCAATAAAGGCGAAGCAATTCTGTGTTCACTTTGATTGCCGCCTTAAATTGCGCACTGCGTATATCTTTCTTCAACTGCAAGACCCATTTTTTGAAGTCGCTATTGCTTGCCAATGTCATATTAAGTTTTAAGTTTTAGTGATTAGTGATTAGGTTTGCTTGCCGTGATTTTTTCTTTCACGGTTTTAATAGAAGAAGTTAATAATTTTATCAACTCTTCGGCATCATTATATATGCTGTCATATTCGTTGTGTTTTAAAAAATCACTTTCATGCAAGAGTTCTAACCAATACATAGTTTCTCCTGTCTCTTTTTGCGCAATTGACAGTTTTGAAATAAAGTCGGCTTCACTTTGGCCATAGAAAGCCTCTGCAATGTTAGCTCCGATACTTGTACCGCTACGCATCAGTTGCTTGGAGAGAATGTATTCTTTCTTCTCATCACACAGATATTTATATAAGCGTATAACCCTTAAAGCAAAAGCCTTACTTTTGTTTTTCAAAATACTATCCTTCATAACTTAATCACTAACACTTAACACCTAAATAATTCCCAACTCTTTCAGATAGCCTTCAATCTCCTTGTCAAGGTCGGCTCGTTTGGCTTCCAGCTCCTTGATTTCCTTCATCACGGCATGGATGTCGATAGGTTCTTCTTCCTCGAAAGTATCAACGTAGCGAGGAATGTTGAGATTGTAGTCGTTCTCAGCCACTTCTTGCAGTGTGGCGAGATGGCTGTACTTTTCTATCTCCTTGCGCTCACGATAGGTATCAACAATCTTCTTGATATGCTGCGGACGGAGCTTGTTCTGGGTCTTGACCTTTTCAAACTCCTTGCTGGCATCAATAAACAGAATGTTGTCATCCTCCTTACGGCATTTCTTGAACACCAAGATACAGGTCGGGATGCTTGTGCCATAGAAGATATTGGCAGGAAGACCGATGATGGCATCCACATAGTTCTTCTTCTCAATGAGGAAACGGCGGATTACGCCCTCGGCATTGCCACGGAACAACACACCATGAGGAGCGACACAAGCCATTGTGCCACCCTCATTGAGGTGGTAAATCATGTGGAGAATAAAGGCATAGTCGGCTGTCTTGCGTGGTGCCAAGCGTCCTGCCTTACTGAAACGATCATCGTTGTTGAACTTATCGGCTGCACTCCATTCGGCAGAGAAAGGAGGATTTGCTACCACAGCGTCAAACTGTGTATCGCCAAAAGCATCAGCCTCCAAAGTATCGCCATTCTCTATGCGGAAGTTGCTGAACTTGATGCCGTGCAGAAGCATATTCATACGAGCCAAGTTGTAGGTCGTAGGGTTCTTCTCCTGTCCGAAAATCTCGTTTGCATGGCCGATGCTTGCTGCACGGAGCAACAGCGAACCACTACCACAGGTAGGGTCATAGACATTGCGCAGACGAGCGTGACCGATGGTTACAATCTCTGCCAAGATACGGCTTACTTCCTGAGGAGTATAGAACTCACCGGCTTTCTTGCCTGCTCCAGCAGCAAATTGGCTAATCATATACTCGTAGGCATCACCGAGAATATCTATCTCTTGCGATGCTTCCACACCAAAGTCAATATCATCAAGGGCAAGAAGTACGTTGCTGACCAAAGTATTCTTGTCGTCGGCAGTCTTGCCCAATTTAGGTGAAGCAAGGTCGATGTCAGAGAATAGACCGCCAAAGTCTTCTTCGCTGTCCTGTCCGAGGGTACTGTCCTCAATACGCTTCAATGAGCGTTCGAGCATCGGCAGAATATTCTCCTTCTTCTTGATACTCTCAATAACAGACGAGAACAGGAAGTTTGGTTCAATGAAGTAGCCGATATTTTCCAGACATTCGGTCTTTACTTCTTGTTGCAATGCCTCAACATCCTCGTCTATCTCCATTGCCCAGAGTTCCTTGAATGTGACTTCATCGTCCACCAATGCGTCATTGGCGTGTTTCTCTATTTTCTCCGACAAATACTTGTAGAAGATAAAGCCAAGGGTGAAATACATGAAGTCGCTTGCCGACATATTGCCACGCAGTTTGTTGGCAACTTCCCAAAGTTGATTTCTTAGATTTTGCTGTAACTCTTCGCTCATGTTAAGTATTAAGTTTTAGTGATTAGTGATTAAGTTTGCTTTGTTGCATTTTTTCTTTAATTGTTTTTATAGAGGATGTCAATAGTTTGATTAATTCCTCTGCATCACTATAAACACTATCAAATTCATTATCTTTTAAATATTCACTCTCATGTAATAATTCTAACCAATAAATGGTTTCACTCGTTTCTTTCTGCGAGATAGACAATTTCGCAACAAAATCAGCTTCGCTTTGTCCGTAAAAGGCTTCGGCAATGTTTGCTCCGATACTTGTACCACTTCTAAGTAATTGTTTTGAAAGAACGTATTCTTTCTTTTCTTCACATAAATACTTGTACAAGCGTATAACGCTTAGTGCAAAAAGCTTGCTCTTATCTTTTAATATACTTTGCTTCATAATCCTTTTTTTTAAGTATTAAGTTTTAGTGATTAGTGATTAAGTGGTTGTAGTGCAACACATCATCACTTATCACTAACACATCATCACTTATCACTAACACATCATCACTAATCACTAACACTTAATCACTAATCACTAACACTTAATCACTAATCACTAACACTTAATCACTAATCACTAACACTTAATACATAGAAAATGTTCTAATTATCGAACGCAATTTATTGAGTATTCTTGTCAATGCCTTGCGTCTTTTTATCAGTCCCAAGTGTTTCCCCTTCAATGCCTCTTGTATGATTTCAGGCTGTTCCTTTTGCAAGTAGTCATATTCAGAGAGGTAGTGATTGAGCACGGATACATCCAAATCCTCATCCTTGGCAAGCGTATTTACGGCATTGTTACGTTCGGTGACTATGTAGTTGTTCAACCGTTCTTCAAGGTCGCTTGTACCATCAGCCTTTTGTTTGCGAGCCATAAAGTTGTCACGGTCGTCATCCACATTCTTCTGGATAAATCCGTCAATGAGTTTTGCCTTACTGCGGAGTTCGGCATCCTTAATCATTGTGTCGATGATGTGCTTACGTCTCTCTGAATAGTCCTCACTATAAGGATTAAGGTCTGCAATCAACTCCAATATATAGGCAACATTGATGATGTCGCTATGCAGAAGTTCCAAGCAGAAATCGATGCCTCCCAGCCCTGTAGTGTCATTCTCACTTGGGTCAGGCTCGGCAACCATACCTGATTCGTCATCTTGAACTTTATAACCGCTTGGCTGTTCTGTCGGTTTCGCTGCAAAGGTGTCGTATATATCAAGATACTTGCTGCGGAAGTCCATAAACTGTTGTTCTGTCATTCCGAGGTCGGGAGCATCCTTCTCAAACTCATTATAAATCTGTATCTCAGCGTGCTTCTTGATGATGTCACGGAAAGCAAGGATAAACTGCTTCTTGTCGTTCTCGCTCTGAAGATAGTCCACGAAGTGAGGTTCGGGATAATGCTCCAGGAAGTCCTTTGTCAGTTCCTGATAGTCACGCTTCACCTCATCGAAGGGCTTACGCACGATGTCTTCCAAGGGGGTGCCATTGCTGAACAGCTTGATGGCTTCGTCCACCTTGCTTTTCAAGTCGCGGAAGCAAACCACCTTACCGAAACGCTTCTTCTCGTTAAGCACACGGTTGGTACGGCTGAACGCTTGCAATAATCCATGGTACTCCATGTTTTTGTCAACATAGAGCGTGTTGAGTTTCTTGCTGTCAAAGCCAGTAAGGAACATACCGACAACCAAGCAAAGGTCAAGAGGCTTCATGTCTGCCTTTTTTTTCTTCATGCGAAGGTTGATGTCATCATAATACGCACGGAAGTTCTCGGTTGTAAAACTTGTTCCATACATATTATTATAGTCATCCATGATGGCTTGCAGTTCATCAGCCTCGCCTGTACTTTCGCTTGCAAAACCGCCAGTATTCATACCGGTCTGCTCATCGTCTTGGTTGCTGTTGGCAGCGTATGTGAAGACTGCCCCAATCCTAATCTTTGGATTGAGGCTTTTGAATATCTTGTAGTAACGGATTAGCATCGGCACTGACTGCACGGCAAACAATGCGTCGAACTCTCCGTCGAATGTTGACTTATTGAAATTATTAAGGATAAATTTTGCTATCTCCGTCATGCGGTCTTGGTCGGCATATTCCACATCCTCATTGCCGTGGTAATACTCCACAAGAAAACCAAGCACATTTTCATCGGCAATGGCATCCTTTATCAAATATTTGTGTAGACAGTTGCCGAAGATTTCCTTTGTGGTATGTCCGTCCACCGCATTCTCTACAAATATAGGAGTACCAGTAAAACCGAATATCTGCGTGTTGTCGAAGAACTTTACGATGTTCTTGTGGCAATCTCCGAAATGGCTTCGATGACACTCGTCGAAGATCATCACGATGCGAGAATGACGTATTTCTTCTATACGACTGCTATACCACTGCTTGCTGACAGCTGCATTAAGTTTCTGGATGGTGGTAATGATAATCTTTGAATTACTGTGCAGACGCTTCACCAGTTCGTCTGTGTTGTCGGTACTGTCAACGGCACCAGGCTCAAAGGCCTCGTATTCGGCTTGGGTCTGCGTGTCGAGGTCATGGCGGTCAACCACAAACATCACCTTATCCACATCGTCCAACTCTGATACGAGTTGGGCTGCCTTGAATGATGTCAAGGTTTTGCCTGCACCAGTTGTGTGCCAGATATAACCATTATCGTTGGAGTTTTCCACACGGTCGAGAATCTTCTCCACTGCATAGAACTGATAAGGGCGAAGCACCATCAGGCATTTGTCGCCCTCATGCAATACTATGTACTTGCCTATAATCTTGCCCAACGTGCACTTGTCGAAGAACACTGTGGCAAATTTCTCCAAGTCGTTGAACGGAACGTTGGCGGCATCAGTCCAGTTGAAAGTGAACTTATATCCGCTATTCGGATTATTTGCAAAATAGCGAGTGTTTACACCATTGGATATGACGAACAGTTGGATGTAATCAAATAGTCCATGGAAAGAAGTCTTGTGGTAGCGTTGTATCTGATTATATGCCTGTTTCAACTCTACGCCTCTACGCTTCAGTTCTATCTGAACCAATGGCAATCCGTTGATAAGAATCGTCACATCGTAACGACACTTCTTTCTGCCCTCAACCGTAATCTGATTGGAAACTTGAAACTCGTTCTGACACCAGTGAGTGCGGTTCAAGAACTCCACCCATAGGCGTTCGCCGCTTTCCAGTTCAAGCGGAAAGAGGTCACGCAGTTTCTTTGCCTTTTCAAAGCGGGTGCCACCTTCAAGATAGATAAGTATCTTTTCAAACTCAGCCTCCGTAAACTCAGTGCGACCAAGTTCTTCCAACTTCTTCTTGTTATGTTTCTCCAGCTGTTTCTTGAAATTGGCAGACAGGTTCTTCTCCTCTTCAATATGAACATACTCGTAGTTCATCTTTTGAAGAGTATCTATAAGTCCGTTTTCGAGGGCAGCTTCACTTTGTACTGGCATATCTTATTTTTTTTATCGTAATTATGGCTATTGCCATTTCGCTTACAAAGATAACTGATTTTTACGAGAAAACACAACTGCAGGGTTGTTCTTTTTCTGCGTAAATGAGACAAAAATGTGCAATTGACTTGCTTTTTGTGGCGAACAGAATCAGGATAATGTTGTCTTCCTTCCGTATGGTTTTCTCGCGCGCACACGTATAAGTTTCTTCAGCATAAAGTGTCAAAGTATCATTCTGAGGCTTTCAGCTTGTATAAATCACTGAACACAAGGATTATATGAAAATGATACTTTTCTGAATAATTTACAGAAAAGTATCATAAAAGTATCACAAAGTGTCATTGTCTGGAAATTATTTCGTATATTTGCAGTGCTAATGCGATAAGATATAGATACAGGATATTTGCGGTTTTAATGACCGTTTTTATGTTTAATTCAAATTTTGCAAGTTGTACTTGCGTCATTAATTCATTAATTATTTCAACCATGAAAAACATCAAGATTCTTGAAAAAGCCTTTAAAGAAGGCAAGACTCCAAAGGGAATCGTTTATTGCTTCCTGGAGCAGTGTGAGAAGAAGACGGAGTGTCTCCGTTATCAGTGTACCAAATGCAAGAACCGGGCAATCAGGCTGGACTATGCTATGTTTCCTGACGTTTTGGCTGATGGAGAGTGCAAGTGGTTCGTTCCTCTGCGTGTGGTGAAAATGGCATGGGGATTCGATTCGCTCTTCATCGATGTCAAGGTGCGTGATGCCCAGTCCCTGCGCGAGACGATGAAGGAATATCTCGGCAGCGACAGTCAGTATTACCGATATAAGCTCGGTCAGCTCAAACTCAATCCCAACCAGCAGGCGCATATCAAGAAGCTCTTTGCTGAATATGGATACGAAAACGTGGACTTTGACAATTATTCCACAGAGATAGATTTCCATAACAGATGATTCCGGATTTCCCCCGCACCGTGGGGAATGAAACCCCACATTGGGGGGAATCGTTCCCCACGCCGTGGGGGGGAAATTCAGGATGCTTTAATGATCGATTCGAGTTAAACTCTAATGACCGATTCGGGTTAAAGTGTATAACTCAAGTAAAAACAAATTTTTGAAAAACACTATGAAGATAACAATTCGACATACGGATAATAAAAACAAGATGGTGATGAGCCACTGTTCGATAGACCGCTTGCTGTCACGTATGACAACCGATGATTCCCGTCGTACGGTGATGCGCTTCAGAGAGGTGGCGCCATATAGAGACCGCAAAATTCATAATTACGACGATATGCCACAGTGGAGACATGTATATCCCGGAGCGGAACTGAAGCGGGATGACAATGACAATATGGTGATGAAATGCTGCAACGGGATAATCACCTTGCAGTTTGGAGATGTCACAGACCGCGATGCTATAGAGAAAGTGAAGCGTGCCGTAGCTTTCGTCCCGTCAACTATGGCAGCCTTTCAGGGAGCCGATGGCATGAGCGTGGTGGTGCTGGTGAGATATGCCGGGGCAGACGGCAAGTTGCCTTCTGCAGAAGAAGAGGCAGACCGCCAGTATCGTATTGCCCACCAGCGCATCCTGCCGATATACAGAGCCGTGGTGAACGTGCCGTTGCGCGGCGGCGAACCGTCTCTCTTCGACAGTTTCCTTATGACCGTGGATGCAGAGCCATACTACAATCCCGATGCCGTGGCATTGCGTATCGACGACAGTAGCGGAGTGCAGCCCATTTCGTCGCCCGTTTCGTTGGGCGATATTGAAGATGAACCCAGGGCGGACGACAATGAGGAAGAGCAGAAAGAAGACAATGGCGTGCGAGTGAATATCGTTAGGATGATGAGGCTGCTGCGTAGCCGTTATGATTTCCGCTATAATGTGGTGATGAAATACGTGGAATACCAGTCAAAGGAAAAGCCATGGTATGGCTATATGCCGGTGGAGCCGAGGGTGCAGAAGCGTATGACTCTCGAAGTGCAGTTGGCGGATATCCGTGTCAGCATCAAGGACGTGCGTAATTTCCTGGAGTCGGACTATATACAGAATTATGACCCGATAAGCGACTTCCTGCAGGAGTGTAACGGCAAGTGGGACGGCAAAGACCATATCCGTGAGCTGGCACGCACCGTACCTACATCCAATCCGCATTGGGAAGACTGGTTCTACACTTGGTTCCTCGCTATGGTGAGCCAGTGGCAGGGCACCACCTTCCGCCAGTATGGCAACTCCGTGGCGCCGCTGTTGATTTCCCGTCAGGGATACAACAAGAGCACCTTCTGCCGCCGCCTTCTGCCGCCGGAACTTCAGTGGGGCTACAACGACAACCTCATACTCTCTGAGAAACGTCAGGTGTATCAGGCAATGTCGCAGTTTCTGCTTGTCAATCTCGACGAGTTCAATCAGATTCCACCCACTGTGCAGCAGGGGTTCCTGAAGAACCTCATACAGTTGCCTACGCTGAAGATAAAGCGTCCCTATGGCAGTCATGTGGAGGAATTTCCGCGCCTCGCCTCGTTTATAGCCACGAGCAATCTCACGGATATCCTTGCCGACCCGTCGGGCAACAGACGCTTTATCGGAATAGAGCTCACCGGACCAATAGATGTGAGCGTCCGCCCCAACTACAGTCAGCTCTATGCCCAGGCGTTGGCGGCATTGAGGGATGGCGAGAAGAGCTATTTCGATTCCGAGCAGGTGCGCCTCATCATGCATAGCAACTGTGAGTTCGAGGTCATGTCGCCCACCGACCAGTATTTCAACATCTATTATGAGATTGTTGACGACGAGAATGAAGGCGAGTGGCTCACGGCAGCAGAGATCTTCGATTTCCTGAAGAAGACCGTAGGTTCGTCGCTGAAGGTGAATTCGCTGATGGGATTCGGCAGACGCCTCGCCAACATGGCAGATATCCGTCGCAAGCGTTTTGCCTCCGGAATGAAGTATCTGGTGAGAAAAAGAACCTGATTTCGCCCCGATGATGATACTTCATACCCGTTTGTGATACTTTTATGCTACTTTTCTGTAAGGAAAACAGAAAAGTAGCATTCTCTCAATGTTCTGATAGCGAGATAGTTACGCTCATTTCGATACCACAAAATGATACTTTGACACTTCCCGGCAGGAAAATGAATCCACGATATGTGCGGTTTTGCTTCGGCATGAAATTTGCTGATGACTTATAAAAGATTAATTTAGAGGAAAGGAGTTGACAATATGGCATTTATTGATTATTACAAGATACTTGGTGTGGACAAGACCATACCGCAGAAGGATGTGAAGAAGGCTTATCTGAAGAGAGCCAAGCAGTTTCATCCCGACCTTCACCCTAATGACCCCAAGGCAAAGGCAAAGTTCCAGGCGCTGAACGAGGCATACGAGGTGATAAACGATCCGGAGAAACGAAGGAAATACGACCAGTACGGTGAGCACTGGAAGGAGGCGGAAGCCTTCGGACGGGGCGCCGGACGAGGAGGAGCCGGTGGTGGTTTCTATGATGGCGAGGATGTACCATTCAGCGGTTTCGATTTCTCAGGTTTCGGTTCCGGTACGGGCGGCTTCTCCAGTTTCTTCCAGAACCTCTTCGGAGGTGGTGGCGGAATGGGCGGCGGCAGAGGCAGCAGGATGCGCCAGAACACGGGAGAGATGCAGGCAACGGTGAACATCGACCTTTATACCGCATTGCTCGGCGGAGAGGTGATGCTGCAGCTTGGCAACGGTTCGAAGATAAAGCTGAAGGTAAAACCGGAGACCCAGAACGGCACCAAGGTGCGTCTGCGTGGCAAGGGCTATGACCGTGGCGACGGAACGATAGGCGACATGATAATCACCTATAACGTGAAGTTGCCTACGAATCTCACGGAGCGGCAGAAAGAGCTGTTGCAGCAGATGAGGCAGGGTTGATGCTGATTGCCCTGATGTTCCACCAGATGGTTGTCTCAAAGAAACATAATAGGATAGATAAATAAAAAAGACAAAGCGGCAAGCATGTGGATTGATTCCCATTGCTTGTCGCTTTGCTTTTATTGTTTCCGTCAAATGTCTTTCAGTGGTATTTGCAGAGATATCTGTCAAGTCCAAATCGGTCATTCCAAGTAGGCTCTAATGACCGATGGGGGATGATTAGAATTCGCTCGTGAAGTGGAACTTGATATTCTTGAAGTCCTCCTGTGCCATCGACAACACATAGCCGGAGTCGGCAAGGAAGACATCGCGGCCATCCTTGTCTTTCGCCATATACTGATATTTGCGCTTTTTGAAGTTCTCCAGTTCTTCCTCGTCGTCGCTCTCTATCCAGCATGCCTTATACAGGTGTACCGGTTCCCAACGGCATTTGGCGTTGTATTCGTTCTCCAGACGATATTGTATCACCTCAAACTGCAGCTGACCGACAGTACCGATGATCTTGCGGCCATTGAACTGGTTTATGAACATCTGTGCCACACCCTCGTCCATAAGCTGGTCGATACCCTTGTTGAGCTGTTTGCTCTTCATAGGGTCGTCGTTCTCGATGTATTTGAACATCTCAGGAGAGAATGAAGGAAGACCGCGGAAGTGCAGTTGTTCGCCATCCGTCAGCGTGTCGCCAATCTTGAATATGCCGTTGTCTGGCAGTCCGACGATGTCGCCAGGATAAGCCTCCTCGATGGTACTCTTGCGCTGAGCCATGAATTGGGTGGGGGAGGAGAAACGTACCGTCTTGCCCATTCTCACGTGGAGATAAGGTTTGTTGCGTTCGAACTTTCCGCTGCACACCTTGCAGAATGCGATGCAGGAACGGTGGTTAGGGTCGATGTTTGCCGTTATCTTGAAGATGAAACCGGTGAACTTCTTCTCTTCCGGCTCTACAATTCTCTCCACAGCCTTTGTGGGGCGTGGACTTGGAGCAATCTCCACGAAGCAGTTGAGCAGTTCCTGAACACCGAAGTTGTTGAGGGCCGATCCGAAGAATACCGGGGCTACCATGCCCTTACGATAGTCCTCCACGTTGAACTCAGGGTAGACACCCTCCACAAGTTCCAGGTCTTCGCGCAGTTTCCCGGCATCCTGTTCGCCGACATGCTTGTCGAGCTCTTCGCTGTTGATGTCAACCTCTACTTTCTCCGTAACGCGCTGTTTGTCAGGCGTGAAAAGGTCGAGCTTGTTCTCGTAGATATTATAGACACCTTTGAACTTCACACCCTGGTTGATAGGCCATGACAGAGGGCGCACCTTTATTTCCAGTTCATCTTCCAGTTCGTCGAGAAGGTCGAATGGGTCGCGTCCCTCGCGGTCCATCTTGTTGATGAAGATTATCACCGGTGTATTGCGCATACGGCAGACGCTCATGAGTTTTCTCGTCTGCGTCTCCACACCCTTGGCGCTGTCCACTACGATGATTGCGGAGTCAACGGCAGTCAATGTGCGGTAAGTGTCCTCGGCAAAGTCCTGGTGACCAGGGGTGTCGAGGATGTTCACCTTGTAGTCTTTGTAGTCGAACTCCATAACGGAGGTAGACACGGAGATACCACGCTGCTTCTCGATGTCCATCCAGTCGGAAGTTGCGGTCTTGCGGATTTTGTTGCTTTTCACGGCACCAGCCACCTGTATCTGTCCTCCGAAGAGGAGGAATTTCTCCGTCAGCGTTGTCTTACCGGCGTCAGGGTGGGATATGATGGCGAAGGTTCGCCTTCTTTCTATTTCGTTAGCCATATTCTTTGTTGAAGAGTGATGAATGGATGAAGGACGATATTGGGATTTCTCATTGTCTTTTCATTATTCATCCAGCATTATAAATGTATATAGTTAATATTATCTTACTTTTTTCAATGCTCCCATATTTTCCATACATGCCATGAGGCTGTCAACCCAATATGGGATTTTTATTCCGAAGGTGTTCTTCACCTTTGTCTTGTCGAACACGCTGTAGGCAGGACGTGTCACCGGACTTGGGAATTCGCTGCTGTGGCATGGCTGAATGTCGCAGCCGTTGTTGCCTGCCAGTCTTGCTATCTGTATGGTGAAGTCGTACCAGCTGCATACTCCCTCGTTGGAGAAATGATAGATGCCATAGTTGTTTTCATACAACTTGTTGTCGATGATATGACCTATCAGCTTGGCCAGATCTAAGGCGTAGGTCGGAGTGCCGCATTGGTCGAACACCACTTTCAACTGAGGCTTCGTGGCGGTGAGGTTGAGCATCGTTTTCACGAAGTTCTTTCCGAACTCAGAGTATAGCCATGCCGTGCGCAGTATGATATGCTTCACTCCGGTGGCGATGATCTTCTGTTCGCCGTGCAGCTTGGTCAGTCCGTAGACACCGGTCGGAGTTCCTTTCTGGTCTTCCTTGCAAGGAGTGTTGTATGGGTCGGCGCCGAACACATAGTCGGTGCTGATATGTATCAGCAGTCCGTCAACCTCCTTCATTGCCTTGGCGAGATTTTCCGGAGCTGTCGCGTTTAGTGTTTCCACAATATCGCCAGCGGTTTCCGCAGCGTCAACATTTGTCCATGCGGCACAGTTTATGATGCATTTGATGTCGTTGTCGCTCACCATCTTTCTGATGTCGTCGATTGATGTTATGTCGAGATGCGTGTATCCATCGCATACGTCGGTGAAGATGTAATTGTCTTTGCTCCCTTTTGCCACGATTTGCATTTCGTTGCCGAGCTGACCACCGGCGCCGGTTACCAATATGTTCATGATTGTTTGTTTTTTGTTGCTGATGAGTCGTCGAGGATGTGTGAACCTCTTATGTTGTCGATGGTGCAAACCGTCGGAGAAATTCTTATTCCAGTTCCAGTTCGCCCTTCTTGTCCTGAAGGTAATAGTCGGAGAGCATGCCGATGAAGGTCGTTATTTCCTTTATGGCATGTTCCGTGTCTGGGCTGACGGGCTTCTTCTGCAGTCGGAGCATCATTACTCCGTATAGGGCATTGAAGCATGTCTCTATCTCGTCCTCATCCTTGGCGCCACGTTTGCGCAGTTCAACGATGAAGGGCAATACCCTGTAATACTCGCTGTTGTAGAAAGGAAATTTTGGTGAGGCAAGAAGCGTGCTGCTCAGTTCGGACAACTGCTGTATCACAATCTTGTTGATCTGCAGATGTCCCTTCTCCCGGCAGCCCTCGGTGTTCATCATCGTGATGAGATTGCCATACCAGTCTGTCATTTCCTCTTTCTGTTCCTCGGTATAGTCGAAGCGGTCTATATACTCGTGCTTTATCCTCGACAGCGAGCATCCGTATGCCCTTATGATATCTTCTATCTGCCACATATATAGCAGATATTCAGCTATGCTCTTCTTTCTTAATTCCTGAGATATGAACATATATTTATCAAGTTATTGAAGGTTGTCAATAGTTTATCGTTGGCAGGGTGTAAAGGTTGAACACCGTGCCGATGAGGACGATGATAGACATCACTATGACGATGCTGCCCACCACCTTGTTGATTATCTGAATGCCGTTGGTGTCGAAAACCGCACGGATCTTGTCTACGAGCCATGTCAATCCATACCACCACAGCATTGCACCTCCGATAATGCCGATATATCCGGCACACATCTCGGCTGGATGGTTGGGGATTATGAATGCAAACTGGGCGAAGAGTCCCATCATGAGCATTATGATGAGAGGATTGGAGAATGTGACAAGGAATGCCGTGATGCAGTTGTGGATGAGAGAGCCCTTGGTGCCACGGTTGCTTACGTGAACTTTCTTCATCGGGTTGCTTCTGAACGAATAGATTCCGAATATCATGAGGACGATACTTGCAGAAATCTGCAATATGTACCGATAGTGGGAATTGCTGATGAAGTCCATGACGAAAGACATTCCAAGACCCGTTATAAGGGCGTATATGAAATCGCTGACACAGGCGCCGATGCCTGTCACGAAACCGAACCATCTGCCTTTGTTGAGTGTGCGCTGAACGCAAAGCACTCCTACCGGGCCCATCGGGGCTGATACAAGAATACCTATTGCAACTCCTTTCAGGAGTAGATCTAATATGTTTATATGAAATGGAAATGGCATAGTGGGTGCAAAGTTCCGCAATTTTCACGAAAAATACAAATTTTGTAACATAAACTTTCCAAACGACAGTTAATTTGAACGCTAATATGATGTATATCATTGATTTAGATTATCGTTGGAGGCAGAAAAGAAAAAAAAGCTTTTTCAGGGGTTGGCGTTTATGGTGATTTCAATTATCTTTGCATAAAATAAGCTTCGGCTCGGGATAAGAAATGAATGTCTTCATTTCATTCTCCTCTCGCCTTGCATTCTTTTTGCAGAAGAAACAATTTATCAGACTAAATATCATCAACTAAAAATGGAAGCACAGATTACAAGAAGACCTTATACTATAGGTCTTGATCTCGGAGGAACAAATGCCGTTTTCGGCATCGTTGATGCTCAGGGAAATATCCTTGAGCATACGTCAATAAAAACACAGCAATACAGCACGGCGGAGGATTTCGTGAACGCCGGAGTTGAAGCTCTTATGCCAATCGTTGACAAAGTGGGAGGAATAAACAAAATCGAAGGAATGGGCATTGGAGCGCCAAACTCCAACTTCTACGACGGTACGATAGCATACGCCCCAAATATTTCGTGGGCGCATGAATGCGTTGTGCCTTTCGCTAAGATGTTCAGCGACAAGTTATCTGTCCCAGTGGCTATAACAAACGACGCCAATGCCGCAGCTCTCGGCGAGATGACTTATGGCGTGGCAAAGGGAATGAAGAACTTCATCATGATTACCCTTGGCACGGGAGTGGGAGCTGGTATCGTCATCAACGGACAGATGGTGTATGGTTCTGACGGTATGGCCGGTGAGCTCGGTCACGTCATCATGCGCAGAGAGAATGGCAGAACTTGCGGTTGTGGCAGAAAGGGATGTCTTGAGGCGTATTGCTCTGCTACAGGAGTGGCACGCACGGCAAGAGAATTTCTGGAAACATCCAACGAACCATCGTTGTTGCGCGACATGAATCCAGAGGAGATCACATCTCTGGATGTTTCAAAAGCTGCTGCCAAAGGCGACGCTCTCTCTCTCAGAGTGTATGAGTTTACTGGAAAGATGCTCGGCGAGGCTTGTGCCGACTTCATGACATTCTGCAGTCCGGAGGCATTCGTGTTCTTCGGCGGACTGACAAAGGCTGGCGACTTGCTTATGAAGCCATTGATAAAGGGTTATGAAGAGAACGTGTTGGGAATTTTCCGTGGAAAGGCAAAATTCCTTGTCAGCTCACTCGACGGCGCCGGAGCTGCAGTTCTGGGCGCAAGTGCGATTGCAAAGAATATTGAACACTAATTTTTAATCAACTATCAATCGGTTGCGGAGTGTAGCATTAAAAAAAGCTCATTGTCGCAGCCGATTGCTTTTTATTTGTTTTAAAGTGAAGAACGACAACGTAAAAGCATTGTTTTTCGATATAGACGGTACGCTGGTAAGCTTCAAGACACACCAGATACCACAGTCTACTGTCGATGCCATAGCCCAGGCAAAGGCTAATGGGGTAGGAGTGTTCATCTCTACGGGCAGACCGTTGCCTATAATTACGAATCTGAAGGCTATAGAACAATACATAGATGGATATATAACGACCAATGGAGCACTCTGCATAGTGGATGGCAAGGCGATATGCTGCAATCCAATCCCCATGGCAGATGTTGATGTCATGATGGCGGATGCCGAAAAGAATGACTATACCTGCATCGTGGTTGGTGAGAAGAGAATTGGCGTGTATAATCCCAAACAGGTGTATTATGATGTGTTCGTGAGGGATCTCGCTGTCCTGAATATCGATATGGCTATTGATGTGAAGGACATTATGAGGAATGAGCAGATTCTTCAGCTTACGCCCTTCTTCTCTGCGGAATATGAAAAGGAAATCATGGAGAAGATGCCGGGCTGCGTGTCGGGACGTTGGAATCCTACATTTACGGATATTACGGCAGAGCAGGCTGACAAGGGAAAAGGACTTGAAACAATGGCGCAATATCTGGACCTCAACATTTCGGAAACCATGGCTTTTGGCGATGGCGGAAACGATGAGTCGATATTGCGGCGTGCGGGAATCGGTGTGGCAATGGGAAATGCCGGTGACGAGGCGAGGGCTGCTGCTGATTATATCACTACTTCAGTTGATGATGACGGTGTGAAGAATGCGCTGGAGCATTTCGGCGTTATATAAATCAGAAACTTGAGTATCTTATTCTGATCTGGTTTGTGTATGTTCCGTTACCAGATAAAACAATGACCCCGGAGTATATGTTCCGAGGTCATAATTTTATTGGATAGTCTGTTTACTTTGCCATTTCCTTGATGTAAACATCACGTTTCGGGAATGGCATTTCTATGTCGTTCTCGTTGAGCGTGTTGTAGATGCACTCCATGATCATGCTCTCTGTAACTACCTGTTTCGTTACGTCAACCCAGCATACGAATTTGAAGTTTATGCTGTTGTCGCCGAATTCCTTGAACAGTACGCTTGGCTGTTTCTCTTTGTCGATATAGGGAATATGAAGTTTCTCGATGGCGTCGGTAACGACTTTTTTCATTCTCTCCACATTAGTGCCATAGCCCACTCCGAAGTTTACTACAGAAAGCTCGTAACCATGGTTGCGGGTCAGATTCTTGTAGTTCTTGGTGAACAGCTGGGAGTTCTGGAATGCGATCACCGAACCGTCGGTGGCTTCTATCATAGTGCTTGTGTAGCTTATGCTGCTCACTTTTCCTCGAGTGCCGTCACACTCTATCCAGTCACCGATGTTGATACGGCCAGCCATTAGCGATATTCCATAGTATATGTTTTCGAGAATATCCTTGGATGCGAAGCCGACACCAGTGGACAGACCACCCGAAACGACAACCAGCCAAGTGTTGCTCACATGGAGAATGGCGAGGCTTATCAGCAGCCATGTGCCCCAGACTACAACCTGCACGATGTTCTTTCCCATCACGTTGCGGCTGGCAGCCGTGCGAGAGTCTATGTTCATCAGGTGCAGTCGCATGAATTCTATCGTTATATAACTGATATAAGCGAAAACAAACCATAGTGCCAATACCGTGGCGATGGATGATATGCTGACGCTGAAATTGCTGACGTCGATGAAACGCGTGGTGAAGATGCGCATCATCTGGTCGCTGAGGTTGAAGACGTCGGCAGCCCAATATATGGAAATCAGTATGGAAGAGATTGCCATCAAGGGGATTATGACTTTCAGAAGCAGTCTGTATATCCATGTCTTGTTTATAGGTTTCTCCTCAAGATGATGCTTTGCGGCGTATTCGCTCATCCAACTTGCCAAGCAGCTGATTGTCAGGATGCAGGTGAGCTGCATTATCCACCAAATCAACATCTGCACGCTGAGGAGAGTGAATCCTATCCATGAGCACACGACGCTCGTCGCGAATACCAGCAATGAGATGTATGTCAGGAACATATCAGACCGGGGTATCTTCTCGTTGTGTCTTCTTATCACGTTCCATTGCCATAGTGTGCAGAGCAATAGGACCGGAGGGAAAATCAGGTTTACCAAGTCGTTAGGCACCAGCGTGATGCGGAATGTTATCACTATGAATCCCACCAACGTTAGCGGTGAGTAGATGCGGAAGGCGCTCTTTATCTGTTTTCCGTCTACCCTGAGAAGTAGTGATATCAGGATTACGCCAAGCAGCCAGGCGTATTCAACGAGCAGGTTGCTCGCCATGGTGATGAAATTCTGGTTCACCGTGCTGCGTATGATGCCGATAAGAATGGCAAATGTTATTGTGGATGTCGCCATCATGATGCACGGACGTTTCAGCATGAACTGTTCGGTGCGGAATTTCTTCGGCATCAGAAAGCGTATTGCGAGCAAGTTCAGCAGAATGGCTATGATGCCATAGAAAAGTATGCTGACGAACAATCCGAAGATCATGCGAGAGTCCCACTGCGAGTGGAGCTTCTTGGAAGAACGGTATTTGTCGTTTACCGTTTCGGTTGTCTTGCTCACTTGGGTGCCGAGATTGGCGAGGATACTGAAATAGTTTTCTCCGCCATTCCGGAATATGTTGTTCTGAATTTCACTGTATCTGCCGTTGGCATAATCGTTGAGGCTTTTCAAGTGATTCTCTGTCAGGTCGTAATACTTTATGTAGTCCTGCAGCATGGTCTTGTTTTCCGACATATTGTTACGGATGCTTACCGCCAGAGTGAGGCACACGTTGCGGTTTACCTTTGCCTTGTCGCTAAGAGCGAAGGTGGGCATGGAACTGAGCGAGTTTACAAGGCTGTCGTAGCGGGCGATTTCACTGTCCAATTGCGTGATATACGACCGGAATGGCAGAGAACTCTTGCGGAAATTGCTGAACTGGTCGGTTGCCTCATGACATGCGTAAGCAAGGTCAAAAACATATTCCGGCTTCTGGGAATAAAGCATGAGGGCATTTTGATTACTCTTTGCAAGAATGGAGAAGAGGTTCTTCCTTATCAGCTCACTGCTGTTCTTGTATTTCATCTGTCTCTTTTTCTGCTCTTGGTGATAAGTGGTCAACTCATTTCTGAGTATCGACAATGTGTTGTCAAGGTCTTTCTCCTTGAGCACGGCATTGCAAGAAATGGTGATTGTTATTGCGAACAGAAATAGTAAAAACAGTCTCTTCTTCATATTGTTCTTTATAAAATTATTGTTTGTCTTTTTTTTGTTGTATGACAGTTCCCGATTTGATTTGTTTTTGCAGTGTCGCGTTTGTCATCACTGGCATGCTGCAATCAGAAAAGCGATTTTCCGTTTTGCAAAGATAATGCATTTTCTTCAATGTTAAGTTTGCCAGCTCACACTTTTTTTATTAATTTTGCCACGTTTTAATTACTACCATCAAATGTCAGACATTACCATCAATAAAGAATTGCCATTGACGCTTTTTGCCGACAGTGGCAGTACGAAGACAGACTGGTGTCTCGTTTCAGGCAGACAACCGGTATTCAGTTGTCATACCCAAGGCATAAATCCTGCCCATCAGACAGAAGAACAGATCAGAAATATTCTGGTAAGAGAACTGCTGATGCAGTTCAGGGCCAACGTTGCGGAGTTGTGGCATGAAAGTCGTGGCAATGTTGATGTGCGCTTCTATGGGGCGGGATGTCGTGGCGAAGCAGCCAAATCGTTGAAGGCAATATTGGTGGGTTGCTTGTCTGTTGCAGATGGTAAAGTTCTTGTTGACAGTGACTTGATGGCTGCAGCTCATGCTCTTTGTGGAGGTGAGGAAGGTATTGCATGCATTCTTGGGACAGGAGCCAACTCCTGTTTGTTTGATGGCGAGAAGATAGTAGCCAATATATCACCGCTGGGATATATACTTGGTGACGAGGGTAGCGGGGCAGTTCTCGGGAAACTTTTCTTGAATGCTGTTTTCAAAGGTGGACTGCCGAAAATCTTGTGTGAGGAATTCCTTGAATCTACAAATCTTGATTTGGACGATATCATAAGACGTGTCTACAAGGAACCGCTGGCAAACCGTTTTCTTGCTTCTTTGTCGCCGTTTATTTATAAACACCTCGATGTGCCGGAATTAGAGGCGATCGTTGTGGAAAACTTCAAGGCTTTCTTTGTCAAGAATGTGGACCGCTATGAAAGAAAAGACCTTAAAGTAAATGTTGTGGGTAGTGTGGCACATTATTACGAAAAGCAACTTGTCGAAGCAGCAAGACAATGTGGATATACCGTTGGGAAAATAATCAAAAGTCCGATGGAAGGATTGGTCGCTAACGTGTTGAAATGAAATATTTAAAAACCTAAAAATCTATATCAAATGAAAACTTTCAAAATAGGCCTGCTGCCTAAGATTATCATTGCCATTGTCTGTGGTGTAGTGTTCGGAATGTTTTTGCCGGGAGAGGTCGTTAGAGTGTTCCTCACGTTCAACGGCATTTTCAGTCAGTTCCTTGGTTTCCTTATTCCATTGCTGATTCTCGGACTTGTTGCTCCAGCTATTTCCGACATCGGTCAGGGAGCCGGCAAAATGTTGATTGCCACTACAGCTTTGGCTTATTTCGCTACGGTGACATCTGGACTCCTGTCTTATGCGGTTAGTGAGCTTACGTTCCCGTCGCTTATTGACACACAGACTACGGCGGCGTCGTTGGCGACGACAGAGGCGATGGCTCCGTTTTTTACCGTTGAGATACCGGCTCCAATGAATGTTATGACAGCCCTTGTGTTAGCTTTCACCCTCGGTTTGACAACGGCAACAATGCAGTCTGTGGCGTTGAAAAACGTTATGAAAGACTTCATGCAGGTAATCATCAAGACAATCAATGTGGCAATAATTCCACTTTTGCCGATATACATTTTCGGTATATTCCTCAATATGGCATACACCGGTGATGCAGCACGCGTATTGACAGTGTTCGTGAAAATCATCGGAGTGATTTTCGTGATGCATATCTTCTTGCTCATATTCCAGTATTGTGTAGCAGGCGCATTTGTGGGAAAGAATCCGTTCAGACTCTTGGGACGGATGCTGCCGGCTTATTTCACAGCGCTCGGAACACAGTCTTCAGCAGCCACAATTCCCGTGACTCTCCGACAGACTATAGCCAATGGAGTGAATAAAAGCATCGCGGGTTTCGTCATACCTCTTTGTGCAACAATCCACATGTCGGGAAGCGTGATGAAAATCGTTGCCTGTGCCATGGCGCTCATGATGATGCAGCATATATCATACGATTTCGTCACCGTTATAGGATTCATTCTGATGCTTGCAATATCTATTGTCGCTGCTCCGGGTGTTCCTGGTGGAGCGATAATGGCATCTCTCGGTGTACTGGCTTCAATATTGGGCTTCACAGAGGCAGACCAAGCCCTTATGATTGCCCTATATATCGCAATGGACAGCTTCGGAACTGCATGTAATGTGACAGGAGACGGTTCTCTGGCTTTGCTGATAGACAAGTGGTTTGGAGGTAAGGATAAGTCGGAGGATTAATCTTATTTTACGATTTGTTTACCTTTCATTGCAGATTATAATATAAAATATGTATCTTTGCAAACGATTTTGACAGTCAAATTTTTTATTTAATAAAATATTTATGTATTTTATCCTATTTATTACCGTTATCTTGACGGCAGTTGTATTGGTTGTAGGAGCGTATGTAGTTGCGAAACTCATTGGCCCTAGGTCGTACAACCCAGTGAAGGGACAGCCTTTTGAGTGCGGTATCCCAACGCGCGGCACATCATGGGTGCCAATGCATGTGGGTTACTACCTCTTTGCCATTCTCTTCCTGATGTTCGACATCGAGACAGTGTTCCTATATCCATGGGCTGTGGCAGTCAGCAAGTTTGGTCCAATGGCTTTGTGTAGCATTGGATTCTTCCTCTTAGTGTTGGTGTTTGGCCTTGCTTATGCTTGGCGGAAAGGAGCGTTGGAATGGAAGTAAGAAAACCCGTTATCAAAAGCATTCCTTACAACGAGTTTAAGGACAATGACACTCTTGAGAAGATAGTAGACCAACTTCATGAAGGCGGTTGCAATGTGGTGCTCGGTTCCCTTGATCAGGTGATCAACTGGGGAAGAAGCAACTCGTTGTGGTCGCTCACTTTCGGTACCAGTTGCTGTGGTATCGAATTCATGTCTGTGGGTTGTGCACGCTATGACTTCTCGCGTTTCGGATTTGAGGTGACACGTAACTCTCCACGTCAGGCAGACCTTATTATGTGTGCCGGTACTATCACAAACAAGATGGCACCGGTATTCAAGCGTCTTTATGATGAGATGGCTGAGCCAAAGTATGTCGTTGCCGTCGGAGGATGCACCATCAGTGGCGGACCTTTCAAAAAGAGCTACAATGTAGTGCGTGGTATCAATGAACTCGTGCCTGTTGATGTGTATATCCCAGGCTGTCCTCCACGTCCTGAGGCAATCCTCTATGGTATGATGCAGCTCCAGAGAAAGGTTAAGATCGAGAAGTTCTTTGGTGGCGCTAACCACAAGATGACAAAGGAGGAGAAGGAACTTTCAATGAGCAAGGGAGGACTCCGTGGATTGAGCAACGAGAACCTTCAGGATTCTCAGAAGCTCGGACATCCGGAGCCAATCATCGTGACAGATGTTCCTGCTGATTTCAAAGTCGGCGACCTCGCTGATTCTGAGAAAAACCAAACTGTTTAATATAATAAGGTATAAGACATGAAACTGAATAATATAGAACTCACTTTCGAAAACTTCGCCAATGAGATGGCCAAGCTGAAGAACGAGAAGCATTTCGATTACCTTGTTACTATAATCGGTGAGGACTTCGGTGAAGAAGGTCTGGGTTGTATCTACATTCTTGAAAACACTCAGAACAATGAGCGTTGTTCCGTAAGGACAATAGCCAAGAAAGTGGATGGTAGTGATGTTATCCCTACCGTAACAAACCTCTGGAAAGCCGCAGACTTGCTTGAGCGTGAGGTATTCGACTTCGTAGGAATCAAGTTCCTTGGACATCCAGACATGCGCAGACTCTTCTTGCGTACTGATTTCGTGGGACATCCATTGCGCAAGGACTTTGATATGAGTCCGGAAGCAAACAAGTTCCCTCTGACTGATGAGCCAGAGGACGATTTCACAGTAGAGTATTCACTCGACAAGGATGGTCATTTGGTGGAAACAAAGCATCGCTTGTTTGAAGAGGACGAATATGTAGTAAATATCGGTCCTAACCATCCGTCAACTCACGGTGTGCTGCGTTTGCAGACCGTTATCGACGGTGAGACGGTAAAACGCATTTATCCTCATCTCGGATATATCCATCGCGGTATAGAGAAAATGTGGGAGGGAATGACTTATCCTCAGACATTGGCTCTTACAGACCGTCTTAACTATCTCTCTGCAATGATGCATCGTCATGCTCTCGTGGGTGTGATTGAAGAGGCGATGGGAATAGAATTGTCAGACCGCATCCGCTACATCCGTACTATCATGGATGAGCTGCAGCGAATCGACAGCCACTTGTTGTTCTTGGGCTGTACAGCTCAGGACCTAGGAGCACTCACAGCATTCTTGTATTGCATGCGCGACCGTGAGCATGTGCTCAATGTGATGGAGGAGACAACTGGCGGTAGACTCATTATGAACTACTATCGAATCGGTGGACTTCAGGCTGACATCGATCCTAATTTCGTTGAGAATACAAAGAAACTCTGCAAGTATTTGAGACCTAAGATTCAGGAGTATCTCGATGTGTTCGGAGATAACGTCATCACACATAAGAGACTTGAAGGCGTTGGTCCTATGGATAAGGAAAACTGTATCAACTATGCGGTGACTGGTCCTGCAGGACGTGCTGCCGGCTGGAAGAACGATACACGTAAGCGTCATCCATACGATTGCTATGACAAAGTGAACTGGGAGGAGATTACCATGACAGGTTGTGACTCTATGGATCGCTATTATGTTCATATCAAGGAGCTTTATCAGAGTCTTGATATTATCGAACAACTTATCGACAACATCCCAGAGGGAGAATATTACATCAAGCAGAAACCAATCATAAAGGTTCCTGAGGGACAGTGGTATTTCTCTGTAGAGGGTGCAAGCGGTGAGTTCGGAGTATATCTTGACTCAAGAGGTGACAAGAGTCCTTATCGTATGAAGATGCGTCCGATGGGTCTTACTCTGGCAGGTGCTCTCGATCCGATGTTGCGTGGACAGAAAATCGCTGACCTCATCACAACCGGTGCGGCTATCGACTTCGTAATCCCTGACCTTGACAGATAATCGAAAAATGAATTAAGGGGTTGGAAACATTCGATGTATTCTAAACTCTAAAATCAAAATTTATATTATGTTTGACTTTAGTAACGTAACAATATGGTTCGACGCTCTTCTCCGCCAAACTCTTGGACTTGGAGATTTCTGGTCGATCCTTATCGAGTGCATACTGGTTGGCGTACTTATTCTTGCAGGTTATGCCATACTTGCTATTTGCTTGATTTTCATGGAACGTAAGGTTTGTGCTTACTTCCAGTGCCGACTTGGTCCGATGCGTGTCGGTCCATGGGGTATATTCCAGGTTTTTGCCGACGTTCTGAAAATGCTCATCAAGGAGATTTTCACTGTAGACAAGGCTGACAAGCTGCTGTATTTCGTGGCTCCGTTCCTTGTTATCATTGCTTCTGTGGGCACCTTCTCTTTCTTGCCATGGAATAATGGCGCTGAGGTGCTGAACTTCAACGTTGGTGTGTTCTTGCTGACAGCTGTGTCAAGTATCGGAGTGGTTGGTATCTTCCTCGCCGGTTGGGCAAGTAACAACAAGTATAGTGTCGTTTCGGCTATGCGTGGAGCTGTTCAGCTCATCTCATACGAAATGTCTCTCGGCTTGTGTCTCATTACTGCAGTAATACTTACAGGTACAATGCAGGTGAGCGGTATCGTTGAAGCACAGGTCGGACCATGGAACTGGCTTATCTTCAAAGGTCATGTTCCTGCTATTATAGCCTTCCTGGTTTTCCTCGTAGCTGGTAATGCAGAAGCAAACCGTGGTCCGTTCGACTTGGCTGAGGCTGAGAGCGAGTTGACAGCCGGTTATCATACAGAGTATTCTGGTATGGGATTCGGTTTCTATTACCTTGCAGAGTATCTTAACCTCTTCGTGGTATCTGGAATCGCAACCACTGTATTCCTTGGAGGATGGGCACCTGTAAATATCGGTATTGAAGGTTTCGATGGAATCATGAACCTCATCCCTGGTATCGTATGGTTCCTTGGCAAGACTTTTGCCGTTGTTTGGTTGCTTATGTGGGTACGTTGGACTTTCCCACGTCTGCGTATTGATCAGATATTGAAACTTGAGTGGAAATATCTCATGCCGCTTTGTCTCATCAACTTGGTGCTTATGACTATCATTGTGGCATTTGGCTGGCACTTTTAAATAAGGAGTTTAAATAGATATGGAAGATAATAATAAATCATATTTTGGAGAAATTGGTTCTGCTGTAAAGACTCTTGCCATTGGTATGAAGACTACTCTTACTGAGTATTTCACCAAGAAGAGCACTGAGCAGTATCCTGAGAACCGCAAGACAACGCTCCATGTGTCGGCTCGCCATCGTGGTAGACTTGTTTTCTCACGCGACGAGAACCAAAACTACAAATGCGTTGGCTGCACATTGTGTGAGAAGGCTTGTCCTAATGACTCGATAAAGATTCTTACAGAGATGGTGGAGGACCCTGAGACGGGCAAGAAGAAACGCAAGTTGGTTGACTATCAATATGATCTCGGAGATTGCATGTTCTGTGAACTATGTGTCAATGCATGCAATTTCGATGCCATTCATTTCACGAATGACTTCGAGAACTCAGTATTTGATAGAGACAAGCTCGTTCTTCACCTTGACAAGGAGGTATATACCGGAGGAAGCCTTCCTAACCTTATAGATGGTGGAGCGCCTCTTGAAATCGGTAAGTTTAACACCAAAACAAAATAAGGAGGACATAAGAAATGGCTAATATTATAATGTTTGGCATTCTTGCCGTAGTAATTCTGGGTTCTGCTGTTATGTGTGTCGCTACAAAGCGTATCATGCGTGCAGCCACATTCCTGCTCTTCGTTTTGTTCGGTGTTGCTGGATTGTATTTTATTCTTGACTACACTTTCTTGGGTGCTGCCCAATTGAGTATCTATGCTGGTGGCATCACGATGATGTATATCTTTGCTATTCAGCTCGTTAATCGCCGTACACTTCAGGGCTTGGTAGAGCATGTGAAAGGAAGCCGTGCCATTGGCGCTGCTCTTGTAACTCTCGCTGGCTTCCTTACAGTGACTATTGTTCTGCTCAAGAATGAATTCTTGTTCAGAGCATGTGAGGTTGCTGACGAGGAGGTTCCAATGAATGTCATTGGTGAGGCTCTTGTTGGAAGCGAGAAATACCAGTATGTTTTACCGTTTGAGTTCATTTCTGTATTCTTGCTCGCTTGCATTATCGGCGGCATCGTTGTGGCTCGTAAAGAAAAGGAGGATAAATAATTATGGTACCTGTAGAATGTTATTTTGTGCTTAGCGCACTTCTGTTCTTCATCGGCGTTTACGGATTCGTCACTCGTCGTAACTTGATAGCAATGCTTATCTCCATTGAGCTCGTGCTCAATGCTGTAGACATCAATTTCGCTGCCTTTAACAGACTGCTCTTCCCTGGTGAATTCGAGGGTTTCTTCATGACCCTTTTCTCAATGGGCGTAAGTGCGGCAGAAAGTGCAGTGGCTATCGCTATAATTATTAATGTTTACCGTAATTTCCACAGCGATCAGGTGAACAGTATTGAAAACATGAAATATTAATAAGTTATGGATTATACATATTCATTGTTGATACTTCTCTTGCCATTGTTGAGTTTCCTCGTCATTGGCTTGCCCGATTTTGCGGGAAACAAGTATGCATGGTCGCATAAAACAGCCGGTCTTATCGGAACCTGTTCTATTGGATTGGTTACTGTGTTGAGCTATATCACAGCTTTCCAGTATTTCACAGCTCCGCGTTTGGCTGACGGAACTTTTGCGACATTAGTACCATACAATTACACTTGGTTGCCACTCGGTAATCTTCACTTTGATTTAGGTATCCTTCTTGATCCTATTTCAGTGATGATGCTGATTGTCATTTCCACAGTTAGCTTTATGGTGCACATTTATTCATTTGGCTATATGCATGGTGAGAAGGGATTCCAGCGCTATTACGCTTTCTTGTCTCTCTTCACAATGTCAATGCTAGGACTTGTTCTGGCTACCAACATTTTCCAGATGTATATGTTCTGGGAACTCGTGGGTGTCAGCTCATATCTTTTGATCGGATTCTATTATGGATTGCATGCAGCAGTTCATGCTAGCAAGAAGGCATTTATAGTGACTCGTTTCGCTGATATGTTCTTCTTGATCGGTATTCTCATCTTCGGATATTATACAGGTTCATTTAACTTCTCTTTCACTGGAACTGAAGTTCATATTGCAGAGGGAATGACAGCATTCACAACCTGTGATGCTTCACGTGCTGCAGCCGCAGGAGGTTTTATTCTTCCTACAGCTCTCGTGCTGATGTTTATCGGAGGTGCTGGTAAGTCTGCCATGTTCCCACTTCACATCTGGTTGCCAGATGCTATGGAGGGACCTACACCTGTTTCTGCGCTTATTCATGCTGCGACCATGGTGGTTGCAGGAGTAGTGCAGATTGCTCGTCTGTTCCCTATTTGGATTGAATATGCTCCACAGGCAATGGAAATAGTCGTGTATGTAGGAGCGTTTACTGCTTTCTATGCTGCTGCTGTGGCATGTGCACAGAGTGATATCAAGCGAGTACTTGCATTCTCTACGATTTCTCAGATTGCCTTTATGATGGTGGCACTTGGCGTTTGCTTGCCAGGTCATCATGGTGCTGTTCTCGACAATCATGCCCAGCTTGGATATATGGCATCTCTATTCCATCTCTTCACACATGCTATGTTCAAGGCTTGTCTTTTCTTGGGTGCTGGTTGTATCATTCACGCTGTTCACTCAAACGAGATGTCTGCGATGGGTGGTCTGAAGAAATATATGCCTATTACCCATGCTACATTCTTGATTTCCTGTCTTGCCATCGCGGGTATTCCATTCTTCTCAGGCTTTAGCTCTAAGGATGAGATTATCACTGCATGTTTTGAGCATTCTCAGTTCATCGGTTGGTGGATGACCGGTGTTGCCGCTATGACAGCGTTCTATATGTTCCGTCTTTACTATGGTATTTTCTGGGGTACAGAGAATAAGGAACTTCATGCTCATCACACTCCACACGAGGCTCCGCTGACAATGACCTTCCCATTGATATTCTTGAGTATAATCACCGTCGGCGTTGGTGTCTTCACTACGCTTGGTGGTTTCTTGGATTGGAGCTGGGCAAGCTTCGGTGAGATAGTAAGTGCTGCAGGTACTGCATATACAGTACATTTCGCTCCTCAGGTAGCTATAACTTCCACAGTAATTGCCGTTATTTCAATTGCTCTTGCTACATATATATATAAGGGTGAGAAACAGCCGATTGCTGACAAGTTGTATAAGACATTCCCTCGTCTTCATCGTTGGGCTTACAAACGTTTCTATATGGATGAAGTCTATATGTTTGTCACACATAAGATTTTGTTCCGTTTTGTATCTCGTCCGGTTCAGTGGATTGATGAGCATATCATCAATGGTCTCATTGATTTCAGTGCATGGGGTGCAAACGAAGCTGGCGAGAGTCTCCGTCCTTGGCAGAGTGGTGATGTACGTCAATATGCCGTTTGGTTCCTGACTGGAGCTGTTGCATTAACATTAGTATTACTTAGCATATTATAAGAACGATGAGTATATTAAGTATATTTGTAGTAATCCCAGTTTTGATGTTGCTCGGCCTTTGGGCTGCCCGTGACATCAAGCAGGTCCGTACGGTGATGGTCATAGGATCATCATGTCTGTTGGCAATGTCAATTTGGTTGACATTACATTTCATTGGAGAGCGCGCTGCAGGAAACACTGAAGAGATGATTCTTCAGTCATCTACAGTTTGGTTTGCTCCTCTTCACATCAACTATGCAGTTGGTGTTGACGGTATCTCTGTAGTGATGTTGCTTCTTTCGAGCATCATCGTCTTTACAGGAACTTTCGCTTCGTGGAAATTACAACCTTTGACGAAGGAATTCTTCATGTGGTTTACATTGCTTTCTACTGGAGTTTATGGTTTCTTCATCAGCATCGACCTCTTCACGATGTTCATGTTCTATGAGGTTGCCCTTATTCCTATGTATCTATTGATTGGTTATTGGGGATCAGGAAGAAAAGAATATGCAGCAATGAAGTTGACTCTTATGTTGATGGGTGGATCTGCACTTATCATCTTGGGTCTTGTTGGTATCTATTTCTTTAATGGTGCTTCAACAATGAACATCCTGGAGATTGCTCATAACAATCATATTCCTGATACAGTACAGAATGTTCTGTTCCCATTCGTGTTCATTGGTTTCGGAGTGCTTGGTGCTTTGTTCCCATTCCACACTTGGTCTCCTATTGGTCACGGTTGTGCACCTACTTCTGTGTCAATGCTTCATGCTGGTGTGCTTATGAAACTTGGTGGTTACGGTTGTTTCCGTATTGCCATGTTCCTGCTTCCTCATGCGGCTCAGGATTTGGCTTGGATATTCCTTATCCTTACCACAATTTCTGTAGTATATGGTGCTTTCTCTGCATGTGTACAGACAGACTTGAAGTTTATCAATGCTTATTCTTCAGTCTCTCACTGTGGTCTTGTGCTTTTCGCACTACTCATGATGACAAAGGTATCTTGCACAGGTGCAATACTTCAGATGCTTTCTCACGGTTTGATGACCGCTTTGTTCTTTGCCCTTATCGGTATGATATACGGCAGAACACATACACGTGATATCCGCAAGCTCGGTGGTCTGATGAAGATCATGCCATTCCTTTCAGTAGGATATGTCATTGCAGGTCTTGCCAACCTTGGTTTGCCTGGTTTCTCTGGTTTCATTGCCGAAATGACAATTTTCACAGGTTCATTTGAAAATCCAGACACATTCCATCGTTGCTGTACAATAATTGCAATCACATCAATTGTTGTTACCGCGGTTTATATCTTGCGTACAGTAGGTTTCATCTTGTTTGAGAAAGTCAAGGATGAGTACTATCTCACATTGACAGATGCAACATGGGATGAGCGCTTTGCTGTTTGCTGTTTGATATTCTGTGTTGCAGGTCTTGGATCATTCCCATTGTGGGCTAGCAATGCAATTACAGATGCAGTGACACCAATTCTCCAAGTCGTTAACTTATAATTAATCAGTAGGACAAAATGGATTATAGTCAGTTTTTTAATATGATACCAGAGGCTGGCCTTATTGCAGTGCTGGTAATAGTATTCCTCGCCGATCTTATTCTGAAAGGTGAGAAGAAACATTCTGTGTTGAGCCTGCTGACAGGCGCTCTCTTCATTTGTCAGACAGCTCTCTGCTTCTATGCAGAACCAGCTTCTGTCTTTGGTGGATGCTATGAGTCAACTCAAGCAGCCAATGTTATGAAGATAATTCTTACAGCTGGTGCGTTCATCGTTTTGGTGATGTCACAGTCTTGGCTTGAGCGTGCTGACGTGAAGAACAAGGAAGGTGAATATTATGAACTCATCATTTCAACCCTCTTGGGTATGTATGTGATGATTTCTTCAGGACATTTCCTTATGTTCTTCTTAGGATTGGAAATGGCATCAGTTCCTATGGCATGTCTGGTGGCTTTTGACAAGTTCAAGAAGAACTCAGCTGAGGGCGCTGCCAAGTTTATCCTTACGGCAACATTTTCAAGTGGTGTAATGCTTTATGGTATTTCATTTATCTATGGTGCCGTCGGTACATTGTATTTTGGTGATGTAGCTGCACAAATCAGTGCTTCGCCACTGACAATTCTTGGCTTGGTGTTCTTTTTCAGTGGACTTGGTTTCAAGATTTCTCTTGTTCCATTCCACTTCTGGACTGCTGATACCTATCAGGGTGCACCAACAGCAGTAACTGGTTATCTTAGTGTAGTTTCAAAGGGAGCTGCAGCGTTTGCTCTGATGACGATTCTTATGAAGGTTTTCGCACCGATGGTTGAGTATTGGGAATATCTTATGTATATAGTAATTCTGCTTACCATCACCATTGCTAACCTCTTTGCTCTCCGTCAGAAGGAGTTGAAACGATTCATGGCATTCAGTTCTATTTCTCAGGCTGGATACATAATGCTTGCTGTAATTGGAAACAGCGCTATGGGTCTTACAGCTCTCATGTACTATGTGTTGATTTATGTTGCAGCCAATATGGCAGTTTTCACTATTATCAATGTTGTAGAGACACGTGGAAATGGCAATACTAAGATGAACTGCTACGATGGGTTCTATGGAACGAATCCAAAACTTTCGTTCTTGATGACCTTGGCGTTGTTCTCTCTTGCCGGTATTCCACCTTTCGCTGGAATGTTCTGTAAGTTCTTCGTGTTCATGGCAGCTGCTGAACAAGGTTCAACATTGGCATACCTTGTTGTATTCATTGCTTTGTTGAACACAGTACCAAGCTTGTACTACTATCTGAAGATTGTGAAGTGCATGTATATCAATCAGACCGAAACACCGTTGCCAACGTTCAAGAGTGACAACAATACTCGTTTTGCTCTTGCACTTTGTACTATAGGCATATTACTGTTTGGAGTTTGTAGCTGTGTTTATGATTGGCTAGCACAAGCAGCTGGAATGTGATTTATTTGATATAATAAAAAATGATGTCAAATTCAATATTGGATTTGGCATCATTTTTTTTATTGTTTTTTTTTGACATATTTTCAATTGTTTATTCTAATGTCAAAAAAATACATTACCTTTGCCAACCATTCAGAAATAATTATTTCGAGTTAAATTAGTAAACAAATAATGAACATCCCTATAAGGTTTCTTTTACTCTTTTGTGTGTTGATTTGCAAGAGCTGTCTGCTTTCGGCTGTTAATGGACATGACTTGAATATTGTGATTCTTGGAGATTCAAACACCTCTATTGGTGGAGATGATTGTACGAACCCTAAAGGTTGGACAAAATGGTTTGCAGATAAGATTTCTCCCAAGACATGTAAAAGCTATGCAAGAAGTGGTGCTACTTGGACGAATACTGTCAGAACCCGCTATGACATAGTAGAAAACACACAAGTCCTTTCAGACAACAATGTGATATTCAATCAGATGAACAGATTGATAACTGCTTGTGATAACCAACAGCAGCCTTCGCCAGACCTGATACTGATTGCTGCAGGTACAAACGACGCATGGTTTAACAGTAAGCGTCCTGGGATATTTTCGAAAACAGTAGAACAGGCATTCGGTACACCTAATACATTTAATGCACCTCAGAAAGTTTCTTCTGTAGTGTCTTTAGCAGGTTCTGTCAAATTGATTTGTGAGAAACTGATGTCCCGATTTCCTGATGCCCAAATAGTGCTCCTTTCACCTATGCAGACTACGAAAGCATCCTATGATATTATCAATAAAGTTGGAAATATTCTTGAAGAATGTGCCCATCGTATGTCAATTCCTATAATTAGGCAGGATTATATTACAGGTGTGTATTCTTCCAGAGAGACGAATGGCTATTTTTTGACAGTTGATGGCACTCATACATCAGAGAGAGGTGCTCGGCGAAACGGATATCTCATTGCCAATCAGATTACTGCCTTGTTGTGCTATTAATTTACTTGTTTTAGTTTTCACGAAATCTTTTTCAAACATAATAATCTCAGCAAATGATATTTTCTGATCTCTTTTTTCTCTTCGCTTTCCTTCCGGCTTTCTTTCTATGTTATCTATTGGCAGCGGTCGGTGATAAGGAACTGTTTTCAAGTAGAGTTTCTGCTTTAGACCCGTCACAAATGGCATGTAGAAATGTTCTCAAGAATGCTGTTCTTGTTGTTTTCTCGTTGATTTTCTATGCATGGGGTGAACCAGTCTATGTGTTCCTTATGCTTTTCAGTTCTTTGATAAATTATATATCAGGTCTAAATATAGCTGGCAGGATGCAGTCAAGACGAAAGACTGCACTCGTTGTGGGTATAAGCTTAAACCTTTTGATGCTCGGCATATTCAAGTATCTTGGTTTCTTTGCGGGAATACTTTCTGATTTGGGGATGAATATCAAGGTCCCCAATATAGCTTTGCCTATTGGTATCAGCTTTTACACCTTCCAGTCTATTTCGTATCTTGTAGATGTTTACAGGAACGAATCTCCTGTTCAGCGTCGTTATCCAGACCTGTTGCTTTATATATCAATGTTTCCACAACTTGTTGCCGGTCCAATTGTGCGTTATGGTACAGTGGCAAATGAGATAGCCAATCGTCGTGTCAATAGCAGGGACATTGCAGATGGCTCATACCGCTTCCTTATCGGTCTTGGGAAAAAGGTAATCTTGGCAAATCAGCTTTCTGAGATTTCTGACCAATTCCTTGTCAACGGTCTGAATGATTTAACCACGACAGGAGCTTGGTTGGGTATCATAGCGTTTACATTCCAGATATATTTTGACTTCTCTGGTTATTCTGATATGGCTATCGGACTCGGCAGAATGTTGGGTTTCCATTTCAATGAGAACTTCAACCATCCTTATTGTTGTGATACTATAACTGATTTTTGGCGGCGATGGCATATTTCGCTAGGTAGCTTTTTCAGAGATTATGTATACATTCCAATGGGAGGAAACCGTAAACATCAGGCCGTCAACATCCTTGTCGTATGGTTCCTTACAGGAATGTGGCATGGTGCGAGTTGGAACTTCATCATTTGGGGTGTATATTTCGGCATAATAGTGATGACGGAAAAATACACTCTGCTGAAAGTTAAGGACAACATACCATCTCCCTTGCTCCATTTATATAGCCTGTTGCTTGTAGTGATAGGATGGGGAATATTCTATTTTGATGATTTCGGCAGAATGCTCGTCTTCTTCAAGAGTTTCTTTGGAGGAGGCAAAACGTTTGATAGCTTTGTCACTCACAGCGCTTTTCTCGACCATTTCTGGATATGGGTAGCAGCTATAGTGTTCTCAATGCCGTTGCGCAAGATCGTCTCCTCTTTTGTGCTTCATAGACAAGAAGAATCATCGGTTCCCTCTGTTTACAATGCCATGTCGCTCATTGTAAAGACGGTATTCTCCGTTGTTATGCTTGTTGTATGTGCTGCACTCCTCGTTGGTGCAACTAACAATGCCTTTATTTACACTCGTTTTTAATGATGAAATGATATATCAAATGAAAAGAATAAGACTAATCTTGCTTCTGTCTTTTGCTGCATGTTCAATAATGCCAGTGTTTTCACAAATTCAAAAGCAAGAATCCCAATATTCCAATGCGGATACAATTAATGATGACTCCAAATATGAAGTACGCAGAGCGCGTGCCGGCATAATTGTAATCGACAACGGAGCCGAAACTCGGGCTTTCGAACCCTTTGGCGGAACACAAGTTGGAGCAATGTCATACGCAGAGATGGTAAACAGTTATAAGCAGGCATTTGGTGATAGCGTTGCGGTTTATTGTATGACAATTCCCAATGCAGTAGCTTACTATTGTCCTGAAGAACAGCGCTCATGGACAAATAATGAGAAGTCCGTTCTTGATAAGCTCTATGCAAGCCTCGATAATACAATAATACCGGTGAAAATCTACGATGAGTTGGAATCTCATAAAAGTGAGCCTATTTATTCCCGTACAGACCATCATTGGGCTCCATTAGGTGCATATTATGCATCGCGTTGTTTTGCAAATGCTGCAGGTGTGAATTTCAGACCCCTTTCATCCTATGATGCCAAGACGGTGCACAACTACGTAGGAAGTATGTACACCTTCTCTAAAGATATTGCCGTTAAGAATGCACCAGAAGATTTCGTCTATTATATGCCTCAGGGAATAGACTACAAGAGTTGGTTTATCAATTATACGTTGAGTAAAGGCAAGACGGTAGGTGAAAGTGCTCCTATTGAACGAAACTTCTTCATACATTATAAAGACGGTAGTGCCGGCGCATATTGTACCTTTATGGGAGGAGATACCCGTACTGTCAAGGTAGTGACAGGAAACAAGAATGGAAGACGGCTTATGATATTGAAGGACAGTTATGGAAATGCACTTCCTGCATATCTATTCTATGGCTTTGAAGAAGTGCATGTGGTAGATTTTCGTTATTTCCCTCACAGTATACGTAAATATGTTGCTGACAATTCAATAACAGATGTCTTATTTGCCAATAACTTGATACACGCTTGTTCGCCATCTACGACAAGGAAATATCTCAATATGCTGGCCAGATGAATGGAGGCTGGCTGTCGCTATTTAAGTATGGTAACTTGCTTGAAAATGATTTGTAAGACAATTTGCTTATACTATAACAATATCAATTACATATATGACTAACGAGAGTTCAAAGAAATATTCAGCAGTATACATCGTTTTAATGAGCATTGCTTTCTTCTCAATAGCATTGGTCTTTAATTTCTTTCCCCGCAGTAAAGTGTCGGAATTGGAAAAAAGAGAACTTGCCGCTTTTCCAAAGTATACGGAAGACGCCTTGTTGAGTGGTGAGTTTACCAAGAAAGTCTCATCATGGTATAGCGACAGTGAACCATACCGTGATGTGTTGATGCAACTCAGTATGACGATAAAAGACATTATAGGTATAGCCCCGACAGAAAACAATGTCAGGTTTCATGCTGCAAAAACAACAGTGCCGGCAGATGACGAATACGATGATGCGTCGGATAGAAATGTTGGAGCATATAAGAATGAAATAACTGCTGACGATAATGCCAAGATTGCCAATGCCGGTATAATTGTAGTAGGAAAAGGTGATAAAGTCAGGGCGTTGATGGCCTTTGGCGGTAGCTCAAGAGGAGGTGGCCAATATTCTGAGGCTGCAAACAAATACAAAGAAGTTTTCGGTGATAAGGTACATGTTTATTGTATGGTGATACCTACAGCCGCGGAGTTCTATTGTCCAGACAATGCCCTTTCATGTACTCGTCCTCAGCGTCCGACCATTAACCATATATATTCTCAGCTTAGTCCGAAAGTGAAGGCCGTTGATATATATACTCCACTTGGCCAACATGCAAAAGAAGACATATATTTGCGTACTGACCATCATTGGGCACCTCTTGGAGCCTATTACGCCGCTCAGAAATTCGCTCAGGTCGCTGGCGTTCCTTTCAAGCCCCTTTCAAGTTATGAGCGTAAGGTCGTGCATGGATATGTAGGTAGCATGTATGGCTATTCAAACGACATATCTGTCAAGAATGCCCCAGAGGATTTCGTCTACTATGTGCCGAAGAATGTAAAGTATACCACTACATATATAGATTATACAGTGGATAAGAATTATCATGTTACTTCAGTAAGTAAACCTTACAAGAGCATATTCTTTTACCATTATAAAGATGGAAGCGGCGGAGCATACTGTACCTTTATGGGGAGTGACATGAGGATCACTCAGGTCAGGACGGGAATAAAGAACCATCGGCGCCTGATGATTCTGAAGGACAGTTTCGGCAATGCCATTCCTGGTTATCTCTTTTACAGTTTCGAAGAGATACATGTTGTAGACTATCGCTATTTCGGTCGTAATATGAAGAAATATGTGGAGGAGAACAAAATAACGGATATTTTGTTTGCCAATAATATCTTCAATGCTTATTCTCCTAAGATATACAAGCGTTATCTCAATTTTTTGACGCAAGGTGACAATGTTCTGGTTGCTCCTGCGACTAAAAGTAAGGCCGCAGTCAATGCAAAAGAAAAAACAACAGAAAATGATGCTCATGACAAAATTCCTAATGAAAAGCGACACAAGGAAACTTTTCCTGCTTCAGAAGGTGAGCCTAAAGTAGAGACCAAGTCTTCACATCAGGCAACGCCCAATGAAAAGGGGGATAAAGAATGAAAAACAAACAGGACATGAAAAGGGCGAATATGACCTTTTGCATGTCCTGTTTGTTTTTGATGTACTTTTGTGCAGACATCCTGGTAATCATTACATACTCCCGTCTGCAGAATTAACAATTATGCCTTGTTGGTTTTCAGCAAGTCTCTGATTTCAGTCAGAAGCAGCTCTTCCTTCGTCGGAGTTGTAGCTGCGACCGTTTCCTCCTTCTTCTCTTCCTCTTTTTTCTTTCTTGCCATCTTGTTTATTCCCTTGATGAGCATAAATACGCAGAGGGCGATGATGATGAAGTCGAAAGTCGTCTGAAGAAAATTGCCATAGTTGATAGTGGCAGGCTGTAATTTCTCAATTCCAACGTCAACCGATGGCAGTGTTACTTTCAGATCTCTGAAATTGACACCTCCGATAAGCCATCCGATGGGCGGCATGATGATGTCGTTCACTATAGAAGATATGATTTTTCCGAAAGCGCTACCGATAATCACACCGACTGCCATGTCAACGGCATTTCCTTTTACCGCAAACTCCTTAAATTCATTTATAAATTTGCCCATAGATTAATTTTATAAAATTTAATAATAAAAGTTGATGCAAATATAGATATTTTTTGTAACTTTGCCCCCGTTAAAGAGGGAAAAGTGTAAAGTGGATGCTAATCTTCTCTTTTATATAATAGTAGAATTCAGGTATAACTGATTAGGCATGTAGTTTAAAAGAAATATTTTATTATTTTCAACTTAAAATAAACATTACAATGATTAAGATTGGTATTAACGGTTTTGGTCGTATCGGCCGTTTCGTTTTCCGCTCAACATGTGAGGCTGAGAACGCAAAAGAAGTTCAGGTTGTAGCTATCAACGATCTTTGCCCTGTAGATTACATGGCATATATGTTGAAGTATGATACAATGCACGGACGTTTCAACGGTACAGTTGAGGCAGATGTTGAGAAGAACGAGTTGATCGTTAACGGAAACCACATCCGCGTTACTGCTGAGCGTGATCCTGAGAACTTGAAGTGGGACGAGGTAGGTGCAGAGTATGTAGTAGAGTCTACAGGTCTCTTCCTCGCTTATGATAAGGCTGAGAAGCACTTGAAAGCAGGTGCTAAGTACGTAGTGCTTTCTGCTCCTTCAAAGGCTGACGCTAACGGAAATCAGGCAGACATGTTCGTTTGCGGTGTAAACACAGACAAATACAACGGACAGAAGATCGTTTCTAACGCTTCTTGTACAACTAACTGCTTGGCTCCTATCGCTAAGGTGCTGAATGACAACTTCGGTATCGAGAACGGTTTGATGACTACTGTTCACTCTACAACAGCTACACAGAAGACTGTTGACGGACCTTCTATGAAGGACTGGAGAGGTGGTCGTGCCGCTGCTGGCAACATCATCCCTTCTACAACAGGTGCAGCTAAGGCTGTAGGTAAGGTTATCCCTGAGCTGAACGGCAAGCTGACAGGTATCTCTATGCGTGTACCTACATTGGACGTATCTGTAGTTGACCTGACTGTAAACCTCGCAAAGCCTGCTACTAAGGAGGCTATCTGCGCTGCTATGAAGGCTGCTTCAGAGGGCGAGTTGAAGGGTGTACTCGGATACACAGAGGATGCTGTTGTTTCTTCTGACTTCCTTGGCTGCCCATTGACTTCTATCTTCGACGCTAACGCAGGTGTATACCTCACAGACAACTTCGTAAAGGTTGTTTCTTGGTATGACAACGAGATCGGTTACTCTCACAAGGTTGTTGACCTGATCAAGATCATGAAGAAGCACAATGGTTAATTCATTGGCGTTTTTTCCGCAATTATAAAAAAAAGACCGTTCGGCATTGCCGTGCGGTCTTTTTTTATTAATTTTGTAAACCAATATTGTATTTCTAACTTTAAACGTAACTTGATATAGCCGAAATGATACCGATGATAACAATTCTTGGCCCTACGGCAAGTGGCAAGACAGATATTGCCGCACATCTTGCAGCCGAACTGTCTGCAGAGATAATTTCTGCTGACAGTCGTCAGGTGTACAGGCGAATGGATATTGGTACAGGAAAAGACCTTGCGGACTATGTCGTTGATGGCAAGCGTGTGCCTTACCATCTGATAGATATTGTTGAGCCAGGCACCAAGTATAACCTATTTGAGTATCAGAGGGACTTTCTTGAGGCGTATAATGATATAAGGAATCGTGGCAAGAATGTAATTTTGTGTGGTGGAACCGGTTTGTATATAGAGTCGGTGCTCAAGGGGTACAGACTTATTCCAGTGCCGGAAAATAAAGAGCTGAGGCATGAACTTGAGGGAAAATCCCTTCTCGAATTGACGTCAATTCTCGAACGTCTAAAGGCTGAAAACAACTCCAATATGCACAATTCTACGGATGTCGATACTTCTAAACGTGCAATACGTGCCATAGAAATTGAGATGGCGTACAAAGAGGCGCATGTTGAAGAAAGGACATTTCCGAAGATAGACAATGTTATTATCGGTGTAGGCATAGACAGGGATTTGCGTCGCATGAAAATCACGCGGAGACTTGACCAACGCCTTCATGACGGAATGGTTGACGAAGTGAAATCCCTGCTTGATTCTGGCATACCGGCCGACGACCTCATATATTATGGGCTTGAGTATAAGTACGTGACAGAATATATATTAGGGAAATCGACGTTTGAAGAGATGCACCGTTCATTAGAGATTGCAATACATCAATTCGCCAAACGGCAGATGACATGGTTTCGTGGTATGGAGCGTCGTGGTTTTACTATCCATTGGATAGATGCAGCTGATAGTATGGAAGAGAAAATTAACGAAATAAAGAAGGTATTATGAAAGAGCAAACTCGTTGGGGAATACTTTATTGCCCTAAGCACAGTGTCACAAGTCCGATGCGACGTTGGAAGAAAATAGAGAAGATACTCAATGCGTATCAAATCGACTATGATTTCGTTCAGAGTGAGAGTAGCGACAGTGTGGTTCGGCTAATCTCGATGTTTATCAGCAATGGCTATAAGACTATAGTTGTTGTCGGTGGAGATTCTGCGCTTAATGATGCCGTGAATTGTCTGATGAGTACCGACAAGGCTACTCGTGAATCAATAGCTCTTGGAGTTATTCCAAATGGAATGATGAATGAGTTTGCCCGTTATTGGGGGTTCAAGGAGAGTGAGCCTGAGCAGACCATAAAATGGTTGCAAGAAAGGAGGATAAGGAAGGTAGACCTCGGTTGTATCCGATATACAAACAAGAAGAACGAAAAGTGTCATCGTTATTTCCTTAATTGTGTTAATATAGGACTGTTGTCTGCAATAATGAATCTCAGAAACCAGACTCGTCGTCTTCTTGGTTCGCGTACTTTGTCATACCTGTTCTCTATGGCTTTGATGGTGTTCCAGCGTCTGGAATACAAGATGCATCTGAAAATAAACAATGATGTTGTCAAGCGTAAGGTGATGACTGTATGTGTTGGCAACGCTGAGGGTTATGGCCAGACGCCCAATGCTGTGCCGTATAATGGGTTGCTTGATGTCTCGGTGGTTTACCATCCAGAGATGATGCAGTTGATAGAAGGCTTTTATCTTTTGTTTACAGGTAAGTTTCTCAACCACAAGAGCGTACACCCTTATCGTACTCGCCGTGTTGATGTTCTTGATGCTTCTCATGCTATGGTATCCGTAGACGGCAGACTGCTCAAGACACCAGTCGGTGAGTATAGTATAGAGGTGGAGCAGGAAGTCATCAATTTCCTTATTCCTGAGTAATTACTATTATATGTTGTCTCTCATTATGGCAGATATCCGTCAAATACGACATTGTGGACTAATGACCGTTAATGGGTAAATAGGGTAGGGCGTAGTAGTGTTGTATTTATCCGTTTTCGGATATCTTTTTCAGCTCGTTCTCGTTGATGATTTTTATTTTCCTTCCGTCTATCGCTATGATTTTTTCAGCAGCGAAGGCGGAAAGGGTTCTTATGGCATTGCTCGTTGTCATGTTAGACATGCTGGCGAGCTCCTCTCTGCTGAGGTATATGCTCGTTGTATATCCGTCGGCTTCAATCCCATATCTGTCTTTAAGTATAATTAGCGTTTCTGCCAGTCTGCCGCGGATATGCTTCTGTGTGAGGTTTATTGTCCTGCAATCAGCTTTCCCCAGTTCTATTGCCAGTTGTTTGATTAGTTGCATACATACATTGTTATTTTGGTGCATCAGCTTGACAACCAGCTTCATAGGCATCGAAGCAACAATCGAATGTTCAAATGCAATTGCCGACGTGAGATAGTCGTCTTCTGCAAAATATGCTCTGAAGCTGAATATCTCTGACTGGCGTATTGTACGCAAAATCTGGTCGCGTCCCATTGCGCCGCTTTTGCATATCTTTACCTTTCCTGTGATGAGCCATTTGATGCTTTCAGGTATTTCCAGTTCTTTGTATATATAGTCGTTCTTGTTGTACTCCTCAACCGTTATATTCTCTGAAATTACCTTTTTCTCGTTGTCTGTCAGTGGTTCCCACAGGCTAAAAATGATGTCTTCAATCTTTTCCGTGCTAATTTCTTTGACTTTTACCATTTACCAAAACCTATTGTGCTGTTTGAGTTGTTTTGTCCTTAGACTTTTTTCAATTTGCAAAAATACTGCTTTTTTCTTAAATGTTTAAACTTTACACTCAATTTTTATGTTATATAACATCTATTCCGGATTTGTTCCGAAAAAATGAACACATTATTTTGTGGAATTAATAATTATGATTATTTTTGAAGTGCCAAACGATTGTATGGTTTCTATGCTTCAAGTTTGGTATAACATAATAAATGTATTAACACCTTAATAGAATATTATGAGCTATCTTCGATTTGAAAGAAGTCTGATGACCAATTTGGAAGAGTCTCTTTCCAGAGAGCTGCTCCGCACCAACCGGTCTGGCGCGTATTCTTGTTCGACGATTGTTGACTGTAATACTCGCAAGTATCATGGGTTGTTGGTAGTGCCCGTTCCTGAATTGGATGAAGAAAATCATGTATTGCTCTCCTCGTTGGACGTTACAGTAGTTCAACATGGTGCCGAGTTCAATCTTGGCCTTCATAAGTATCGCGGAAACAACTTCAGCCCCAATGGCCACAAGTACATCCGTGAATTTAATTGTGACAGTGTGCCGACTACCATTTATCGTGTCGGGGGAGTCGTTCTGAAGAAAGAAGTCGTGTTCCAGCATTATGAGGACAGGATTCTTCTGAGATATACTTTGCTTGACGCCCATAGTTCCACAACGCTTCGCTTCCGTCCGTTTATGGCATTCAGAAGCGTCAGGGAGTTTACTCATGAGAATTCAGCGGCAAATAGGGATTACCAGCTTGTAGACAACGGAATCAAGACCCAGATGTATAAAGGTTATCCTTATCTGTATATGCAGTTCAGTAAGGGCAACGAGTTTGTCTTCCATCCCGACTGGTATAGAGGAATAGAATATCCAAAGGAACAGGAGAGGGGTTACGATTCTTATGAGGATCTTTATGTGCCTGGATATTTTGAGACAGAAATCAAGAAGGGCGAGAGTATTGTCTTTTCAGCCTCAACGTCAGAGATCAAGACTGGAGGATTGCTGAAACTCTTCCAGAAGGAAGTTGACGAAAGAAATCCGAGAGACAATTTCTACCATTGTCTTGTAAATGCCGCTCACCAGTTCCATAACACCAAGAATGGTTCTGAGTGCTATCTGCTCTCCGGTTATCCTTGGTTCAAGAGCAGGGCTAGAGACACGTTCATCTCCCTCCCTGGTCTTACATTGTCAATAGACGAAGTGGGCTACTTTGAAAAGGTGATGGCTACTGCCGAGAAGGGTTATAAGGAATTCATGCGTGAGAAACCCGTTACCGTTAGTCTATCCGAGATAGACCAGCCCGATGTGCCATTATGGGCAATATGGTCTATTCAGCAGTATGCCAAAGTGGTAGGTGATGAGAAATGCCTTAAGAAATATGGCAAATTCATTTTTGACATTCTCCATTTCCTCTTGGAAGGCAAACATCCATATATGCGTGTAGAAGATAACGGTCTTGTATATGTTGACGGAAAGGGTAAGGTCATGACATGGATGAACTCCACTGTGAACGGCAGACTTGTCGTACCTCGCAACGGATATATAGTGGAAATCAACTCTTTGTGGTATAATGCTTTGGGCTTTGCCGCAAGACTCAACAAGATAGAAGGAGACGCGCAGTTTACAGAGACGCTTGAGGAATTGTCGGCACGATGCAAAGAGTCGTTCGTAAAAACATTCCTCAATGACTATGGCTATCTTTTCGACTATGTCGACGGCAATATGATGGATTGGAGCGTCAGACCTAATATGCTGTTTGCCATAGCTCTCGACTATTCGCCTCTCACGGCAGACCAGCGTAAAAGCATCCTTGATGTATGTACCAGGGAATTGCTCACGCCAAAGGGCATGCGAACCCTCTCGCCAAAGAGCGGCGGCTATAATCCTATATGTGCCGGTCCGCAGATGCATCGTGACCTGTCTTACCATCAGGGCACGGCATGGCCATGGCTTGGCGGTTTCTATATGGAAGCATGTCTCAAGATATATCGTCGCACGAGGCTCAGCTTCATCGAGCGTCAGCTGGTGGGATATGAGGACGAGATGCAGACAAACTGCCTCGGCACCCTGCCCGAGATGTTCGATGGCAACCCTCCGTTCAAGGCTCGCGGAGCCATATCCTTTGCGATGAATGTAGGAGAGACATTGCGCACTTTGAGTATATTGGAAAAATACACAGATATAATATAAGGAGGAAGACAGTATGAAAGTTTTAATGTTTGGCTGGGAGTATCCTCCTCATGTATACGGTGGTCTTGCGACTGCAAATTTCGGAATCACTCAGGGTCTTCATGCCCAGGGCGACATTGACATAACATTGTGCTTGCCAAAGCCATTTGGTGATGAGGACCATACAGCAGCGCGTATCGTGGCGATGAATTGTGTGCCTATAGCCTGGCGCAACGTAGACTACGACTATGTGAAGAGTAGAATCGGCAATGTGATGGACCCCGATTATTATTATCGTCTGCGCGATCATCTCTATGCGGATTTCAATTATATGTATGTCAACGAGCTTGGATGTATGGATTTCGCCGGCGGTTACCCGTCAAATCTCCACGATGAGATAAACAACTATTCCATAATAGCTGGAGTGGTGGCTCGCACCGAGGATTTCGACATCATCCACGCCCACGACTGGCTTACTTACCCAGCCGGCATCCATGCCAAGCGGGTTAGTGGCAAACCGCTCTGCATCCACGTGCATGCCACGGATTTTGACAGGAGCCGAGGAAATGTGAACCCTACGGTGTATTCTATTGAGAAAGACGGAATGGATAATGCCGACTGCATCATGTGTGTGTCTGAGCTGACACGCCAGACAGTGATAAACCAATACCATCAGGACCCACGTAAGTGCTTTGCCATGCACAATGCCGTTTATCCATTGCGTCAGGAGCTACAGGACATTCCTCGCCCCGACCACACCGGCAAGGAGAAGATTGTGACCTTCCTCGGTAGGCTCACAATGCAGAAGGGGCCGGAGTATTTTGTCGAGGCCGCCAATATGGTGCTGCATCGCACCCGTAATGTGCGTTTCTGCATGGCAGGCAGCGGTGACATGATGGACCAGATGATTTATCTTGCTGCCAAGAGAGGCATTGCCGACCGTTTCCACTTCCCAGGCTTCATGAGAGGCAAGGAAGTCTACGAATGTTTGAAAGATTCCGACGTTTATGTCATGCCGTCGGTCAGCGAGCCGTTCGGAATCTCGCCTTTGGAGGCTATGCAATGTGGCACGCCTACGATAATCTCCAAGCAGAGTGGTTGCGGCGAGATTCTCACAAACTGCATTAAGGTGGACTATTGGGACGTTCACGCCCTTGCTGACGCCATCTACTCCATCTGCCACAATGACAGCCTTTTCCATTATCTCCAGGAGGAGGGCAAGAAGGAAGTCGACCAGATTACATGGGAGAAGGTGGGCTTGAGGATAAGAAAACTCTACGACCAGCTGCTTTCGCGTTAGTCAATATGATAATTAACAAAAAATCTATATAAGATGAAAACAATTTGCTTATATTTTGAAATACACCAGATAGTCCATTTGAAGAGATACCGTTTCTTTGACATTGGAACAGACCATTACTATTATGACGACTATGAGAACGACAGAAGCATAGGCGAAATAGCCGAGCGTTCTTATATGCCTGCGCTCAATGCGTTCCTTGACATGATAAAAGAAAACGGCGACTATTTCAAGGTTGCCTTTTCGCTTTCCGGAGTTGGTCTCGAGCAGCTTGAGATGCATGCCCCACAGGTGATAGCCAAGCTTCAGGAACTCAACGACACTGGCTGCGTGGAATTCCTGGCCGAGCCATATTCTCACGGACTTTCCTCTCTTGCCAACGACGAGTGTTTCATCGCCGATGTCAGGAGGCAGATGTCGAAGATGGAAGAATATTTCGGCAAGCGTCCTACCGTATTGCGCAACTCCTCGCTCATCTATAGCGACGAGATAGGCAATGTGGCAGCTTCAATGGGCTTCAAGGGAATGCTGACAGAAGGCGCCAAGCACGTTCTCGGTTGGAAGTCTCCGCATTATGTCTACAACTGTTGTCAGGCTCCTGGTCTGAAGTTGCTTCTCCGCGATATAGGTCTCAGCGACGATATCAGTCTGCGCTTCAACGACAGTGACTGGGAAGGCTATCCGTTGTTTGCCGACAATTATGTCAACAGGATTGCCACACTGCCAGAAGACGAGCAGGTTATAAATATCTTCATGGAGCTTTTGGCTCTTGGCATTTCGCAGCCTTTGTCTTCAAACATCCTTGAGTTCATCAAGGCTTTGCCGAGATGTGCCCGTCAGAAGGGAATCACTTTCTCCACACCCTCTGAGGTGTGTGGCAGGATGAACAGTGTAGGCGACCTATTCGTGCCCGACACCCTGTCATGGGTCGATGAGGAGAGGGATGTGAGCTGCTGGCTCGGCAATCCTATGCAACGCGAGGCGTTCGATAAGCTCTACAGTATTGCCGATCGTGTGAGAATTGCCAACGACCCTCGCATCAATCAGGACTGGGACTATCTGCAGGCAAGCAACAACTTCAGATTTATGACCACCAAGCCGTCGAATGTAGGTCTAGACCGCGGCATCTACAATTCGCCGTTTGATGCCTTCACAAATTACATGAACATTCTTGGCGACTTCATAAACAGGGTGAACTCCCTCTACCCGGAAGAAATCGACAACGACCAGCTCGACTCTCTCCTCACCACCATCAAGAACCAGGGCGATGAGATTCAGGTTAAAGACAATGAGATAGTGCGTTTGAAAACCCGTCTGACAAAGGCTCAGGAGGATGTTGACAAGTTGAATGCCAAGCTTGACAAGTTGACTGAGAAAAAGAAGACTGCTGCAGCTAAGACCACAACGCGCAAGACAGCAACTTCCACCCGCAAGACTGCCAAACCTGCAGCAGAGAAGGCTGACGACAAGAAGTAACGTTTGATCTATAATCGAAACAATCTGAAAGTCTGTTTAAGTCGGGCAATCTGAAAAGTCAGTTTAAGCGGGACAATTTGATGAAAAAGACAATCCGCCAATAACTATAATAATAAAAGACATGCGTTTCAGAATGCATGTCTTTTTTATTGGTACGCTCGATTCCTAATGTCACAAATGACCAATTTGGAGCTTTACTTATGTAGGTCTTTCAGAAGTTCTTTCCAGCGCTTTCCATTATTTCTCGCCGTCTTTTCCTTTCTTCCATTCCGCCCATTCCTTCATCGCCTGCTGCCAGTCTGTTTGTTCTCCGGCTTCGATAGCCTGCTGCTGCTTTTCCTTTTCGTCCTTCGCCTTGTCGCGCGCCCTTTTCTCTTTCATCGCCTCAATCGTGGCTTCGTCCAGTATTCGGATCGCACCTCTTTTTATAGCCTCATTTAGTTCGTTGTCGCCGAACGCCTTGCCAGGCTCGTTGAAGTCTGAGATGTTGAATTCGAATTCCGTGCGCAGAGTGTGTCTTATCTCTTTTTGCTTCGCCCTGTTGGCAGAATTCTTCAGGTGCAGTAGCTTGCCTATTTCCTTGATTTCTTTTTCCGAGTATTTGTTTCTTCCCATGTTTGTAGTTTTGTGAAAACTTTTGATTTCGCCATTGCCGTCGATGCAGCCTGTTAGGTGCGTATCCGCGATGGAGATTCTGCAAAGTTAATAAAAAAGCCGCTTGCGACAATGAAAATATTCAAAATCCGCCCTTTATAAAATGGCAGGAACAGAAACAAAATGTGAAATAGCCGATTTTTCTTTGTGTTTCATTCCTTTTACACTACCTTTGTAGGCTGGAAGAATTATAAATGCAATTATGATAAACCAGCAATATCCCTCGAGATTGCTTGAAAAGGCAGTATCGGAATTTTCCAAGTTGCCAGGGGTGGGTCGCAAGACGGCGCTCCGTCTGGTGTTGCATCTGCTGCGTGAGGAGCCTGGTCAGACTGACTCTTTCGCCGCTGCGCTTTCGAATTTGCGCCATAACGTGAAACATTGTTCCGTGTGCCACAACATCAGCGATACCGACGTCTGCCCGATATGTGCCAATCCCCACCGCGATGAGGCTTTGGTCTGTGTGGTGGAAAACATACAGGATGTGCTCGCTATAGAAAACACGCAGCAGTACAACGGCCTGTATCATGTCCTCGGTGGCGTGATTTCTCCGATGGACGGCATCGGCCCCAACGACATAGAGATAGACTCTCTGGTTGAACGTGTGCAGGCCCACGACGAGATAGAGGAGGTGATTCTTGCGCTCAGTTCCACGATGGAAGGTGATACCACCAATTTCTACATCTCCCGCAAACTTGCCCCTCTCGGTGTGAAGGTCAGTGTCATAGCCCGTGGCATTTCTGTCGGCAACGAGTTGGAATATACTGATGAGGTCACTCTGGGCAGGTCGATCGTCAACCGCACGCCGTTCAATACCTGATCTCTGCTTGGCCGGTTCTGCCCCCCGTCCCCGTAGGAGAAAGGCTGTATTCCGCTGCTTGTGGTGGATGTGCCGCTGATATTCAGATGTTAATGCCCAGAGTATCCGGTTCCTCCCAAACTGGGGGCAGATGGGGCTGATTTCAGAGGCTAGGTAATGACTCCGTATAAGGTTTCTCATCAGCTAAAAAAAACTCAACAATAGTTCTTCGTTAACTAAAAAAAACATGACAATGGAAGAAAATACATTACATCCCGCAAGGAAACTCTTGTTTGGACAACTCATTGCCTACCTTTTGCTGGCGGTAGCCGTGGTGGTGGGTTTCGAGTCAGACTTTCTTGAAGTGGGAGCCTGTGCCCAAGACGTGTTCGTGAAATACCAGGTGCTCATGCTAATGGAGGTCCTCACGATATGCTTCATCCCCTTAGCTCTGAAGATGCTCGGCCTCTCTGCGGTCCGCCGTCGTCTGAAGGCTGACAGAGTCCGTGGACTTGTCCTTTTCGGTTCCTGTCGTCTGGCGATGATAGGCGTTCCTCTCGTTGCCAATACCATTCTTTATTATATGTCGATGTCCGTGGCCTATGGCTACATGGCTATAATCGGCGGTCTGTGCTTCACGTTTGTTTATCCCAGCATAGGCCGTTGTATCAATGAAACCAATATTGGAGAATGAAAATCTCAGTAATAATAGTAAACTATAACGTTAGATACTACCTCGAGCAATGTCTCTTGAGCCTTCGCAAGGCCCTTGCCGACATCCCCTCTGAGGTGTTTGTCGTAGACAATCATTCGCGCGATGGATCCGTGGAATATCTCCGCCGCCGTTTTCGTGAAGTTACCTTCGTGGCGAGCACTCACAACCTCGGTTTTGCCCGTGCTAACAATTTCGCCATCAGGAAAGCCCAGGGCGAGTACGTGCTGCTGCTTAATCCCGACACCTTCGTCGGCGAAGAGACCATCCGTGAATGTCTGGATTTCATGGACGGCCACCCGGCAGCCGGTGGACTTGGTGTAAAGATGTTGAAGTGTGACGGCGATAAAGCGATGGAGAGTAGGAGAGGGCTTCCTTCGCCGCTCACCGCCTTCTATAAGATGTGCGGACTCTGCGGGCGCTATCCCCAGAGTCGCCGCTTCGGCAAATATTACATGAGCTATCTCAGCTGGGACGAGCCTGTCCAGATAGAGGTGATAAGCGGAGCCTACTGCCTGCTGCGCCACACGGCGATAGATAAGATAGGAATGTTAGACGAAGACTTCTTCATGTATGGCGAAGACATTGACCTCTCTTACCGTCTGCTCAAGGGCGGTTTCGAAAACTGGTATCTGCCCGTCTCCATACTCCACTACAAGGGCGAGAGCACCCATAAGTCCTCCTTCCGTTACGTCCACGTCTTCTATGAGGCCATGCTCATTTTCTTCCGCAAACACTACCGCCATCTCAGCTTCTGGATAAGTCTGCCTATCCGTCTCGCCATCTATGTCAAGGCCACCATAGCCCTCGTCCAGATGCTTCTAGGCAAGTCAGCCCATTCTATGGGCTTCTTCTCGGTGAAAAGGAAGAAAGAGCCAGAATACCTGTTCCTGTGCTCCGGGAAGAACCTCTCGTCCTGCCGTCGGCTTGCCGACAACCGTGGACTTACCGCCCGATTTGTGGAATGCTCCGTTGTCGATAGGGAGAAGGGGCATGAGGCTTATCTCGACAGGCTTTCTTCCGATACCGTTACCTATGTGGTCTACGACATCTCCCTCTTCAGCTATGGCGACATACTGCGAGCCTTTGAGGGTAATCCTCGCAAGAACGTGCTGATAGGAACCTTCAACCCCCGGAACCACATCCTCATCACCGACCAGGAAGTGCTGAGATGACGGCAGGGATGGCGATAGTGCCTGTTAGTCTGCCTTGTCGGCAAGTATGATGCATGCGATACATAAGTGCCTATATAAATAAGGTGGACGATTCCTGCCCTACAAATAGTTGAGAATACAATTTCAGACCCCAACATGACAGCAGAGATGACAAGAGAAGAACTGCCAGCCGTGAGATTCCGCGCCATAGAGCCCGAAGATCTCGACGTGCTCTACAAGATAGAAAATGACACGAGCCTATGGAACGTGGGTGTCACCAACGTGCCCTATTCCAAATACATGCTTCATGAGTATATAGCCGGTTCAAGCGGTGATATCTATGCCGACAAGCAGGTGAGGATGATAATCAGCAATGACGCAGGCGATATAGTGGGCGTTGTAGACCTCACCGATTTCGATCCCCGCCATCGCCGTGCCGAACTCGGCATCGTGATCCAGTGTCCCTTCCGAGGGCGTCATTATGCCCAGGCGGCGATAGAGAGAATCAAGGCCTATGCCCGCGACATTCTCCTTATCCATCAGCTTTATGCTTATGTGGATTGTCAGAATTCCACCGCCCTGAGGACTTTTGAAAATTGCGGCTTTATAAGCTCCATAACCCTCAAAGACTGGCTTTTCGACGGCAAAAAATACCGTGAAGCGGTGCTTATGCAATATTTTTTATAAAAAAGTTGCGAAAAGTTTTGGAGGTTTCAAAATTATTCGTACCTTTGCAACCGCAAATGAAACGATAGAGTTCTGGTGTGTTAGTTCAGCTGGTTAGAATGCCTGCCTGTCACGCAGGAGGTCACGGGTTCGAGTCCCGTACGCACCGCTGAAACTCTTGAAATTCAAAACGCTATTTGGTGCGTTAGTTCAGCTGGTTAGAATGCCTGCCTGTCACGCAGGAGGTCACGGGTTCGAGTCCCGTACGCACCGCAAAGAAGACTGCTATATGGCAGTCTTTTTTTGTTTCATGGCATTTTCGCCAGAAAGAGATATTTATTTCCATAACGACATAAGAGATCAGACAGGTGATTTTTAATATTTAAGTTTTAGCTATAAAAGATGAAAAGACTGTATTTTTTGTGTGCAACGCTCTCGATCTTCAGTTTGGGAGCTACGGCACAGGTGGCGTTGCCGCTCAGCGTGGACAAGGACGTCTTCAACGCTGACTCTATTTTCGTGGAGAAGACACGCGTGGGATGGGATGACACGGAAAGCGCCGTGAAGACCGATAACTTTCAGGACGGAGGTGTTGCCGTGTTCACCTTCAAGGACACTCCGGGAATGCTCCATCTCGACTATTCCAGAACGAGATACGGCAAGAGTAACGTGATGCTCATCCAGGAAAGCACGGACGGCAAGGAGTTCACCGACATCTATAATGGTGCCGCCTCCACTTCGTGGACCAACCTATCGGCAAACCTTAGCAAAGACACCCGCTACATCAAGCTCTATTACGACGCCAAATATACCTTCGGCGACGTTGGCTCACGCATGGGATATTGGCGAAATATCAACGTCACGGAGCCTATAGCCTCGCAGACAGATGCAGCCGTGCTCTCCATGGAGTATGGCTCAAAGGCAAAAGGAACGTTCAGCGTGGCTTATTCAAACCCCGCAGGCGATATCGTGGTCACCACCGCCGACCACCACATCACCTTCGGTCCTGAGGGTTCCACATCGTTCACCATATCCGGCGTTGCCGGCAAGGAAGGCTCTGCCATAGTGGACTTCTGTTATGACTCGGCGCTGGAGCCGATGCAGGTGGGTGAGCTTACTTCGCTCTTTACCGTTGCCGACTCCGGCAATGAGGGTTACACTAAAGAATACAAGCTTGTGGCAAACGTTGACGCTCCGATCATGATCTCCAGACGAGAGGGCAGCATGACCACCGTGGTGGGTCAGCAGACCACAGACACGTTCAATGTTACCTATCTGCCTACTCTCTCTGCCGACGACATCACAGTGACTTCCTCTGCCGATGACGTGGCTGTCAGCGTGGCTCCTGATGCCGACGCCGAAAACACGCTCGTGGTAACGCTCACCTACGCTCCACAGGCAGCAGCGACAGACGTACAGGCTACCGTGAGCGTTGCGGAAGCCACATCGGGAATGAGCCTTACCTATGTGCTCACTCTCAACGCATACCAGGCAAACAGCGTCATCACCACCATTGACGAGTATAACGACTTTGCCTCGATTGCAAATCAGGGCTTCAAGGTGGATGCTGAACTTGCCGCTGACCTTGAGTTCAGCGCTGAGAATCCAAACGTGCAGATAACGAACTTCTCGGGCTCTTTCGACGGCAAGTGCCACACCATCAAGGGTTATGGCGCAGCTGAGGAGCCGGCTCTTTTCGCTGGTAGCTCGCTCACGGGCTCCGTCAGAAACCTCGCCCTCGACAACGTGAGTCTGCTCGACGCTGATGTGCAGTCGACTGACGAGGATGGCAACGGACTCTCCGTGGAGTGCTGCTACGGCACACCCTCTGACACCCCTGCCTCACAGCTCATGAACTATGCATACATGAACACCGAGAAGGTGATAAACTGCTTCACCCGTGTGCGTGGCGAGGAGATAGACCCCACCACAGGCGAAAGAGCCACCATGTATCTCTACAAACTCTCTGGCGGTACTCTCGGCATGCTCGAGGCCGACTCCAGAACCATCGAGGGCAAGTCAGCCTGCTTTGCTCTGTGGAAACTCCTCGATAGCGAAGACGGAGCTCCGTCTGTGTTCGGAATGAAGATAGGTGCCGACGAGATGCCTTCGTTCCTCACGGCAGACAACGCCATTTCAACGGCTAGATATTTCGCCAATGTGGCCGATGCCCAGGGTGGTGTCCTCTATGCTCAGGATGGCAGATACTATGCCGACAATTTCTCTGAGTTTGATTTCGAAGCCGACGCCAACGATTTCATCGTGCTCGATGCTGACAGCGAAACTCTCGGCAGCGACTCCGTTGCCTCGCTGTCTGCCAATGTGATTACTGCCGACGGAAAGGCAAACCTAGTGCGTCTTACCGATGGAGAGGATTATTTCTTCCCTTCAGCATCGGGACTTCAGCAAATTGCGGCTGCCCGAGTGGAATATGAGCGCCAGCAGTCGCGCAATGGTCTCTATGAGCCATACGCACTGCCATTCGATATTACTGCCAGTTCGCTGCAAGACCAGTTTGAGGGCGACCAGTTTGACATCGCTTTCTTAGACCCGTCGAAGAACGTAATCGACGAGGCGCGCTCGCAGATTATCCTACAGTCTGCTTCAAACGAAGAATACAAAGGCTCCGTAGCGAAGACAATCCCTGCTGGAATGCCGTTCTTCGTTTCGTTGTCAGGCGTCGATGGCGATGCTGCAGTTCAGACCGTCATCTCGTTCGTTGGCGAGAACGTGGTTCTGACAGACCTCTCTGCCACTCCTGTCGACTATCTGCCCTTGAAAGGTACATTCAGCAGCACCAGTGTCTCTTCTATGGCTGGTGAGGAGTTCTATGCCTATATGCTCTCTCAGCTGACCGACGCCGATAAGGCGCAGCTCCTGTTCAGCGCTGCATCAGATGCCAGCGTTGAGGCTTTCAGAAACTGTATACTGCTTCACGGTAGTATCACCGACGGTGGCGTGAAGCCATTCTCTCTTGTCATCGACAAGGGCGCTGCTGACGGCATCAGCGAGGTGGCCTCCAACTCTTCTGCCGTCGCTTCTGCGATATACAACCTTGCCGGCCAGCGTGTCCTGAGGATGCTGCCGGGACAAGTGTATGTGTCTGGAGGAAAGAAGTTCGTGATGAAATAAAAACTCAAAAAACATGCATTCCTTCCGGAAAGGAAGGAAACGACAACTCCCCCGAATGGCGAGTGATTGGCAATTCAAAACTTTTTGATTCGGCCTTTCTCTCTTCCATTCGGGGGAGTTTCTTTGTTGGTAATTATGATAATATCTTTTCGCGGGGATGCATTTCGTGTAGTGCCTAATAAACGGAAAGGACCCGACCGGGATTATAGATTATGGCTTACTTCAAGCTCCTGCTTTATGAATCGCCATGTGTAGCCCTTGCCTGAGCGAGCCACCTCTTCGGGAGTGCCGGTCGCCATCACGTTGCCGCCGCCGCTGCCGCCCTCGGGTCCCATGTCTATGATGTGGTCGGCGAGCTTTATCACGTCGAGGTTGTGCTCGATGATAATCACGGTGTTACCTTTGTCTACGAGCCGCTCCAGCACGTTCATCAGTATGCGGATGTCTTCGAAGTGGAGTCCCGTGGTGGGCTCGTCGAGGATATACATCGTTTTGCCCGTGTCGCGCTTGCTCAGTTCGGTGGCGAGCTTCATGCGCTGGCATTCTCCGCCGCTGAGCGTGGTAGAGGGCTGTCCGAGCTTGATGTATCCTAGTCCCACGTCTTGTATGGTCTTTATCTTGCGCAGTATGTCGGGCACGTTTTCGAAGAATTCCACTGCCTGGTTTACGGTCATGTCGAGCACGTCGGCGATGCTCTTCCCCTTGTATCTCACTTCGAGCGTCTCGCGGTTGTAGCGTTTGCCATGGCACACCTCACAGGGCACCATCACATCGGGCAGGAAATTCATCTCTATTGTCTTGTATCCGTTGCCACCGCAGGCTTCGCAGCGTCCGCCCTTTACGTTGAAGGAGAAGCGTCCGGGCTTGTAGCCTCTGATTTTGGCTTCGGGTAGGTTTACGAACATCGCCCTGATGTCGCTGAACACTCCCGTGTATGTGGCGGGGTTTGAGCGTGGCGTGCGTCCTATAGGCGACTGGTCCACGTTGACCACTTTGTCGAGGTGTTCCATTCCCTCTATGCTGTCGTAGGGCATAGGTTCTTTGAGCGAGCGGTAGAAGTGTTGGCTGAGAATGGGCTGGAGAGTCTCGTTTATGAGTGTGGATTTTCCGCTGCCGCTCACTCCAGTTACTACGATCAGCTTGCCCAAGGGGAAGTCAACGTCCACATTCTTCAGGTTGTTGCCCTTGGCGCCGTGTATGATGATATGGGATCCGTTGCCCGGTCGGCGCTCTTGGGGCACGGGGATGCTCTTGGTACCGTTGAGGTAGTCGCTCGTCACGGTGTGCTGGCGGAGCATCTCCTGTGGTGTGCCTTGGAATACGAGCTTGCCGCCCTTGCGTCCGGCTCCCGGTCCAATGTCCACGATATAGTCAGCGTTGAGCATCATGTCCTTGTCGTGTTCTACCACTATCACCGTGTTGCCGATGTCTCGCAAGTCTTTCAGCGAGGTGATGAGCTTTTCGTTGTCGCGCTGATGGAGTCCGATGCTCGGCTCGTCGAGGATGTAGAGCACGTTGACGAGCTGTGAGCCAATTTGTGTGGCTAACCTTATGCGTTGGCTTTCGCCTCCGGAGAGCGACACCGACTGGCGGTTGAGGGCGAGGTATTCCAGTCCCACATCGAGTATGAATCGTATTCTGGTCCTTATCTCCTTTAGTATTTCTGCAGCTATCTGCCTGTTTTTGTGGTCGAGGTGGGCTTCGGCTTCATCGAGCCACTGGTAGAGCTGCCTGATGTCGAGTTCTGCCACCTGCGAGATGTTCTTGTCGTAAATACGGTAGGAGAGCGATTCCTTATTGAGCCGTCCGCCGTGGCATTCGGGACAGGTCTTTACGCTCATGAACTGTTCTGCCCATTTCTGCGCTTCCTTGCTGTCGTCGCCCTGGATGGCTGCCTGAAGGTATTTCACCACTCCGTCGAAGCTGACAAAATAGTCGCTCGTTGTGTGTACCACCTCTTTCTTTATCCTTATCTTCTCGAGCTTGCCGTAGAGTATGTCGTTGAGAGCGTCGTCGGGTAGTTCCGCCACTGGTGTCTTGAGCGAGAACCCGTAGTCGTCGAGTATGGCGTCTATCTGCCAGAATATCATCTGGTTCTTGTATTTTCCGAGTGGCAGTATGGCTCCCTCGTGTATCGAGAGCGAGGTGTCTGGGATTATCTTCGCGAGGTCAATCTCGTTCACCGTGCCCAGTCCCTTGCATCGGGGGCATGCTCCTTCGGGGGAGTTGAACGAGAATTTGTTAGGTGCCGGGTCGTTGTAGGCTATTCCTGATGTGGGGCACATGAGCCTCTTGCTGTAGTATTTCGCCTCGCCCGTGTCCTTGTCCATTATCATGAGCAGTCCGTCGCCCTGCCTCATTGCTGTCTGTACGCTCTTGCGCAGCCGTTCTTGGTCTTTTTCCCTTGCCTGTAGCTTGTCCACAACCACTTCAATGTTGTGGTTTTTGTATCTGTCGAGCTTCATTCCGCTCTTTATCTCCATGACCTGTCCGTCCACGTGCACGTAGAGGTACCCCTTCTTGAGCATACTCTCGAAGAGTTCGCGGTAGTGTCCCTTCCTGTTTCTCACCAGCGGGGCGAGGATAAAGATTCGCTTGCCCTCATAGGCGGTGAGTATCATTCTGATAACCTCTTCCTCGGTGTATCTGACCATTTTTTCGCCTGTCACGTAGCTGTAGGCTGTGCCGGCTCGGGCGTAGAGCAGTCGCAGAAAATCATAGATTTCGGTGGTGGTGCCCACAGTTGACCGTGGGTTCTTGTTGGTGGTCTTCTGCTCTATGCTTATTACGGGGCTCAGACCCGTTATCTTGTCCACGTCTGGGCGCTCCAGTCCGCCCAGAAAGTTACGGGCATAGGCAGAGAATGTTTCCACGTAGCGCCTCTGCCCTTCGGCGAAGATTGTGTCGAAGGCGAGTGATGATTTTCCTGAGCCGCTCATTCCTGTTATCACGGTGAGGCTATGGCTTGGGATTTCCACGTCGATGTTTTTCAGATTGTGCACCCTGGCTCCCCAGACGCATATCTTGTCGTCTTCTCTTTTCATCTGGCGGTTCCTCCTCCCGTGTTGGTACCTTCGGTGTAGCCTCTGAGCAGGTTCACGTCTCTCTTTATATTATAGGTCTTGCCGTCGGCGCCCTTAGCTTTCACGAGCACATAGTACACGCCCTGTGCCACGTCCTTGCCTTTGTATTTGCCGTCCCATCCGTCGGCGGGGTTGGTCCATTCATAGAGCTTCTGCCCCCAGCGGTTGAAGATGTAGGCGTGGAATTCGGTGAGCGACTGGTAGCCGTCTTTCGCCTTGTAGATGTCGTTTATGCCGTCGCCGTTGGGTGAGAAGGCGTTGGGCATTTCCAGCTTGCTTTCGCTGATGGTGACGCGCAGCGGCTGCTGCTCGCTCCAGTATTCTTGTCCGTATTGTATCACGTCGTTGCCCTTGGTGAAGGTGGCGTAGAGCATTATGCTGTGGCTGCCAGCCTTGGTGAAAGTGTATTCCGTGTTCTCCTCATACCTAGTGAGATAAGGTTCTGTAGAGCCCTCGCGGGTGAAGCGCCACTCGTAGGTGGCGGTGTAGTCGCCCACGTTGCTGGCGTTGGCTTGGAAATAGCCCTTGAGCGGGGCCTGGCCCGACATCTCGGCGCTTTCGGTCACTTCGCCGTCCACGCTCGTGTAGGTGGCTGTGGGGTTGATGACCGGGGTCTCGTCGTCGGCGAAGGCGTTGCCGGCGAACAGGAACAGTGATAAGAATGCTAATATTTGTCTTGTCGTTGTCATGCTAATAACTATTTTTGCAAAAATACGGCTTTTTTCTTTGTCCTGCAAAATAATAGAAAAGATATTATTTGTGAGTTTGGATTTTTCAACTTATCTTTGTGCCCAAATAAATGATTTGAAAATAAAATGAAAAGTTTGTTCAGATTTTCCATGTTGCTGGTTTTGTTGCTCTTTGCCGTCGTGGCAGAGGCGCAGCAGCAGAACTACCGTGAGATGCATAAAGTGAAGAAAGGGGAAACCCTCTTCGGAATCGCGCGTAGGTATGAAATCACCGTGGACCAGCTCATAAAAGCCAACCCCGACATGAATGCGGTGGGCTACGAACTGAAGAAAGGCGACTATATCTTCATACCATATCCCGACGGGCAGAAGCCTTCAGCCACGCAGAAACCTGCCGCTTCGCAGAAGGCAAAGGACGACAAGACAGTGAGGGTGGGCATTATGCTGCCGCTTCACAACGTGGACGGCGACGGAAGGCGCATGATAGAATACTACAGAGGATTCCTCATGGGATGCGACGAGTTGAAGAAGGCCGGGCAGAACGTGGAAGTCATGGCATGGAACGTGCCAATTGACGCCAACATCAGCCAGACACTCGCCAAGGAGGGTGCCGACAGGTGTGACGTGATTTTCGGTCCGCTATACTCCGCACAGGTTGCGCCGCTGGCGGCTTTCGCCAAGCAGCACGGCATAAAGATGGTGATACCATTCTCCATAACAGGAAACGAGGTGGAGAAAAACCCGAACGTGTTCCAGGTATACCAGTCGCCGCAGTTCTTCGCACAGCAGACGGTGAAGTATTTCATCGAGCGCTTTCAAGGGTCACACGTGGTGGTGGTGGACTGCAACGACGCCAAGAGCGACAAGGGAGTATTCACCATGGCGCTCAGAATGGCGCTCGCAGAAAAGGGAATGACATGCAGCATCACAAACCTCTCAAACAGCGGGGAATATTTCAGCAAGGCATTCAGCAGGCAGAAACCAAACGTGGTTGTGCTCAACACAGGACGCTCGCCCGAGCTGAACACAGTGATAGCAAAGCTCGACCAGCTGAAGATGGACCAGCCTGGAGTGAAAATCTCACTTTTCGGATATACAGACTGGCTTATGTATGCAAAATACAATCTTGACAAGTTCTGCAAGTATGACACATACATACCCACACATTTCTATTATAACCCACTCTCATCATCCACACAGGCATTCGAGAGGGAATACAGACTGAAATTCGACCAGAGCCTGATGGATTACCAGCCACGGTTCGCTATAACAGGACACGACCACGCTCTCTTCTTCATCAGAGGAATAAGCAAGAAGGGCAGACAGTTCCTCGGGACAGAGGCCGACAGCAATGTGCTGCAGACTCAGCTGCATTTCAAGAAGGCGGGAAGCCAGGCAGCAGGAATGCAGAACGTGGCGCTGAGCTTCGTTCACTACAACACGAACCACTCAATATCCATAATCAATTATTGACACGCCGCCACAAGCCGTGGCGACGGCAAAAGGACAAAAAGACAGATGAACAGAACGACAAGAATTCTCGCCGTGGCACTTTTTATGACGCTGCTGATCCCCGTAGGCACAATGGCACAGGTGGGAGAGCATCGAAGCGTGTTCAGCATAGGAGCCGGAGGAGGATACGTGATGAGCAACGTTGGATTCACGCCAAAGGTAAACCAGAAAATGTATGGCGGAATGATGGGAGGATTAGCATTCCGCTATGTGTGTGAGAAATATTTCAACACCATCTGCTCGGTGCAGGCAGAAGTAAACTACGCCAAGATAGGGTGGAAGGAAGACATACTCGATCTCAACGACGCTCCCGTGATAAACCCGCAGACAGGAGCGGCAGAGGAATACTCGCGCACCATAAACTATATACAAATTCCCGTGTTCGCACATCTGGCATGGGGAAAGGAAAAGAAAGGAATGCAGTTCTTCTTCCAGGCAGGACCACAGGTGGGGATCTGGCTCAGCGAGTCGACAGAAGCAAGCTACGACCTCTCGGCACCTAATCTGCAAGACCGTGCAAACAGGACGGTGGCGCAGGAGACCATGCCCGTGGAAAATAAATTCGACTATGGAATAGCTGCCGGACTCGGAATGGAATACTCGCACCCCAAGGCGGGACACCTTCAGCTGGAAGGAAGATACTATTACGGACTCGGCAACATCTACGGAGACTCGAAAAAAGACTACTTCGGAAAGTCGAACTTCGGAAACATCGTAGTGAAGCTCACTTACCTCTTCGACCTCACGAAGTGACCGCAGATAGCCGTTCGGTCACGAAGCAAGACTTCAGAAGCGGCAGAATGCTGTCGAGGTGGCGGTAAGGCTGCTTAAACAACGGTAAAACAGCTCAGACGACGGGAAGCAGCCGGGCGGAAAGGTTAACCAAGAAACATTATTAACTATTAACTATAAAAAAAACACAATTATGTTTGAAAATCAACCAAAAGGTTTGTGGGCATTAGCCTTGGCAAACACAGGTGAGCGTTTCGGATACTACACTATGCTCGCCGTGTTCTTACTCTATTTGCAGGCCAACTTCGGATTCCAGACCGGAGTGGCAAGTACCATCTACTCAACATTCCTGATGATGGTCTACTTCCTCCCGATTATCGGAGGTATAGCTGCCGACAAGTTCGGATTCGGAAAAATGGTAACCACAGGTATCTTCATCATGTTCATCGGATATCTCGTGCTCTCACTACCTCTCGGCAAAGACAGCGTGGCAATTGCTGCCATGGGAATCTCCCTCATCCTCATCGCATTGGGAACAGGTCTGTTCAAAGGAAACCTACAGGTAATGGTAGGTCGTCTTTACGACGAGCCACAGTTTGCCAGCAACCGCGACTCCGGTTTCTCACTTTTCTATATGGCAATCAACATCGGCGCTATGTTTGCACCTACTGCTGCCATCAAGATTATGAAGTGGGCGCAGATGAGTCTGGGCGTTTCTGAGGCTGATTCTTACCACTTCGCTTTTGCCGTGGCTTGTGCTTCGCTCATCCTCAGTATAGCAATCTATTATGCTTTCAGCTCTACATACAAGCACGTTCTTGCAAACGAGACAAAGGCCAAGTTGGATGATCCGGCAGCAAAGGCAGAAGTCAAGGAACTCTCTCAGGCTGAGACAAAGGAGCGCATCGTTTGTCTGTGTCTCGTCTTCGCAGTCGTTATCTTCTTCTGGATGGCGTTCCATCAGAACGGAAACACGCTGACACTCTTCGCACGTGACTTCACACAGAAGACTTCTGAAGGTCTGCAGTCTATGGCGTTCGACGTGACAAACCTCGTGGCTTGTATCTTTGTGGTTTACGGAAGCTTCGCTCTTGCACAGAGCAAGACCGGCAAGGGCAAGGGCATCGCATTCGGAGTTATCCTCGCTGCCATAGCTTTCCTCTTCTACAAGTATACCACACTCGACAGCCACGTAGACATTGAGGCTCCTATCTTCCAGCAGTTCAACCCTTGCTATGTGGTGGCTCTTACACCAGTAAGCGTGGCTCTCTTCTCATGGCTCAACAAGAAGGGCAAAGAACCAACATCACCAGAGAAAATCGGTCTCGGTATGCTCGTTGCAGCTCTCGGATTCGTGTGGATGGCAGTATGCTCAATGGGTCTTGAACTCCCGCTCACACAGGGCAACGCAGCTACGGAAGGCGCACGAGTAAGCGCAAACGTGCTCATCTCTACTTATCTCATTCTGACATTTGCAGAGCTCCTTCTTTCGCCAATCGGTATCTCGTTCGTGTCGAAGGTTGCTCCTCCAAAATATGCAGGTTTGATGATGGGTCTCTGGTTCGGTGCTACTGCTATCGGAAACCAGCTCGTTATGGTGCCTGGCATCATGTGGGGCATGAACTTCAACCTCGTGACTATCTGGGGAGTTCTCGCAGGCATCTGTCTCGTTTCGGCACTCTTCATCTTCTCTATCATCAAGAAACTCAACAAAGTTTCATAAGCAAGAATAAAATTCCTCACAGAAATTTATTGGCATAAAAGCACAATATAAACAAATGCCATTCCGGTCCATCCGCTCATGTAGGCTATGTATCCGTAGGCTGCATCGGGCGGATGGATTTCTTTTATTCCGTAACCTCATTCCTGTCATTTAGCTTTAGACGTTCTTCCGTTTAGCCTGATGAGAGATTCACGCTTACCTCAATATGCCATTATACCGTATGGGTTAAACAAAAGTAAAAAAACGAACATGTCACGCTAAGAGCCGTTAACGCTTACAGATTGATTGTTAAAAGAGAAGAAAAGTATGAGACATTATGGCAGTTTTACATTTGTTGCGTCTATATTTGCACTCCGAAAACCAAACTGAAATGTGTAACAATAAAGATATTTTGAAATGAAAAAACTATCTAATCGAATTGCGATGGTTGCAATGTCACTTACATTGACCATTGCAACGCCAACAGCAGCTTTTGCGGGCGTCAATGCAGTTCCAAGTCAACCAGTTGACCTGACTTACGCAGCAGAGAAGGCTCTGCCATCTGTGGTGCATATCCGTTTCTTGCAGAATAGCAAAGTGCAGACCGTTGATGTGCAGTCTGATCCCTTCGGAGACTTCTTCGACCCATTCGGCTTCTTTGGAAACCCTGGGAATGGTGGCACGCAGAAGAGAAAAGTGCAGACTCCAAAGAGAGAGGGTTCCGGTTCAGGAGTCATCATATCTACCGACGGATATATCGTGACCAACAACCACGTGGTGGATGGAGCTGACGAACTAACCGTGACGCTCAACGACAATAAAGAATATTCTGCCCGCATCATCGGTACGGACAAGACTACAGACCTCGCACTCATAAAAATCAGTGCCACAAACCTGCCAGCTATGCCTATCGGCGACAGCGACAAGCTGAAAGTGGGAGAGTGGGTGCTTGCAGTGGGAAATCCTTTCAACCTTAACTCCACAGTTACAGCAGGAATCGTAAGCGCCAAGGCGCGGTCGCTCGGAGCCAACGGCATAGAGTCGTTCATTCAGACCGACGCTGCCATCAACTCTGGAAACTCCGGCGGAGCATTGGTAAACACACGTGGGGAGCTCGTGGGTATCAATGCCATGCTTTACTCACAGACCGGAAGCTATAGCGGCTATGGATTTGCCATCCCTACTACTATCATGAACAAAGTAGTGGCTGACCTGAAGAAATACGGAGTAGTGCAGCGTGGTGTGCTCGGAGTTTCAGCTATCGACGTGAACAAGTATTTCGACTCGCAGAAAGAACAGGGCAAGGAGGTAGACCTCGGAACCATGGAGGGAGTATATGTGGCCAAGGTTTCCGAAGACGGCTCTGCTGCTGAGGCCGGAATCAAGGAAGGCGACGTGATCATAGCCGTAGACGGCAAGAAGGTTGTCAAGATGAGCGAATTCCAGGAATATCTCACAAACAAGCGCCCTGGCGACAAGGTGACCGTGACATATCTGCGCAAGAAGCAGAAAAAGACCGCTACCATCACTCTCAAGAACGAGCAGGGCAACACGAACATCGTGAAAGACGCTGACCTGGATGTTCTCGGTGGAACATTCCGCCCGGTGACAGAACAGGAGAAGAAAGATCTGAACATCAGCTACGGATTGGTAGTGACAAAGGTTACCGGCGGAGCGCTCAAGGATGCGGCAGTTTATAAAGGCTTCGTAATCCAGCAGGCTAACGACACACCGATGAAGACTCTCAACGATTTGCAGAAGGCAGTCAAGGACGCTTCTACAAGCAAAGATCCTGTGCTTATCCTCAAGGGATTTTCGCCAACAGGAAAGAAGGCTTACTTCGCTGTGATGCTTGACAAACAGTAAAATCTTTCGACTGAATAACGATAAAAATATCAATGGCACAGGCAAACTACCTGCATAAAGGCAGTTTGTTTGTGCTTTTTTTATTCAAAACAGGCTGTTTTGACTTCATATTCATAGGTATTTGAAAAAAAAGAATATAATCTTTTGCCGTTAGAATAAATAATATTATATTTGCATTTGGTAAATTAGTTAAAACTTTTTTCTATGAGACAACTGAAAATCACATCATCCATTACAAACCGCGAGGACCTTTCGCTTGACAAGTACCTGCAGGAAATCGGACACGAAGAACTGCTGACCGTAGACGAAGAGGTGGAATTGGCGCAGCGGATAAAAAAAGGTGACCGGAAGGCACTTGAACGCCTCACAAAGGCAAACCTCAGATTCGTTGTCTCAGTCGCTAAACAGTATCAGAACCAGGGTCTCAGTCTTCCTGACCTTATCAACGAAGGGAATCTCGGACTCATAAAGGCTGCTGAGAAATTTGATGAGACAAGAGGCTTCAAGTTCATATCATACGCCGTGTGGTGGATAAGGCAAAGCATTCTGCAGGCTATAGCAGAGCAGAGCAGGATAGTGAGACTGCCACTGAATGTGGTGGGAACCGTGAACAAGGCTAACAAGGCGCAGAACAAATTTGAGCAGCAATACGAAAGAAGGGCTAGCGTTGACGAACTCGCAGAGCAGACTGACCTGCCGGAGGACAAGATACGCGAAGCTATGAAAATCAACGGAAGACACGTGTCCGTTGACTCGCCAATAAAAGAAGGTGAGGAAGGAAGCCTTATTGACATAATGGCTAATTCCGACTCGCCGGATCCTGACAATGAGCTCGTAATGGAATCCCTGCGCGAGGAGATAAAAAGAGCGTTGCAGGCCCTGAACGAAAGAGAGCGCAAAGTCATAGAGGCTTTCTTCGGAATAGACCAACCGGAAAAGACGCTTGAGGAAATCGGAGTGCAGTATGGACTGACAAGAGAACGCGTAAGGCAGATTAAGGAAAAGGCAATTCGCCGACTACGCCATTCCACTCAGAACAAACAGCTGAAATCCTTCCTCGGTAGCTGATAGCCTACAGACAAGGGAGAGGCGTCTGGAGGCTTGGCGTATCGAAATTCCATAGGTGGAAACGATACGGAAGTCCGGTGTTTCTGAATGATGGAGACCAGGGTTCGGGTGATTTCTGAAATGGATAAATGAGTATATAAACAAAAAACGAAATAGAAACAATACGAATAACAGAATAATGAGATCTTTAAAATATGTGGCACTTATGGCTGTACTGCTTTTGACGACAGTACAACTGGCTTATGCAGCCAAGGGAAAGGGAGTCAAGACTACTTATGTGTTTGGTGTAGCAACATCGTTCAATGATTCTACGGCTTATGTAACTGCCATTCAGCAGCTTGACTCTGTAACGACTGTAGGAAAAACAGGCATTCTGGCAAACAAACAGGAGTATTCTTATCAGCTACGTGAATTCATGGGCGGCAAAGGTATTCAGCATGCTACTTGTGTAACAGTAAATGCCAAGTCTCGCAAAGAGGCAGAGAAATCATTGAGCTCTATGAAGCAGCGGCTGGCTGGCAAGAACAAACTCATCGTAAAGCAGATACCCGCTGAAGAGTTCGCCTATCAGCGTGTGGTGATGGCGCATTGAGAATGGATGCAGGGACCTGTCTTTATTTTATAATTGAAATAATTCGAAATGCTCTATCGAATAGCGGAATTCCCTATTGAAATAAGTTTCTCGGAGGATTATACCGATGGAACAAGTCTGATTCCTTCTTTCACACCCTTTGTCATTGGTAGGATGTGCAAGGAGGAGTCTTTGTTGCTGCGTCTTTATGTAGACGATAAACTGCAGCCTAAAAAAGAAAACAGGGAACGTATTGGAGATTTCGATACGGGGAATGGCAATGTAATAGTAGACCGCTTCCCGGATTCCAGTTATCAGTATATAATAAAGGATCTTGAAGGCAGGGCTTGCTGCCTGCTACAGACAAACGCAGACTTCAACGATTGTCGCTGTGCGCTGAACGGTGATTTCTTCATGAGGCAGTATGCGCTCAACAATGCCGTGATGATGGCTTTCTCGTTTGCTGCAAGTTTTCAGAAGGCTTTGATGATTCATGCCTCGCTGGTGAGACACAACGGACGTGGCTATGCTTTCATAGCCCAAAGCGGAACGGGAAAGAGCACTCAGGTGAGCAACTGGCTGAGGTATATTCCAGACTGTGACCTTATGAACGATGATAATCCTGTGGTGAGAGTCATCGGCGAAGAAGTGCTTGTTTATGGAACTCCGTGGAGTGGTAAGACGCCATGCTATCGTGATGTGAAAGCGCCTCTGGCAGCAGTAACTCGTATTGAACGCTGCGAGAGAAACTGGGTGGAAAAACTGCCTACGGTAGCGGCTTTTGCTTCATTCCTACCTTCGTGTTCCACTATGAGATGGGACAAGAGAGTTTTTGACAATGTCTGCAACTGTATTTCTGACGTGATAAGATTTTCCGAATTATATACGTTGCATTGTCTGCCAGACAGAGAGTCGGCAGAGGTCTGTCACTCGATGATTGACCATGAATGAACTTGAGCCTGTTCAGATAATACATAATCTTATGAAGAAGAGAGAAGAGAAATTGTTTTCAAATTCAGAACTTATTCCAGAGGTTATAAGTCTTCTGGAGGAAGGACATACCGTGACCTTGCCACTGAGAGGATATAGTATGCGGCCCTTTCTTGAAGACAACCGTGACAAGGCATTGCTCATTCGGGCGAGAGACCCTAAAGTGGGAATGCCCGTGCTGGCAGAAATAGGCGAGAAATATTTCGTATTGCATAGGATTGTGAGCATAAAAGGAGAGGATGTGGTACTTCGTGGCGACGGAAATATCGGTACCGAACGCTGCAAGCTCTCTGACGTAAGGGCGGAGGCAATAGGATTCTACCGCAAAGGCAGGGAACATATCGACAAGACCAATGGTCTGAAATGGTGTCTATATTCGTTTCTGTGGACAAGACTGACGCCTCTCATAGTGCGTCACTACATACTTGCTGCTTATCGCAGGATTGTTAAAACCGAAAATATCAATTGAAAAATATGCGTAAGAAACCTGGATTTAATCTTCGTGACGTCTGTGGAGAGCAGATTGTCGTGGCTGAGGGTAAAGAGAACATAGACTTCAGCAATATCATAAGTATGAACGAGACTTCGGCCTTCCTTTGGGAGGCTTTGGGAGACAAGGAGTTTGATGCCGATATGATGGCTTCTTTACTTTTGGAAAAGTATGATGTTGATGCTGAAGTGGCAAAGGCAGACTGTGAAAATTTGCTTCATGGGTGGAGTGAAATAGGTATCGTGGAATAATAACGACGACATGATCTTATGTTCAAACATATGTTCTGACAGTAGGTTGAGGATAACCAGTTGGTGCATGTTGGTATGGGCGTTGTTCTTTGTTATAGCAAAAAGTCTTGCTTTTTGTAGCTATAAGAATTGTTCATTGTAGTATAAAATGCATTTTGTAGCTATAAATTGCTCTTTGTAGTGTCCTTCTTGATAAATCAATAATGGCGGTTCCCCTTTAGACTTTATGTCTTGTTGGGGAAACCGCCATTATCCTTTTATATTCGTTTGGTTCTTTTGTTCCAAATCATGTGTGTCAGAAGCTTACTTCATCTTTTCAACAAAAAAGTCTGCAATCTGTCTGAGCAGGTGGTTGCGAGTGTTGCCACCATAGATGCTGTGGTTGCGGTTGGTGTAGATGTTCATGCGGAAATCCTTGTCTGCCTGAATAAGAGCCTCCGTGTATTCATATGCGTTCTGTGGATGCACGTTGTCGTCTGCAAGGCCATGACAGATAAGGAGGCTGCCGCTGAGACCAGTCGCTCTCTTGATCGGGTTGGTGTCGTAACCTGCAGGGTTCTCCTGAGGAGTACGCATATAGCGCTCTGTGTATACGGTGTCGTAGAAACGCCAGTCTGTTGGAGGTGCTACTGAAACACCTGCCTTGAATACGTTTCTTCCCTCGCTCATGCTCATGAGAGTGTTGAAGCCACCAAAGCTCCATCCCCAGATGCCGATGTTGTTTTTGTCTACGTATGGCAGAGTGCCAAGATAAAGAGCTGTTTCCACCTGGTCTTTCGACTCAAGGTCGCCAAGCTTGAGATATGTGCACTTCATGAATTCTTCTCCTCTTCCGCCAGTGCCGCGTCCGTCAACGCAAACCAGGATGAAACCTCTGTCAGCGAGATATCCGTCATAGAGACATCCGTTGCCCATTGAACCTACTGCCCATGAGTTTGTAACCTGCTGACTGCCAGGACCACTATACTGCCACATGATGACAGGATATTTCTTTGATGCGTCAAAATTGTGTGGCTTTACCATGATGCCGTTTAGCTTTACTCCCTCGGATGTCGTGAAGGTGAAGAACTCCTTCTGTGGAAGGTTGTATTCCTTGAGCTTGGTTTTCAGCTCGCTGTTGTCATTCACCATTGCGATGCGCTTTCCGTTCTTGTCACACATTGAGTATTCGAAAGGAGTGTTTCTGTCGCTCCAGATGTTCACGAAATACTTGAAGCCCTTGCTGAAAGATGCAGAGCTCCATCCGTCGCGTTTTGTCAGACATTCGGTCTTGCCGTTCTTTGCCGTTACATATACTTCGCGGTTCATCGGATCCTTGCCTGCAGCCTGATAATAGGTGTTGCCGGTCTTTTCGTCGTAGCCGTAAACATCGGTCACGTCATGTTTGCCAGTAGTGATTTTTTTCACCAGACTGCCGTTGATGCTGTAGAGATACAGCTGCATGAAGCCGTCGCGGTCGCTTGGCAGCAAGATATGGCTGTCGGTAATCTTGATGTTTGCCATGGCCTCCTCCTGAACATATTTGGCGTTCTTCTCCTGGATGAGCATCTTCGCTACTGTGCTTCTTGGATTTACGGCATATAGGCGGAGGTCGCTCTGATGGCGGTTGAATGTATAGACGATGATTTTCTCGGCATCTTTAGTAGCTACGATGCGTGGAATGTATCCGTCAGCGTCGAGTGGTACCTGCAATTTCCTTGTCTGATGCGACTTGATGTCGTAACTGTATACTGCCACCGTAGAGTTTTTCTCTCCAGCCTTAGGATATTTGTATGAGTAGAGACCAGGGTATGTGGCATATTCCTTGTGTTCAGGATATTCCCCCTTGAACATCTGCAGAGAGTATTCACTTACGTCCTTCTCGTCATACTTTATCCAGCATATCATGCTGCCGTCGCCATTGAAAGTCATGGCCGTGTTGAATCCGAACTCCTCCTCGTTCACCCAATCTGGAATACCGTTGATGAGTTCGTTCTTCTTGCCGTCTTTCGTCACCTGGCTCTCGGCGTTGTCGTAGAGCAGTTTTACAAGGAATATGTTGTTGTCACGCACGAAAGCAATCTGCTTTCCGTCTGGTGACCAGACAGGTGTCTGCTGTGCTCCGTTGTCAGACAGCTTCTCAAGCTTGCGGCTTGCGATGGTGTAGATGTAGAAGTCGGCTGTGAAAGAACGTCTGTAAATCTTGTGTGAATTCGTCTGGATGAGCATCTTTGTACCGTCAGGACTCATAATATAGTCTTCGAAAGACTCTATTTTCTGACCGATGGTGTTGTTCACGTCAAACAGCACGTCTGTTTGTTTGCCGGTGCGGAAGGAGTATCTCACCACCTTCTTGCCGTCTTTGCTAACCTGGGCATAGGTCTCTCCGTCGTCGAGAGCCGTGATGCTTCCAATTCCTTTGGGGGCGAACTTGCCGGACGTGATGTCCTTGAGTGACAAGTCGTTGCCTGCCAAAGCAGTTGTAGCGCTAATCAATAAAGCTGCGCACATTAGGAACAATTTTCTCATAATTAAATTTATCTGTTTTTATAGTATTTCTATATCTATTGCAAAATTAGCAATTATATTGCAATTAGTACTCATGATTAAACACAATTTAACCCAAATGGGTTGTTACCCGGTGTTGAGGATTTGAATATTGTGTGAATAGTACGGTTTGTAGGGCTTTAACCATTCTTTAGTCCATAGATTATCAATTTTTAATCGTATCTTTGCATTCACATTTTATCAGAAACTGTTGGTGCTATGTGTTTAATCCCGACGACAGGTGGATGGTTTCTGTCTTGGTGATATTTGATGGGGCTACGAATAAAACGTATTGCCGGCATCAGGTATTTCCCCGACTTACCTGTAAAATAGTATATGCCAACTTATATAAAAATATTATATGCCGAATTATAATTCTTATAGCGAGTGGATAAGAGGGAAATTCCCGTTCAGAGTTCAGAAAATTTCCGTGGATGCCGGTTTTTCCTGTCCTAACAGAGATGGAAAGGTTGGTAGGGGAGGTTGTTGCTTCTGCGACAACCGTTCATTCAATCCTGCCTATTGTGACAGGGAACAGAGTATTACAGACCAGATAGAGAAGGGTAAACAGTTTTTTTCGCACAAATATCCAGACATGAAGTATCTTGCTTATTTCCAGGCTTATAGCAATACATATGCTGGTGTTGACATCTTGCGTAGGAAATACGAGGAGGCTTTGGCGTGTGATGATGTTGTGGGACTTATTATAGGAACCCGTCCCGACTGTATCAACGACGAGATTCTGGATTATCTGGAGTCATTGAATCGTCAGACTTTCCTCACGGTAGAGTATGGGATAGAAAGCACAGAGGATTCCACATTGTTGAGAATAAACCGTGGTCATGATTTCGGTTGCTCTGTCCATGCTATAGAAGAAACTTCAAAAAGGGGAATTGTCACCGGTGGGCACGTTATTGTGGGGCTGCCTGGAGAGTCTGCCGACGACATTATAGCTCAGGCTAAAAAAATATCTGCAACATCTCTCGACATTCTGAAAATCCATCAGTTACAGGTCGTTAGAGGGACACGGTTGGCTGAGGATTATGAGAGAAAACCTTTTCATGTCTTCTCGGTTGACGAATATATTCGCACAATCTCAGAGTATATCCGCAATCTACGTCCTTCGATTGTCATTGAGCGTTTCGTTTCCCAATCGCCAAAGGGAATGCTTCTTGCTCCAGACTGGGGGCTGAAGAACTATGAGTTTACAGATAAATTGAATAAATATCTTCGAGAGAATGACATTCGCCAGGGAGACGCTCTTTAATCCGGATCAACCATTTGGGCTTGTTGTGTTAAGGCTTGTTTCCACCTTCTGCTACATGTGTTTAATGATTACAGAAAAATCGTTGTCTTGGATGAATTTGGTAATGTCTGTCTTTGGATGGCACCGCATATACTTTTCGGTAGCCTTGACAAATTTAGTGTCGAAAGCCTTTTCTTCCAAGACCTTATTGCAGAGCCACATTATTTTCCCCAGATGTATATCTCGCTCTATCTGAGGTCTTTTGTCGAAGTTGGGCATCTGGTGGATGCTCATCAGATAGAAGCAGATGGCATCAGGCACAATGTTCTTTCTGTTCATAGTCTTGCGCTGCGTTTCCGGATAGTATTTCCTGTAAAGAGGATAATCTTCTCCGAGATATTTGTCTATGGAGATTCCTATCGTGCTGTTGCCGATAATGATGCTTTGGTCAAGGGCGCCAATCTGCATGTATATCCTTGGAATCACAATTTTAGGATAAATCTTCTGCAGGTTCGTGAATGCCTTATTGAACTGGTCGTTCAAGTCGTCAACGTTAGCATACTGTGATTCTGCATCGCTTATAAGTGTCTGTAGTGTAGAGTCTTGATAAAAAGTCAGGAATATCTTGTTTATCTCGGGGTCGTTTACTTCGCCCAGCTTGAGCATATCCTCAATGAGTGTTCTTGTCTCCATCGGGTAGTCGGTGTTCATCTGCTGAAGGGCAGAAAAGTCGCTCGTGGTGAGGTATTGACTTTCCAACCTGTCGTAGCGGCAGATTTCAATTTTCTGCGGTTCGCTATACAAGAAGTCGAAAGCCTTGAACTTATATTCGCATGAGCAAAATGCTATCTGAATACAAATGAATATTATTATGTATATGAATCTTCTCACTATAAATTCTCTTCCTATTGTTTTTTTTGATATTGCAAATTTACTAAAAAATATTATTTGCACAAAATTTAAAGCTAAAAATTACAAAATTCTAATTGCTTTTGTGTGTTTATTGTTTAAAATGGTTTAAAAAATTGCACATCTTGCCCTCGGTGTGTAATTATTTTGAGTTTGTATGCCTCAGTTTTCTCCTTTGTTCCTATTCATAGTTCTTTGGCAGGAGCGGTAAATGTAAGTTGAAAATATTTTGCAGAATCTTTTTTGTGTTAAATATTAGGGCAGTTGGATAATTTGTTGTAACTTAGCACCCAAATTGTAAAATGCGCTTAAAACGCAAGGAAATGCCCTTAAAACGGGAATTTAAGAAAATTAACAGATTAACTAATGGATAGTAACAACACTATTGATCAAGACAGAATTCTCAAGATTAACATTGAGGAGGAGATGAAATCCTCATACATCGACTATTCTATGTCGGTGATTGTTGCCCGTGCGTTGCCTGATGTGCGCGACGGTTTCAAGCCTGTGCACAGAAGAATACTCTATGGAATGATGGGTATTGGCAATACAAGTGACAAGCCTTATAAGAAATGTGCGCGCGTTGTCGGTGAGGTGCTCGGTAAGTATCACCCACATGGTGACAGTTCTGTTTATGGAGCGCTTGTCAGGATGGCGCAAGATTGGAACATGCGTTACACACTCGTTGATGGTCAGGGAAACTTTGGTAGCGTGGATGGCGATTCTGCTGCTGCCATGCGTTATACGGAGTGCCGACTCTCAAAGATGGGAGAGCACATCATGGATGACCTTAACAAGGATACGGTTGACATGACGAACAACTTCGATGATTCGCTCGTTGAGCCGACAGTCATGCCAACAAAGATTCCAAACCTGCTCGTAAATGGCGGAAACGGTATTGCGGTAGGTATGGCGACAAATATTCCGACCCATAATCTCGGTGAAGTCATTGACGGATGTTGCGCATATATCGATAATCCAGAAATCGATGTTGACGGACTGATGCGTTATATCAAGGCTCCGGATTTCCCTACAGGTGCTTATATATATGGTATACAGGGAGTGAAAGATGCCTACGAAACTGGTAGGGGACGCATTGTCATGCGTGCGAAGGCTGAGATTGAGAGTGGTGATTCGCATGACAAAATTGTCATTACGGAAATACCTTATGGCGTGAATAAGGCTCAGCTTATTACATATATCGCCGATCTCGTCAAGGAAGGAAAACTCGATGGTATAAGCAATGCCAATGATGAGTCTGGTCGTCAGGGTATGCGTATCGTCATTGACGTGAAGAAGGATGCCAACGCAAATGTTATCTTGAATAAACTCTTCAAGATGACGGCTCTGCAGAGCTCATTCTCAGTGAATTGCATCGCTTTGGTTAAAGGTCGTCCACGTCTGCTTACTCTCAAGGAATGCGTTCATCATTTTGTTGAACATAGACATGACGTTACAATTCGTCGTACTAAGTTTGACTTGAAGAAAGCCCAGGAAAGGGCACATATCCTTGAAGGCCTTATCATCGCCTGTGACAATATCGACGAGGTGGTACACATCATCCGTGCATCCAAGACTCCGTCAGACGCACAGCGCAATTTGGAAAAGCGCTTTGAGCTCGATGAGTTGCAGTCTAAGGCAATCGTTGATATGCGTCTCAGCCAGCTCACTGGTCTGCGTCTTGAGCAGTTGCATGCCGAATATGAGGAGTTGGAGCGTCAGATCAATTATCTGCAGTCTATCCTCAACGATCCTGAACTTTGCAAGAAGGTAATGAAAGACGAGCTTCAGGAAGTGAAGGAGAAGTATGGAGACGAACGACGCACAGAGATAAAATATTCAAGTGAGGAATTCAATCCTGAGGACTTCTATCCTAACGATCCTGTAGTTATCACTATCAGTCATCTTGGTTATATCAAGAGAACTCCTCTGAGCGAGTTCAGAGAGCAGTCAAGAGGTGGAGTGGGTAGCAAGGGAGCCCATAGCAGAGAGCAGGACTTCACAGAGTTCATCTATCCAGCCACAATGCACAACACCATGATGTTCTTCACCAAGAAGGGACGTTGCTACTGGCTGAAGTGCTACGAGATTCCGGAAGGAAACAAGAGCAGCAAGGGCAGAGCGATACAGAACCTCCTCAATATCGAAAGCGACGACAGCGTCAATGCATTCTTGCGTCTGCGCGGTCTCGACAACGAGGAGTTCATCAACAGCCATTATGTAGTGTTCGCCACAAAGAACGGACTTATCAAGAAGACCTTGCTTGAGGCCTATAGCCGTCCGAGAGCAAACGGTGTCATAGCCATCAACATTCAGGAAGGTGACGAGGTGGTAGGAGTAAGACTTACCAACGGACACAATGAACTGGTGCTTGCAAACCGTAACGGTAGGGCTGTGCGTTTCGATGAGAATGCCGTTCGTGCAATGGGTCGTGTATCTACCGGTGTACGCGGAATGCGTCTCGACGGTGGAGACGACGAAGTTGTAGGAATGGTTGTAGTCAACAAGCCTGACGAGGAAACCATAATGGTTGTGAGCGAGAATGGCTACGGCAAGCGTAGTCTTGTTGAGGACTATCGCGTAACCAACCGTGGTGGCAAGGGAGTGAAGACTCTTGGAATTACAGAGAAGACAGGACGCCTTGTAGCCATTAAGGTAGTGACAGACGAGAATGATCTCATGATCATCAACAAGAGTGGAATCGTGATCCGTCTGTCTGTGAAGGAATGCCGTGTGATGGGACGTGCCACACAGGGTGTAAGACTGATAAACCTCACTAAGAAAAATGACGTCATTGCCAGCGTATGCAAAGTGATGAGCTCAGAGCTTGAGGCTGTTGTAGAAGATGAGAGTCGCAAACAGATGGTTGCTACAAACGAAAGGATAAACCAGGATTCCACTTCCGCTCCAGCCACACAGTTTGAAGACGGTGACCATATAGAGGAAAGTGATACTGTTGCCGATAATAATGATGTGAATAACGAATAACTATAATCTTAAACAATAATGAAAATGAAAAAACTTATGGTTTTTGCGTTGGCTACACTTTGCAGTGTGTCAATGTCTGCACAGGATATCAAGACTATCCTCGGTGCTAACGACTACAAAGAGGCCCTTAACATGATTAAGGCTGGTGAGGCTTCTCTCTCTAATGAGAACAAGGCCAAGGCATATAATAAGGTCGTTGACCTCGCTTTGGACAAGTTCCTGAAGGAGCAGGTGACAAAGGCTGACCCTGCAGCCATGTATGATGCTGCCGAGGCTGCCATCCAGGCTGCTTTGGAGTGTGACAAGTATGACAACATGCCTAACGAGAAGGGTAAGGTAAAACCTAAGTTCGCCAAGAACGGTACTCGCCTTGCTCCAGTTCGCGCTTCTCTCGTAGCAGAGGGAGAGGCTCGTTACAACGAGAAAGACTACAAGGGTGCTTCAAGAGCATTCGGTATGTATGTTGATACAAACTCAGAGAAGCTCTTCGCAACAGGTCAGCCAGACCAGTTCGGACCTCAGATCGCTTATTTTGCAGCACTCTCTTCTTTCTATGCACAAGAGTTTGATCGTGCTGAGAGATATTCTGACGCAGCTCTGAATGACTCTACTTATGCCAATGACGCAATGAACCTGAAGCTCAACGCTCTTCAGAACACCATGAAGACCAAGGCTGACTCTATAGCTGCCCAGAAGAAGTTGGAGGACCTTTATGCCAAGTTCCCTAACAACCAGGCAGTATTCAGCACTCTCACAGGTCTTCTCCTTTCTCAGGGCAAGAAAGACGATTTCAACAAGCTCATCGACAACGCTCTTGCAGCAAATCCAAAGAACTTCGCTGCTTTGGCAATGAGAGGCCAGTCTTATATGAACGAGCGTAAATGGCAGGAGGCTATCAACGACCTGAAGAAGGCTCTCGAGATCATGCCTGACAATATCCCTGTAACAGCTTCTGTAGGTAACTGCTACATGTTCCTCGCTCAGGAGAAGGCAGAGCAGATTTCTGCCAAGACCAACGGTAGAATCCCTAAGTCTGCAGAGGATGTGATCGTCGGCGTTTACAACCAGGCCATTGACTATCTGACAAAGGCAAAGGACATGGACAAGAACATGGAATACAAGACCAGCTGGGCTTATTCTCTCTATACTTGTCTGTATCGCACTTTGGGCGATGAAGATCCTAAGACCAAGGAGGCAGAGGCTCTGACCAAGTAATCTCTGATCAATAGTATATTGAAAGGGCGTACCAGAATTGTGACAATATAAGTTGTGGCTTTTTGTGTGGGGTTCCAGACAAACACTCTATACTCACTTTTAGTTCCGGCTTTGGTACGCCCTTCTCTTTTTATATACTTCTTTTTTACCGGCATATTCAATTTTACATATATTTCAGGTATTTACTTTTAGGGTAGATTAATTTTTTTTATGTTAGTGGGATAATGAAACGTTTGCTTGTAATTTTATCTATAATCAGCCTTTTCCATTCATTTGCCTTCGCTCAGAAGAAGGAAATCTCTCAGGCACAGACTTACGTCAAGACAGGTAAGAATCTGGACAAGGCAGAAGCGAGTATGAGGAAACTGCTTGCCGACTCTGCAAATCATGCCAATATCAAGATATGGCACACTCTTACAGAAGCTATCCGTCTGCAATATGAACAGGCCAACGAGCAACTCTATCTCAAACAGAAATTCGACACGGCTTCTCTATTCAACATAGAGCTTCGCATGTTCCAGGCTTATGAGTCTATGGACAGCGTTGATGCCCGACCCGACCACAAAGGAAGGGTGGCGATAAAATACAGGAAACGTAATGCTGAATATCTGAGCGTGTATCGCAAGAATCTTTACAACGGAGGCGTGTTCTTCTTGTCCAAGCAGAATTACAAGTCAGCTTTCAATCTCTTCGACGCATTTCTCGACTGCGTCAACCAGCCATTGTTCTCAAACAATAAATTGAGCATGACATCGCCTTCAGAGCTCTCTGCGGCCTATCTTGCAACATATTGCGGAGTGAAACTCGGCAACTCGGACCTTGCCCTTAAGTATTCGTCTTCCGCTCTCGACTATAAACCCGGCAGGGAAAAGACCTTGCAGTTCTTGGCAAATATCTATAGCGAGAAGAAAGATACCGTATTATACAGGGAATCCCTTAAAACAGGCTTTGATGAATATCCTCAAAACGATTTTTTCTTCACCCGCCTTGTAGACTTCTATAACGGAAAGAATCAGATAGATTCGGCAAACGTTGTAGTTGACAAAGCCTTGATGGCAGATAGCCTGAATACACTCTTTCTTTATGCCAAGAGCAATCTGCTGCTGAATATGGGTGAATACGGGAAATGCGTGTCCATCTGCGACAGTCTGATTGCCCGCAACGACACCCTTGCCGATGCCTATTATAATGCCGGTGTAGCCTATATGAACATGGCTTTCAAGGCTGAAGGCAAATCTCAGATGAAGAAATATTATAAGTGCTCCTTGCCGTATATGGAGCGATACCGCGAACTTGCTCCCGACCAGAAAGACAAATGGGCAGCTGCCCTATACAACATCTATCTCAATCTTAACATGGGAAAGAAGTTTGAAGAAATAGTAGGGATTTTGAAGAACTGAAATAATCCCAATCAATATTAAAAGTCCTCAATCGGTCATTGGGATTAGAAAATGAAATAATCCCAATCGGTCATTAGGTTACAGTTTAGTGACGGTAAAAGAATAACTTGGTATGATTTCACCGTCACTCAGTCATGATGACAATGACAGCCGGTGGTTCTTACTTCTGACTGTCATTGTCGTTTTTGTCAGTTTCCTCGTTTATGCCTCTGCTGTGCTTCTTTGCATATTCCACATAGTCGTAAGGCTCCATACCTTTTGGAAAGAAGTCTGCCAATACAGCTTTTGCCTCTTCTGGATTCTTGTCTACCGCGTCTTTCAAGTATCCTATAAATTCATCTCCCATACCCAGATAGTTGCTGCATGCCGCAAGGTAAGCCAGTCCGCGTGTCCTTTCAGGATCCTTTTCAAACACTCTCTTGAGAAACATATACGCATATTGGTCCATGCTGTGCTCATACAGAGACACGGCAATCTGGAATGTATATTCAGTTGGGTTGTTTGTCAACTTATAGCCATTGTAGAATGCCATGTTTGCATCTTCAAACCTGTTCATGCCCAGCAGGATGCTACCTTCCACGAGATACGTTTCAGCGTCAAGTTTTCCGTATTCCTTCAGCTTCTCCAGGTATTTGAATGCCAATTCGTTGTTCCCCATCCATCCGTAAGTGATGGCGAAATCTCTGCAGATGTCAATCTTGTTGGCAGTTTCTTCTGTGCATTTCGTTTCTGCGCTTTTCAGGTAGGCAAGAGTCTTATCCATATCCTGCATGCAGAAATAACATCTCGCCATCATCATGTCGCTCTGTTCTGAGTCTACGATTTCCGCACTCTTCCGATACGCTTCAAGAGCTTTCTGATAATTGCACATCTTGAAGAAAGCGTTGCCCAGTATCATATATGCCTCGGCATCCTTGTCATCGATGGCGAGAGCATATTCTATGCTTGTAGCAGCATTTGAGTACTTGTCGAAATTGTTCTGTTCTATGGCGAGGATTTTCCAAAGTCCTGTGTTGAAGGGGTCTTTGTCTATCAGCCTCTCCATTATCTCCGCTCCCTCTTCGTATTTCCTTTCAGCGAAAGCCATGCGAGCCTTCATCCTGAGATAGTCATTGCTGCTTTTGTCTCTGTCCAGTTCCAGATAGTGCTTCGCCTGCTTCGTCATACCGTAGTCAAGCAGCAGGTTGCAGGCTTCAGCAGGCAGGTCAAGCAGGTCTTCGTCTTCAAGATACGTCAGAGCCTTGTCAAGCGCCATTATCGCCTTCTCTTTCTTCTCCGTGAAGATATAGTATTCGGCGATGAGCAGAGCATAGTTAAGGTCGTTGCATTCTGTGATTTTCTCTATACATTCCTTTGCTTTCTCCTTGTCTTTCTTCACCATTATATAATATCTGGCGAGCACGATCTTTGGAGCCGTGGCGTCGGGGTATAAAGAAGCTGCATACTCGGCAGTCTCCTTTGCGTCAGCCAGTTTGCCTTTCTCGAAATAATATTCCGCGATGTCGGCCAACTCCTCGGAGCCGAGTATGCAACTTTTACCTTCCCTCTTGCTTGTTTCGTAGAGGTTAAGGTTGGTTTTGAATTCTTCAGAATTATAATAATTGTCTATGCTTCCTGCCATTATTTCTTGTCTGCCATTTTGGCCCAGGTGTCTTTCAGGCCCACAGTCTTGTTGAACACAAGGTGGTCGGCTGTAGAGTTCTTGTCGGCCATGAAATAACCGATTCTCTGGAACTGCAGATACTCTCCGGCTTTCTTCTCAGCCGCAAAGTCTTCAACATAACAGTTTGTCCTTATCTTCAGAGAGTCCTCGTTGATGAGATCCCTGAAGTCGCATTCTTCGGCAGAAGGGTTCTCTATCTTGAACAGACGGTCGTATTCTCTCACCTCTGCCTTCTTGCAGTGGTCCACGCTTACCCAGTGGAGTGTGCCCTTCACCTTTCTGTTTGCTCCCTCCATTCCGCTCTTGCTCGTAGGGTCGTATTCAGCCTGTATTTCTATGATGTTTCCTTCTTCGTCCTTCGTGCATCCAGTACACTTCACGATATAGGCGTTTTTCAGTCTCACTTCCTTGCCGGGAGTCATACGGAAGAATTTCTTCGGTGCGTCTTCCATGAAGTCTTCGCGTTCTATCCACAGGTTGCGGCTGAATGTGATGTAGTGCTTTCCGTCTGCCTCGTTTTCAGGGTTGTTGATTGCCTCCATCTCTTCAGTCATGTCTTCAGGATAGTTGGTGATGACGAGTTTCACGGGGTTCAGCACAGCCGACACTCGTGTAGCCTTTGCGTTGAGGTCTTCGCGCACGGCAGCTTCGAGCAGCGCCATGTCGTTCAGTGCGTCAAACTTGGTGTATCCGATGCTGTCGATAAACTTGCGCACGCTCTCCGGCGAGTATCCGCGTCGGCGCATTCCGCAGAGGGTAGGCATACGTGGGTCGTCCCATCCGTCAACGAGATGCTCGTCAACCAGCGCATGCAGTTTTCTCTTGCTCATCACCGTGTATGTCAGGTTGAGTCGGTTGAACTCTATCTGTCTGGGGCGGAAATCATGGATGTTGTCTCCCTCTCCCTCGTAGACCTTAAGTTCGTCGATGAACTTGTCGTAGAGTGGACGATGAGGCACGAACTCCAGTGTACAGATAGAGTGTGTCACGCCTTCGAAATAGTCGCTCTGTCCGTGTGCGAAGTCATACATCGGATAAGCATGCCATTTCGTTCCTGTGCGGTGGTGAGGCGTCTGTATGATTCTATACATGATAGGGTCGCGGAAGTGCATGTTCGGGTTTGCCATGTCGAGCTTTGCGCGCAAAACCATCGAACCCTCCACAGCCTCCGGGGTGTTCATCTTGTTGAACAGTTCCAGACTTTCCTCCACAGGTCTGTTTCTGTAAGGCGACTCCACTCCAGCCTGTGTCGGCGTGCCTTTCTGCTCGGCAATCTGCTCGCTTGTCTGTTCGTCTATGTATGCCTTTCCGTTTTCAATCATCCATACGGCGAAGTCCCAGAGTTTCTGGAAATAGTCAGAGGCGTAATATATGTTTCCCCATTTGAATCCGAGCCACTGTATGTCGTTCAGGATAGAGTCCACGTATTCCGTGTCCTCTTTGCTTGGGTTAGTGTCATCGAAGCGCAGGTTGCACACTCCGTTGTATTTCTCTGCCACACCGAAGTCCATGCAGATGGCTTTGGCGTGTCCTATGTGCAGATATCCGTTAGGCTCTGGTGGGAAACGTGTTTGTATTCTTTTGGCGTTCTTTCCTTCTTCGAGGTCTTTCTCGACCAACTGTTCCACGAAGCTGAGGCTCTTTTTCTCCTCGCTCTTTATTTCTTCTGAATTTGCCATGATTCTTATTGTCTTTTGTTACCTATTTTAATCTAAATACAAAGTTACTGAATTTCGCTATATCTGCAAAATAATCAGCTTTGTTTTCACAGTCCTTTTGCTCTCAGTTCCGTTCTTGCCTGTTCCAGGGCTTTTGTCCAGTAGGTGTCGAGCGAGAATTTCGTGATGTAGCCTTCGGTCCTGATGTATGCCTCCACGAGGTCGAGGTCCATGTCGTTGAAGCGTGGATTCTGCAGAGATGCCGTCTTGAAGAGTTCTCCCACTTCTGCCTTTGCCTTTTTGTTTTTCGCCTCTCCCAGTTTCTTTATATAGAGGTTCACGAAGTCGTACATGGCGTAAGCTTCATAGTCCAGGGTCTTGACGGTGCTGTCGGGCATCACCTCGTTCATCTTCATTGCCATATACACGAGAGCGTCCACTTTGAATGTCGCCACCTTGCGTGTCTGCAGATCCTTTGATTCGTCGTTAGCCACGTCCTGCGAGAGCTTCATTATTTCCTTGTATACGCCCTGGCTGTATGCTCCCCGTGTCATGGTGAGAGCCATCAGCAGTATGATGATTATTCTTTTCATGCTTTTATTTGTTTTGATGTTTCGTTTCCGTTATTGCTTATTCGCCGTTTCCGTCAGTTTGCCTGTCGCTTTGCCGGCATTGCCCGTCAGCTGGCTCACTCTGCTGCGGTTTTTGTTTATGAAGTCCTTCCATCCCCGGTAGTTCACTCCCGTTTCCGGTCTTCCAGCCTGCAGGAAGTGGCAGTATGCGGCAGCCAGGGCGTCGGTGGCATCCATAAACGGCACCTTGTCTTTCTCCTTTATGCCCAGCAGCCTGAAGAGCATTCCCGCCACTTGTTCCTTTGACGCCTGTCCTTGTCCGGTTATTGCCATCTTGATTTTCAGCGGTGCGTATTCGTGTATCGGCACGCTGTGGTGTATTGCTGCCGCTATCGCCACTCCTTGTGCTCTGCCGAGCTTCAGCATCGACTGCACGTTCTTTCCGAAGAAAGGTGCTTCGATTGCCATCTCGTCGGGCAGGAACTCGTCTATTATCCCCGTCACCCGTTCGAATATCCTTCCGAGTCTCAGGTATGGGTCGCTTTCCTTCCTCATGTCGATCACTCCCATTGCCATCATCGAAGCCTTGTTGCCCACCACCTTCAGAAGTCCGTAGCCCATCACGTTGGTTCCGGGGTCAATGCCGAGTATTATCTTTTCTGAAGCCATAGTCTTCATGCCGGGTTATTTGAAGTATGGGTTGTGTGCAGTTTCAAATCCCATGGTTGTCTGTTCTCCGTGTCCGGGCAGTATGATGCAGTCGGCAGGCAGCAGCGAACTGAGTTTTTTCAGGCTCTTCATCATGTCCTGGTAGCTGCCCAGCTGGAAGTCAGTCCTGCCGATGCTGAGTCTGAACAGCGTGTCGCCGGTGAATGCCACATTCTCGTCCTTAGAATACAGCACTACCGATCCCGGCGAGTGGCCCGGTGTGGAGATCACGTCGAGGGCGTGGTTGCCAAACTTTATCACTTCTCCTTCGTCGAAATAGTTTTTCACTTCCGCAGGCTCTTCGCGATACGTCATTCCTATCAATGCGCTTGCCTGTGCCGGAAGGTTCTCGATCAGCTGGCTGTCGTGTATGCTCACTTCCGGTTTCAGCCCATAGGTGTCTTCCACGAATCTGTTGCCGAAGTTGTGGTCTATGTGTCCGTGTGTGCTGACCAGCCTTTTAGGTGTCAGCCCGTTGTCGCTGATGTATCTTTCCATCGCCTTGCGTTCCTCGGGGTGTAGCGCTCCGCAGTCTATGATGACACACTCCTTGGTGTCGTCGCTCACCACGTAGCAGTTCTCTTGGAACATGTTGCATTCAAATCTCTGTATGTTCAGCATCTTGATTCCTGTTTAAATGGTTCTTCTTCTGATGGCGGTTGCATTGAAGTCAGTCTCTTCCATAAGTCTCCTTTCTGCCTGTTTCAGTTTCCTGACCTTCAATCCCAATGTCTATCCCACCGGCACGTAGATAACGAATTTTTCCTTGAACCAATCCTCGTCAAACCAGTTTGTTATCTCTGTAGCTTCTGCAATCTTCTTGAAAGGGCGCATTTCGCCTTCCACGTTGCCGCCTTTCAGACATATCACTCCGTTGGGCAGGGAGTTGCGTTGCTCTTTGCCGACGTTCTTCTTCACGATTTTCATGAGGTCGGGCAGCGGCATCACGGCACGGCTCACCACGAAGTCGTATTTTCCTTTCTCCTCTTCACCTCTGAGATGCACGGCTTCCACGTTTTCCAGTCCTATAGCCGTTGCCACTTCGTTCACCACGCGTATCTTCTTCCCCGTTCCGTCAATCATCTTGAATTGCGTTTCCGGGAACAGTATCGCCAGCGGTATGCCAGGGAATCCGCCTCCTGTGCCGAAGTCGAGAATCCTGGTGCCCGGTCTGAACGATACAGCCTTTGCTATTGCCAGCGAGTGTAGCACGTGGTGCAGATACAGGTTGTCTATGTCTTTCCGCGAGATCACGTTGATTTTCTCGTTCCAGTCTTTATACAGGTCGAAGAGAGCTGCGAAATGCTGCTTCTGCTTGTCTGTGAGGTAGGTGAAATATTTCAGTATTTCTTCCATCGTTTTGTTTCTTGGGGGGTTAAGTTATCTGTTTTATTTATTGTTTTAGACCAACGTCGTTCTCAGCAGTGTCAGGCTTGTAGTGTTCGGCCATATTGAGGTGACGCGTCTTTTGTTGTTATTTTATTGTAGTCATAGTGTTTGCGTGTGGTATATGGTGCAACTTATCTTATGCAAAGATAATGCAAGGCGAGAGGAGAACGAAATGAATGTATTCATTTCTTATCCAGAGCCGTAGCTTATCTTATGCAAAGATAATACAAGGCGAGAGGAGAACGAAATGAATGTATTCATTTCTTATCCAGAGCCGCAGTTTATCTTATGCAAAGATAATTATAATTATTGAAATGTGCAAATACTTACACTCTCTATCTTGTGCGAGAACAGGTCTTTGGTTTGGGTTTCTGTTTTCCGGATATCCGCCAATATGTGGGGACTTCATTTTTTTATTGCGTTTCATGGTGTTCTTTTTGTGTAGTTCTTTGTTTCTAATCCGGTCGGTTTTTCATGTCAATATGAGTGTTTGCAGTCGCTAAACCGTTGGTTTCTGTCTCTTCAGTCGCCGCTTTACTCCTGTCCGTCAGTTTCCTGTGCTGCCGATAAGTCCCGAAACGATGTTCAGCGTTCCGGTCAGCACCTTGTCGCGGTTCACCACGTCGTCGTGTAGCTGCATGATTTTCTTGGGCTGGGGATGGATGTCTGCCACATCCAACTTATAGGAGAATGTATAGCTGTTAGAAAAACTTTACAAAAGAGTACCGAGAGTACCAGAGTACCACAGTCCCATGTGGAATTGTGTATTTTGTCTAAGTTGTTATATATCAATATATTATCTTTTTTTTATTACATTTTTTATTGATTATTTGGTACTGTGGTACTCTGGTACTCTTGGTACTCTTGGTATTCTTTTCCTCCCTTTTCCCTCTTTTCTTGCCATCTCCTTGAGGTTCACATTAACGATCTCTCTTGACCTTATAGCTATATGATTTTCAAGAATAGAGACAGGGGCTCTGACGTATCCAACTTGTTGGAGAATGTATAGCCGTTAAAAAGTCTTTACAAAATTGTCCCACTTGTCCCATTGTCCCATTGTCCCAACAGGAAATGGTATTTTTGTCTAAGTTATTATATATCAATATATTATCTTTTTTATTACATTTATTTTTCGTTATATGGGACAATGGGACATTGGGACAAGTGGGACAAGTGGGACAATTTTGTAAAGAGTTTTACTCTCTTTTCCTTCTTTCCCTTGCCATCTCCTTGAGGTCCACATTAACGATCTCTCTTGTCATTATAGCTATATTATTTTCAAGAACAGGGAAGGAGCTCTGTCGTATCCAACTTGTCGGAGATGTATAGTCATTAGAAAAAGCTTTACAAAATTGTCTCAATTGTCTCAATGTCTCATTGTCTCAAGTGGAATTGGTTATTTTGTCTAAGTTGTTATATATCAATATATTATCTTTTTTATTACAATTATTATTCATTTTATGAGACGTTGAGACATTGAGACAATTGAGACAATTGAGACAATTGAGATGTTGTTGGGGTAGGGTGTGTTGGTAGTGATAAACGAAAAAGAGGCATTTACTTGCGTAAACACCTCTTGAATTTTAATCCTTAGTGACTCCGACAGGATTCAAACCTGTAACCTTCTGATCCGTAGTCAGATGCTCTATTCAGTTGAGCTACGGAGCCATATTTCTGAATTGCGAGTGCAAAGGTATGGAACTTTTTTGAATCTGCAAAATTTTTGAGTGTTTTTTTTGAGATTTATTTCGATTTTTCTTTGTTTTCCCTCGTTTGAAGGTTTTTTCTCCTTGTTTTTTCCTAGGAATGTAGCTAAAATGTGATGATTCCCCCGATTGCTAAAATTCACAAAAGCCAATCAAAAATCCACTCTTCTAAAACATCAAGATCCAAACAATCCCCAATGACCGATTTATGATAAACCGAAAAGACTGAATCCTGTCTTCATGAGACGAGGACTCAGTCTTTTTCGTTTTATTCAGTTTCTTTCATAAAGACGCTTTGCTTAGTCGTCCATGAGTTTTCTGTATCTTCCCTTCTTTATCTCTTCGTTTCCGAGGCGTCTCGCCTTGTTTATTTCGTAGTCAGAGTAGCTGCCCTCGAAATAGAACACCTCTCCGTTGCCTTCGAAGGCGAGGATGTGCGTACAGATTCTGTCGAGGAACCAGCGGTCGTGGCTGATCACTACGGCGCATCCGGCGAAGCCTTCGAGACCCTCCTCAAGAGCGCGCAGGGTGTTTACGTCGATGTCGTTGGTAGGCTCGTCGAGCAAAAGCACGTTGCCCTCCTGCTTGAGTGCCATCGCCAGCTGCAGACGGTTGCGCTCACCGCCCGAAAGCAGTCCGCAGAGCTTGTTCTGGTCGGTGCCAGAGAAGTTGAAACGCGAGATGTAGGCACGCGCGTTGATGTCTCTGCCACCCATGCGAATCGTTTCATTGCCCTGACTGATGGTTTCATAAACAGATTTGTTGGGGTCGATATCCTTGTGCTGCTGGTCCACATACGCCAATTTCACGGTTTCGCCCACCTCGAAAGTTCCTCCGTCGGCATTCTCCAGTCCCATGATCATGCGGAAGAGTGTGGTCTTGCCGGCTCCGTTAGGGCCTATCACGCCCACGATGCCGTTAGGAGGGAGCATGAAGTTGAGGTCGTTGAAGAGCACCTTCTCTCCGAAAGCCTTCTTCACGTGTTGTGCCTCTATCACCTTGTTGCCGAGGCGCGGACCGTTGGGGATGAAGATTTCGAGTTTCTCCTCACGCTCCTTCTGCTCCTGGTTGAGCATCTGCTCGTATGCGTTCAGACGCGCCTTTCCCTTTGCCTGGCGTGCCTTGGGTGCCATGTGTGCCCATTCCAGCTCCCTCTCCAGGGCTTTTCGTCTCTTCGAAGCCTGCTTCTCTTCCTGCATCATGCGTTTCGTCTTCTGGTCGAGCCATGAAGAGTAGTTGCCGTGCCATGGAATGCCCTCGCCTCTGTCGAGTTCGAGAATCCATTCGCTCACGTCGTCGAGGAAGTAGCGGTCGTGGGTGACGGCAATCACCGTTCCCTCATACTGCTGCAGATGCTGCTCCAGCCAGTCTATGCTCTCTGCATCGAGGTGGTTGGTAGGCTCGTCGAGGAGCAACACGTCGGGCTTCTGCAGCAGCAGTCTGCACAATGCCACGCGGCGTCGCTCACCGCCAGAGAGGTTCTTCACCGAACTGTCGCCTGCCGGGCAGCGCAAAGCCGCCATCGCGCGGTCGAGTTTGGAGTCCATGTTCCATGCGTCGGTAGCATCGATGATGTCCTGCACCTCAGCCTGTCTCTGCATCAGCTTGTCCATCTTGTCGGGGTCGCTGTAATACTCCTCCTCACCGAATTTCAGGTTTATCTCTTCGTATTCCTTCAGGGCGTCGTAGGCTTTCTGCACGCCTTCCATCACGTTCTCCTTCACGGTCTTCTCTTCATTGAGAGGCGGATCCTGAGGCAGATAGCCAACAGTGTAGCCCGGGCTCCACACCACTTCTCCCTGAGAAGGCTGCACCAGACCGGCTATGATTTTCATGAGAGTGGATTTACCTGCTCCGTTGAGACCTATGATGCCGATCTTGGCGCCATAGAAGAACGACAGGTAAATGTTTTTTAATATTTGCTTGTTGTTCTGCGGGATGGTTTTGGAAACCCCCACCATGGAGAAGATAATCTTCTTGTCGTCTACTGTTGCCATACTGTGTTTTTTTTGTTTTTTTTAAAGGTTAGTATTATATTGTTTTTATTGTTTACATATAGTTCTGTCTCCAGATTCGGCAGACTGAGATTGGGGAATCCGCATTCCTAATCAGCCGTTTTGCTCACGGCGAAATATTTTGCCTCCCTGTTGCTCAGATATATGCCGCATGTGGAACTTTGCGGATACATGGCTCCGTTTTCCGTGAGCCTGATGTTCAGCGCCTTGAAGTCGAGCAGCTCGCTCAGCGGGAATATCAGCTTCTGGTCGGGGAGCGACGGGTAGCCCACGGCAGGCCGGATGCCCTGATAGGCAGCCTTCGCCAGGTCTTTCATGCTCAAGGCTTCGTCTGGCGCATAGCCCCACAGGTGGCGTCTCACCTCTCTGTGCAGCCATTCGCTCGTAGCCTCTGCCAGTCTGTCGCCGATGCTCTGCATCATGAGTGAGCGGTAGGAGTCAGTGCCGCTTTTTAGCGTTTCCAGTTCTTCGGCATAAGACGGTGAGACCGTTATGGCGAAGACGCCGATGAAGTCGTTGTGTCCCCGAGGTGCCACGAAGTCGCAGAGCGACAGTCTGGCTTCGCCCATCCTGTTCGGGTGTTTCTGCCTTGGCGTAGGCAGTTCGAGGTCTTTGCCCTTCACCGCTCCCGGCAGCACTATGCTGTGGTCTGTGGCATAGGCAGGATAGAATCCCACCTGGGCCTGCATATAGTGTTTCTTCTCTATTTCGTCGAGCAGCAGTTCCGCTTCTTTCTTTATGTCGTCAGCTTCAGCCTGTCCCTTTCTCACCTTCCATAGATTATAGAAATACGTCCAGTTGATGAATTTCCTCACCTCCTGTATGTCGATGTGCTGCATGGTGCGGTATCCGATATATGTGGGGTGGGGCAGGGGAGTGTCGTTCCAGTCAATCTGAAACCGGTTGAGCTCCTTGCCCTTTGCCGTCGGGCAGCAAGGGCAAGCCGCTGAGGCGCTTCCTTTCCCGTCGGCGAGGTTCATTATCCCGTTCACTTTCTTCTGGGCGTCGTGTTGTCTCACCAGTTCCTGCTGCAGTTTCTTGTTCTCCTCAATTATCCTGTCCCTCTCGGGGCCCTGTAGCTGAAGGGCGATTATAGGGTTCTGGGCGGCGTCCTTCATGTGGAACACCGGTCCGCTGTACAGAGGCGCTATCTTGAGCGCGGTATGCAGTTCGCTTGTCGTCGCTCCGCCGATGAAAAGCGGGATGTCGATGTCCGCCTTAGCCATGGCTTCGGCAATCTTGCACATCTCGTCGAGCGAAGGGGTGATGAGTCCGCTGAGAGCCACGAAATCCACTTTCTGCTCCTTGACGGTCTGTATTATCTTCTCGGCAGGAGTCATTACCCCCAAGTCGATTACGTCGAAGTTGTTGCATCCCAACACCACCGCCACGATGTTCTTTCCTATGTCGTGAACGTCGCCCTTCACCGTGGCAACGAGATATTTGCCGTTGCTCTTGCTTCCACTCTGCCTTCCTTCCTCTATGTATGGCTTGAGGATGGCAACGGCGTGTTTCATTGTGCGAGCCGACTTCACCACCTGTGGCAGGAACATCTTTCCCTGGCCGAACAGGTCGCCCACCGTCTGCATGCCTTTCATGAGCGGCCCCTCTATTATCTTTGCCGGTTCGGGATAATTCTTCAGAGCCTCCATGAGGTCAGCCTCCAGATATTCGTCTTCGCCTGTGCGCAATGCCGTGATGAGCCTTTCCTCCAGGGGAGTGGCAGAACGGTCGATGGCTGTCGCTTCTTCTGTGGCATGGTTCTCTTTCTCTTCGAGCAATCTCTGTGCCATGGCGGCAAGCCTTTCCGAAGCATCCTCTCTGCGATATAATATCACGTCCTCGATAGCTTCGAGCAGATCGGCGGGAATGTCCTGATACATCACCTTTGTGGCTGGGTTGACGATTCCCATGTCCATGCCCTCTTTCATGGCATTATAGAGGAAGGCGGCATGCATAGCCTCGCGCAGGTAATTGTTGCCTCTGAAGGCAAAAGACAGGTTGCTCACACCTCCGCTGACATGAGCGCCAGGCAGGTTCTTCTTTATCCATCCGGCAGCTTTTATGAAGTCTATGGCATATCTGTCGTGCTCCTTCATTCCGGTTGCAACGGTCAGGATGTTGGGGTCGAATATTATGTCGTAGGGCTTCACTCCTGCTTTCTCGGTAAGGAGCGTGTAAGCCCTTCGGCACACCTCCACCTTGCGGTCGTAGGTAGTGGCCTGTCCCTCCTCGTCGAATGCCATCACCACCATAGCAGCCCCATACTCTCTTATTGTCTTGGCATGAGATAGAAATGATTCCTCTCCCTCTTTCAGCGATATAGAGTTGACGATGCATTTGCCCTGCACGCATTTCAGAGCAGCCTCTATCACGTTGAAACGCGAGGAGTCTATCATCCACGGCACACGGGCCACCTCGGGGTCGGAAGCCATGAGATTGAGGAAATGGGTCATCTCCGCTTCGGTGTCTATCAGACCGTCGTCCATGTTTATGTCAAGCATCGTCGCTCCGTCTCTCACCTGTTTGCGTGCGATAGCGAGAGCCTCGTCGTATTGTTTCTCCTTGATGAGTCGTAGGAACTTCCTGCTGCCTGCCACGTTGCATCTCTCGCCTACGTTGATGAACATCCCTTCGGTTGGCGAATAGCTCTCCATGCCAGCCAGCCAGTCCACCTTGCCTGTAACCGGCAGGCTGCGTGCCTTTCTCGCCTCCACAATGTGTGAGATGGCCCTGATGTGTTCAGGCGTGGAGCCGCAGCATCCACCAACGATGTTAACGCTCATGTCGTCGGCAAAAGACTTTATCGCCTCTGCCATCATCTGTGGCGTTTCGGTATATATACCCTCTTCGTCGGGGAAACCGGCATTGGGGTGGGCGCTTATATAATAAGGTGAGCGTTCAGAAAGCGCCTGCAGGTAAGGACGCATGTCTTCAGCACCGAAGGAGCAGTTAAGACCTACGCTGAAAATGTTCTCGTCGTGTTGCACCGATGCGAGGAAAGCGTCGATAGTCTGTCCCGAGAGTGTGCGTCCGCTCGCGTCGGTTATGGTGACGCTGAGCATTACGGGGATTTCCCTTCCCGTAGCCACCCTCACTCTTCTTGCCGCAGCAAGAGCCGCTTTGGCGTTGAGGGTGTCGAATATGGTTTCTATCAGCCAGATGTCCACGCCGTTGTCGCTCAATACCGTCATCTGCTCTGTATATGCGTCGCATAGCTCGTCGAAAGTCAGAGCTCTGTAGGCAGGGTTCTCCACGTCGGGCGACATGGACAGCGTCTGGTTTGTGGGTCCGATTGACGCAGCCACGAACCTTGGCTTCTCAGGAGTGAGCCGTGTCATCCTGTCTGCCTCCTCTCTGGCGATCCTTGCAGCCTCCCGGTTAATCTCCTTCACGAGATGTCCGGTGTGGTAGTCGGACTGTGATATTCTCTGGGCGTTGAAGGTGTTGGTCTCTATGATGTCGGCTCCGGCTTCGAGATAAGCCCTGTGTATCTCCCTCAGCACGTCGGGACGTGTGATGGAGATGATATCGTTGTTGCCCTTCAGTTTCACGTCCCAGTCCTTGAATTTCTCTCCGCGGAAGTCTTCTTCTTCCAGATGGTACCTTTGTATCATGGTGCCCATCGCTCCGTCGAGAATCCATATCCTGTCGTTGTCGCGTCTGAATGTATCGTAAAAAGACTTTGTCTTATCTTTCATTTCTGCTCTTGGTATTTCTTCTTTTTCTTGTTTCGCCTTTTGGAGAGTGTTCTCCTTGTTCCTTGCGGACCATCGTCCTTTAGTAGGCTCCTGATGATTTATAGTCCGCGTTCCTTGGCTTGGTAATATTCATGCGGGGTTATAGTCCGTTCATTATTTTCTCCACGCTCTGTGAAGCGTTCATCGTGTAGAAGTGTATTCCGGGTACGCCATTCTCACGTAGTTCCCTGCATTGGTGTTTTGCCCATTCCACTCCCACAGCCTTCACGTCATCGTTGCTCTTGCATTTCATCAGTTCGTTAGACAACCGCTTGGGGAAGTCGATGTGGAACGTCTTAGGCAGCATCGTCAGATGGTTGAGCGTTGTCAGAGGTTTCAGTCCCGGTATTACGGGCACGTTGATTCCTTCTTTGCGCAGACGTTTCACGAATGCAAAGTATTTGCTGTTGTCGAAGAACATCTGCGTCACTATATATTGTGCCCCGGCGTTCACCTTTGCCTTCAGGTTCTCGATGTCGGTTTCCATGTTCATCGCCTCGTCGTGTTTTTCCGGATACCCGGCAACACCGTATGTGAAAGGTTCAGTGAGCATCTCGTTCTGTACCCCTCCGAGCAACTGTCCGTTGTTGAAGCGGTTTATTTGCTGGCAGAGGTCAATGGCGTGTGCATGTCCTTCAGGCGTAGGTATGAATCTGTTGTCGCTTTTGGCTTTGTCTCCTCTTAGCAGCAGCAGGTCTGTTATACCCAGATAAGATAGGTCTATAAGTTCGCTCTCTATCTCCGCTGCCGTAAATCCGCTGCAGATGATGTGTGGCACCGTGCGCACCTTGTATCGCTCCTTTATCGCAGCTGCGATTGCCACCGTTCCGGGTCTGTTGAGTACGCTGAGTTTCTTGTATGTCCCGTTGGCGAGTTCGCTGTAAAGGGTGTCGTATCTGTGTGTCGTGATGTTTATGTAGGCTGGGTCAAACGGCATCAGTCGGTCTATTGTGCGATAAATGCTGTCGATACCCTTGCCTCTTAGTGGAGGCAATACCTCAAAAGAAAAGTATGGCTTGTTTTCTGTCGTCATATAGATGATTAATAGTGATAATACAATTGAAACCTGTTTCTTTACCAATTTGAAGAAACAAAATTACTCAAAATCTTTCGCTTTCCTTGTCTAAATACAATATTTAACATACTCCATAAGCTGCCATTGTTTACATCGCTTGGGCAATAGTCTATGAAACGCGTTTGACGCTTTGGTTTTTTATCTGGAACCGGTCATTGAGTCTTGTCAAAATTCTGATTTTTAGAAGAGTGGGGGAGTTTATTACTCGTTTTGTAATTTGAGGACAATTGTAAGGATGAAGCGGTGGATGAACCGATTTTTTCGATTTATGTCTTACAAATTGTAAATTTTTAAGGAAAATTTATAGGCTGTGTGGGAACACACACAAATTGACATAAATTAAGTTGGTAAAATCTTTGGAATATTGAAAAATAGTTATAACTTTGCAAACGTTATCCTGAAAACAATCTTTTTACCTTAAAAGACTAATACCTATTGAAAATTTAAAGCGGCAACCTGTGAAGGCAGCCGCTTTTCTGTTTTCAGAGTTTTCATATAGTTTTTTTTTATGCAAAAAGCACCATTCTAAAAGCTTTTTCCTACAATGGTTGTGTAAGCAAGGATTTCCGATATTAGTTTGTCTTACCCAATGTCCGAACTATTTTCTCTTTATCACGAGATATATTATTACCGGTGCTCCGACAAGAGGCGTGACGGCGTTCAGCGGTATGATGTTGCCGTTGGGGGGGAGTGTGCACACAAGGTTGCATGCAAGCGCCACGATGGCTCCCGAAATGATGGAACAGGGCATTAGGCTCGATGTGGAGTCGGTGCGGATGAAGAGGCGGGTGATATGGGGCACAGCCAGACCGATGAAAGCCACCGGACCGCAATATGCTGTGGTGACGGCTGTCTGTATTCCCGTGATAAGGAGCAACATGGCACGCACGCGGTGAGTGTTGAAGCCAAGGTTCTCGGCATACTTCTCTCCGAGCAGCAGGGCATTGAGAGGTTTAATCATGAGCAGCGACAGGACGAGGCACAATATCGTGGCGGATGAGAAGATGGGCAGGTGCTGCAATGACACGCTGCTGAAGTTTCCCATTCCCCAGATGACATAAGACTGTACTCCCTGTTCGGAAGCGAAGAAGTTGAAGATGGATATTGCCGCCGACGACAGGTAGCCTATCATGATGCCGATTATCAAAAGCACCACGTTGCTAGTCACTATCCTTGAGCACGCCATCAGTAAGGCTATGACAGCCGAAGCGCCAGCCATGGCACCCGTTATTACCGCTGCGAAACCGCTAACCGTGAGCAAGTCGGTAGAGATGCTGCCGTTGAGTAGCAGCATTACGATAGCCACGCCGAGACTTGCTCCGCTGTTTATTCCGAATATGGACGGACCGGCTAATGGATTGTTGAAAGCAGTTTGCAGCATCAGGCCGCAGACTGCGAGCGATGCTCCGCAAAGCGTCGCCGTTATAGCCTGTGGCAATCTCGATTCCATTATGATGTAAGTCCATGTTTCCTTGTCTCCGTTGCCGAAGATTATGTTAAGGATGTTTCCAGCAGGAATGTCCACGGAACCTGTGGTGATGTTAAGGATGAAGAGCGATGCCAGCAATAATGTTGAGCAGACTGCAAATAATCCTTCTCTGGTGATGGTTGTCATGATTTTATGGTTGACGAGTTGTCAAGTTTATAAGGTGGCCCCCACATGTCCTACATTTAAATCGTGAGAGGCTGATAACCTTGGCGGCTTTCGGATTGGTTTATTACCTTTCCAACTTGAAGAAATACTTCGGTTCTCCAATTATCGTTGCCATTTCTGGGTGGAAGGCTAATATGAAGTCTCTGAGCAGGAGATGAGGCTCAAACGGAATGTCTTCGAAGAAAGACGTTGCCGCCGTATTGCACCCGTACACCCTGCCGCTCTTGTAAGCCTTTAAGATCGTGTAGCTTGAGCTTTCGGAGGCAAGTCCGCGGAGCGTCAGAGGCGAATTGTCGGCTTTGTAGTATCTCAGAAGCCACACGTCAGCGCCGGCATTGTCGTCTATCACGCTTTCCAGCGACTTCTGTATGCTTCCGGAGCTCTTGTCGGCAGCATATGTGTATTTGGCGTTGGCATCGTATATGGTCTGGCTTATCGTGCTTTTGCCGCCAGGCAGATACCATACTCCGTTTTCCACCTTGTCCATCATCACGCTGGGACTGTACTTTGCTTTCTTGGCGAGGTCCTTTAGTCTCATATACTCCTTTTCCGTATTGCTGAACAGGCTGTCTGCCTGTTTCTCCGCTCCCCACAGCAGACCATAGAATTTCACCCATTCTGCCCTTCCCAGAGCTGTCGTTTCCATATAGTCAGCCAGTTCCACGATGGGCAGCCCCAAGTTCTCCAGCTTTCCATATCCTCCGGAGTTCTGCATTGGCGATATGAAGATGGCGTCGGGCGAGAGGGCTATTATTCTCTCTATGTTGGGTTGTGTGGAATTTCCACAGTTTGTGGTCTTGTTCTCCTTCAGCCTTTGCTTAATCCACGTAGAGATCATGTAGTCCACGTCGAAAGCCCCTGCCAGTATATTCTCTTTTCCTAGTTTCTTGGCGAGTTCAGCATGCACGGATGTTGCTATGAGCGAGTGGGAGAGCGGTATGCCAACCACCGTTGCCCCGTCGGGTGCTTTGTCGTAGCCATCCTTCTTGCTTTTGTCCACGAGGATATAGGTGTGTAGTGTTTTTCCTTTGTTCCATGGGTCGTTGAGTTTCACTTCCGTATGGTCGTTGAATTTCACTATAGAGATGTTTTCCGAGTATTTCAGATGTACGGTGTCCCCCTCCTTTCCATCCGCAGCCTGTTGCTTGTTGCCCTGGCATGCAGTGAGAAGGAGGGGGATGATGATAAGGAGAAAATATATTTTATTTCTCATATTCGGTTCATGTGGATTTTCTTGTCCTAAGCTTGTGCGGCTTGCATTTTTGCCGCATGCTGCGGGTGTAGGCTTAGAGATCGTCGTCGTCAGCCACGTCGGCAGCTTCGAGCGACAGGTCTTCTGGGTTTTCCTCTATTGTCGTACGGTAGCTTTCCTCTGTCAGCTTGTCGTCATCAAATTCGTCGAACTCGTCCTCGTCGTTGTATTTGTCGTCTCTCAGGTCGTCGTCCTCGTCTTCGTCATCCTCGTCGTCTCTGATTTTCAGATTGTCCTCGTCGAGGTCGAGCTTCGCCTTCTCTTCTATAGGCTTCAATTTGGCGAAGATGGCTTCTGTCCATGCCCCTTTTGGTATTTCGAGCACTTCGAATCCGTCTTCCACTTTTTTCTCATACATTCCGCCCTTTTTGTGTAGTCTGTCCTTCGGCAGAGTCGTGGTGCTGATGTCGAATCCGTTCTGTATGATGTCCTGGATGCTCTGCGATAGCGACTCCCATCCTCCTCCGAAGTTCCTTTCTATCACTTCCAGGAGTTTGCTTGCCGAGATGTGGCGTATGTTTTCGTATGTGAGGTCGGTCACACGCATTATGGTTTTCTTCTTTATTCCGAACTTCAGTCGGTTCTTTTCGTCGAGTTTCACGGATCCCACTTTCAGTCCTCTCGCTTCATATTTGCTTATCACTTCCGGTCTGTCGATTTTCACCTCTTCGATTTCGAAGGCGCTTCGTATGATATCGAGATAATGCTTTATGTTGTCGCTCAGATCAGCGTCTTTCTCTCCAGCCTCCAGCAATCTGAAGATGTCGTTTTCCTGAAGGTCCCAGACGTTGCTTTTGTTAAGTGTCTTTAGGGTAAGTGCTTTTTTTCCTGCTTCTTTCATGTCAAATTATTACAAATGCTTTATTATATACTAATGTTTTCTGTTATTGTTGTTTTAACTCGATAGAGAATTTGTCACTAGCTTTTCATCCTATTGAGTTTAAGTTCCTTGTCAAAGACTTTTTTCTATGATGCAGAATTCGTCTTTGTCGTCGAGCACAGGGAATGTCTTTCTGAATTTATCCAGCTTTTCAATGACCAGCTCCGCGCTTGTCCATCCTTCCTCGGCTCCTCCGCCTGCCATCACCTTGCCGTATGGCGACACTATGGCGCTGGCTCCCGTATAGGTGCATTGGTCGTCGGTTCCCACTCTGTTGGCTCCCAACACGAAGCATTGGTTCTCTATAGCCCTTGCCTTGAGCAGCGTGCTCCACACCTCTTCTCTCGGTGTGGGCCAGTTTGCCACACATATTATGGCGTCGTAGTCGAGGTCGTTTCGGCTCCACACGGGGAAGCGTAGGTCGTAGCATATCAGCAGCAGAAACCTCACTCCCTTGTATTCCGCCACCACTCTTCTCGTGCCTGCCGTGTAGCTTTTATGCTCTCCGCCGGCAAAGAACAGGTGCTTCTTGTCGTAGTGTTCCACCCGTCCGTCGGGATAGACGAAATAGCTTCTGTTCACGAATTTCCCCCCGTCGGTCTTGACCGACAGACTTCCGCATATTGCGGCATCATGTTTCCTGGCCATGCTTTTCATCCATGCCAGCGAGCCGTTGGATGAGCAGAAATCCTCTTCCTCGGCTATTCCTTCCGGACTGGTAGCAAAACCGGTGCTCCACATTTCTGGCAGTATGTATATGTCCGACTTGGGTGCCTGACAGAGTAATACCTCCGCATTCTGTTGGTTATCAGATGGTTTTCCCCATACGGTGTTCGTTTGCAGAATTGTCGCTCTCATTTATTATCGTTTTTTTGCCCCCAAAGGGTGTTGCAAAAGTAATACATTATCCTTTATCAGCAAGTTTTTGGAGGATATTTTTTGCACGTATGACATATATTTCATAATTTTGCAGATATGAGTCAACCATTAGCTGAAAGAATGCGGCCCAATACTCTCGATGAGTACATAGGCCAGCGACATTTGGTGGGAAAGGGAGCTGTGCTGCGCAACATGATAGAAGCGCGGCGCATCACCTCTTTTATATTATGGGGCCCTCCCGGAGTGGGCAAGACTACATTGGCGCAGATCGTGGCAAACACGCTGCAGCTGCCTTTCTATACGCTGAGCGCCGTGACGAGCGGTGTGAAAGACGTGAGAGAGGTTATAGACAAAGCACGTGGCGGCAGATTCTTCAACGAGGGCAACCCGATACTCTTCATCGACGAGATCCATCGTTTCAGCAAGAGCCAGCAAGACTCCCTGCTCGGAGCTGTGGAGAAGGGCGTGGTGACTCTGATAGGCGCCACTACCGAAAACCCCTCCTTCGAGGTTATCCGCCCATTGCTCTCGCGCTGTCAGCTCTATGTGCTGAAGCCCCTTGGCGACGACGACCTCATGGAACTCATGCAGCGGGCAATCACCCATGACCCCGAACTGAGCCAGCGCCAGATAGTGCTCAAGGAGACTGGCGCCATTCTCAGATATAGCGGTGGCGACGCACGCAAGCTGCTCAACATCCTGGAGCTTGTAGTGGAATCGAGTTCCGACGAAAAGGTGGTGATAGAAGACAAGCGCGTGGTGGAATGCCTGCAGCAGAACCCCATGGCCTACGACAAGGGCGGCGAGATGCACTACGACATCATCTCTGCCTTCATCAAAAGCATCCGAGGTTCAGACCCAGATGCAGCGCTCTATTGGCTCGCCCGCATGATAGAGGGAGGCGAAGACCCGTCGTTCATCGCTCGCCGCCTCGTGATAAGCGCTTCTGAGGATGTCGGACTTGCCAATCCAAACGCCCTGCTGCTTGCCAACGCCGCCTTCGACGCTGTGATGAAGATAGGATGGCCGGAGGGTAGAATTCCGCTTGCCGAGGCAACGGTCTATCTCGCCGCTTCGCCCAAAAGCAATTCTGCCTACAACGGAATAAACAAGGCGCTGCAGATTGTGAGGCAGACAGGCAACCAGCCCGTGCCTCTGCATCTTCGCAATGCGCCTACGGAGATGATGAAAGACCTGGGCTATGCTTCTGGCTACAAATACTCCCACGACTATCCGGGACATTTCGTGGAGCAGCAGTTCATGCCCGACTCGCTTCGAGACACGAGGATCTGGGAGGCGCAGCATTCTCCCTCTGAAGACAAACTCTACCGCCGCATGGTGGAATGTTGGGGAGACAGGTTCAAAGATGGAAATTAATGAAAAACATACCGTTTATATAAACTGACATCTATATAAACAGGTGAATAATAAACAGGTAAATATAAACAGACAGAAAAAGAGAAAAACATTTAAAGAACAAGGAGCTTTCCCATTGAGACAGACGGTTTGACTGCTGCGGCCATTCCCGAATTCTTATAGGGATTCTTTGGATTTTATTAACTGAAAAACAAGAAAATCATGAAAATAGTAGTATTAGACGGATATGGAATGAATCCCGGAGACCTTAGCTGGGATGAATTGAAGAGTCTGGGAGAAGTGGTGGTCTACGACCGCACAGACAGTAATGACATCATCGCAAGGGCAGCAGATGCCGACGCGGTGCTCGTGAACAAGGTGGTGCTTGATGAGAAAACTCTCAAGAGCCTGCCCAAGTTGAAGTATGTAGGAGTGCTTGCCACAGGCTACAACGTGGTAGACGTGGCGGCTGCCGCTGAATACGGAGTAACCGTGACCAACATTCCTGCCTATAGTACTGACAGCGTGGTGCAGATGACCTTTGCCCACATTCTCAACATCACGAACCGTGTGGCTCACTATGCGCGCCTCAACCGCGAGGGCAGATGGAGCTCAAACAAGGATTTCTGCTATTGGGACACGCCGCTGCCTGAACTGTCAGGACTCACGCTAGGAATCGTTGGACTCGGAAATATCGGAATGAAGGTGGCAAATATCGCCCGCAACTTCGGTATGGAGGTTTATGCCGACACGAGCAAGAATTCAGCCAGTCTGCCTGAAGGAATACAGAAGACCACCTTCGAGGGACTTCTCGGAGTGTGCGACATCCTAACCCTCCATTGTCCGCTCAACGACAAGACCCGCGAACTCGTAAACGCCGAGACCATCGCCAGGATGCGTCACGGGGCAATCATCATAAACACAGGCCGCGGACCTCTCGTCAACGAGGCCGACGTGGCAGAGGCGCTCAAGTCTGGACAACTGTCAGCCTACGGCGCCGACGTGATGTGTCAGGAGCCGCCGCGCAAGGACAATCCGCTTCTTTCATGCAGTAATGCCTTCATTACACCGCATGTGGCATGGGCAACGTTCGACGCCCGCCAACGCCTGATGCGCATAGCGGTAGACAACGTGAGGGCATTCATTGGTGGAACGCCTAAAAACGTGGTCAGCTGATGGAGTCGTTGCAGTTTATAATCGAGCTTCTCGGAACTTTCGCGTTTGCCATATCGGGCATACGCTCCGCCTCGTCGAAGAACTTCGACTGGTTTGGCGGCTATGTAGTAGGTCTTGCCACTGCTATCGGCGGCGGTACGATAAGGGATGTAATGCTCGGGCAGGCACCTTTCTGGATGACCAACTCTGTATATATGGTATGCACGGCGTTCGCCCTTCTCACTTTTGTGATGCTGAAACGTCAGTTCACGCGGCTCAGCAAGACGTGGTTCCTATTCGACACCCTTGGTCTTGCCCTCTTCACCATCGCCGGACTGCAGAAGACCCTGATTGCCGGATATCCGTTCTGGGTGGCCATCATCATGGGCTGCATGACGGGAGCTGCCGGCGGTGTGCTTCGCGACGTGCTAGTGAATGAGGTGCCGCTGATTTTCCGAAAGGAGATCTATGCCATCGCCTGCATTTTGGGCGGTCTCGTTTATTGGGTCTGCACGCTCGTTGGCGTGCCTGTGGCACTTACGGTCATTATCACATTCTGGGCAGTTGTGGTGGTGAGAATTCTCGCCGTGAAATACAGCATTTCGCTGCCAGTGCTCAAAGACCCTGATCTTTGGAAAAAATAGTCTCTCTGTATTTCCACACCATGTTGACAATCTCCTCACCATATTTCTCGGCTTTCACTCTGCCAATCTGAGGGATTGTCATTAGGGTGTGAATGTCTGTCGGCAGCAGGCAGGCTATGCCCGTAAGCGCCTTGGTGGTCAGTATGCAGTATGCCGGCAGTCCTGCCTCCGTGGCTTTCGTGTGGCGCCATTGCTTCAGCGTTTCGAGCAGCAATGGATGGGTTGCATCTTCGGGGATGTCTGCCTTGGCAGCAGTTGCCGTTTTGGTTCTTTTCCTTTCCGCTGCAGCGCCTTGGCGGTTGTCGCCAAGGAGAAGCGCAGCCTTGTGGGTGAGATATCCGTCAACTGAGAATTTCTCGTTGCGTGCATATTCCAGCATTCCCGTTTTCATAATCAGCGCCTCAGCCAGCAGTTCCTTTGCGTTGGCAGCCTGTTTGGCTGTCTGCTTGTTGTTTGTGGCTAGTTCAGATTTCTTCAGCAGGTCGGAGATGGTAGTTGTCTTCTCCAGGAAATAAACCGCCCCTTTCGTTATGCGCCCCTGCAGTTCGTCGCCTACGCAGCCGCCGGCCGTTTCCTTTGTCACGGCTGCCATTCTCTCGTATTGCATCTTGAATCTTGCCGCCACAGTTTCCACGTCGCTTTTGAAAGTCTCCAGCGCTACCTTGTATTGCTGCAGAAGGTCGGGATACGCCTTGTATAGATGTTCGTCGATGACCCTGGTGATGTTTGCCAGCGCCACCCCAAGTGGCTTGAAGTCGAATAGCCGTGTGATGAGGCTCGTGGTGTAAGCGCGCCGCATCCTTTCCACGTCGCTCTCCGTTGGTATGCCGTTGCGGATTTCCCGGGTGTAAGCATCCACCGTAGAGTCGCTTATCAGCGAACTGCGTGTGATTGGTGCGGCGAGCACCATGCCTTGCAGCGTCTTGCATCGGCTCAGCGCCACGTAGGTCTGTCCGTGTGTGAACGAGGCGTGAGCATCGATAATGGCGTGGCTGAATGTCAGTCCCTGGCTTTTGTGGATTGTTATTGCCCATGCCGCCTTTACGGGAAACTGGCTGAATGTGCCTTCCACCTTTTCCTCAATCTCGTTGGTCTCTGCGTTTATCCTGTATTTGCAGTTCTGCCATGTCTCCCTTTCCACGTCGATTACGCCGTCCCTGTCGGCAGGTCTCACGCTAAACCCCTTTTCGTTTATGGCGCACACTTCGCCTATCATGCCGTTGTAGAAGAGTTTGGCTGCCGATGAGTCGTTTTTCACGAACATCACCTGTGCTCCCATCTTCAGCGTCAGTTTTCCGTCTGTGGGGTAGGAAAGTTCAGGGAAGTCGCCCTCCACGGTTGCCGTATATGTGTATGGCTTTGTGGGCAGGGCTTCCATTTCCCTGTCGTTTGTCGCCTGTGCGAAGCTGTTGTGTGTGGTGAGCCTTATGTATCCGTCTTCTTTGCGCGGCTTGAAATTGGGTATGCAGCGAGAGTTCAGGGTGCTGAGTGCCTCGTCGTCGATGTTTTTAGAGCGTATCTTGTTGAGCAGTTCCACGAAATGCATGTCGTCCTGTCTGAATACCTGTTTCAGTTCTATCGTGGCGTAGTCGGTGGCTTTCAGTGCCCTACTGTCGAAGAAGTAAGGCGAGGCGTAATATTGGCTGAGCATCCGCCATTCCTCCTCTCTCACTACGGGTGCCAACTGCTCCAGGTCGCCGATGAGCAGCATCTGCATCCCTCCGAACGGCTTGTCGCTTCGTCGCAGCCGCCTCAGCGCGTCGTCGATGGCGTCGAGCAGATCGGCCCTCACCATGCTCACCTCGTCGATTACCATGATGTCTGCTCCGCGTATTATCCTCAGTTTCTCCTTTCCGAATCTGTAGTGCTGCTGTTGCTGGTTTCCCGTGTGGGTGCCAGGCACGTAGGGCGAGAAAGGTAGTTGGAAGAAGGAGTGGATGGTCACTCCTCTGGCGTTTATCGCCGCTATTCCCGTTGGTGCCACTACGATTATCCTCTTCTTTGATTTCTTTTTCAGCTGGCGGAGAAAAGTGGTTTTTCCCGTGCCCGCCTTGCCTGTCAGGAAGAGGTTGTTGCCGGTTTCGTTGGCTATTTTCCATGCCGACTCCCATTCAGGGCTTGTCACTATGTAGTTGTCTGGGGTATTGTTGTTCATGGAGACAGTGGATTTTTGAGTATTGCAGAGTTTCTAATTTGCTCAGATTGCTATTGTTTTCCGTTTTCCGTCATTCGTAATGCCGTGAAACACTGTTTTTATTTTGTGTAGAATAGGTATATACACAAAAAAAGGAGACTTTTAAAAGCCTCCTTAAGTACGTCTGCAGGGGTTCGAACCCTGGACCCTCTGATTAAGAGTCAGATGCTCTACCAACTGAGCTACAGGCGCATCACTAATTTTTTTTCTTGTTTTAAGTACGTCTGCAGGGGTTCGAACCCTGGACCCTCTGATTAAGAGTCAGATGCTCTACCAACTGAGCTACAGGCGCATTTTCAATTGCTATCGGTTTAGTGATTTCCGAATTGCGAGTGCAAAGGTATGGAGTTTTGTTTAAACTTCCAAATGTTTACGGAGTTTTTTTTAATAAAATGTTGTTTTGGTAAATTCTTGTTACAAAAGTGTCTGTAGATACATTATTTATATATAGATGCGGGTATATATCCATCGAAGATTTTATTTGAGTCGGCAGGTATACTGGTGTGTGTTGCTTTTATCTTGGCAGTTTAAACGTTCTGATGACCGATTGGGGTTGATAAGTCGTTGGAACGATGCAAAAAAGCTGTTGGTTCTTACCCCAAAAGTCTATTAAAAGCCAATGAAAAGAACCATGGTTATGGAATGGTAATGCCCCAAGTCTGCTTTGCGAAAGGCTGACTATTTGGTTTATCGCTACACAATAAAAACTACGCATCTGTCGGATGAACCTATTATCTATTAACGTGGACACAGCGCTTTGTTAACAGAATTTTGCAGATTGTGGAAGTCCGTTTATTTGTTTTTCCCTCCATATATTCGTATCTTTGCAGTCGCAAACGAGAAGTCGCCGTCAGTCAGTCCTGGCGGATGGTTTCCTGACAATAAGCCGTAATCCGAAGGTTGCGGCAATGATACAGAAATAATGACAATTATGGCAAGAAAGAAAAAACCGTTACCAATACTTGAGAACATACAGATAACCGACTGTGCGGCTGAGGGTAAGTCGCTGGCGAGAGTGAACGACATGGTAGTGTTTGTGCCGTTCTGCGTGCCGGGCGACATAGTAGACCTGCAGGTGAGGAAGAAAAGACACAGCTATATGGAAGCCGAAGTGATACGCTTCGTTGAAAAAAGTGCCGTGAGGGAAGAACCCTTCTGCGAGCACTTCGGAGTGTGTGGAGGATGTAAATGGCAGAACCTGCCATATGATAAGCAGCTCGAGATGAAGCAGCGGCAGGTGTATGAGCAGCTCACACGCATCGGAAAGGTGGAGCTGCCGGAGTTCATGCCGATCCTCGGCAGCCGGAAGATCCGCGAATACAGAAACAAGCTGGAGTTCGGCTGCTCCAACAAGCGATGGATGACTCGCGAGGAGATTGCCAGCGGTGAGCCGGCAGGGGAGATGAGGGCTATAGGATTCCACATCACGGGAGCCTTCGACAAGATTCTGCCAATCCACAACTGTCATCTGATGGACGGATTGCAGAACGAAATCAGAAACTTCATCTATCAGTATGCGATTGACAACGACCTCACGTTCTTCGACCTCAGACAGCAGACAGGGCTGCTGCGCGACGTTATGGTGAGGAATTCTAATACAGGAGAGTGGATGGTGCTCGTGCAGTTCCACTACGACGAAGAGGGCGACCGCGAGCGCTCGCTGCAGCTTATGGAGGCGCTGGCAGACAGATTCCCGCAGATAACCTCGCTGCTATATGTTGACAACCAGAAGTGTAACGACACATTCGGCGATCTGAAGCTGACTCTCTACAAAGGCAACGACCATATCTTCGAGATTATGGAGGGTCTTCGCTTCAAGGTGGGACCGAAGAGTTTCTATCAGACCAACACCGACCAGGCATACCATCTGTATTCCGTGGCACGCCAGTTCGCCGGTCTCACAGGCGAGGAGGTTGTCTATGACCTCTATACCGGAACGGGAACGATTGCCAACTTCGTGGCACGCAGCGCCAAGAAGGTGGTGGGAATTGAATACGTGCCCGAGGCTATCGAAGACGCCAAGGTGAATTCGGACATCAACGGCATCGGCAACACGCTCTTTTTTGCGGGCGACATGAAGGATATTCTTACCGACGAGTTCATTGCCGGTCATGGCCGTCCCGATGTTATAATAACCGACCCTCCACGTGCCGGAATGCATCCAGACGTGGTGGAGACAATCCTCAGGGCAAAGCCGAGACGCATCGTATACGTGAGCTGCAACCCTGCCACACAGGCACGCGACCTGCAGCTTCTCGACCGTTTGTACAAGGTGGTGGCAGTACAGCCCGTAGACATGTTCCCGCATACTCCGCATGTGGAGAATGTGGTGGCGTTGGAACTGAAATGATTTGAGTCCAAGCCGGCCATTAAGGCTTGCTTGGACTTTGAATATTAGAAGAGTGGATCTGGGGGGACTTTAAACGGAAACGGTCTTCCTTAATCCATTTCACCACAGCATCGTCGGTATTAAGTCCTATGACCTCGCTGGCGGCGAGCTTCACTTCAGAATAGGCGTTCTCTACCGCCACGCTCCAATCGGCGGCACGCATCATCGGGATATCGTTCAGATTGTCGCCGAACACTACCACACGCTCGGCACCCGTGGCAGCCTTCACCTGCTCGATGGCAAGCGCCTTTGTGGTGCCCTCCATATAGATGTCGATGAAGCCCAGACCCTTGTCGAATATATCATGGTAGCAGTTGTATGAACACGGGATTCCCTCCCTGTCGATATCATCGGCGATGGCTCTGAGATGGTCAAAGTTGCCCATGCCGAAGATGAGCATCACGTCGCTTGTGTCGATGTTCAGCTCAGAACCCTCCACGGTTTCAAGGCATTTGTATGGCGAAAGGATGCGCGGACGGATGAAGTCGAGTTCGGCATCGGTCATCTCGCTCACGTGCTCCACCACTATCTTGTTGCCACGGCGGTGGTAGACGAAGGGATGGCTGCCCTGGCGCTCGAAGATGCCGAGGATTCTCGCCATGTGGTTAGGGCAGATTGTCCTTGCCGAAATGTAATCCCTGCGCCCGTTGTCCCATAGAGCGCATCCAGCCATTACGATGAACGGGATGTTGGTATTCACGTTTCTCATCAGGTCTACGGTGGTGGCAGGAGTGCGTGCCGTGGCGATGGTGAAGAGCGCCCCATCGGCAATCAGCTCGTTGAGCGTCCGCTCTGTGACAGGCGATAGTATCGAAGAGTCGTTGAGCAGCGTTCCGTCGAGGTCGGAGACATAGAGGGTGTTGTTTTCGTACATATTACTGTTTCCTGTTGAATTTGATTTTCTTTTATGCAGCTTCTTGCGTTTCCATTTTTCTGAACGTGAGATATAGAGCCGTGAGCATCATACAGCCCGTTATCATCCACGAAACGGGGTATATCCCCATTAGTGTCTGGAAGCCGTGCCAATGGCGTGCCACTACGAATATCCAGAATATCCTGAGCAGACACGTGCCCACGATTGTAATCAGCGTGGGCAGCATCGATCGCCCCATACCTCTGAGGGCAGCACCCGAAATCTCGTAGCTGCATGCTATCCATTGGGTGGTGAGCACCACCATCATCCTTCTTGAACCATAGTCGAGCACCTCGCTGTCGGTGGAGAAAGCGCTGAGACACAGGTCGTGCTGCCAAGCTATGAGGAGGTTGGAAATACAACACAAGGCGAAGCTCAGAGCCATGCAAATCCAGTAAATCCTTTTCACCCGAAGCATGTTGCCGGCACCATAATTCTGTCCCACGAAACTTATCGCCGCTCCGCTGAAGGCAGCAACGATGAAGTAGCAGTAACACTCATAATTGAGGGCCGCCGCCGAGCCAGCTATCGCCGCCGAGCCGTAGCCGTTGATTGCCGACTGCATGAGCACGTTGGAAAATGAGAAAATCATTCCCTGTATTCCTGCCGGCACACCTATCTGGAGCATCCTTTTCAGCTCCTTCCATTCCACGCGGATACCCTTCACGTCAAGCTTGTAGGGTTCGGCTTCGCTGATGAGGATCCTCACTATCAGCGTGGCGCTTATGGCGTTGGCTATACACGTGGCGATTGCCACGCCAGCCACGCTCATGTGGAAGACCACCACGAGCAAGAGGTTGAGCAAGGCATTCACCACTCCTGCCGCTATCAGAATGTATAACGGACGCTTCGTGTCGCCGATGCTTCGCAGGATGGCTGCGGCGAAATTGAACACCATGAGGAAAGGCATTCCGCAGAAATATATCCTGAGATAGAGTTCGGCAAGATCGAGCACATCTTCGGGTGTGTCGATGAGTTCGAGGATGGGTCTTGCTGCCATGAAGCCCAGGAACATAAGGAATATTCCGCTTGCCACGGCCACGAATGCCGCCGTGCTGATTGCCTTCTTCGTGCTGTTGTCGTCTCTTTGTCCGATGTGGTTGGATATGACCACCGTGGCTCCCATCGATACGCCGATAAAGAGGTTGATGAGAAGGTTTATCACCGGTCCGTTGCTGCCCACGGCGGCGAGCGCCTCCCTGCTGGAGAAATGTCCCACCACAGCCACGTCGATTGAATTGAACAGCTGCTGCATCATGCTGCTTAGAGCCAAGGGCAGGGCGAAGACGAGAATCTTCTTCAGCAGCGGTCCGTGGAGCATGTCTATCTCTTTGCTGTTGCTTTTCATGATAAGTATGTCAGATGATTTCCTCCACCTCCTCTTCTGTTACGAGATTGAAGTCGCCGGGGATGGTATTTTTCAATGCAGAAGCCGCGAGGGCGAAGTCGAGGCACTTCTTGTTGTCGTTGCCGTTCTTGGAGAAGGCATGCACGTAGGCAGCGATGAAAGCGTCGCCCACGCCCATCGGGTCGAGCACGTTGTCTATGTCGTAGACACGCGCCGTGTAGAGCCTGTCGTCGGCATAGAGCACTCCTGAGAGCAGGTGGTGGTTGGCAGAGAGCGTGTTGCGCAGCGCTATGATCATCTTCTTCGCCTTGGGCAGTATCTTCTGTGCATGGCGGAAGAATTCGAGATAAGCGCCTTCTTCCAATACGTAGTCGCTTGAAGTGGCTTTGAAGTCGGGGGCTTTAAGACCCGTAATTAGCTGCCATTCGCCAGCCGTGCCGAATACTATGTCGCTCTGTGCCACCATCGGCATGAGCACATCGTGGGCATCAGCGCCATATTTCCACAGGTTTGCCCTGTGGTTTATGTCGCACGACACCACAAGTCCCATTTCGCCAGCCGTTTCTATTGCCTCACGTGTGGCGCTGGCGGCTCCTTCTGACAGGGCGCATGAGATTCCTGACCAGTGGAACAGCTTGGCGTCGGCAAAAGCCGCCTTCCAGTCTATCATGCCTTTCTGCATCATTGTGAGCGAAGAGTCTTCGCGGTCGTACACGATGCTCGACCCCCGGAGCGCAGCCGACTCCTCGTAGTAATAGAGTCCAAGACGGTCGCCGCCATAGGCGATGAAATCTGTGCCAACGTTGTATTTGCGGATTTCGTTCCTGCAGGCATCGCCGATTTTGTTCCGGGGCAGTCGGGTCACGTATTCCACCTCGTCGCCCAGCATCGCCAGCGACACGGCCACGTTGGCCTCGCTGCCGCCGAACAGTCCGAGCCATTCGCTGCCCTGCGTGATGCGCTGTTTGTCGGGGCGCGTCATGCGAAGCATGATTTCACCAAAAGTGACTATCTTGTTTCTTGTCATATCTATTGTTTATGTTTAGTTATTATCCTTGTTTCTACTCGTGTTTTGAAAGTTTGTCTGCGATGGGGCAGACAGGTAATTTGAGTGGATTATTTAAATCAATTTCGCTTCAAAATTACATTTTTTATTCTTCATACTGAAATATTCACCTCTATTCTTAAACTTAATTAGCGTAAACGTTGCCATTTGACGGAATTTTGAGAATTAGGCTTGCTTGTATTCCTGATAGGGTAGTTGTTTCATTCAGCTTCATTTTCAAATCAAATTAAACCCAAATCGGTCATTAGGGCTTGCTTGGATTTTGATTTTTCAGAAGAGTGGATTTTATTTGGCTTTTAATGAGTAATAGTGAGCTGTTGCGAATTAAAAACGAGCAAAAGACACCTTATAAAAAAAGCCTGCAAGCAGTAATTAAAAAACACAATATACGGCCTAATGACCGATTTGGGTTAAAAGAAAACTTTTCGAAATTGCACGAAAATCCAATAATATTTGTATCTTTGCTAAATAATAAAAAAGTGAAGATGGATTACGATATAAACAAGAAAAAAGCAGGTCAACCGCTGGTAAGCTTCGTGATATTCTTCGAAGATGACGATGCCGGCAAACTTCAGAAATGCGTGGACAGTGTGTTGCGCCTATCTTTGAGACAAGAAGAACGGGAAGTGTTCGTCATAGGCGATGGCACGCGCGAGCCGCTTGTCTTGCTGCTGAATGGAAGCGAAGACGAGGTGGTGGTGGTGCGCCAGCCTTCTTCAGGCATAAATTCCGCCATGAATCTCGGAATGAGGATGGCGACAGGGCGCTATGTGCAGTTTTTGAGCGCGGCAGACACGTTACTTCTCGACGGATACGGCCATTGCCTTGACATGATGCGCTATGAAAAGCCGGAAATCATAGTGTTTGATTCGAGCCGGGACGAAAAGCAGCGCACGTCTTACGAAGACGGAAAGATGGAAAGCGGAACGGAATTTATGCGTCATAACACCATCAATCCAAGTCCGGCAGGTTATGCGTTCAGAAAGAATCTGACCGAAGGAATGACCTTCGATACGGCAAATGAGTCGAGCGATGAGGAGTTTACGGTCTTGCTTTTCCTCAAAGCGGAAAAGGTATTGCCCACCACAGCCGTGGCACGCTTCAAGGGAAAAGACAGACTAACCGCCGACGGAGATGACAAGAAAGCGGTTATAAAGAAACTTGACGACCAATATGCCATGATTTGCCGACTGCATGATATGGCTTATGCCATGCCCGTGGACGACAGACTCGCCATAGAACGCAGAGTGGCGCAGATGACGATGAGCTATATCTTGGCGGTGGTGAAAGACCTGAGGTCGGCAAAGCAACTCAGGACGAGGATAGAGCAACTAGAAGAAAAAGGACTCTTCCCGTTGCCCGACAAAAGATATAACAAGAAATACACTATCTTCTCAAAACTGGTGAAAAGAAAACTTGTGAGAGACTTGGCGCTTAAACTCCTCGAATAGCAGTAAACCACAAGCGGCCATCATGCCTTCCAATGTGATATTTACAACTGCTTGCAGTCCTTTGTCTTTTATAGGGTGTCTTTTGCTTGTTTTAAATTTGCAAAACCCACTATTACTCATTAAAAGACAATCAAAATCTACTCTTTCAAATAGTCAAAATCCAGCAAACCCTAATGACCGATTTGGGTTAAAAATAGAGACAAGGAGTATATTATTGCACAATTAATTTTGGAGTGTGCAAAAAATACTATAACTTTGCATTAAATTAATACAAGTCATTAAATGGAATCAATACCAAGTTTCAATTCGCTGATTGAACAGAGCATCATCTCGCATTGGGATTCAGACGCCCTGACCGATTATAAAGGAATAACGCTGCAATATAAAGATGTGGCAAGAAAAATAGAGAAACTCCACATATTATTTGAAAACAGCGGAGTTGAGCACGGAGACAAAATCGCCATCTGTGGCAGAAACTGCGCTTCTTGGGCAGTAGTATTCTTGGCGACCCTGACTTACGGCGCCGTGGCTGTACCGGTGTTGCATGAGTTCACGGCAGACCAGATACACAACATCGTGAACCACAGCGAAGCAAAACTCCTCTTCGTGGGCGATGTGGTGGCTACCGTGATAGATCCCACCAAAATGCCGTCGCTCGAAGGTATCGTATACATACCAGACTATTCGCTCGTGGTGTCGAGAACCGACAAGCTGACATATGCCAGAGAGCATCTAAATGAGCTCTTCGGAAAAAAATACCCGAAGGCTTTCCGCCAGCAACACATAAGCTACTATAAGGAGAAAGACCCGTCGGAGCTCGCGCTCATCAATTATACAAGCGGTACGACAGGATTCTCAAAAGGTGTAATGCTACCATACAGGGCGTTGTGGAGCAATATCGATTTCGCTAAAGGTGTGCTTGGCAAAACCATTAAAAAAGGTGACAACACTATCAGCATTCTCCCAATGGCCCACATGTACGGAATGTCGTTCGAATTTCTCTTCGAATTCCTCCACGGGTGTCATGTGTTCTATCTCACAAGAGTGCCAAGTCCTGCCATCATAGCCCAGGCGTTCAAAGACGTGAAACCGGCTATCGTCATAGCTGTGCCGCTTGTGATAGAGAAGATAATCAGGAAAAAAGTTTTCCCGCAGATTCAGAACACCAAGGTGAAACTGCTGATGAAAATGCCTGGAGTGGGCAAGAAGGTGAAGAAGAGAATCTGTGAGCAGGTGTATCAGGCTTTCGGAGGAAACCTTTACGAAGTAATCATCGGAGGAGCCGCACTCAATCAGGAGATAGAGTCGTTCCTCAAAGACATAGACTTCCCGTTCACAGTAGGATACGGAGCGACGGAGTGTGCGCCTATTATAACTTATTCTGACTGGCATGACTTTGTGCCGATGTCGTGCGGAAGGGAAGTAGTACACATGGAGGTGAAAATCGACAGCGAGAACCCGGAGACCGTGCCGGGAGAGATACTTGCCAGAGGACTCAATGTGATGCTCGGATACTACAAGAATGACGAAGCCACGGCACAGACCATAGACAAGGACGGATGGTATCATACCGGAGACCTCGGACTTATGGACAAAGGTGGAAACGTGTTCATAAAGGGACGCAGCAAGAACATGTTGCTTGGACCTAACGGGCAGAACATCTATCCGGAGGAAATAGAGGACAAACTCAACAGTATGACGTTCGCAATGGAGAGTGTGGTGGTGCAGAGAGACGGAAAACTCGTCGGACTCGTGCATCCTGACTTCGACGAAGTTCAAGCTATGGGGCTCTCTCGAGATGATCTGCAGAGCCTTATGGAGGAGAACAGAGTGCAGGTGAACGCCAACCTGCCGGTATATTGCAAGATTGCTGCGATAGAAATCCATGACGAGGAATTTGAAAAAACTCCGAAAAAGAGTATAAAGAGATACTTGTATAAGTAATATGGAACGGTCTTTAGCGGAGAATTGACAATTCGTTCGACTTCCGGTATGTTGCATTCCAACTCGTTCGTCAGACAGTTGCTCGTCAGCCTATCAACACGCAACCCAAATGCATGTAAGCCCGTTTGCTCGTCAAACAGTTGTACATCAAATAGTTGCATATCAAACAATTGTTCGTCAATTTAATAATAACTTATTCACAGACAGAAGATTATATGAAATATCTCAGAAGTTGGTTAATGTTAGTAGCCCTGATAATAAGTCTTTCGGTTTCGGCGGAAGACGCAAAACGGCAGTTCCGTGGTGCATGGATACAATGCGTGAACGGACAGTTTGAGGGCATGTCAACGCAAAAGATGCAGCAGACGCTGACTTACCAGCTCGATGAGCTGCAGAAAGACGGAGTTAATGCAATAATCTTTCAGGTGCGGCCGGAATGCGACGCGTTGTATGAAAGCAAACTGGAACCATGGAGCAGATTCCTCACAGGAAGACAGGGAACGGCCCCTTCGCCATACTGGGACCCTCTGAAGTGGATGGTGGCCGAATGCCACAAAAGAGGAATGGAACTGCATGCGTGGATAAATCCATTCCGCGCCAAGACGAAAGGCACCAAGGAGCTCTCACCCCAGCATGTGGCAATACGGCAGCCAGGGAACGTGTTCCCATACGACGGATTGATGATCCTGAACCCTGCCAAGCAGGAAAACCGGGATTATATATGCAGCGTGGTCGAGGATATTCTTGAGAGATATGACGTGGACGGAATTCACATCGACGACTATTTCTATCCTTATCCTGTGAAAGGACTCCCAATTCCTGATGATGCGGATTTCAGAGCCAACAATAATGGGATAAAAGACCGTGGCGACTGGAGGAGAGACAACGTGAACCTCTTCGTGAAGCAGCTATATGAGACAATACACAAAGTGAAACCATGGGTAAAGCTCGGAGTTTCGCCATTTGGAATCTATCGCAACGCAAAATCGGCTCCTGGCATAGGAAGCAAGACAAACGGACTGCAGAACTACGATGACCTTTATGCCGACGTGCTGATGTGGGTGAACAACGGGTGGCTTGACTATTGCGTGCCGCAGCTGTATTGGGAAATCGGTCATAAGAGTGCAGATTATGCCACGCTCATAAAATGGTGGAACAAATATGCAGGGGCAAGACCATTATATATAGGAGAAGATGTGGAGCGCACGGTGAAGGCTGCCGATATTAAGAATCCGACCATAAACCAGATGCCTGCCAAATACAATCTTCATAAAGCCATGCAGAATGTTAAAGGCACGTTGTTGTGGTATGCTAAAGCTGTAGTGGACAATGTGGGAAACTATCAGAACGTGCTGCGCAACAACTATTGGAAATATCCAGCCCTGCAGCCGCTTATGCCGCATATAGATGCAAAGGCGCCCAACAAGGTGAAGAAGCTCAAGGCCATGACGATAGATGGCGACCAAATACTCTTCTGGATGCAGCCTAAAGGCAAAGGATGGAAGGATGAAGCAGTTAAATATGTGGTCTACAGATTTGAGAACGGTGAGCAGCCTGATCTGTCTGATGCCTCGAAAATCGTTGCAGTTACCACAGAAACCTTCTGTAAAATCCCGACACACTCTAGCAGTACCACTACTGGAAAACGCAAGAAAGTGACATACGTCGTCACGGCGTTGGACAGAATGAGCAATGAGAGCAAACCGAAGAAAGTTAAGGTGGCATTATGAGCTCCAAACGATAACCAGAAAAAGAATAACTAAAAATCTTGTATTATGGCAAACAATAACGAACAGAGCGTTAGGCAGATAGACAGATTCTTGAAGAAGGTGGTGCAGAAATTCCCATGCGATGAGGAAAATGCATGTCTTACAGATATCCATATCAGAATATCTCCCGAAAGCGGCGACTTGATGGCATTCGATGACGAAGACAAAGAAATAACAAGAAGCGTGGTAGAAGAATGGATAGAATGCAGAGATGACAATTTCTATGACGTTGCAGTAGGTCTGTTGAGAGAAAGGCTCAACACAATGGCTGCTGAGATAGACAGGATGGGACTCTTGAAACCGTTCAGCTTCGTTCTGGAAAACGATGACAAAGAGCATGTTGCCGAACTCTTCGTTTCGGATGACGATATAAACATCCTTGGAGGTGATATCATGGATGGATGGGACAAGGACCTCGACAAGTTCTTTGATGAACTCATGAAAGAGGACTGACAATCCGTTGGCTTGGCATGAAGAAAACAAGAATCTTGATAGCTTGTTGTTGCCACGATCTTTAACATGGATGAGAGTATTGTGTGTAGACGCTCTTTTGCTGACGTGCATCTATACCCGTTGTACTTCAAAGTTTTTGCATCTTGCTTCGTTGTCATTTCAAGGTTTGCTGTGTCTTTCTTGTGGTCCATAAAGATGTGGCTATGCTTTGTTCTGAGATAAACGGAAAGAAGGGAAATGACCATGAGGTATCATAAGGACAATATAGTGTTGTGTTGACAAAAAGTAACGCTAAACTCGAATTAAGAGTTTTTCTATCGGGTTTAAATGATATTTTTGAGCGTTTTTCATTTTTTTGCAAGTTTACGTAAACGTTTAAGGATTAATAAATCAAAAAAACATTACTCCATTTCCTTGTTTTAATTTTATATTTTTTGCAATGTGGAAATTAAGTACTAAATTTGCAGTTGTAAAGTCGATGTTGCAAAATTGACTTATAATATAGTTATGGAGAACAAAATTAAACATGTGGGCGTTGTTGAGTCGGTAGTGGGCGAGTGCGTGAAGGTTCGTGTAGTTCAGTCTTCTGCATGTGCCTCATGCAAGGTGGCTAAACAATGCAATACCTCTGAAAGCAAAGAGAAAATAATTGACATATATACAAAGGACAATAGATATTCGGCAGGAGACAGAGTGAATGTCATGGCTTCATACAACGTAGGTTTCTTGGCTCTTTCCCTTGGAATGCTTGTGCCAATGCTGTTGATGCTTGTAGTCTTGTTCGCTATGTTGGCTACTGGTTATTCTGAGCTGATTTCCGCTCTCGGAGCTCTTCTTTCGCTCGCTCCTTATTATTTTCTCCTCTTTATGTTTCGTGGTAGAATAAACAGAAAGGTCACTTTCGACATTGAGTTGTCCAAGTGATTTGCATATTGATGATTCTTGATAATAACATAACTTATTTGGTAAAAACAAATTAATAAAAACAAATACAACTATTATGAATTTTATTTTAATTGCACTTGTAGTCTTGGGGGGTATTGCGCTCGTCGCAGCTGTGATACTCTATATATGCTCCAAGAAATTCGCTGTGCATGAGGATCCACGTATCGGACAAGTGGCTTCCGTTCTGCCTGGTGCCAACTGTGGCGGATGCGGCTTTGCCGGTTGTTCAGGTATGGCCGACGCTCTCGTTAAGGGGGCAGACAGTGGGTCAATTGAGGGTTTGTTCTGTCCTGTCGGCGGTTCTGCCGTGATGGGACAAGTTGCAGATTTGCTCGGTATGGCAGTAGCTAATAGCGAGCCAAAGGTTGCTGTGGTACGTTGCAACGGTACGTGTGAGCTTAGGAAGCGTATTGCCGTATACGACGGTCTGAAGACTTGTACCGCAGTAAATGCATGTGGAGCAGGTGAGACAGGTTGCGGTTTCGGATGCCTGGGATGTGGCGACTGCGTTAGCGCTTGTCAGTTCGGTGCAATCCAGATCAATCCAGAGACAGGCTTGCCGGAAGTTGACGAAGATAAGTGCATCGGTTGTGGCGCTTGTGCAAAAGCCTGTCCGCGCCATGTCATAGAACTTCGCAAGAAAGGACCTAAGGGACGCCGTGTTTATGTGCGTTGCGTAAACAAAGACAAAGGTGCCGCCGCTATGAAAGCTTGCAAAGCTGCTTGTATCGGTTGTGGCAAGTGCTTGAAGGAATGTAAGTTCGAAGCAATTACTGTCGAGAATAATTTGAGTTATATTGATCCGGACAAATGCCGTATGTGCCGTAAGTGTGAGGCTGCTTGTCCTACAGGAGCTATCGTTGCCGTTAACTTCCCTCCTCGCAAGCCTAAGGCTGAGTCTGGTGTTGAGGTTGCTACTGCAGCTAAAAATGGTTCAGAAAATAAAGAGGAGGCATAAGAAATGAAGTTGAGAACTTTTAGAATAGGTGGTATTCACCCAGAGGAAAACAAAATAACGGCAGAGGTGGCGACAAAGGTGGCTGCTCTCCCAACACAGGCGATATTCCCATTGTCGCAGCACATAGGAGCTCCTGCCAAGCCTGTTGTGGCAAAAGGCGACAAGGTGAAGGTAGGTACTTTGTTGGCCGAAGCCGGCGGATTCGTATCAGCTCCTATTTATTCATCTGTTTCGGGTACAGTACTCAAAATTGATAATGCGGTAGATGCTACAGGCTATCGCAAACCATGTATCATCGTCAAGGTGGAAGGAGATGAGTGGGAAGAGTCTATAGACAGATCTGACAAACTTGAGACTGTTGCGGCTCATCCTGAACTGACGCCGGAAGAAATCGTAAACCGTATCAAGGTGGCAGGTGTTACAGGTATGGGTGGCGCAGGCTTCCCTACATTCATCAAGCTTTGTCCTCCTCCTGGAGCAAAGGCAGAGTGTGTCATCATCAACGGAGTGGAATGTGAGCCTTATATAACTTCTGACTATCGACTGATGATGGAACATGCGGATGAGATTCTCGTTGGTCTTGACCTGCTCATGAAGGCAGCTAAAGTGGATAAGGGTTACATCGGAATTGAGGATAATAAGCCTGAGGCTATCCGCCTGCTGGAAGAAAAGACAGCCAACAATCCTAATGTGGAGATTGTGCCTTTGGCAAAGAAGTATCCGCAGGGTGGTGAGAAGCAGCTTGTTGACGCAGTTATTCGCCGTCAGGTTCCTGCGCCTCCTGCTATTCCTGTCAACGTGGGTGCCATCGTTCAGAACGTTGGAACTGCTTTTGCCGTATATCAGGCTGTGATGAAAAACAAGCCGTTGTTTGAACGCTACACTACTGTGACAGGTAAGAAAGTGGCTAATCCTGGCAACTTCCTCGTAAGAATGGGTACTCAGATGAAAGAACTTATCGATTTCTGTGGCGGAATGCCAGAGGGTGACAACAAAGTCCTTGCCGGTGGACCAATGATGGGTAAGGCTTTGACTTCTACTGAAGTACCTGTCTGCAAGGGAACTAACAGTATAACAATCTTGACCGATTCTGACGCACGCCGCAAGAAGCCACAGGCTTGTATTCGTTGTGCAAAATGTGTCAGCGTATGTCCTATGGGACTGGAACCATTCCTTTTGGCTACGGCAAGTTCTATGCATAATTGGGAGAAAGTGGAACAGGAAGACATTACCTCTTGTATAGAATGTGGTTCCTGTCAATTCACTTGCCCTGCCCACAGACCTCTTCTTGACAATATCCGTCTTGGAAAGACTACTGTGATGGGAATCATCAGAGCAAGGAATGCAAAGAAGTAATTAAGGTAATAACAGTTGTATACTCTTGGGAAGTCAAATATTGGTCAGGTCCGAAATCCTACAGTATGATTCCTGCTCTTGATAAAGCAGAGGAACTTGACCCTTTGGATTCCCAGCAGAGTTTAAGCTAACAATCAAATAATAAAATGAGTAATTTAATAGTATCATTATCGCCGCATGCCCATGGTACGGATAGTGTGGAGCGCAATATGTACGGAGTCATATTGGCTTTGGTACCTGCTCTTCTCGTGTCTTTCTTCTATTTCGGCATCGGCTCTGCAATAGTATGCTTGACAAGCGTAGCTGCATGTATGTTCTTTGAGTGGGCAATAACAAAGTATCTGCTCAAGAAAGAGTCCACGGTTCTTGACGGCTCAGCCATACTTACAGGTCTGCTGCTTGGATTCAACCTTCCTTCAAACCTTCCGGTATGGATAGTTCTCATAGGTGCGCTCGTAGCCATAGGAGTAGGAAAGATGACTTTCGGCGGTCTGGGCTGTAATCCTTTCAACCCGGCATTGGTTGGCCGTTGCTTCCTTTTGGTTTCATTCCCGGTAGAGATGACGTCGTGGCCTGTAGCAGGTCAGCTCCTTAAGTATACGGATGCAACCACAGCTGCCACTCCTCTCAGCGTGATGAAGAATGCGATAAAGACCGGAGATGTCTCTTGTCTCAACCAACTTCCAGATTCCATGTCTATGCTGCTTGGAAATCCGGGACTGAACAACGGAGCAGGTACTGTAGGAGAGGTTTGTGCTTTGGCATTGCTCCTAGGTCTTGCTTTCATGCTTTGGAAGAAGATCATCACTTGGCATATTCCTGTCAGCATCATTGCTACGGTCTTTGTGTTCAGCGGTATTCTCCATCTGGCAAACCCTGTTTATGCATCTCCTGTAGCCGAGCTTCTCAGCGGTGGTCTTATGTTGGGTGCCATCTTCATGGCTACCGACTATGTTACCTCTCCAATGACTTATAAAGGTCAATTGATTTATGGTGTGGCAATCGGTTTCCTTACCGTTGTTATCCGTAATTGGGGAGCATATCCTGAGGGTATGTCGTTTGCTATCTTGATAATGAACGCATTCACTCCACTTATCAACGCTTATATTAAGCCAAAACGTTTTGGTGAGGTAATAAAGAAGGAGGACAAATAGTATGAAGAAATTAGAATCATCAATTACGAACATGGTAATTGTTCTTGTTGGAGTGGCGCTTATAACAGGTGCAATTCTTGCATATGTCAACCATATCACCACAGGTCCTATCAAGGAACAGGCAGAGAAGACTCTGACCGACGGTATCAAAAAAGTGATGGGTGGCGGAGAAATTACCGTAACGGGAAGTGCCCCTTATAGTCAGACAGTTGACGGAAAGGAGCTCACTTACGTCATACATAAGGTGAACGATGCTCAGGGTAAGGATTTGGGAGCAGCTGTCGAGAGCACTACTGTCGGTTTCGGTGGAGACTTGAAGGTGTTGGTAGGATTTGACTCCAATGGCAACATCCTTGGCTACACAATTCTGCAGACTGCCGAGACTCCTGGACTCGGTGCAAAGGCTGAGACGTGGTTTCAGAAAGATGGCAAAGGAAGCATCATCGGCATGAATCCGTCCGCAGAACTCAAGGTAAGCAAGGACGGTGGCCAAGTGAATGCCATAACGGCAAGTACTATCACGAGCCGCGCCTTCCTCAAGGCTGTGAACAATGCTTATTCTGCATATAAGAAAAGCTCGGCAGGCTCTCAGAATGTAGCTTCTAATGATAACAAATAAATGAAAGGTTGAGAATATGAATTATATAAAGATATTACTTAACGGAATATTCAAGGAGAACCCTACGTTTGTGCTTCTCCTCGGTATGTGTCCTACATTGGCCACGACAACCTCGGCAATTAGCGGATTGTCTATGGGATTGGCCACTATGTTTGTGCTTATCTGCTCAAATCTGGTTATATCCCTGATCAAGAATCTGACGCCTGATATGGTGCGTATTCCTGTTTTTGTTGTTGTCATAGCTTCATTCGTCACTATACTTCAGATGATTATGCAGGCTTTTGTACCCGCTATCTATGCTACATTGGGCTTGTATATCCCTCTTATCGTGGTAAACTGTATCATACTTGGCCGTGCCGAGGCTTTCGCTTGTAAGAACGGTCCTCTTCAGAGTATCTTCGATGGTATTGGTATGGGATTGGGCTTCTCTTTGGCGTTGACATTGCTGGGTGCGGTAAGAGAACTCCTGGGTGCAGGTTCTATCTTTGGAATAGGTCTTCTGCCTGAAACTTGCAACATGCTTCTCTTCATCCTTCCTCCAGGAGCGTTCATCACATTAGGTTATCTAATTGCTATTGTAAACAAATTTAAGAAAGCGTAATCATGGAATATATTTTGATATTTATCTCGGCTATATTCGTAAACAATATAGTGCTGTCCCAGTTCTTGGGAATTTGTCCTTTCTTGGGAGTATCACAAAAGGTAACTACTTCATTGGGAATGGGTGCTGCTGTAGCTTTCGTGTTGACGCTTGCCACGATAGTAACCTATCTGGTGCAAATGTTTATACTTGAGCCTTTCGGCCTTCAGTATCTTCAGACCATTGCGTTTATTCTGGTAATTGCTGCCTTGGTGCAGATGGTAGAGATAGTTTTGAAGAAAGTTTCTCCAGCCCTTTATCAGGCTTTGGGAATTTTTCTTCCTCTCATTACCACAAACTGTGCAGTCTTGGGAGTAGCGATCTTGGTCATCCAGAAGGAGTTCTCGCTTGTGCAAAGTGTTGTATATGCATTTTCCACAGCTATTGGCTTTGCCCTTGCTCTTACTGTGTTTGCCGGATTGCGTGAACAGCTGGCATTTGTAAATGTGCCTAAAGGTATGCGAGGCATGGCAATTGTCCTTGTTACTGCCGGACTGCTGAGTCTTGCCTTCATGGGTTTCTCTGGAGTTGATGGCGGTCTTAAGATTCTCTTTGGCTTGAATTAAGCATAAGAAATAACTTGTTTTTGATATCTGAATCCATTGGTTTTCCATCTCATATAAGTGGTTTTTATATGACGAAATGCGGAAAATCAATGGATTTTCTTGTTAAATATGAATTTATTAAAAAAATAAGCAGTTAGAATTTTCGTAATTCAAATTTTAGTTGCTATATTTGCAGCACTAAATTATGAAATCACAATATAAGAATATATTTTTTTTAATATAAAGATAAACTCATGTCCTTTAACAAGGCATGTTGTATTTGTGTTTGTGTTGTTGTTATCCTCCGATGTGATATCGGGGGATAATTTTTAAAGAAGGTTGTCTTTTCGTACTACATCATTTCAATTCCTCATTGGTCTGAAATTTTCAGAACGTTAATTTGATTAATGGTTGTATATGGTCAATTTATTAAAAAAACAATCAAATATTTCATCTAACAAATAAATATTACTATATTTGCAAATGAAACGAAATATTAATATAAATATGGAATTTACTGCTAAACAAATTGCCGAATTCGTACATGGATGCGTTGAAGGTGATGACAATACTACTGTAAATACTTTTGCAAAAATAGAAGAAGGAAAAAAAGGAGCAATTTCGTTCTTGGCAAACCCCAAATATACTCACTATTTGTATTCTACAAATTCTAGTATCGTTCTGGTTAATAATGATTTGAAACTGGAACAGGACGTTCCTTGTACTCTTGTACGAGTGCCAAGTGCTTATGAGGCGGTAGCACAGCTCCTGCAGTTATATGAGTCTATGAAGCCAAAGAAGACAGGCGTCAGCTCGTTGGCGAGCATTTCTGCTTCTGCCAAAATAGGTGAGAATTGCTATATTGCGCCTTTTGTTTGTATCGGAGATAATGTTGAAATAGGAGATGGTTGTCAGATTTATCCGAATGTCACGATCGGTGATGGCGTGAAGGTAGGCAAAAACACGATCCTCTATTCAAATGTTTCTGTTTATCATGGTTGCAAACTTGGCAATAGTGTTACAATCCACTCTGGTTCTGTAATTGGCGCTGACGGCTTCGGTTTCGCCCCTAATGCAGAAGGTTACGACAAAATCCCTCAGATAGGCATAGTCACCATAGAGGATAATGTTGAAATCGGTGCCAATACCTGTGTTGACCGTTCTACCATGGGAAGCACATACGTGCGCAAGGGCGTAAAACTTGACAACTTGGTACAGATAGCCCATAATACCGACATCGGAGAGAATACCGTAATGTCTGCACAGGTAGGAATCGCAGGAAGTACGAAAGTTGGCTCCTGGTGTATGTTCGGTGGTCAGGTCGGTCTCGCAGGGCATATTAAAATCGGCAATAAAGTCTTTTTGGGAGCTCAGTCAGGTGTGCCGGGAAACATTAAAGACGACCAGACACTCATCGGTACTCCACCAATGGAACCTAAGAAATATTTCAAGTCTCAGGCCATTTTCCGCCGTTTGCCGGAAATGTATGCCAAAATCAATGAATTGGAAAAAGAATTGGCTAAGCTAAAGGGTGAGTCTGAAGCTTAACGATTTATTAAAGAATAATAATAGAAGATTATGTCTAAACAAAAAACGCTTAAAGGTAGTTTTGCCCTTTGTGGCAAAGGACTGCATACTGGTCTCAGTCTGACGGTCACTTTTAATCCGGCGCCAGAGAATTCAGGCTATAAAATACAGCGTATAGATTTGGAAAACCAGCCTGTTATAGAGGCTATAGCTGAAAATGTAGTAGATACACAACGTGGTACCGTCTTAGGCAAGGGAGATGTCAGGGTCTCTACCATAGAACATGGTATGTCTGCATTGTATGCCATGGGCATAGACAACTGTCTTATCCAGGTTAATGGTCCGGAATTCCCGATTCTTGATGGTTCTGCTTCCATGTATGTGGACAAAATCAACGAAATCGGCATAGAAGAACAGAATGCTCCAAAGGATTATTATATAATCAGACACAAGATAGAGATCAAAGACGAGGAGTCAGGTTCTTGTATAACGATTCTTCCGGATGAAGGATTCAGCCTTACCACAATGTGCTCTTTTGAGTCCAAGTTCATCAACAGCCAATTCGCTACATTGGACGATATGGATGCTTATGCAACAGAGATCGCGCCTGCAAGAACGTTTGTCTTCGTAAGAGACATTGAGCCGTTGTTGAAGGCAAATCTTATCAAAGGTGGTGATATGGACAATGCCATTGTTATCTATGAGCGTCAGACTACTCAGGAGAGGCTTGACCAGCTTGCTGATTTCTTGAAGGTTCCACGTCTTGATGCCACAAAGCTTGGTTATATTCAGCACAAGCCTTTGGTTTGGGAAAATGAATGTACACGCCACAAGCTTCTTGATATCATCGGTGATATGGCTCTTATCGGTCGTCCTATCAAAGGACGTATTATCGCAACTCGTCCAGGACATACCATCAACAATAAGTTTGCCCGTCTTATGCGTCGCGAAATCCGTAAGCATGAGATACAGGCTCCGATTTATGATTGCAATGAGCCGCCAGTAATGGATGTCAACCGAATTCGTGAGCTGCTTCCACACCGTTACCCAATGCAGCTTGTAGACAAGGTGATTTCTCTTGGGGCTAACAGTATTGTAGGAGTGAAGAATGTCACGAGCAATGAACCGTTCTTTACAGGACATTTCCCTCAAGAGCCTGTTATGCCGGGAGTCCTGCAGATTGAAGCTATGGCCCAATGCGGTGGTCTTCTTGTTCTCAACACTTTGGAAGAACCAGAGCGTTGGTCTACATATTTCATGAGAATCGACGATGTGAAATTCCGTCAGAAAGTGGTGCCTGGTGACACGTTGTTGTTTAAGGTAGACCTTTTGGCTCCTGTAAGACATGGCATCTCCTCTATGAAGGGATACGTGTTTGTTGGCGACAAAGTCGTGTCGGAGGCAACATTTACCGCACAGATAGTAAAGAATAAATAGACAACATTATTATAATATGAATCAAATCAGTCAGTTGGCTTTTGTTCATCCTGAAGCGAAACTTGGGGATAACAATATAATTGGCCCATTTTGTTATATTGACAAAAATACAGTCATAGGAGATAACAATGTTCTCCAAAACGGCGTTACGATACATACGGGTGCTCGTATAGGGAATGGAAATGAATTTTTTCCTGGTGCAAGTATAAGCACCAAACCCCAGGACCTGAAGTTTGTCGGTGAGGAAACTACTTGCGTCGTAGGAGACAACAACAGTATCCGCGAGAATGTTACTATTTCGCGTGGTACAGCCTCCAAGGGTACCACAATAGTAGGCAGCAACAATCTGCTTATGGAGTGTGTTCATGTGGCTCACGACTGTGTCTTGGGTAATGGTTGTATTATAGGAAATGCTACTAAATTTGCAGGTGAAGTAGTTATTGACGACAATGCCATTGTCAGCAGTACCGTGTTGTGTCACCAGTTTTGTCGTATCGGTGGCTATGTCATGATTCAGGGCGGAAGCCGTTTCAGTCAGGATATTCCTCCATATATTATTGCCGGCAAGGATCCTACCAAGTACTGCGGAATAAACCTAATAGGTTTACGTCGCCGCGGATTTAGCAATGAGAAAATCCAGATGATACACGATGCCTACCGAATATTGTATTCCAAGGGACTGATTTCTGAAGGTATAGCTGAAATACGTTCAACATTGCCTTCTTGTCCGGAGATAGATTATATCATTGAATTCGTACAGTCTTCTAAACGTGGTATTATCCGTTGATGAAGAGAAGTTAACCCAAATCTTGTTGATGATTTGGAATTAATAGTGTTAAAATAGTGTTTGGTTGGCTTCTTTACAAGTTGCTCGCCAAACACATTTCGTTTAAAAACATTGTATACTCCATTTTTGTATTCATGAAAAATACTCTTCTCGTTATTCTTGGGCCTACAGGTGTAGGCAAGACGGAACTATGTCTTCGCGTAGCCGAGCATTTCCGTATTCCAATTATCAATGCCGATTCCAGACAATTGTTTAGGGAACTTTCTATAGGTACAGCTGCTCCAACCTCGGAACAACAGCAACGCGTGAAGCATTATTTCGTTGGAAACCTATCGCTTGGTGATTATTATAGTGCTTCAAGATATGAAGAAGACGTGATGGATTTCCTGTCTGGTTATTTTTCCAGCGATAGAAAATTGGCTTTGATGACTGGCGGCAGCATGATGTACATAGACTCTGTTTGTAACGGGATAGACGATATACCTACCATTGACGATAAAACTCGTCAATGGATGAAAGACAGATATACGACCGAAGGGCTGGAGCCTTTGTGTGCTGAATTGGAGAAACTTGACCCTGAATATTATTCAATTGTTGACAAGAAGAATCCCAAAAGAATAGTTCATGCTTTGGAAATATGTCATATGACAGGCAAGACATATACTTCATTCAGGAAAAACAAAATAAAAGAACGTCCCTTTGATATCATTAAAATAGGTCTTAATAGAGACAGAGACGAACTCTATGAACGTATTAACAAGCGTGTGGATGAGATGGTCGATTCGGGACTTGAAAAGGAGGCACGTGAAGTTTATCCTTTCCGCCATCTCAACTCGTTGAATACAGTTGGATATAAAGAGTTGTTCGAATATTTTGACGGTAAATGCACTCTGGATGAAGCCGTTTTCCGTATAAAGTGTGACAGTCGTAAGTATTGCCGCAAACAACTTACTTGGTTCAGAAGAGATCCGCAAATCAAGTGGTTTCACCCGGATAATATTGAAGAAATCATAAAATATATAGAAACAATGATATATATCTAAAGTAAATTTGTACTTTTGTTCTGAATTTACGTAATTGTTAAATAAATGTAGACATTATATGCTTGATAAGTTGAGAAAAATCTTTGTTCTTGTCATTAAGAAGCTTGGTGCTTTCTTCAGATGGTATAAGAACCTTTATAAAGGTAGGGCATGGTACACAAAGACCATACTAGGTTTCTGTTCCAGTATAGTGGCATTTTTCCTCTATCTTGGAATGGTAGACATAAACTTCCTATGGCTTTTTGGTAGCTCGCCTGGCTATTTCTCCGGAATACTCGATCCTCAGGTAAGCGAGGCTTCTGAGATTTATAGTGCTGATGGCAAGATGATAGGAAAGTTCTTTAATGAGAATCGTACTCCAGTGAAGTATGATGAAGTGTCCCCGTCCTTTTTCAAAGCATTGGTTGATACAGAGGATGAGCGTTTTTATAAGCATCTTGGTATCGATCCTATCGGTTTGTTCGGTGCCGTGAAAGATGCTGCCACTCATCATGGTGCGCGTGGTGCTTCTACTATAACCCAGCAGTTGGCAAAGAATATGTTCAGAGTGAGAAAGAACTATTCAACTGGCCTGCTCGGCAAGATACCGGGTCTTCGCATCTTGATAATGAAGAGCAAGGAGTGGATTATTGCTGTTAAACTTGAGACGGTTTATTCAAAGCGGGAAATAATCACGATGTATGCCAATACTGTAGATTTCGGTTCTAATTCGTATGGCATCAAAACGGCTGCAAAAACCTATTTCAACACTACACCGAAAGATTTGAAGACTGAACAGGCTGCAGTGTTGGTTGGTATGTTGAAGGCTACCACATTCTATAATCCGAAGTCTAATCCGGAGAACAGCAAGAACCGTCGTAATGTTGTTCTCAACAATATGGTGACGCATGGCGATTTGTCTAGAAGTGTCTGCGATTCTCTTTCAGCTCTTCCCATCAAGTTGGATTTCAATCAGGAAGAGAATTATGACGGACAGGCAAAGTATTTCAGAGAGGCTGTGTCAAGACATCTGAAAGACTGGTGTAAGGAGAATGGCTATGACCTATATAATAGTGGATTGAAGATCTATACCACTATAGATTCCAAGATGCAGGAATATGCCGAGGCGGCTGTTACCAAACAGATGCGTCAGGTACAGAAGAATTTCAACAGTCATTGGGGTAACCAGGAGCCATGGCGCGATGAAAATGGTAATGTAATACCAGGATTCATAGAAGGAATATTGCAGAAGCAACCTTATTATCAAGAGCTTCTTGCACGTTTCCCTAACAGTCCGGATTCAGTGAGTTATTATGTCAACAAACCACATAAGGTGAAACTTTTCGATTATGAAAAAGGAATGATTGAGAAGGAGATGAGTACTGTTGACTCCATTCGTTATATGGTTAAGTTCATGCATTGCGCTTTTGTTGCGATGGAACCTCAGACCGGTGCTGTGAAGGCTTGGGTAGGAGATATCGACTTTGACACCTGGAAATATGACAAGGTGGAAGCTGACCGTCAGCCTGGCTCTACATTCAAACTGTTTGTATATACAGAAGCGATGAATCAGGGACTCACTCCATGCGACAAGCGCTGTGATGAATACATCAGAATGGAAGTGTATGACAAGGTGAAGCATGAGAATACGATTTGGACTCCAAGCAATGCAAACGGCAGATTCTCAGGTGACTCCATTCCGTTGAAGAGCGCATTTGCCCGAAGCATCAATTCCATTGCCGTAAGGCTTGGGCAGGAGATGGGCATAAAGAATGTGATAAACACAGCGCATCAGATGGGTATTACAAATGAACTTGATGACGCCCCATCATTGGCTTTGGGTTCTTCTGATGTGAGACTCCTCGATATGGTTAATTCATATTGTACTGTTGCAAACAATGGTAAGCATGTGCTGCCTTCATTAGTTACGAAGATTGTAGATAGAGAAGGTAAAGTCGTTTATCAGGAGAATATAGAGGAGCAACAGGCAATACCCTATAAGAGCGCATTCTTCATGCAGCAGCTTTTGATGGGCGGAATGAGAGAACCTGGTGGAACATCCCAGAGTCTATGGGGATATGTAGGCAATGCCAAGGATACGGATTTCGGCGGTAAGACAGGTACGACAAACAACCATTCTGACGCATGGTTCATGTGTGTAAGTCCAAAGCTTGTTGCCGGTTCATGGGTAGGTGGCGAATACAGATGTATTCATTTCCGTACCGGAGCATTAGGTCAGGGTAGCAGAACGGCATTGCCTGTATGTGGCTATTTCATGCAGTCTGTCATGAATGATCCTGATTTTTCAAGATATCATGGACATTTCGACAAACCGAAAGATTCTGACATTTCTTACGGAATGTACAATTGTTCAAGTTATGTTGCTGTAAAGAAGGATACGACCCAAGCAGACAGTACGGCTGTCATTATGGAAGACGAGGTGTTCCTGGATGAAAATGGAAATATAATTCAGGGACAAGAATCTCAGCATAAAGCCTCTAAGGCAGAGGATGCCAAGCCTCAAAGTGAAGCTGAGCCAAAGAACAGCAAACCGAAGAACCACAACATGTCGTTGGATGATTTCTGATGACGATTTTACGAATTGGATAAATGCCTTTTCATTCGCCATATTCAGAGATTGAAGTTTTCTTCATGCCTCTATGAGAAAGAGAAGGTGTCTTGAAATGGAAGATATCATTGATACTGAAAACGAGGAGTTCAAGAAGGCTCTTCAGATAGTTAACTTTACCCGTCGTTCGCTTTTCCTTACAGGAAAGGCGGGGACGGGTAAGTCTACTTTCCTACGATATATATGCCAGCATACAAAGAAAAAACATGTAGTGCTTGCACCTACAGGTATTGCCGCTATTAATGCCGGTGGTTCAACGCTTCATAGTTTTTTCAAATTGCCATTCCATCCATTGATTCCGACGGATTCTCGTTTTTCTAATAGAAATATCAAGGAAACTCTCAAGTATAATGGAGAGAAAAGAAAATTGATACGTGAGGTGGAACTTGTCATTATAGATGAGATAAGTATGGTTCGTGCAGACATTATCGACTTTATTGATAAGGTGCTGCGAATCTATACACGAAATATGAGGGAACCGTTCGGTGGGAAGCAGTTGCTTTTTGTAGGTGATATATATCAGTTGGAACCCGTGGTGAAAGAAGAAGACCGCCAGTTCCTGCGCCCTTTTTATCCATCACCTTATTTCTTTGATGCACATGTTTTCCGTTCTTTCAAATTGGTGAGCATTGAGTTGAGAAAAGTATATCGCCAGACCGATTCTACATTCATCAATATATTGGATCATATACGAACCAATATGGTGACTGCAAATGATTTGCTACTTCTCAACAATAGGGTGGCGGCAGTTTCCCCATCAGATAGTAATGGTCTGTCGATAACACTCTCTACACGGCGTGATACGGTTGATTACATCAATCAATGCCAGTTGGATAAATTGCCAGGCGAAGCATCAGTTTTTTATGGTGATATAAAAGGGGATTTCCCTGAAAGCAGTCTGCCTACTCCTATGCAACTAGACCTTAAAGTAGGTTCCCAAATCATTTTCATAAAGAATGATTTGGACAAACGCTGGGTGAATGGCACCTTAGGAGTCATTGAGGGCATAGACGAAGGGCAAGGCGTTATATATATCGTTTCCGAGGATGGCAGAGAATTGGAGGTAGAGAGGGCATGTTGGAGCAATATGCGTTATACCTATAATGACAAGGAACAGAAGATAGAAGAAGAGGAGATAGGTTCTTACACTCAGTACCCGATACGTTTGGCATGGGCTATTACTGTTCATAAAAGCCAGGGACTTACATTCAGAAATGTCAACATAGACTTTACTGGCGGGGTGTTTGCCGGTGGACAGACTTATGTCGCACTTTCACGTTGTACTTCTTTGGAGGGAATAACTCTGAAAGAGCCAATACGGAGGAGTGATGTTTTCGTGCGCCCCGAGGTAGTTGCATTTTCCAGAAATTATAACGATTCTCTTGTTATCAACAAGGCTTTGTCTGAATCTAAGGCGGACAGGGAGTATTATGATGCGGTCAAGGCATTTGACAAGGGTGATATGGAATCCTTCCTCGACAACTTCTTCAAGGCTATACATAGTCGTTATGATATAGAGAAGCCATTAGTCCGGCGGTTTATCCGTAGCAAACTGAATGTGGTAAATAAGTTGCGTGCTGAAAACCGGCGTCTATTGGAAGAGAAGAAAGAAAAAGATGATTTTCTGAAGCGTCTGGCTGTAGAATATGTCATGCTTGGCAAGGAATGTGAAAAGGAAAAAATGAACGATGCTGCCATTGCCAATTATAAGAAGGCTCTGAAGCTTTGCCCTGATATTCCTGAAGCCAAGCGTCGCCTGAAAAGGTTGCAGAAATGATTTGATTAAAAGTATTAGTCTTTAAGCATCTTTTATGAATGCTTCAACCCGAATCGGTCATTAGGTCTTGCTTGGATTTTGTTTTTTAGAAGGATGGATTTTGTTTGGCTTTTAATGAGTAATAGCGAGCTATTGCGAATTAAAAACAAGCAAAAGGCGCCTTATAAAAAAACAAAAGACTGCAAGCAGTTATTAAAATTATACATTAAACGGCCTAATGACCGATTTGGGTTCAAGACTAATACTTGTTGATGATGGAATATCAGAAAATGATTTGTTGGATTAACGTCTGTGGTTTTACATTTTCAGCTCGTTGATTTCTTCCATTTCGTCCTCGTCAAACCATTTTGTCAGTTTACTCTTGGCTTTCTCCTTGATTTCTTCAGAAACATCGCCTATTTTGCCGATTACATATAGTAATACTGCCAGATCGTCTCCCAAACCTACGATTGGAATTGCATCTGGTATAACATCAAGCGGACTGACGAGATAGCCTAAAGCTCCTACAATGATGGCTTTGTCCTTGATAGACACTTTGTCGCTCTGCAAGGTGTAATATAGCACGAGTGCGATGTATACAAGTTTAGCACCGGCACGTTTAGCTATTTTCGCTATTTTCTCCAAGAATTCACCATTTGTGAATTTGTTGGAGTATGACATAAAATCAGGTAATTCCATTTTTATTATATTTTACGTTTCTAATTTGTTGTCTGACGCCACACCTTTATAATGTAATCGTCTTAATGATGGCAAAATTACAAAAAAAACTTGTATGTCCCAAATGATACATTTGTTCATCATTTGTTTACTTCTTATTTTTAGTAATTCTTATGCTAAATCACAGGTCTTTCAGCAATATCTCTCTTTGTTTCTTGAGATATGCCGAATGTTCAGCAATTACTTTGTTCCATTTTTCATGGTTCGCCTCAGACATATTCAGTTTGAGTTCCCATTTCCCCTTTGTTTCATATTTGTCGATAAGTCGCCCTACGCTGAGTCTTGATATGTCTTGCGCCGGCTGATATACGCTGACGTCTCCCTTTTCATCGCCTGATATTTCATTGATGAGTCCGAGATCGATGAGCTCATATAGTATGTTTTGTGTTATGCGTATGGGGATGTTCGTATTGAGCTTCAGTTCAAGGGCCGTGTACGGTGATTCTCCTTTTTCAAAACGCTTGCATATCATGCTCATGATCAGCATACTCATTATCATGCGGTATCGCGGACTGATTTCGTATGTTTCCGTGCGGAAGGCATACTCTTCCATATTCTGGCTCGTATAGCATAGCTCTGCGCCGAAAAGACATATCGACCATGATATCTGCACCCAGAGCATGAAGAGCGGCAAGGCTGCGAATGAACCATAGATTGCATTATAGCTGCTTACCCAAATCTGCGAATGGATATAGAATAGCTGTAGTCCCTGCATGGCAACGCCTGCCAAAACTCCCGGCCAAATGGCGCATTTCAGTCTTACCCTTATGTTTGGCATGAATACATAAAGGGCTATGAAAATGGCTGACATCAAAACGAAGGGCATGATATCCCACAATGTCCTCACCATCGGGGCAAACAATTCCATGCCCTCTGTCTGGCTTGTCACCGTAGCTACGAATATTGATATACCGGATGTGACGACAATGATGATAGGGGCAAGGATAAACATTCCCATATAGTCGGTCACAGTCCTGAAGAAACTTCTCGGCTTTTTCACCTGCCATATATTGTTGAAGGCCAGTTCGATGTTCCTGATAAGCATCGTTACTGTCCATAACATGAAAACAAGTCCGATACCGAGTATGATTCCACTTTTGGTGTGGATCAGATACGAATTGACGAAGCCTATTATCGTTTCGGCAGCCTGTGGCTGGCTCGACAATACATTTCTGAACCATTCTTCTATGTATTTGTTGTAGCCGAACCCCCTTGCTATAGCGAAGACTACTGCCAGGATAGGGACTATTGCCAGGAGAGTGGAGTAGGTGAGTGCGGCAGCGTTGTTTATCATTCTTTTTGTTGTAAAACTCTCAATGGTCAGTATCAGCATTCTAAAGGATGCGATGATCAGCCGTTGTGATTGAGGTTTGTTGCTGTAGTCTCGCCATATTCCTACTTTGTAGAAATCAGTTATGTTTTTTATTGTCATTTGATGCTATAGATCGTTTTTTGATTAAGATTGATTATGCCAGATATCTGATGCAATAATCTCCACCAGCCATTACACCATATTGTTTAGTCGGTTTTTGCTTAATTGTTGCTTGTTGTTTTTCAAGCAGATCATGATGGCTGATTTGGGAGGAATTATAAAAATGAAAAAGAAAACAGTGTCCCTATAAGCCGAGTTCTGTTCCGGTAATGCCTCTCGACGATACCGGCGCCTGCCATTTATCTAGAACATGAGTCACCCCATGTCTCAAGCATTCTACCCTCCATCGGAGTTAGTCGGACGGGCAATCCTCAAACGATGGTTTACATGAACTTGCAGCCTCCGGACGACACAGCCCGCTGGTCACCCAGCGACTGGTGGTCTCTTACACCACCTTCTCACCCTTACCATCCTTCTTTTGTTTTGGATAATATAGTGAAGAATCGAATCCTCGCATTATTATCAAAGGATGGCGGTTGTTTTCTTCTGTCGTATCCTACTGTTGCCAATAGCTTCCATTTTCAGAAGCGGAGCACCCTATGCTGCCCGGACTTTCCTCTCGTAGCCAGATGCTACCAGCGGCAGAGCCGGGACGCTGCATTCTTTTCAATGCAAAGTTACAAATAAAAATTGGAATATGTTGGATTTGTATTCCATAATTTGAAATATGCTTGTCTTTTTGGCATTGACGATATGATTTTCTTACTTTTTGTTCCTGATAATTATGTTGACATCATTTTATTGTATGATTATTTGTGTGTTTACAACTCTTGTTTTATACGTATGTTTACAAAAGAGATAGATTAGTTTCAACCTGTAAAATAATTAAGGAAAATAATTAAAATTAGTTTAATTCATCAATGTTGTACTGTCAATATTACATTATTGTATAGTATTTGTTGCGATTTGTTGGCTTTATATAGATATGCCTTAATGAAAAGTAGTGTAATCTTCTGTATTAAATGAAATTTTGTGGGAGTGAAACTTTATTGTACCTTTGCATTATCATAGCAAACATTTCATTAAATTCAAAATATGGCTAATCAACCGAAACGTCCGCAACATAGACCGATAGATAATAATTATGGTCATTTGCAGCCTCAGGCTCCGGATATTGAGAAGATTGTTCTTGGAGCTTTGATGATAGATAAAGATGCTTTCACCATAGTAGGTGAGATATTGCATCCCGAAACTTTTTACGAACCACGTAATCAGAAGATTTATAGCGCAATACAAAAGCTTAATATTGACGAGCGGCCTGTAGATATCCTTACTGTCATAGAGGAACTGAAACATGAAGGCACTCTCGAAGAAGTGGGAGGAGAGGCTTATGTCATAGAACTGAGTTCACATGTGGCATCTTCTGCACACATTGAGTATCATGCTCATATCCTGGCTCAGAAATATATGGCCCGGCAGCTGATTTCTTTCGCCAGCGTAGTAGAGACAAAGGCGTTTGATGATACCGTAGACGTGGATGAGCTGATGCAGGAAACCGAGTCGAGTCTTTTTGAACTTTCTCAAAAGAACCTTCGCCAGGATTATACTCAAGTAGATCCTGTTGTGAAGGAGGCTATCAAAATTCTGCAGAAAGCGGCTGAAAACAAAGGTGAACTTACCGGTGTGCCGACGGGTTACCGCAAGTTGGACGAGATAACGGCTGGTTGGCAAGCGAGTGACCTTGTAATCATAGCCGGTCGTCCGGCCATGGGTAAGACTGCATTTGCCCTCTCTCTGGCAAAGAATATAGCAGTAGACTACAATACGCCGATTGCCTTTTTCTCTCTTGAGATGAACAATGTGCAGCTGGTCAACCGTCTTATCTCGAATGTATGTGAGGTGGAGGGACGCAAAATCCTTAATGGCCAGCTGGATGATGAGGAATGGAAACGACTTGATGCTAACGTAGGAAAATTGCAGAATTCGCCGATATATGTAGATGATACTGCCGGTATGTCAATCTTTGAGTTGCGTACCAAGGCGCGACGCCTTGTGAGAGAGAAAGGGGTCAAGGTGATAATGATCGACTACTTGCAGCTTATGAATGCCAATGGTGCACGTTTCGGAAGCCGTCAGGAGGAGGTGTCTACTATCAGCCGTTCTCTGAAAGGTCTTGCAAAGGAATTGAATATCCCTATCCTTGCCCTTTCACAGCTCAACCGTACTGTGGAAAACAGAGATGGACTTGACGGCAAGCGTCCTCAGTTGAGCGACTTGCGTGAGTCTGGAGCCATTGAGCAGGATGCCGATATGGTACTCTTCGTGCATCGTCCGGAGTATTATCATATTTATCAGGATGATCATGGCAATGATTTGAGAGGTATGGCACAGGTGATTATCGCAAAGCATCGTAAGGGCGCCACAGGAGATGTCACGCTTACTTTCAAGGGTGCATTCACGCGATTTGAGAATCCCGATGAGAGCCGCATGTCAAATGCCGGAGATATCGGCGGGGAGATTGTGGGTAGCCGCCTGAATGGCGGTGACGATGTGCCCCCTCCATTTATTGATCCGGGGGCGATACCTGTCTCTGAACCGCCATTCTGATTGTCTTTCCTTTGGGGATTAAAAAAATACCATTAAATAAAAAGACAGAGGTTTTGGCGTGTCGCTTGTCCGACATGATATATTATCTCGTTTAACAAATATCCTATATAATTATGAATATTGATTCCATTCTTGAGAAACTGCATATAGAGTCGCTCAATAAAATGCAGCTTGATGTTGCGAAGGCGATGAGTACAACAACAGATGATGTCGTTATCCTTTCTCCTACGGGTAGTGGCAAGACGTTGGCGTATCTCTTGCCCCTTGTCTTCAAACTCAACACAGCCGTGGATTTCCTTCAGGCGGTAGTTATTGTTCCGAGTAGAGAACTTGCAAAACAGTCTGTTGAAGTCCTGCGTTCAATGGGTGTTCCGTTGCGTGGCCTTGCCCTTTATGGTGGTAGAACAGCGATGGAAGAGCATAAGGAAATCAAGAAAGTGCTGCCGCATGTCGTGTTTTCCACTCCTGGTCGATTCAATGACCATGTGTCAAAAGGGAATATCAATCCGAGAAGCGTGAGGTTCCTTGTGCTTGATGAATTCGACAAGTGTTTGGAGATGGGTTTCGAGGAAGAGATGAAGCAGGTGTTCAAGAGTCTTCCGCTGTTGGAAAGAAGAATCTTGTTGTCGGCAACACGTTCTAACGAAATTCCGCTTTTCGTCAATATCGATAAGGTGAGTGAAATAGACTATACCGAACCGGATTCCGGAATCAGCGTTTCCGACCGTATATCAAACTTTGTAGTCAGAAGTCCGCAGAAGGATAAGTTGGAAACGTTGTCGAGACTGTTGCGTAGTTTCGGAAACTCAAGCAGCATCGTTTTCCTGAACTATAGGGATAGTGTGGAGAGAACCGCTAAATATCTTTCCGAACAGGGTTTTGTGACTAGCACTTATCATGGTGGTCTTGAACAAAAGGACAGGGAGGACAACCTTTATGTGTTCAGTAACGGCTCGTCTACGGTTCTTGTCAGCACCGACCTCGCTTCTCGTGGCTTGGATATTCCGGATGTTGATAATATAATCCATTATCATTTGCCGCAGGGTGAGGCGGAATATACTCATAGGGTAGGTCGAACTGCCCGTTGGGATGCTGTCGGCCGTGCCTTTGTCCTTTTAGGGCCTGATGAGAAAGTGCCGGAATTTGTTGATCAGGAACTTCCTGAATATGTCATTCCTGATGATTTGGGAGATATTCCACAGCCTCGCATGGCTACTATATATATCGGAAAGGGCAGGAAAGACAAGATTTCAAAGAGTGACGTGTTGGGCTTCTTGTGTAAGAAATGCAGTCTCACTTCAAATCAGATAGGTCGTATTGACGTGGCAGACCGTTATTGCTATGTCGCCGTTGCTCGCAATAAGGCAAAGCAGGTGCTTAAGTTTGCAAATGGTGAGAAGATTAAAGGCGTGAAAACGGAGTTCAAGCTTAAGGGCAATAGTAACAGATGATTTTGTTTTTTTTGTAATATATAATGGTCTGCGTCTCTTGAGGCGTAGACCATTTTCAAATTCGCCCACCGAATATTCAGTTGATTGCTATTTGTGTGGCAAAAAAAATAGAGTTACATTTCTGTAACTCTATTCTGGTAGTGGATAGGGGAATCGAACCCCTATGCCAAGATTGAGAATCTTGTATCCTAACCATTAGATGAATCCACCATCTTATGATTGCTTTGAAGAGATTGTTGATAAAAACATTCTGTAGTGGATAGGGGAATCGAACCCCTATGCCAAGATTGAGAATCTTGTATCCTAACCATTAGATGAATCCACCATCATGTTTAAATTGCGGAAGCTGGGGGATTCGAACCCCCGGTACGTTAAACACGTACGGCAGTTTAGCAAACTGCTGGTTTCAGCCACTCACCCAAACTTCCAAGCAATTTATTTATCAGCATTTCTCTTAATGCGGTGCAAAGGTAGCGTTTTATTTTTTAATACCAAACTTTTTTGCGTATAATTTTCCAAAATGCTTGTTTTTTTGCTTTTTCTATACAGAATTACGCTGTTTTTGCCATTATTTATCTTGCTAATGCCGTGACAACTGCAAAATAGACCATATCTTTATCAGTATTGTTTTTCATGGAATGCGAATGTCCGTTTGGGCAGTAATGCACTTTTCCTGCTTTTACGATTTCAGTTTCTCCGTCGTAATTGAAGGTTGCTTCTCCTTCTACTATATAAATAATCTCACAGTTGCCGTCATGCAGGTGGTATCCTGTTGATGCTCCAGGTTTAAGGATGCTGAACATGATTTTGTTGTCGTCGTCAACAAAATTCCTGGTTATCAGTTCGCCTTCTCCCCCTTTGAAGTTAAGGATGGAGTTTTTTTCTATTTTATCAAAATCAATTACCATAATGTTTTTGTTTAATTTTAAATATGAATGTTATCTTGTATTTTCGCTTGTCCTTATTCTTTCCTTTTCCAAATATTCATCACTTTCCTGTGGATGGCGATTTGGTTGATTGCAGAAACGAACACCAGAAGTATTATTCCGAGTGTTATAGACTTTATCATTGTCGTGTCTTCAATCTGCGGAAAAAGTGTTTCTATAATGCCCATATAATAGTTGCGCACGAAGTATAGTATCGTCCACGTTATTGCCAATACCGTGATGTTGAGTCCTATCGTAAGTATCTGGTAGGGCATGGCAACTTTGCGTGGGCTGTATCCTATAAGGAGCAGGTTCTCTAGCTTCGAAGAATTCTTTTGCACCAGAAGGTATATGCTGAGCATGAGTATATAGAAACTCAGAGCGCTTATTATCAATCCGATGCCCATGACGAGCGTCACTATCATTCTGAGGAAATATGTGGTCTTTTCTGCTTGCAGCTTGTCCGTATCCACTTCATAGCCTTTTTTGTCCAAGTATTGAGAGATGTTTTCATCTGCAGGATTTCTCACTTCTGCTATCAGTCTGGATGGTTCTGAGTGTTGTTCTGGAGCGTAGAGCTTATTGCTCCAGTCCATGAACTTCTGCGGAACGAGTATCGTGTTCAGTCTGCTTGAGAATCCGATCACTTTTCCTTTGTATTCATCTTTGTGTCCATTGCCGTGTATGAAGATCTTGAAGTCTATCATTCCCATCAACCCTTCGCTTATTTTGGGAAGAGAGTGCGACTGGGCAAATCCGAAGTTATACATATTAATATATGTGCGAGGTAGTATTATCGGCACTTCGTGACTGCCTTCCGTGTATTTCCAGTCTTGTAGCGACACGTCTACAAAGCCGTCAGGAACACTCTCAAAGAAAAGTTCTGAGTTCAGAATCGTTTGTCCGTTTATGCCCATATTCGCGTCTACTTTGTATTCTGTAGATGTAAAGGCTGCTGTTTTCTTTGTGAAACTTTGTTCTTTGAGGTCTTCAATTTCTGAATTGCTGAATGTGTTTGATGATGAAGACAGAGTGCTGCCAGCTCCGATTTTCTTGCTTATTATCAGATAGTCAGCCTTCATGAAACTGTCTTGTGACGTGAAGACCGGCAGAACATCATTGTAGAATTGGAATCCCAACAATACTATGAACATTCCGAAAAGGTTTGCAAAGAAGAATCCGATGAATTGTGGGATGCTGATATGTTGTCTTAGAAGTTTCCAAACGAGTTTCATAATCTGTATGTTTTATCGTAATTTAATTCCATGTGTTTGCCGATGCTTGTTACGATTACGCCGGCTCCCTGTCTTCGGGCTTCATTCATCATTATTTCTGCCATTGCTTCAGAGTTCTTGTCGTCGAGGTGGCTGATGGGTTCGTCGGCTAAAATGAAGTCGAATGGCTGTACAAGAGCTCTGATCATTGCCACTCTCTGCTGCTGGCCGAATGACATCCTTCCGGCTTTGCTCTCAAGCTTGTCTGAAATTCCTAATTTTTCAAACCATTCTTTAATTTCTTTTTCTGTCTTGAATTTGGTTATGTCGTTTTTTATCTGCACGTTTTCCCATGCGGTCAGCTCTGGGAATAGTCTGAGTTCCTGGAATAGAAATGCGATATGCTTCTTGCGTATTTCAGTCCAGTCTTTCACTTTGAATTCTGAAGTGATGGCATTGTCGAATCTTACTGTTCCCTCGTAGTCATGTCTGTAGCCGAGGATGTAACTGCAGAATGTGCTTTTGCCTTTTCCGCTTTCTGCTTCAACAAGATACAGCTTACCCTTTTCAAATTCGGCTTTGCAATTCCATATTTCAGAGTCGATGTCTCGTTGGCTGGAAAATACGTTGGGAATGATTTTGTCAAAAGTTATTGTCTTCATTTTATATTGTCTTGTGACTTTATTTCAGAGTATATATTATAGTCTTGATGTCTCCGAATATCGGCTTGGTGATGTCGGCAGCGTTTGAAAGCGCCTTGTTGTCACCAAAACCTTCTGATATGTTCAGAATCATGCACAATCTGCTGCCTTGTATGTATTTGGTGATAGATCGTGGTATTTGGTGAAGGCTTGGCTTCAGTATGTTTGTGGCAATGTCGTTGTCTGAACTTGCAAAGAATTCGTTGCTGTCTGATGCTCCAAACCAGAGCGATGTCTCGCTGCCTTTAAGGTGGAAATAGTCTTTGCCGCAATCTTCAATCTGTGTTCCTGCCGGGCATGATTTTTTCCAATAATCCACGTCTTTGAGGAAGTTCCTGTTTGCCAGTTGTGCGACCATCGAAATTTTCATGTCGTTTTCGTCGTATGATCCGATGCTGATTGCAAAATCCCCGTTTACGCATCTTAGGATATTATCCATGTCGATTGCGGTATTTGCTCCTGCCAGAAGTGCTCCGAGTGCAGGATTGTTGTGTGCTATATCAACGAAATCCGGTCCGTTGACATTCATGAATATGCTGCAGAGCGATTTCCCTGATATATTGTTGGTGTATCTGCCGTTTATTTTCCTTAATTTCCCAGTTGATTTCTGTAGTCCTTCATCCACTTGTTTGTTTAGCGAGAACGTGTTTCCGTTTATCAACAGACATCCGTCTTTTGTCGCAGTCATCGAGGCTGCTATGAGGATTTGTGAAGCGTCAGAGCCTTTTGGCTGTCCTATGGTGAATGGTATGGAGAGTTTTTCTGGAAGTGCGTCAGCTTGTGCCACCATTATCATAGAGCCTTCGATGCTGTTCAGCTTTTCGAATAGGGGTGAACTCTTTATTCCCTCGTCATCTTCTTGTTTCAGCCACCTTCCGATTGCTCTGATTGCATCAGCTTGTTGGGCGGGAAGTATCGGTCCTTGTATCAGCATGGCCTTGTCGTTGTAGCCGATAGCCCATGAGCCTTTGAGCAGAGTGAAATTGAAATCGCGCTTTTTAATGACTTTGTCGCATATTCCCTTTTCCTTCAGCTTTTCAAAGCAGGTGTTGAGGTCGTCGCTGTCGTCCACCTTCATGCAGGCTCCAAGGTTGCCTTCTGCCGTTTCGAAGAGATATATCCTGCTTGTCAAGTCCAGTCCGCTTTCATCTATCCCGCAGTCTTTGAAAAGTGCCGATATAATACCTTTGCCGTCATTGCCGTCTGTTGGCTTCATTTCTCCGGCATCTATTGATATTATCGCTTTGCTGTTTGCCGGGATGGCATTTGTATAGTCATCGTTTGAGCAAGACAAGTTGATGCAAATACACGACATTAAAACGAGTAAATGCATAAATGATTTTCCTGTCAGTTTCATTTTACCAGTAATTTTTTTACCTATTGAACTATGTTTCTTTAATCTTTTCTGCAAATAAGTTGGGCGCACATCGCGGCATACAAGGCTGCTGTTTCTGTGCGTAGTCTGCTTTTGCCAAGCGATATGGGTGTAAAACCGTATTTCATCGCTTCTCTCACTTCGTCGATAGAGAAGTCGCCTTCTGGTCCGATAAGTACCGTGATGCCATCGCTCGAAGCCTGTTCTTTCTCTTTGCTTGCCGTGTCGAAGAAGTCTACGCTGGGTATTTCTTCATAACAATGGGCTATGAATTTCAGTCCGGCTCTTTCTTTTTTTATGAAATCATTGAAGCGTGTGAGTGGTGTGAGTTGTGGCCTGTATGGTTTGCGGCTTTGTTTTACTGCTGATATTATGATTTTGTCCAGACGTAGTGTCTTCAATACCTTTCTTTCAGAAAACTGGCAGTTCAGGAAAGCAAGTTCGTCGATGCCTACCTCGGTGGCTTTTTCTGCGAACCATTCTATACGGTCCATCATCTTGGTAGGAGCAACGGCAATGCAGATGTTTCCGTTCCATGTCTTTTCCTGTGGCATCTTTTCTGTGATTTCATACATGCAGTGTTTTGTCGCAGCCAGAGTCACCTTCGCTTTGAAGAAATTGCCGTTGCCGTCCATCAGAAACATCTCGTCGCCGCTTTTCAGACGCAACACTCTTAATGCGTGCATAGCCTCTTCAGCAGGCAGTTCGGTGGATGATTCTGCATCTGGAACAAAAAAGTATCTTGCCTCTTTCATGTAAGTAAAGCTTTATGAGTCTTTTTTTCTTTTGTTAATCTCGTCTCTCAGTTTCGACGCCATTTCGTAATTCTCCGAGTCTATTGCTTTTTTCAAGGACTCTTCGAGCATTGGTATGCTTATGGCGTTGATGGGTACCGTAACTCCTGTCTTTTTTCCTGTATATTCTACAGACTGTTGTCTCATGAGTGTTTCTGAGATGAATATCGGAATGTCGGCAACCATTGAGAGCAACACAGCGTCGCTCGCTCTTATTGGCGTGTAGTCGAGGGTGTCGGCGTTGAATACGTAGACTTTGTATTGTCCGTCAACGATGTCTGTGATGAGGATTTCGAAAATGCTGTTCGTGTTTTTGGTCAGCAGTTTCACGAGAACCTCAGGCAGTAAATTGTCATTTACAGATTCTGGCGACTTTCTCTTGTCTATTTCCAAAGCCACGTTACGCTCACAGACTATGGATAATTGGCGTGTCTTGTCAAGGTCTGTAAGTGACAAGATACCAATTTCCTTGTTGCCGGCTATTTCTGTCGCATTGTCGAATATAAGTCTTGTTTTGTTCATATCAGCTTTCAAGTTTGTTTTTACCGTTTGTTTAGCCGATAGCTATTTGTATCATTTCGTTTCTCTCTCCTTGAACAGCAGGGCGAAGCCTATACCTACGGCAAGAGCGAATCCTGCGAAAATAAACCAGCATGTCTGCCATTCACCTACAAGGAATCCGTCTTCTGTCCAATGGCAGTAATGGTTCACAATCATGCCGGCAAGTATAGTGCCGATTGTAGCGCCGAGTCCGTTGGTCATTAGCATGAACAGTCCTTGTGCTGATGCCTGTAGCTCTTTGTCGCATTCCGCATTGACGAATAGTCCGCCGGAAACGTTGAAGAAGTCGAATGCCATGCCGTATACTATGCACGAAAGAATCAGGAGCGTCACTCCTGGGAATGCAGGACCACCGAGACCGAAGAATCCGAATCTCAGTACCCAGGCGAGCATAGCCAAGAGCATCACGTTCTTTATTCCGTAGCGTTTCAGGAAGAAAGGTATCAGAAGAATGCAGAATGCCTCAGCTACTTGAGAAATCGACACGAGCAGGGTGGCGTTGTTTGCCGCGAACGTATCGGCAAGTGCCGGATCTGCCTTGAAATGTGTGATGAAAGGAGTGGCAAAGCCGTTTGTCACCTGCAACGACATTCCGAGAAGGCCTGAGAATATGAAGAACATTGCCATTCTTCTTGACTTGAACAGCTTGAAAGCGTCGAGTCCGAGGATTTCTGCCATCGTCTTCTTGCCTTTGTTGTCTTGGTGTTTCTCGATTTTGCATTGAGGCAGCGAGAAACAGTATGCAAAGAGGACGATGCTTAGAATGCCCGACACGAGGAACTGCAGATGGGTGTATTGGAATTTGCTGCTGTTTTCGGCGATAGTCAGAGTGAATCCTCCATCGTTTATCGCAGCACAATTCACAAACCACATGGTTATAATGAAACCTACTGTTCCCAACACTCTGATAGGTGGGAAGTCCTTTACTGTGTCAAGACCATGGTTTTGTAGAATCTTGAATGCTACAGTATTCGACAATGCCAGGGTAGGCATGTAGAAAGCCACGCTCAATGTGTATACGGTCATGAAGACTACCTTGTTTGGCATTGCGTTGAACTCTCCAATCATGCATAATGCCACCATGCCTACTCCTGCTGCCAGATGACAAAGTCCGAGCAGTCGTTGAGGTTGTATGTATTTGTCGGCAACGATTCCCATCAATGTGGGCATGAATATGGACACTATGCCCTGGATGGCATAAAACCATGATATTTCTGTTCCCATTCCTGCTTTGCCAAGATATTGGCCCATGGAGGTCAAGTATGCTCCCCAGACCGCAAATTCCAGGAAGTTCATTATCGCCAGACGCACTTTCAAGTTCATCGTATTTACATTTTAGTTGTTTTATATTCCTTTTGTCTCAAAACATCCAGATTCCCGGCTTCAGCCTGTTCGTGGAAGATAGATGATGCAGACCGAATGCACAAGATCAAGCCTGTGTGAATGTCATGCCGGGCTGCTGCTTATCTTAATTTGCAAAGATAGAATAAAAAAGCCAACTGGCAAAGATAAATAATCAATTTCTTGATTATCTTTGTTTTTATCATTCTATGGTAATGCTTTTCTGAGGAAAGGAATGTTGTCTTATAACCTGAGTTCGGGATAAGCGACAGTCGTTTTTCTTGCTATGCCAGATTTCCGACAGGTGCATATTACATTTGCCCTCCAAACAATATGGATGGCAAAATGCAGAATTGTAAAGTCCAAATGAAGTTT
>OJKP01000013.1_pt1 | contig 179339 bp, 151 predicted proteins | sample 1596521 | NCBI WGS metagenome assembly OJKP01 (sample SAMEA4350130, study PRJEB24818) | metagenome | biome: human; feature: gut; material: faeces | place: Denmark | collected 2013-09
AGATGGGCGATGCGGTAAAGGAATACACCGTAACGGCTTCTACCGATTTCAAGAGTGCCACGCTTTCACGCGAGAACGACCCGTACTACTGGACCAGCCGCGACCCGATTACCGTATCGGCATGGTGGCCCTTCAACAAGGCTGACATCACACAGATGCCTGCCGTGAAGGTGGCAGAAGACCAAAGCAAATTGGCTGACTTCCAGAACAGCGACTTCATCTCTGCTGAGAACCGGAAGGTGGAATTTAACAACCCGACACTTGAATTTACCCACCGCACGGCACGCGTGACAATCGAACTGAAGCCCGGCACGGGATTCACGAGCGTTGCCGGTGCCACGGTGAGCCTCGTGAGCCTGTCCGCCGATAACGGCAACCCGACTGCCATCAAGACCTACAACGCAAGCGGCAACACCTACGAGGCACTGACTGCCCCGCAGACCGTTGCGGCAGGCAAGCCGTTCGTCAAGGTGGAACTCGGCGGTGGCACCTTCTACTTCCGCCCGCAGAACGACGTCGTATTAGAAGCGGGCAGCCGCTATAAATACACCGTCAAGGTGAACTCCACCGGCCTGACGTTAGATGATTGCACCATCGGTAGCTGGGCTGACGGCGGCGGCGAGAGTGGCGCAGCCGAGGATTTGGACTACATCTACGACAGCAACACCAAGACCTACACGGTCTATAACGCCAACGGTCTGCTGGCTTGGAACGAAGCCGCACAAAAAGACAGATCGATAAATTGCACCCTCACCGCCGACATCGACCTCACAGGCAAAGACTGGACGCCCATAGGTACAAGCAGCGGCAACTCATACACCGGCACCTTCGACGGCGGCGGCCATACCATCACGGGGCTGACCGTTACGACAAATGACCAATTTGTGGGTCTGTTCGGCTATCTCAATAGTGCTGGTACGGTGAAGAACGTGGTGATGGAGGGCATACAGATAACAAGCAATCACATGTTTGGCTGTACTGGTGGCGTGGTAGGATATAGCTGGGGCACCATTGAAAACTGCTCGGTGTCTGGCAGCGTTAGCGGCACGGTGAGCGTCGGCGGTGTGGTGGGTACTCAATGGGTCGGTTCCATCACCGGATGCAGTTCCTCCGCCACAGTGAAGGGAACGCTCAGTGTCGGCGGCGTGGCAGGTCAGACGGATTTTGGTGCCACCCTGACCGCTTGCTATGCCACAGGCAACGTGACCATAGAAATAGACCCCATAAAGGATATCGCTGGCGGCGGTCTGGTGGGATTAAACGGAGAATGCAGCCTTCTTGCCTGCTATGCCACGGGCAACGTAACCAGTACAGGTAGTGGCACAGGCAAGGTAGATATCGGCGGCTTTTTGGGAGAAAACAACTCCTTCGTGACCGCCTGCTACTGGAAGAACAATCATGAACAAGGTATCGGCTACAATAAGAAAAGCACCGAAGCCACGAAGGTGGACGGCACCAGCGTAACCTGGAAGAACGCCGTTGATGCCATGAACACCGCCTTGCAGAACAAAGGCTCAGAGTGGCGTTACGAACTTAAAGGAGCATTGCCCACCTTGAGGAAGCAGTAAACCGTCGGGCGGAAAAAGTTACGCCCACAACGGAAAGAACCAGAGTAATAAAATAACAGATATAATGAAGACAAGATTTTTTGCACTTGCAGCGCTCGCCCTCTTACTGGGCGCCTGCACGCAGGACGAAGCGGGCTTCCTGCCGGAAGGGGCGGAAGGCACACCCATCGTCTTTACCGCCACGGGGCTGAATCCCGCCGCGACAGCCACCGCCGGCACCCGTGCCCCAGCGGACGGCAATTGGGAGGGTGTGCAGAGCGTGGCAGTTCTGATGGACGGCACGGTGAAGACGTACAACGTGACGCTCACCACCGCCGACCCCACCAGCGCCACGCTGACCTCCACCGACCCGTACTACTGGACCAACCACAACGACATCACCGTCACAGCGTGGTGGCCCTACACCGCTGGCGAGACAACTCCACCTGCGGTAAAGGTAAAAGCCAACCAAAGTGCCCAGAAGGACTTTGAGGGCAGCGACCTCATCGTAGCCGACGGACAGACGGTGACCTACGGCAGCCCCACGCTCCGCTTCACCCACCGCACGGCGCGAGTGACCATCGTTCTGACGGACTACACCGAGGGACTGGCATCCGTGCAGCTGACGGGTCTCTCCACCGAAGGCGACAACCCGGATATAATCGTCCCGTACAGCAAGGGTAGCAACACCTACACCGCCCTCGTCGCCCCGCAAAGTGTGGCAGCTGGCACGACCTTCATTACCTGCACCCTCACTAACGGCAAGACCTTCGTTTATAAGATGAAGAATGCTACCGACTGGCAGGCGGGCGGTGAATATACCTACACCGTCTCCCTCGCTGCGGCAAAAGACCTGGGCTATACCATAGAGAGCAACGGCAGCTACACCGTGACCTCCGCCGATGGCCTGATGAATGTAGCCGAATTAGTGAACGGAGGTAAGACCGACATTAACATTACCCTCGACAAAGACATTGACCTGACGGGCAAAGAATGGACGCCGATAGGCACAGGCTACGACAACGCATACACCGGCACCTTCGACGGCGGCGGCCATACCATCACTGGGCTGACCGTTACGACAAATGACCAATATGCGGGTCTGTTCGGCTATCTCGGTAAATTCGATAAATTCTGTACGGTGAAGAATGTGGTGATGGATGGCATACAGATAACATGCAATCACAGGTTGGGCTCTGCCGGCGGTGTGGCAGGATATAGCAGGGCAGTCACCATTGAAAACTGCTCGGTGTCGGGCAGCGTCAGCGGCACGATGCGCGCCGGCGGTGTGGTGGGTGGTCAAAATGGCGGTTCCATCACCGGATGCAGTTCCTCTGCCACAGTGAAGGGAACGCTCAATGTCGGCGGCGTGGCAGGTGAGACGAATTCGGGTGCCACCATGGCCGCTTGCTATGCCACAGGCAACGTGACCATAGAAATAGACCCCATAAATAATACCCTTGGCGGCGGTCTGGTGGGATTCAACGCAAGAGGCAGAGTCCTTGCCTGCTATGCCACGGGCAACGTAACCAGTACGGGTAGTAGCACTGGCAATGTATATATCGGCGGCTTTTTGGGAGGAAACTACACCACCGTGATCGCCGGCTATTGGAAGAACAATCATGAACAAGGTATCGGCTACAAAAAGGCAGGCATCGTCACCGAAGTCACGAAGGTGGACGGCACCAGCGTTACCTGGCAGAAAGCCGTTGATGCCATGAACCGCGCCTTGCAGAACGCAGGCTCAGAGTGGCGTTACGAACTTAACGGAGCATTGCCTACCTTGAGGAAGCAGTAAGCCGTTGCGGGCGGGTGTGCATTCTTCGCAATTCTATAGTTTTGCCCCCTAAAGACTTCTGTGAAAATCTGTGCAATCTGTGGGAGGATTTTACCTGAAGGGGCATACTTGCTTTGTTGAGGGTGTGTCAAAACTAAAATATTTGGCAAATTGAATAGCAAACGGTTCTAATCGTAGGAGGCTACGGCATTCCTGCCGTAGCCATTAGTAACTGAAATACAACATAGAAACAACAAAAAAGGGTGCACGAAGCACCCTTTTTGTTTGTTAGTATCTGAAGTGTTGAAAACCTCTTTACTTTACAGTTTCTTAAACACCCCCTGCATCTGCTCGCCGAGTCCGATGGTGTAGCCCTGCGATACAAATACTACGCGGTTGAAGGTATCGGCGATGATGAACATCGGCATCTGCTTCTCGTTCATCAGCTTCATCTCACGTGCTATCTGCTTGCGTACCGATCCGTCCTTGTCGAGGGCGAACTGAACGGTAGACGGCAAACCCGGGAACTCGTCGTGGTTGAACTTCGCTGCATCCGCCTCGCTTTCGAAGAGCAGCACTACCGGACGGCCCCACGCCTCGAACGCTTCCTTCATCTTCTCGATGTCGTGCAGAGCGTGGTTGGTTGGCTCCTGACCCACGCCGAGGATGCCTACAACGTAATAGCCGCGACCGGTCTGAGAGAGCAGGCTTACCTCCTTGCCGTCCTTTGTTACAAGACTCTCCGAGTTGAACGAACCGATTACAGACACCTCGTTGGTGTTCTGGCGTATCTCAAGAGGCAGAGTGGTGGTCTGACCCTCCACAATTTCGAACAGACGGTTCGAGGCGAGCACACTGCCGCTCGCAAGGCGTGTGCCCGTGGTGAGCATATATGTGCCCGCATCGAGCTTGTAGCCCTTCTTGAACGTGTTGCTCCATGTCGTGCCGTTGCCCATGTCTGCCTGACCCTCCTCGAAGTTCAGCAGATGAGCCGTACCGTTTTCTATGCGGCTGATTGTGAAGTGGCTGTAATACTTCGGGTTGTCGAGCAGCTTAGTAGGCTCGTATGTCAGCACGATTGTGCCAAGCGCGGCAGCAGTCGAAGTCTTCTCGGCTGTGTTGTCGAACTTCACATCCTGCCATTCGCCGTTGTTTTTTTGGTGCACTTCTTTAGGGGGTGCACTTGTCTCAAGTGCACCAACAGAAGTTGGTTGGTGCACCCCTTTATTGGTTTTTTTGTGCACTTCTTTATTGGTTGGTTGGTGCACTTGAGACAAGTGCACCCCCTGGGATTTGTACTGTATCTTGCCCGTCACAGCGTCCTTCTGTGCTTCGATGCCGAGGCTGCGAGCCACGTCTACGAAGAAGATGTCGCGCGAACGCTCATCGGTAATCTTCGACTTCATCACGCCAACCGGAGTCTGTGCGATGCGCAAAGCCTTCTTGTCAGGGTTAAGACGAATGTTCTTCTTTATCCACTCAACAAGCTTCATCGGATCAGCGCGGAAAGCGTCGGCAGTCTTCTTGCTGAACGCCTTCTCGAAGTACTGCTTGAACGGTATTGTAATCAGCTCGTCCTCAACACGCGGCGAGAGCTGGTCGGTCGTTGCGTTGTAGCTGTCCTCAAGAATCTCGGTTGTGATATCGCGCAAGTCCTTGTCGCTGAGTGTGGCGAGTATGCCCATCACGCGGTCTTCGTTGTCGCTGTGGCGGTTGATGAAGTCGACGATGGTCTGCTTGTTGCCGCGCGATTTGAAGATGTACTCGGCGCCGCGCTCATTGATGCGCTTTGCCTCCTCCATAGTTGGGAACGTTGCTGTATATGCCTTGCGAATGCTGTCCTCAAGAGCAAAGCGGCGCTGGTTCTCCTTGTGCATCTCGTCGCTGACATAAGGCAGCTGAGGGTCTTCCTTCGGTGGAACGATGTCCAAGTAGGTGCATTTAGGGGGTGCACCAACAGAACCGGTTGGCTGCGTGGGTATGGCAGGGATGCCATACCCTCCTACAAGTGCGCCCCCTGGGAGGGTGAGTGTTGCCTCCTTCTCCTTGCCGAACGAAACCTTCTGATATGCATACTTGCCGTCCTTCGATGCCCATACCACCAAGTCACCGATACCTGCAGATAGCGACGTGTGGCCCTTTGCGTCGGTGTACTTCGTTACTGCCGTGAAAAATTCAGCGTAGTTGTAAATCTTGAACTCGACACGTGCGTTCTCCACCGGCTTGCCTTCGCTGTCCTTGACGTAGAAGTCTACCGAAGCAACCGGCGCATAGTTGGACGTGAGGTTTATTTCTGTGAAGTTGCTTGTGCGCAGCATCACCTCCTCCGGACCGTTATAGTCGCCGAAAGCGCGTGTGTGCATTAGCATAGCTCGCGAAGCCGGAGCGTTGAACCAACCGAGGTTCAGCACCGGCTCCGGTTCGCAGGCACCAAGGAAGTACCACTTGCCGTCTGCCCATGCCTCTACCCAAGCGTGGTTGTCGTCGGTGTGTGCCCAGCGCGGTGTGTACACCTGGCGTGCAGGAATGCCCACGGCGCGCAATGCCGCAACGGCAAACGTACTCTCCTCACCGCAACGGCCGGTTGCGGTCTTCAGCGTAGCGAGTGGTGCCGATGTACGGGCATCTGAAGGTTGGTAGGTCACCTTCTCGTGGCACCAGTGGTTCACCTCGATGATAGCATCCATCATCGACATGCCCTTGATGCGGTCCTTCAGTTCGTTGTAGAACACTGATCGTGCATTGTCCAGTGCCTCGTTGTTGACGCGGATTGGCACAACGAAGTGGCGGAAAAGCAACTCCGGAACGTTCTTGCCCCAGGGCATCTCCTCGCGAGCCTTGAACGCCATGCGTACATTGTCGGCGAAGAACGAAGTGGGGTAGTCGGTGACATCGGCAAGCGGCATGTAGGCATAGAGGAACTTTAATGCTTCCTGCTCGTCAGCCGTAAGCTTTTCTTTCTGTGTGTTGTAGAATGTTTTGCCGACTGTCTTCACACGCTCCTTGAAGATGTTCTCTACTGTGTTGCGGTAGTTGGCGTCGGATATGAATTGCCCTTGCGCATTCGCCGTGAGGCTCAATGCGAATATGGAGGCAGAGATGAGTATTTTTTTCATTCTCGTTTAAAGTTTTTTGGTGCACTTATAGGAGGGTATGTGAATGATGGCTGCGTGGGTATGGCAGGGATGCCATACCCTCCTATGGTTTATGAAAAAGGAGACTATGGCGTGTGGTCATAGTCTCCTGTATGTGTTTAAAGTTAGGGGGTGTATCTACAGGGCAGGTTGGTGCACTTGAGACAAGTGCACCCCCTGAGAGTGTATCAACAGAACTGGTTGACTGCGTAGTTATGGCAGGGATGCCATACCATCCTACAAGTCAATCTTGTTTACACGCTTCTCATGGCGACCACCTTCAAATGGAGTCTTGAAGAACTCGTCCATAATCTTCTCTGCTGTCTTGTTGTCGATGAAGCGACCCGGCATAACGAGGATGTTTGCGTCGTTGTGCTGGCGTGTGAGCTGAGCAATCTCAGGATTCCATACCAATGCTGCACGTACACCCTTATGCTTGTTGAGGGTCATTGCCATACCTTCACCGCTACCGCAGATGCCGATGCCAGGATAAACGTCACCGTTAGAGATAGCTTCGCCTAACTCATGAGCAAAATCCGGATAATCGCAGCTAAGGTCGCTGTATGTACCGTAGTCCTTAAACGGAATGTTGTGGCTCTCAAGGTATTCAACAACAAATTTCTTCAATGCGTAACCTGCGTGGTCGCATGCAATGCCTACTGTCTTAATTTCCATAGTACTGTAGTTTTATTGGATTATTAATAAAGCAAGCTTATGCAGAATTTCTTACTTAACGTGAAGTTCTGCATAAGCTATGCCTGTTTATTTAGATAAGTAATTTTTCACCTGCTTAAATACGTTCTCTGCGTTGAAGCCCAATTTCTCGTCGAGCACCTTGTAAGGAGCTGAGAAACCGAACGACTCAAGACCGTAAACCATGCCCTCTACGCCTACAAGGCTCTGAAGTGTGACGGGCAGACCTGCTGTCATACCAAAAATCTTGGCACCCTTCGGCAGTACACTCTCCTGATACTCCTTGCTCTGTGTACGGAACAGACCCTCTGACGGAACGCTTACGATACGTGTCTTGATGCCGTCAGCGTTGAGCAACTCGGCACCTGCGAGGAGCGTAGACACCTCCGAACCGGAAGCGAGGAGAATAACGTCATAGTTAGGATCGTCCTTAACGATGTATGCACCCTTGCGAACCTGAGAGTAGTCAGTGCCTTCAGGCAGGGAGTTCACGTTCTGACGTGAGCAAATCATTGCTGTCGGTGTGTCCATGTTCTCGTTAGCCATCTGCCAGCATACAGTTGTCTCGTCTGCATCTGCAGGGCGGAATACGCGTACAGAGTCCTGTCCCTTGTGGTTCTTCAGCTTCTCCATGAGGCGAATCTGTGCTTCCTGCTCAACCGGCTCGTGTGTAGGTCCGTCCTCACCAACGCGGAATGCGTCGTGCGACCATACGAACTTGATTGGAACGCGCATGAGAGCTGCCATACGAATTGCCGGCTTCATGTAGTCGGAGAATACGAAGAATGTGCCGCAAGCCGGGATAACACCACCGTGGAGATACATACCGATGCAGACGCAAGCCATTGTAAGCTCGCTGACACCTGCCTGGAAGAATGCGCCGGTGAAGTCGTCTGGTGCAAGCTCGTGTGTCTTCTTGAGGAAGCCGTCGGTCTTATCAGAGTTGCAGAGGTCAGCAGAAGAGCAAACCATGTTGGGCACCTGCTCTGCCAATACGCCGAGACAGTTGGCTGAAGCAACACGTGTTGCAACGTCGCGCTTCTGAACAAGTTCGCTCCAGTCTACCTTCGGAGCATTGCCTGAGAACCAAGCATCCATCTGCTCTGCCTTCTCAGGGTTAGCCTTGCGCCACTCTGTTTCTGCTGTATGTCTTTCCTTTACAACCTCGCGAAGCTCTGCGTTACGCTTCTCGTAGAGTTCCTTAACGTCGTCGAACACAACGAACGGGTCGTTGAGGTCGCCACCGAGGTTCTTCACAGTGTTCTCGTAAGCGCCGCCACCAAGCGGTGCGCCGTGAGTCTTCACGCTGCGCTCGTAGCTTGATCCGTCTTCCTTGCGTGCGCCCTTAGCCATAACGGTGTGACCGATGATGAGGGTAGGACGCTGCTCTTCCTTGTTAGCGAGGATGAGGGCTGCACGGATTTCGTCAGGGTCGTTACCGTTTATTTCAAGAACGTTCCAACCCCATGACTCGTACTTCATGCGTGTGTTCTCGCGCATTACGACATCGCACTCTGTAGAGAGCTGAATCTCGTTGGCATCGTAGAACATGATGAGGTTGTTGAGCTTGAAGAGACCTGCGATACGGCCTGCGCCCTGAGATATTTCTTCCTGAACACCTCCGTCAGAGATGTAAGCGTAAATCTTGTGCTGCATCATGGTGCTGCCAAGACGAGCCTCAAGGAACTTCTCTGCAATAGCAGCACCCACAGCGTAGGTGTGTCCCTGACCGAGCGGTCCAGATGTGTTTTCAATTCCATGAATAATGTCACGCTCAGGATGTCCCGGACATACGGTTCCCCATTGACGGAATGTCTTCAAATCGTCAATTGTGTACTTACCCTGCAAAGCGAGAGCTGAGTAGAGCATAGGCGACATATGACCAGGATCGAGATAGAAGCGGTCGCGGCCCTCCCAAGTCGGCTGATCTGGATCGAACACCAAGAACTCCGAGAAAAGAACGTTGATAAAGTCAGCACCACCCATAGCACCGCCAGGGTGACCTGATTTGGCTTTTTCTACCATCGATACAGCAAGCAGTCGGATGTTGTCTGCCGCATGGTTCATTAAATCCTTATTATTCATTTTATTATTTAAAGTTTAACAGTTTCTTTGTAGAAAAATAGGTTTTAAATTATTTTACACAGTCTTTTAATCACCATTTTTCGTCGTTTCCTTTTGCAAAGATAGCGAATATAGTTGATATAACGGCTATATTAATTGCGGAATTTAAAAATAATTCTATAATTTGCCGACTTTTAGTTGTGCTTAGCTCCTAATTTTACTATAACCTACGAGGCGATATGTGCGTTGTCCTATACCTTTATAATATATAAGCATTTGATAGCTGTTTTCGGTTTGGAAAAAGTTGCCTTCTGTTGAAACCGGATGCAGGCTGTTATCGTTGTGCTTCGTGAGGTACTGATAGGAGTAGTAACCTTGCTTCAGTGGCACGTTTGCCTCATAAAGCTTTGTCTGCTCGTTGTAGCTCATCTCGTATTGCGGCGTGAAACGATCGTTTGTCCATACGCCGTTGATAAACACTCTGCCGTTCTGTCGTGGTGCTTGTAGGCGGAAGTTGACGACGACGTATTCCGAGATGCGGTCGTTTTCAATGTTGTCGCTGTTGCGTATGTAAAAACTGCCGTTGGCATCTTCGTCGTAAACATAGCTTGGACGTGGCAGGTCGGTCCATATTTGTGCGTGGTAGTTAGTACCATCCCACCATGTGTTCTCAATGCCAAGAGTGGGGTGGGTGACATCAAGTATCTCGAACTTATGATACTCGTTGCCTCCATCGAAGATGAGGTTTCGATTGTACTCCCAACGTAGTCCGCTTCCGGTTTGGTATTGTGGCGTAGGGTTTATGCGGGCGGTGCTCCAGCGTCCGTTTTGCATGACGACGGTGTACAACTCGGTGCTTGGATTAGTGATGTTAAGAGCAGAGTAGTTTATTTCTGCTCCCACTTGCTGATGGGCTTTGTTGATGCTGATGTCCGTGTTTGTGGTTACGGACATGCTTGCCTTTACGAGTGGTTCCACTATCATGAAGCAAGCCGTGAAAATAGTGTCGCCGTTGTTCTCGTCGTAAACCGTCAGACGATAGTTGCCGCTCATTTTGATGCGGCAATTCTCGTTGGGGATAGAAAGGCGATAGTGGGTGTAGAGGGTGTTGGTGTTGAGCGACTCTTCTATGTCGTCGATGGTGCAGCCATCGGCAAATCCCTCACAATAGTCGGAGTCGAAAATGCCCTCCGACACACTCCAGTCTGCCTCGCAGTGCTGCAGCCGGTACACATAGCGGTGGTACTCGTGTGTAAGGTCGTCGAAACTGATGTTTATCGGTTCGCCGTTAAGCGTGGCTATAGGCATGGATAGCCAGTCCTTGCCTGCCACAACCTGCAATGATGCAATATTCTCCGACTTGATGTCGTTGTATTGCGCAAAACTGTTAGTGGCGACAAATGCCGACAATGTGAGTATTAATGCCAATAGGGTCGTTCTCATAGTTTGCTATTTGTGGGGTGTGGTCTTTCTGCTTTAAAAGTCGACCGACAGTTTGACGTTGATTTGTCTGCCCGTCAGATAGTTAGGCACGGCGTATTGCTGTCCGGTGACATCTGTAATCCAGTAGTAGGAGTTTACGTTGTTGATGCCGAAGAGGTTCAGACACTCAGCTCCAACCCACAGGTTGCGAATTGGGTTGCGCTTCTTGTGGCGGTCGCTGTTGTCGATGATGCGGTAGTTCAAGCCAACATCTGCGCGTTTGTATGCCGGAGCACGGAACACGTTCGATTCGAGCTCGCGGTGTGGGGCAGAGAAGGGTAGACCGTCGGCAAGTGCCAACTTGAGCGACATCTTCCAGCGTGTTGTGCCAGGGAAGTAGTCGGTGAAGAAGAGGTTGACAGCATAGCGTTGGTCGGTAGGTAGGGGGATTGACTTGCCGTTCAGCTTCATGCTTGTGTTCATCAGCGATAGCGATACCCACGAGTCTGTACCCGGCACAAACTCGCCGAAGAGTTTGAGGTCTAAGCCTGCTGCATGTCCGCTGCACATATTGTCGCCATAATACACCACCTTCACGTTGTTCACGCTATAAGGCACAAGGTTGCCAAGTGCCTTGTAGTATGCTTCGGCTGTGAACTTGAACGGGCGGTTGTTCATCTTGAAGCGGTAGTCGAAGCCTGCGATGAAGTGTATCGAACGCTGGCTCTTCGCCTTACGATTGAGCGAGGCGTATGTAATGCCGTTCGTTGTGGTGGTGTCGCGTATCTCCTTAAAGAAAGGTGCTTGATAGTACAAGCCGGTGGCAAAGCGCATCGTTATGTTCTCGTTGAATGCCGGAATGATGCCCAACGACAGACGCGGGCTGAGTATTGTCTCCTTCGTGAAACTCCAGTAGGCGAGACGTAGACCGTAGTTCAACGTGTAGAGTGTCTTGCCTTCCGAACAGGTGAAGCGGTATATGTCCTGCGCATACGCCTCTACACGATTGGCTGTAAGCGTGTTCTTTGCACGCATACTGTAAATCATATAAAGATCCTTGCCAGTGTGCGGAATGCTGTATTTGCTTGAGTCGCGCATTTCGTATTCTACTGAGTTCTCCTCAATGTGCTCCCACTTGTAGGTGAATGCAGCCTCAATGTTGTGCTTCTTCTGCTTCGTCTTGAACAGCAGCTTGGCACTCTCCACGTGAGCCTTCAGGTAGTTGCGCGTGTGCTGGAAGTAGGTGCCTACACCGAGATTTTCGCTTGTTTCGGTCTGCGTGAGCCAGTACTGTCCTTGTATGTCGTACTTCTCCTGCTCGCGTGTGTTGAACGCAGAAGTGATGAGCGAAAGGCTTGTGTTCTCGTTGAATTTGCGAGTGATGCCCAATGAACCGAAGAAGGTACGGAACACGTCTTTCTCCTGTCCGTCGAAGTACACCTTGAATGCCTTTACGTTCTCCATCGTGCCGAAATTCGTCTCACGATCTTCGGGTGTGAAGTTATAGTGGTTGTCCGAGATGTTGCCGAGGAACTTGATGTCCCAGCGCTTGTTGGGCGAGTAAGTAAGATACGTCTGATAGTCGATGAACGTAGGCTGATACTCGCCCTTGGTGTCCATCGAGCCTAATAGATACTTCGTCGTCTTGTAGCGCAGACCATTGCTCCACGAGAACTTCTTGTTGCTCATGCCGACGAATGCGCTTGCTCCAAGCATACTGGCTGTGGCTGACGCTTCGAAGCGTTTCGGGCGGCGATACTCGATGTTCAGTGCCGACGACATCTTGTCGCCATAGCGTGCCTCGTAGCCACCGGTTGAGAAGCCAATCTTCTCCACCATATCTGGGTTGATAACCGAGATGCCCTCCTGTTGTCCGCTTCTTACAAGGAACGGGCGGAATATTTCCACATTATTTATATATACACTATTCTCGTCGAACGAACCACCACGCACGTTGTACTGCGATGAAAGCTCGCTGTGGGTAGATACGCCAGCCTGGCTTTGTATCATTTCCTCTACGGCGTTGCCCGTAGTGGAGGGCATACTCTTCAGATGCTCTTTGCTCAATTCCTGCGTTTGTCCCGTCTCGATGCGCTTGCCTGTGATGGTTACTTCCGACAGGGCATTGTCGCTGCTGTGTAGAACAACCTGCATTGTCTGCTTACCACGTGGACGGCGCAGTGTGCGAACTTTGGTCTTGTAACCGACCATTGAAAATCTGATTTCAACAGAGTCGGCAGATTGAAGTTGCAGACTATAGTCGCCTTTAAGCGAGGTCATTGTCATCTTGCCTTGTTTAGGGCATGATACGGATGCAAATTCTACGGGGTCGTTGTTCTCGTCAATGACCCTTCCACTTAAGGTGAATGTTTGCGCTTGAGCAGATACGAAAGCGCAGAGACATATTATTTGAAGTATAAACAATTTCAGTTTCATACATAACATAACGAAAATAGTGTCGATTTATTGTATTTTTGCAGCGTAAAAGCACTTGAATTTCTGAAAAAGAATTAAAGAGTGTAATTTTTACAAATATTATTTTGTAATTATTATAAAAAAGTATATCTTTGCAGTAGTAAAATGAAAAGAATATAGACAATGAAACATAACGACGCAGTAACAAGACTTGTAGAACATGGCATCAAGCCTTCTGTTCAGCGCATTCAGATTATGCATTATCTGATGACTCACTTTACTCATCCTACAGTGGAGGAGGTGCATAAGGCTTTACTACCTAAGGTGCCTACACTTAGCCGTACCACGGTGTACAACACGCTCAGAATGTTCTCAGAGCACAATGCTGCTCAGATGATAACAATCAACGAACATCGTGTTTGTTATGACGGCGATGTGAGCCTTCATGCACATTTCATCTGTAAGTGCTGCCGAAAGGTGTACGACATTTTCGACGAAGTGTCGGATGTTGTAAATCGCAAAGAGTTGGCAGGTCACAAAATTGACGACGTACAGCTATATTATAAAGGTGTATGTAAAGAGTGCTTGGCAAAGCAGGCTGAAACTGCAGTCGGATAATTTATAGATAAGGCTTTTTTAATATAAATACTATTAACTCTTAAAACAGAAGAATTATGAAGAAGAAATTTATTTGCACAGTATGCGGTTATATTCACGAAGGTACAGAGGCTCCTGAGAAGTGCCCAGTTTGCAAGGCTCCGGCAAGCAAGTTTAAGGAACTGAACGATCCGACAGAAGGTCCAGCTTTCGCAACCGTTCATACTCTTGGTGCTGCTCGCGATGAGGAGGCTACACCAGAGATGATTAAGGATCTTGAGACTCACTTCAATGGCGAGTGCGGTGAGGTAGGTATGTATCTCGCAATGAGCCGTCAGGCTGACCGTGAGGGCTATCCAGAGATTGCAGAGGCATTCAAGCGCTATGCTTTCGAGGAGGCTGAGCACGCAAGTAAGTTCGCAGAGCTTTTGGGCGACGTTCTGAAGGATACTAAGTCGAACCTTGAGGCTCGTATCGCTGCTGAGCGCGGTGCTTGCGAGGACAAGTTCCGCATCGCAAAGAACGCTAAGGCTGCCGGCATGGACGCTACTCATGACACCGTTCACGAGATGGCAAAGGATGAGGCTCGCCACTGTGCTGGCTTCATGGGCTTGTACAAGCGTTACTTCGAGAAGTAAAACATCTTCGTAGTCGTACAAACGGCTATATGATGTAGCATAATAAAAGAGGATGCACCAGACAAATGTTCTTGTCGGTGCATCCTCTTTTCGTTGTGTGGCGTCCACCGTCCGATCGGATTAGACTTGTGACCTGTCATTCTATAGTAACTAAAACTTAACCCTTAATAGACAATCTTCTTACCGTTAACGATATAAACATTGCCAGGTCTCATTTCTTTTACACGTTGTCCATATATGTTATAAATAATATTATTAGTGCTCTTTGGGGTATAAATGGTATTGCTTATAGATGTTGGTGTTTGTTTGGTTACAGGTCGTATGGCAATTCCTAAAGACCTATATGGAAGTGTTTTTCTAACCATAAAAGGGGTCTCAAAAGATAACCCCCAATACCATTTTGTCGGTTCTCTTTTATCTCCTGATTTGCTCTGATACACTCCTTCTCCTGCAAAATTCGGATTCAATCCATTTTGATAAGCACCCGTAACTGGAAGATATATTGAGTTTCCATTCTTTCCTATAATTTTACATCCTCTAAATTTTTCTTTACTATAATCAAATTCCTTTGAAGGATCCAAATCACATTCAAACATAGGTATCCATGAACATTCATTCCACAGCTCTAACAATTGCGTCATCGTTGGTATACTCCATTCCTTACCAAGCTTTTTGTATGCAACATCGTATTCATTTGGAAGATTGTAATAATATTCACTTTCGTCATCTTTTACTCCAAAATTAAGAATATTCCATTTGAAAGTCTTTGAATTGTCTTCATCATAATAAGATTTTGTCGCAGTTTCTCCCCAAGCATAATAATCGCCAATATCTTCTGGTGTTTTGGCTCCTAAATTTTTAGATGCCCAGTTTACAGATAATCCTAAATCTACAATTTCATATTCACTATCATTGCCTGGAGTAACACTTTTAGGGTCAACTGTAATTTTACATACGGCTTGATTGCCATTGGAACATGTAGCCCTTAGGTAAGTAGTTCCTGCCGATTCACCATAAACCCACACATGGTCATTGCTTGTTGACGTAAATGAAACAATTTTTCCTTTACAGTCAACAGACCATGTTAGTTTGCCACTATAGTTACCTTTTGCATACACGGTACAGCCTGAGCCAACCTTTATATTCGTTTCTTTAGGATCAAGAGAAACAGAACCTTCATCGGAAGAGCCTCCACCTGTTCCATTTTCTTTCACAAAGATTGTCCAGTCTTTATATCCTGTTCTTGAATAAGTATATCTTCCTGTTGTTGGGTCTAACTCCAAATAATAGTATTTACATTGTACTACACATGGAGAAGTTGAAGGAAAAGCGTTTACAGCTTTTATTGTAACTCTTGTTGAATAGCTTTGAGGCGTTGTTGTAAACACCACATCGTTTGGACGGCTTATCGTCCACTGGCAGCCCTGTAAGTGAGAAACATTTCCAATATCAAGAGTCTCGGTATCACCAACTTTCATACTAATAGCATTTGCTGAAATTGTAGAAATTAGCAAAGCTACAAATAATAATAATCGTTTTAGAAAAATCATATGAATTAATATAAAAAGGCGTGCACCGTTTGTACTTGCCTTCAAATCAGGTTACCGCCAAGTGACCTTACCATACAACAAGCACAGAACGATCCACGCCATAGAGCGTGAACCTTTCTTGCGACTTGTTCTCGTATGGTGAATATTGGCGGTATTCGATTTGAAGAGAACAAGAGCTAAAAAGCTCAGTATCTTATAAAAAAGTATCAGAACGGAAACGCCGAGTTAAAAATGAGAGGCATCAGCCTCAGTTCTTAGTCTCTGTTTTGGTTGTCGATTCCTTGAATCGTACAAGTCCTTAGCGTTTCATTCTTGTGTGATGTCTGTTTCTTATTATCTATATTTTTAGTTTAACAATCCGTGAACTATTACAATCCAAAGATGGTTTGTCGCAAGTTGTGGCGCACCATCTTGAAATTTTGGGTGCAAAATTAACCAAAAGTATTGGCAATAAAGAATTTGCTATGAAATTTTAACGCAAAAGTGGCGAATTATGCAGTAAAACGTACATATCTATTGCAAAAGATTTCGTCCACCAGTATCCTCAAGAATCTTCATTTGCTGAATGGCAATCTGATTGAGTTTTATCAGTCGCTCAGACTGAAGCATTCCATCATTGATAAACACAGCGTTGAGGTTTTCCATATTCGATAGGCAAATAAGCTCGTTGATGCTGGCGTAATCACGGATGTTGCCTTTCTTGTCGGGATTCTGTTCACGCCATTGTCTTGCCGTCATACCGAACATGGCTATGTTGAGTACATCCGCTTCATCTGCATACTTCATGGCTGCTTGCTCACGAGTTACCTCTGACGGAATGAGATTCGCCTTGATTGCATCCGTGTGGATGCGATAGTTTATCTTGGACAACTCACGTTTGGCAGACCATCCTATCTGCTTTTGCTCTTCTTCCTTTAGTCGCTGGAACTCTTTTATCAAATACAGTTCAAATTCCACAGAAACCCAACTGGCAAACTTAAAGGCAATATCCCTTTGGGCATAAGTGCCTCCATTTGCCCCATTCTTGCATACGATACCTACTGCATTGGTAAGTTCCACCCACCGAGTTGGACTCATTGTAAAAGCATTTGAACCTGCTTCTTTCAAAAGGGGGTCGAATTCGACCCCTTTGAAATTAGGGTTGTTCAACTGTTCCCAAAGTCCCAAATACTCCAAGGTGTTTTTGGAGCGTAACCAATTCTTTACCACATCTTTAGGCTCGACAGGATTCTTCTGTCTTGCTATATCAGTAATGCAGATGTAGTTAACTCCATCTTTGGTTAGAGTCTTTATCGTTTGGTTTCTTACAATAATCTTTGCCATAAGGAATTTGTTTTTGCATTCATTCTATGCTATTCAAATCAATGCTGCTCCCAACTTACTGAGAGCAGCATTGAACAATCTTTTTCTGATTTACTACAGCCCGATATAGTCATTATCCCCATCAGAAGACGAGCTTCCACCTGATGAAGAACTACTACTTGATGAGCTAGAGTCTGACGATGAACTTCTACTTGGGGTACTACTGCCAGAATCCGCAGAAGAACTACCCGAAGTAGAAGGAGCGGAAGACTTCTGACCAAGCACCTCACGCTTGTAGTGAGTAATCTCGGTGTTCACGTAGTCGATAAACGGAGCATAATCCTTTTCGCCAAAGACGAGGGCAAGGGCATTCACCATCTTCACCAATGCACGGTAAGCGTTATCACTTGCTGTGCGAGCAGTCTTCAAAGCTCCGACAGATACGCCCATCTTCTCGTTAGTACGTTGCAAAGTAAGTGTTCTTACACGCTCGTTGGCTTCCTTCATGTTGGTAACAAATGCGTCAAGCCCAACTTGGCAACCTGTGCAGAATATTTGTTCTCAAGGTCTGTGATAAAGTTCACCAAAAGACCGGTCTCCTTGTCGAGTTGGTCGGCGGTGTTTATCTTGTAGTCCTTGATGTGCTGTGCGAGAATCTTTGTAGCCTGTGCCATGTCTGCGATAGGCATAGCAAGGAATGCTTCAACGGCTTTCTTGTAGCCAGCATAAAGGGCGTCACGGTCGCTGTCTGCCTTGGTAATATCATCAGTCAAGAGACTTTTCTGTGAAATTTTCAAGGCTTCGTCCTCTGCCGCAACAGCAGCCTTGAAATTACTTACTTGGTCAGCAGCCTTGCCCTTTACAGCACTGTCTGACTCAACACGTGCAAGAATGTTACTTACGAACGTGAAATGCGCACCATTATTCATGCGTGGCAAACTGATGTCATTTATTTCCTTCATAATCATTGGAATTAAGTTCGACATTTAGATTTTTGCGTTGTCGGTTTCCCGATTGCGAATGCGAATATACGAAAAATATCGCTAAAACTGGAACAAATGAATAAAAATCGGATAAAATTGCTAAATTAAACCTGTTTTTTAACGGTTGTTATACCATTGGCGTACGTTTATTGTAAAACTGAAATTGCAAATGCTGTAAGAAACGCCGTTTCTTGCTCTTGTTGGTTCAGATTGGTGGAAGAAACGTGCATCAATATCTCCGTTAGCATTTGAATGTAGAAAGAAACGCAAAACAAGAGCTTCGTTGAGTCCAAAAATGACAAGAAACGTGCGTCGAAACCTCCAACTGAGGTTAAAAGTAGCGAGAAACGCTAAACAAAAGCCCCAACAACCATCAAAAGTCGAAATAAACACTAAACAATTCGTCCAACGGCTCTCTAAATGGCAAGAAACGCAAAACAATGCCCACTTTTTTTCCATGAAAAATGGTGTGTCAGAACTCCGATTGAGGAGTTATGACACACCATTTATTGTTTTGCGACCAATGGTCTTGTTGTTATTATCCGCAGAAGAACAGCACAACGAGCTGCGCTGTGAAGATACGCAGGAACATACTCAACGGATAAACCGTAGAATAGCCGATAGCAGGAGCCTCGCGTGAGCAAACAGAGTTGGCGTAAGCGAGGGCTGGTGGGTCGGTGTATGTACCGGCGAGCATACCCATTATTGTAAAGTAGTTGAACTTGTACTTCATGCGTGCTATAGTGCCGACAATCAGGATAGGGATAATTGTGATGATGAAACCAGTGAGTACGTAGAGCAGACCGTCGCCTTCTACAACCGTGTTCCAGAAGTTGGCGCCAGCCTTTATACCTACACTCGCAAGGAACAGCACAAGACCTATCTCTCGAAGCATCATGTTTGCCGATGTCGTGGTGTAGGTGTTGAGCTTCATGCGGTGGCCGAAGCGACCGATAAGAATGGCGATGATAAGCGGACCGCCAGCGATACCGAGCTTCAACGGAACCGGCATTCCTGGTATAGCGAATGGAATGCTACCGAAGATGATACCGATGAAGATACCGATGAAGATTGTTGCCACATTCGGTGCATCAAGACGCTTCACCGAGTTGCCCATCAGCTCGGCGATGCGGTTCACGTTGTCCTCCGGACCCACTACGAGAATTTTGTCGCCTACCTGGAAACGGTAGTTGCGGCTTGCGAAGAGGTCCATGCCCTGACGCGAAAGACGTGTTACGGTTACACCGTATACAGACGAGAAATGCATCTTGCCGAGTGTCTTACCATTCATTGACGAGTTGGTTACGACGATGCGGCGCGAAACGAGCGGCTGCTTGCTTTCGTTCTCCTCCCACTCAGTCTCCAGCTCCGGACCGATGAACGCCTGGATAGCCGGTGCGTCAGCCTCAGCACACACGACGAGTACCTCGTCGCCCATTTCGAAGACCGTGCGGCTGTTCGGTATGCTGTATTCGCCGTTCTTGAAGAGACGCGAGAACACAACGTCGCGGTTGAGGAAGTCGCTAATCTCTGCAACTGTACGGCCAGAGAGGTATGCGTTGTTCACCTTGAGGTGCATCTGATGCGGTTTAGCCTGTGGGTTCTCAGCTTCTTCTGCTTCAAGTGCCTTCTCCTCCTCCTCAAGCTTGGTGCGGGTTAGGAAACGGATGGCTATAGTAGCACCGATGATGCCTACTACACCAAGTGGGTAAGCGCAGGCATAACCGGACGCAATCTGTGGCAGTTCGCCGTAGGTCTGTTGCCATACAGAGCTGAGCGCTTCGTTTGCAGCACCAAGACCCGGTGTGTTGGTTACGGCTCCATATAGCGTGCCCACCATCATCGGGAGGTTCGACTTCACATTAGTGTCGAAGAAGAGATAATAGCATGCAAACATAACGCCTACGTTCAGCAAGATAGCTGTGGTAGAGAGCAGGTTGAGCGTTACACCGCCTTTCTTGAAGCTCTCAAAGAAGCCAGGACCGACCTGCAAACCGATGCAGAACACGAACAGAATAAGTCCGAAGTCCTGAACAAAGGTCATGGTGTCCTTGGGGGCAGTGAAGCCAACATGGCCTGCTAAGATACCAGCGAAAAGCACCCATGTTACACCGAGTGATATGCCGCCAATCTTAATCTTACCCAGCAGAATGCCGACTGCGATGACAATGGCATAGAGTAGGGCGATATGGGCAATCGACTCAGTATTGGTGAATAGGTTGATTATCCAATCCATTTTTTAGTGTTTTAATGTTTTAATAGCTTTATTATAGTGTTATATAGTTTCTATACTCTGTTTGGCTTTCGTTTGAAATAGCAATTGTGATAGACAACTAAAATGTAAAATTCAAGACCGACAGTAAACGATGTCGGTCTTGAATTGTATGATTTCAAATGCTTAGTAGCTGCGAGCAATCAGTACACGCTGTGTAGCCGGCTTGCCAGAAACCATGTCTACGCCCGGTGTCTGCTCGAACATGAATGGCACGCAGCGGATTGTAGCCTGAGTCTCTTCCTTAATCTTAGCCTCAGTCTCGGCTGTGCCGTCCCAGTGGCAGAGGAAGAAGCCGCCGTCCTTGATGCGCTCCTTGAACTCCTCGTAGTTGTCGCACTCATAGATGTGAGCGTTGCGAAAGTCGAGAGCCTTCTTGTAGATGTTAGCCTGGATATCCTCAAGCAACTGCTCTACGTATTCAACGATGCCGTCGAACGAGCGTGTCTCCTTCTCGAGAGTATCGCGACGCATGATCTCGATAGTGTTTTCTTCGAGGTCGCGACCGCCCATAACGAGGCGTACAGGCACACCCTTCAGCTCGTAGTCGGCGAACTTGAAGCCTGGACGCTTGTTGTCTGCGTCGTCGTACTTCACGCTGATGCCTGCTGCGCGCAACTGGCTGATGACCGGAGCGAGCTTCTCGGAGATAGCCTGCAGCTGTTCGGCGTTCTTTGTGATAGGCACGATGACAACCTGTATAGGAGCGAGCTTCGGAGGCAGCACAAGACCATTGTCATCAGAGTGAGTCATAATGAGTGCACCGATAAGACGTGTAGATACGCCCCATGATGTAGCCCATACGTACTCTGGCTTGTTCTCCTTGTTGAGGAATGTAACGTCGAATGCCTTTGCGAAGTTCTGACCGAGGAAGTGTGACGTGCCACTCTGCAGAGCCTTACCGTCCTGCATCATTGCCTCAATTGTATATGTGTTCAACGCACCTGCAAAGCGCTCTGTCTCGCTCTTTACGCCCTGAACGACCGGTACTGCCATCCACTTTTCTGCAAAGTCAGCGTAAACGTGAAGCATCTTCTTTGCTTCCTCTTCTGCCTCCTCCTTTGTAGCATGAGCTGTATGACCCTCCTGCCAAAGGAACTCTGATGTACGGAGGAACGGACGTGTGCGCATCTCCCAACGCATAACGTTACACCATTGGTTGCACATCAAAGGAAGGTCGCGGTACGACTGAATCCAGTTCTTGTATGTGTTCCAGATGATGGTCTCAGATGTTGGACGAATGATGAGTTCTTCTTCGAGCTTTGCTGCTGGGTCTACCTCGATGCCAGTCTTGTCCTCATTGGTGCGAAGACGGTAGTGAGTAACCACTGCACACTCCTTAGCAAATCCTTCTACGTGCTCTGCCTCGCGGCTGAAGAACGACTTCGGGATAAGCATAGGAAAATAGGCGTTCTGTGCACCAGTTTCCTTAAACATAACATCAAGCTGATGCTGCATCTTCTCCCAGATAGCATAGCCATAAGGCTTGATAACCATACATCCGCGTACGGCTGATTGCTCAGCGAGGTCAGCCTTTGTGACGAGGTCGTTAAACCACTGGCTGTAGTTCTCTGAGCGCTTTGTGAGTTGTTTTAATTCTTTTGCCATTGAATTTATAAAGTTGTATTTATGTTTTCTGCTTTAAGTAAATAGCTTCTTATAGCGTGCAAAAATACAAAAAAAAAATGGTACAACTGCATGATGTGAAAAAAAACACATAACTTTGCACGATATTAAATAGAAAAATGATGATATGGAAACTAAATTGAAATTGGTTTATAAGATTTTGCGATGGGGATTGGCGTTGTTTTTTAGCAGCACAATTCTCGTTGTAGTTGTTTATCGTTTCGTGCCAGTATATGTTACTCCATTGATGGTGATACGTAGTGTGGAACAGATAGCAGACGGAAAGTCGCTCACGATGCACCATAAATGGAAGCCACTTGACAAGATTTCACCGTCATTGCCAGTTGCTGTGATGGCGAGCGAGGATCAACGTTTCCTTCTGCATCATGGTTTCGACTTTGATGCCATACAACAGGCTGTAAAACGCAACAAGCAAGCAACAAAGCATAAGTATGGAGCAAGTACAATATCGCAACAAACAGCCAAGAATGTATTTCTGTGGCCTGGCAGAAGTTGGGTGCGCAAGGGATTTGAGGTGTATTTCACGGCTCTTATTGAAATGTTGTGGGGGAAGCATCGTATCATGGAGGTTTATCTGAACTCAATTGAGATGGGTGATGGTATTTATGGTGCAGATGCTGTTGCTAAGTATCATTTTAGTAAGACGGCAGAAGAGCTCACTCGTTCAGAGTGTGCTTTGATTGCTGCTACTTTGCCTAATCCGCGTAAGTTTGATAGTAGTAATCCTACAGCCTATTTGCGTGCGCGTCGCGGAAAAATTGAGTTTGAGATGAAGTTTATGCCGCTTTTTCCGAAAGAAGGAGAGGACTATGATCCATCGACAGCATCGGGTGGAATTTACAAGAATAATTAGTTTTGTTGATAAACGTTCAGTAGTCTTAATAAATACTTTGTAGTATTGCATTTAAATACGAATAAAAAATAGTGGATACTCTTCTTAAATCATTGAACCCCAATCAGCTTGCAGCTGTAGAATATACCGATGGACCAGAACTTATTATAGCTGGAGCAGGGTCTGGCAAAACCCGAGTCTTGACGTATAAGATAGCATATCTCTTGCAGAAGGGGCTTGCCCCGTGGTCTATACTTGCTCTTACCTTTACAAATAAGGCAGCACGCGAGATGAAGAGCCGCATCGCAGACCTTGTCGGTGAGGAGCGTGCGCGTTATCTGAATATGGGTACGTTCCATTCTGTATTCCTGCGCATACTGCGTGCTGAGGCGGAAGCCATAGGCTTGGAGCGCAACTTCTCAATCTATGATGATGGCGATTCGCGTGCGGTTGTAAACTCAATTATTAAAGAACTGAAACTTGATGATAAGCAATACAAGGCATCTTCCGTTTTAGGGCGTATCGGGGCGGCAAAGAATAGTTTGGTTACACCAGATATATATATGTCCGATCCACATCTTGCGGAGCGCGATAAGGTTTCGGGTATGCCCAAAGTGGGACAGATATATGCTCTTTATGCCGCACGTTGCAAGGCTGCCAATGCGGTCGACTTCGACGATATGCTTCTCTTTACCTATAAACTCTTTGCAGATAATCCGCAGATTGCGCAAAAATATGCAGAGCGATTTAGTTATGTTCTTGTAGACGAGTATCAAGATACCAACTATGCCCAGCAGTCGATATTGACCCTCCTTACTAAGGAGCGACGCAATATCTGTGTTGTTGGTGATGATGCGCAGAGTATCTATGCTTTCCGTGGCGCAAACATTGATAATATTCTAAAGTTTCAGAACATATACGAAGGTGCACGCCTCTTTAAGTTGGAGCAGAATTATCGTTCTACACAAACTATAGTGAAAGCGGCTAACAGTGTCATTGTCAATAATCAACGTCAAATACGTAAAGATGTGTATAGTGAGAATGGCGATGGCGAAAAGGTACGTTTGAATATAGCTTATTCAGACAAGGAGGAGGCGAGCGTAGTATGCAACGAAATTCGGCGTTTGCATAACCGTTATGGTGTGGCGTATGGTGACATCGCTGTGCTATATCGCACCAATGCGCAGAGCCGTTTGTTTGAAGAGGAATTTCGTCGGCAGGATACCCCATATCGCATTTATGGTGGTATGAGTTTCTATCAGCATAAGGAGATAAAAGACGTGATAGCCTACTTCCGTTTAGTAGCCAATCCGAATGATGAAGAGGCGTTGAAGCGTGTTATCAATTATCCGAAGCGTGGCATCGGCGATACAACAGTGTCGAAGCTTATCGCTGCATCGCGCGATTGTAATGTAAGTTTGTGGAACGTTGTAGGTAATCCGAGCATGTATAACGCAGGAGTATCAGCGGCTACAGAAAAGAAGGTTGTAGGCTTCTATTGTATGATGGATGAGTTTATAAGAGATAATAATACAACTGATGCATACGTATTAGGTAAGGCCATCTTGGAGAAGTCGGGATTGAAGCAGGAACTGGCTGCTGATAAGTCGATGGAGGGAGTGGAGCGACAGGATAACATAGAAGAGTTTATGTCGGGTCTGCACGACTTTGTTGACACTAAGCGTGAGGAAGGTTATAAGGATGAAGTGTATATCGCCAACTTCCTTCAAGAGGTAGCTCTACTTACAGATAGCGATGAAGAAAATAGCGACGACGTTTCTTCTAACGAGCGTGTGTCGCTTATGACAATACATGCGTCAAAGGGTTTGGAGTTCAACTCTGTTTTCGTTGTCGGCTTGGAGGAGAATATCTTCCCGAGTCCGCGTTCAAGTTCATCGCTCAGAGAGTTGGAGGAGGAACGTCGTTTGCTTTATGTAGCCATAACACGTGCCGAACAGCGTTGTTTCTTGTCGTGTGCAAAGAGTCGTTATCAGTATGGCAGTATGATGTTCAATGAGCCAAGTCGTTTCTTGAAGGAGATTGATAAGCAGTATTTGATTGTTGAGGGTAATGTTGGAGGCTTTCAGTCGCCAGCTCAGCAATATTCACAGCGTCCAGAGTCTCCGCTGCGCAGTTCGCATCAGTCTTCAGCGCCTTCTGGATTTCGTCGCATATCTACCGCTACATCGCAGTATCGGCAGGTGTCGACTACGCCTCAGCGTACACAGAGTGATCTTTCTGCTAAACAAACGATACATGTAGGTGCGCGTGTTGAACATCAGCGCTTTGGTATAGGCAGCGTGATAGCCGTAGAAGGAGTGGGCGAGAACGAAAAGGCTACTATAGAGTTTCAGAACGCCGGAACCAAGACTCTGCTCATGAAATTCGCAAGATTGACAATTTTGAAGTAGGAAAAACAGAATAGTATTGTGTATGTTTGGAAAAATTACTACCTTTGCAATCGATTACACACTAATATTCATTTAATACAAATTTTATGATTCTTCAAAATTTGCAAAACGATTTCAAAGGTTCTAATTGGAAGCGCGAAATCGACGTGCGTGATTTTATTCAGTCTAACTACGAGGCTTATGACGGTGACGAGTCGTTCCTTGTAGGTCCTACAGAGCGTACAAACCATCTTTGGAATGTGCTTTCAAAGATGTTCGAGGTGGAGCGCGAGAAGGGCGTTTACGACGCAGAGACAAAGTTGCCTCAGAGTATAGATACTTATGGTGCCGGCTATATAGATAAGGATAGCGAGGTGGTGGTTGGTCTGCAGACTGATGTGCCATTGAAGCGTGGTATATTCCCGAAGGGCGGTATCCGCATGGTGGAGAAGGCTCTGAAGTCTTACGGCTACGATCTTGATCCTGCAACAAAGACTATCTTTACAAAATATCGCAAGACACACAACGAAGGCGTATTCTCGGCTTACAATGATGATATAAAGGCTGCGCGCCATGCTCATATCATCACCGGTTTGCCCGACGCTTATGGTCGTGGACGTATCATCGGTGACTATCGTCGTATAGCTCTTTATGGTACAGCAAACCTTATTGAGGAGAAGAAGCGTTATTTCAAACGTATCGATATTCAGGAGTTTACAGAGGAGATCGTACGCCATCGCGAGGAGGTTTCGGAGCAAATCCAGGCTTTGAAGCAGTTTGAACGCATGTGTGCTGCATACGGTTTCGATGTTACCAAGCCTGCGACAAACGCTCGTGAGGCAGTGCAGTGGACCTACTTCGGCTATCTCGGTGCGGTTAAGGACCAGGACGGTGCTGCCATGTCGCTCGGTCGTGTCTGCGCATTCTTGGATATCTACATTCAGCGCGACCTTAAGAACGGCACACTCACGGAGCAGGAGGCTCAGGAGCTTATCGACCAAATGATTATGAAGTTGCGCATCGTACGCTTCCTCCGTACACCTGAGTACAACGATTTGTTCTCTGGCGACCCGATCTGGGCTACCGCTTCTATTGGAGGTATGGGTATTGATGGTCGTTCGATGGTTACAAAGACCGACTACCGTTTCCTCCATACACTTTACAATATGGGACCGTCACCAGAGCCAAACCTCACTGTGCTTTGGAGTGAGCGCCTGCCTGAGGCATGGAAGAAATATTGTGCAAAGGTAAGTATCGACACAAGTGCTATCCAGTACGAGAACGATGACCTTATGCGTGCTGACCTCGGCGACGACTACGGCATCGCTTGCTGCGTGTCGCCAATGAAGATTGGCAAACAAATGCAGTTCTTCGGTGCTCGTGCAAACCTCGCCAAGTGTATGCTCTATGCTATCAACGGCGGTCGCGATGAGATGTCGGGCGAACAGATCGCTCCGCGTTTTGCTCCTATCACTGGCGATTACCTCACATATGAGGAATTCATGCCTAAATTTGAGCAGATGATGCGTTGGTTGGCAAAGACTTACGTCAATGCTCTGAAGATCATTCACTACATGCACGACAAGTACGATTATGAGGCATTTGAAATGTCGCTTCACGATGGCGACGTAGAACGCACACGTGCTACAGGTATCGCAGGTCTGTCTATCGTTGCCGACTCTATTGCTGCAATGAAGAACTGTCGCATCCGCATCATCCGCGACGAGAGCGGTCTTGCTGTCGACTATAAGATAGAGGAGGGCGAGTATGTACCATTCGGTAACAACTGCGACGAGACAGACGAGATAGCAGTGTCGCTCACAGAGACATTCATGGAGTATCTGCGTCAGCATCGTACATACCGCGATGCTATTCCGACACAGAGCTTGCTCACTATCACATCGAACGTTGTGTACGGACGTAATACAGGTGCTACACCCGATGGTCGTGAGAAGGGCGTTCCGTTCGCTCCGGGTGCAAACCCGATGAACGCACGCGATACCAAGGGCGCTGTGGCAGCTCTCGCTTCTGTTGCTAAGTTGCCGTTCCAGCACTCGCGCGATGGCATTTCTTACACATTTGCAGTCGCTCCGTCAGCTCTCGGCAAGACAAAGGAAATGCAGGCAGAGAACCTCACCCACTTGCTCGATGGCTACTTCACACCGACCGGTGGACAGCACATCAATGTGAACGTGTTCGATCGCGACCTCTTGCTCGACGCAATGGAGCATCCTGAGAAGTATCCGCAGCTCACCATCCGCGTCAGCGGTTATGCTGTGAACTTCGTGAAGCTCACACGCGAGCAGCAGCTTGACGTGCTTTCGCGTACAATCAATCTCGGAATGTAATTCCGGAGGAATATAACTGTTGAATATAAGAGGCTGTGGTTTCTACGACGTGGAAGCTGCAGCCTCATATTGTTAAAATCAATATTTTTCCTTTATAGGTTTTAAACCAAAAGCTCTGCGCTGCGTCATAATATCAAAACAAAGATGCTATGGAAAAAGAAGAACAGTATATATACGATCGTTACGGTAAGCAGAACCCGTTTACTGTGCCCGACGGCTATTTCGATAGTCTGCGCACAGGACTTATGCAACATGCTACAACTACCACTACCACAAAAGCAATTCCTCTTTGGAAGCGTTGGCGAGGTTATGTGGCTGCGGCATGTTTGGTGGGTGTGGTTACTGTTGGGCTTGCTACCTATTGGGGCTTAAAAACGACAGACGTTGCCGATACACATGTGGCTGTTGCCGGATATGCTACGGTCGATGATGACTTCTCTGACGATGAGTATGCCGATTATACAATGCTCGATAATGACGATATATATTCGTTTTTAGCAAATAATTAAAATCATTATAGTAACCGATTTTAAAGATATAGATACAATGATAGCACTTTTTTGTAAGAATGTACGTAGCGTGTTTGTGTTTTTGGCTATAGCTGTGTTTTGTAGCCAACCAGTCAATGCGCAGAAAAAGCAAGCATTCGACCCCGTAAAATTTGAAGCTGATCTGGAAAAATTCATAGCTTCCGAAGTGGAACTAACCCCCGCTGAAGCTTCCGAGTTCTTTCCTGTTTATCGCGAGATGCGTAAGAAACAGTTGGCGTATTTTAGGAAAGAGCGTTGCTTTAGAAAAGTGGATACCAAGGACGCGAAGGCTTGTGCAGAGGTAATACGTAAACGCGACAAGAATGAGGTAGAGTTGAAGGTCCTTCAGAAAAACTATCATGAGCGTTTTCTGACCATTTTACCAGCCACGAAAGTATTTAAGATATTGAAGGCAGAGCGAAAGTTCCATAGACAATGCTTTAGAAAGGCAAAACCACAGAAGAAATAAAAACTGTAAAGTAAAGGAAAAGAATAGTAAAAAGAAGTGATGGGTAGATATTTTGTAGAGTTTGCATACGACGGAACCGACTATCATGGCTGGCAGATACAGCCCAATGGCAATTCGGTGCAAGAAGAATTGCAGAAAGCCTTGTCCACAATATTGCGTCAGTCGATAAGCGTTGTAGGTGCAGGACGTACAGATACCGGCGTACACGCACGTCGGATGACGGCACATTTTGAGACCGACACTGAAGTTGATTGCATCCAGCTGGTGTACAAGTTGAACCGCTTGTTGCCACGCGATATTGCCGTCCGCTCGGTATTCCCCGTTGCTGGTGACATGCACGCACGCTTCAGTGCTACGCTCCGTACATACCATTATTACATACATACCTCGAAAGATCCGTTCTTGCGAAAGTATTCTTGCGAGATGCACTATGATCTCGACTTCGATTTGATGAACAAGGCAGCTGGCTATTTACTTGAAGTGGAGGATTTTGGGTCGTTCTGCAAGGCTCATAGCGACGTGAAGACCACTCTTTGTGATGTGTCTGAAGCCGTATGGGTGCGCGATGGTGAGAATGCTTGGCATTTCCGCATATCTGCCAATCGCTTCTTGCGCAATATGGTACGTGCCGTAGTGGGCACACTTATAGAAGTGGGTCGCCATCGGCTCACGCTTGAGCAGTTTCGCGAGGTTGTTGCCAGTGGCAATCGCTCGTCGGCAGGTGAGAGTATGCCCGGTAACGCATTGTTCCTGGAGGATGTAAAGTATTAATATTTAGAATTCTAATATCTCACCCCTACAACATTTTTCCTTTTCTTATGTGGCTAATATTGGCATTTTGCTCAGCAGCACTGCTGGGCTTCTATGATGTATGCAAGAAGAAGGCATTGCTTGATAATGCTGTTCTTCCAGTGCTGTTTTTGAACACCGTAATCTGTTCGCTTATATTCATTCCGTTCATTGTTCTCTCGTTGGGTACAAGTGTGCTTGACGGTACTGCTTTTTATGTAGAGCCGAGCACTTGGGCAGAACATAAATATATTATTCTGAAAGCGTGTATAGTGTTGTCATCGTGGGTGTTTGGCTATTTTGCAATGAAACACTTGCCGATAACCATCGTTGGACCGATCAATGCAACGCGCCCGGTTATGGTGCTTGTGGGTGCGATGCTCGTCTTTGGCGAGCGTTTGAACGTATGGCAGTGGATTGGTGTGCTCTTGGCGATTGTTTCATTCTTTCTGTTGAGCAGAAGCGGTAAGAAAGAAGGTGTTAATTTCTCGCATAACCGTTGGATATCCTTTCTTGTTGCAGCAGCCATACTCGGTGCCGTGAGCGGTTTGTACGACAAGTACCTCATGGCTCCGCCTGCGAATGGAGGGGTCGGCTTAAGCAGAATGGTGGTGCAGAGTTGGTACAATATCTATCAGTTGTGCTTGATGGGGGTTACAATGTTTGCTATATGGTACCCGGCACGCAAGAAAACTACTCCTTTCAAGTGGCGTTGGAGCATCATTCTGATAAGTGTGTTCCTAAGTATTGCCGACTTTGTCTATTTCTATGCTTTGAGCTTGCCGGGTGCAATGATATCTATCGTGTCAATGGTGCGTCGAGGCAGTGTGGTAGTAAGCTTCTTCTGTGGTGCGATGCTCTTTAAGGAGAAGAATCTGACAAGCAAGTTGGTTGATATGCTGTTTGTTATACTCGGAATGGTATTCTTGTATATAGGTTCGCATTAATTGAATTTACGTTTTTTAGTAATTACATTATTCGGCAATCCAATATAAAGTGTTAACTTTGTAGGCAAATCGTAATATAACAAGACAATATCTATGGCACGAAATATATTTAAAGGACTTGGTGTAGCACTTATAACGCCATTCACCTCAGATGGTAGTGTTGATTTTAAATCGTTGACCTGTTTGGTGGAACATCTGATTGATAATGGCGCAGACTTCCTCTGTATCCTTGCCACGACGAGTGAGGCTCCTTGCTTGTCGGCATATGAAAAGGAAGAGGTGAAAAAACATGTGATTGACATCAACCGCGGACGTTTGCCAATACTTATGGGATGTGGTGGCAACAATACAAAGGCTATTGTTGACGAACTGAAGAATAGTGATTGGCGTGGCATAGATGGTGTGTTGAGTGTTTGTCCGTATTATAACAAGCCCTCGCAGGAAGGTCTTTACCAGCATTTCAAGGCAATAGCAGAGGCAAGTCCGTTGCCGGTTGTTCTTTATAATGTACCAGGACGTACCGGTGTGAACCTTAAGGCAGATACTACAGTTCGTTTGGCTAACGATTGTGAGAATATCATTGCAATCAAGGAAGCCAGCGGCAGCTTGGAGCAAGTTGACGAGATTATAAAGAACAAGCCGGCTCGTTTCGACGTGATTAGCGGTGACGATGCTCTCACGTTCTCTATGGTGGCGAGCGGGGCTGCCGGTAGCATATCCGTTATAGGCAATGCCTTGCCCAAGGAAGTGTCGCGTATGATTCGCTTAGAGTTTAATGGTGAGTATGAGGCTGCACGCACAATACATCATCGTTTCACCGAGTTGTACTCGTTGCTCTTCATTGATGGAAATCCGGCAGGTGTGAAAGCACTGCTGCATGAAATGGGATTTATAGAGAACGTGTTGCGTCTACCGCTTGTTCCGACACGTATCACAACTCTTCAGAAGATGACAGAGATACTGAAAACTCTGAAAATATAACTCACAGCATTTTGCTGTACGAACATTAACGTGGTTTGACACACAAGGCTATCATATTTCCTACGCTATGCATAGTGTTGTTAGCAATCTTTCTTGTTAATATCTTTTACGGAGCAGTTAAAATACCAGCATCCGAAGTGTTAGGAATATTAAAAGGAGACATTGCTTCCAACGTCTCATGGCAGTACATAGTTATGAGCTATCGCTTTCCGCAGGCTCTTACGGCGTTGCTTACGGGTAGCGTGTTATCGGTATGTGGTCTGATGTTGCAAGCTATATTCCGCAATCCGCTTGCCGACGCTTCTATTCTTGGCATAAGCAGTGGAGCCGGATTGGGCGTGGCTTGCGTTATGATGTTGTTTGGTGGAGGCTTGTATATAGGCGGTTTGTCGTTTGGAGGGTTCGCTGCAGTGTTTGCTGCAGCTCTTTCGGGCGCATTGGCTGTTACGTTTATAATGCTTTTTCTTTCAAGTGTTATTCGTAATAATGCCTTGCTTTTGGTAGCTGGCGTTATGCTCGGTTATGTCACGTCATCTGTGGTTATGCTCTTGAACTTTTTTGCGTCGGCTGATGGAATACGAGCTTACGTCCAATGGGGAATGGGCAATTTCTCGGGCGTATCCGAAACGATGTTACCATTATATGCTGCTGTTTCCATGATTTGCATAGTTGTCTCATCCCTACTTGTGAAGCCGTTGAATCTGATGCTTATTGGAAGTAGATATGCAGAGAATTTAGGAGTAAACATAAAGCGTTTGCGGACGACGATACTGTTGCTGACAGGAATAATGACCGCCTTGTCAACATCTTTCTGCGGGCCGATAGCCTTCATTGGCTTGGCTGTTCCGCATCTGGCTCGCTTATTGTTGCGTACAGACGATTTCCGGCTTATTATGCCAACCACAATCCTTATTGGTGCCTTGGTCGCCTTACTGTGCAATTTCGTATGCGTACTGCCAAGCAATGGCGGAATACTGCCGCTGAATGCGGTGACACCATTCTTGGGTGTACCAATAATATTATATGTAATATCAAGAAAAAGCTACTCGTTATGATCGAAACAGAACGTATTAAACAGCTACGTCAGTTGCTGCATGAATATAACCACAACTATTATGTGCTGAATATGCCCACGGTCACCGACCGTGAGTTCGACGATTTGATGCATGAATTGCAGCAGCTTGAAGAAAAACATCCGGAACTCTACGACTCCAATTCGCCGACACAACGTGTGGGTAGCGACCTTACACAGGGCTTCGCGCAGGTCGAACATAAATATCCGATGCTCTCATTGGCTAATACATACAATGAGCAGGATGTGCAGGATTGGTACGAGTCGGTTAAGCGTGGACTTGAAGGCGAGGAGTTCGAGGTATGCTGCGAGATGAAGTACGACGGATTGTCGATATCGCTCACATACGAGAACGGACGTCTTGTCCGTGGTGTCACACGTGGCGATGGAGTGTATGGCGATGACGTGACAATCAATGTGAAGACTATCCGTTGCATACCGCTTGTGCTCAATGAGAACGTTGCATACCCTGAGGCGTTTGAAATTCGTGGCGAGATACTTATGCCGTGGAGCGTATTCGACGATCTGAATGCAAAACGTGAGGCAGCAGAAGAACCATTGTTTGCCAATCCGCGTAATGCAGCAAGTGGCACATTAAAGAGCCAGGATCCACGCCTTGTGGCCGACCGTCATCTTGATTGCTACCTCTACTATCTGCTTGGCGAAACTCTACCCTCCGACGGACACTACGAGAACCTGGCTGAGGCTGCGAAGTGGGGATTTAAAATCTCACAGGGTATGCGTAAGGTAAAGACTCTTCAGGAGATCTACGACTTTATTAATTACTGGGATGCAGAACGCAAGAACTTACCCGTGGCAACAGACGGAATAGTACTAAAGGTGAACTCTATTCGTCAGCAACAGCACTTGGGATACACTGCAAAGTCGCCACGTTGGGCTATCGCTTATAAGTTTAAGGCAGAACAGGCGGTTACACGTCTGGAAAGCGTGTCGTTCCAAGTGGGACGCACCGGAGCCGTAACACCGGTGGCTAACATGGATGCAGTGCGACTTGCCGGTACAATGGTCAAGCGTGCCACGCTTAACAATGAAGATTTCATAAAGAATCTCGGTTTGCACATCGGCGACTATGTATATGTTGAGAAGGGGGGCGAGATTATCCCCAAGATCGTAGGCGTTGATGTAGCGAAACGCTCTGCTGAAGCACAGCCGGTAGAGTTTGTCGATTGCTGTCCTGAGTGCGGCACTCCGCTTGTGCGTTACGAGGGGGAGGCTGCGTATTATTGTCCGAACGACACGGGATGTCCGCCGCAGATAAAAGGACGCATCGAGCATTTTATTGCTCGCAAAGCAATGAATATCGACTCGTTAGGTCCCGAAACAGTTGACGACTACTATCGTCGTGGACTAATACATAACATAGCCGACCTGTATTGCATACAAGTGCAGGATATTAATGGCAGCGGTAATCGCGAGCGTTCGGCACGCAAGATAGTGGCAAGCATAGAGGCTTCCAAGCAAGTGCCCTTCGAGCGCGTTGTCTTCGCTCTCGGTATACGTTTTGTCGGCGAGACATCCGCACGCCAACTGGCTCGCCATTTCAAAACGATGGAAGCATTGCAGAACGCTTCGTTGCAGCAGCTGATGGAGGTAGATGGAGTGGGAGAGGTGATAGCCAAGAGCATAGTGGCTTACTTCCACAATCCTGCAAACATGGCGATTGTCAACCGTTTGCGCGACTATGGTCTGCAGATGCAGCTTTCTTCTGAACAGATAGCAAGCGCAACGAACAAGCTCGAAGGTAAGAGCATAGTTATCAGTGGTGTCTTCTCCAAGCACAGTCGCGATGAGTACAAGGCTATGATAGAGCAGAACGGAGGCAAGAACGTCGGCTCCATCAGTGGCAAGACTTCCTTCATTCTTGCAGGCGAGAATATGGGACCGTCGAAACTGCAGAAAGCCGAAAAACTGGGCGTGCAGATAATAGACGAGGATACGTTCCTCAGTATGTTAGAGTAATAATGTAGAAACCATACATTCAGAATATGAAAATAGTAATAGGTATAGACGTAGGCATTAGCACTACAAAAATCGTAGGTATCAACGAGGAAGGCGATGTCGTGTCCCCAATCCGAATACGTGCTACCGATCCCGTCACCTCGCTTTATGGCGCATTCGGAAAGTACCTGCACGACAACCACATCCAGTTGCATGATGTAGAGAAAGTGATGCTTACCGGTGTAGGCAGCGCATACATCAACGAGCCGGTGTACGGGCTGCCGACAGACAAGGCTGAAGAATTCCTCGCCGACGGTTTGGGTGCTCGCTACGAAACCCATCTCGATCGTATGCTCGTCGTCAGCCTTGGCACCGGCACATCCATTGTGAAGTGCGACGGCGACGACATCAAGCATATCGGCGGTATCGGTATCGGCGGCGGTACGTTGCAGGGCTTGTCACGCCTGCTACTGAAGACCGACGATATAAAACAGGTGGCAGCGTTGGCAGAAGAGGGCGATCTCTCGCATATCAATGTGCTCATCAAGGATATCTGCACAAACCCTCTGCAGGGACTTCCGATGGATGCCATTGCCTCATTGTTCGGCAACGCCAAGATGAATGCCTCTCGCGAAGACATAGCCCTCGGACTAATCTGGATGGTGCTGCAGTCAATTTGTAGCGCAACGATTCTCTCGTCGTTGGGCAGCGGCATAAAGGAGTTTGTGATGATAGGCAATCTTACGCTTCTTCCGCAGGTGCGCCATGTCTTCCCCGCAACCGAACGTCTGTACGGTGTAAAGTTCCGCATTCCGCGCTATTCCGAATTCTGCACAGCCATTGGTGCAGCCCTGTCTTACCGCAACGTTCAAAGCACAACGCTTTAATACTCAATGTACGGACCTATCCGTTCAATGTCATGGCTGGAGAATTCTTTCATCAGTTTCAGCTCCGATATCGAACGGATATTTCCGCGCAAACGTCTGTAGTCGCTTATAGCGCGAGCCTGATAATAATTCAAGTACGGATGTCGCTTAAGTTGTGACAGCGTCAATTGGTTTATGCGCAATCTACGGATGCTACTCTCGTCAATACTGATGTATTTGACAGCATCCTCTGGGAAACCTTCTATTTCCAGCAACTGCTCCTTACTTACAAAACCGCCCAATTGGTTGCGGTACCTTACAATCTGTCGCGAGTAATAGCTGCCGATACCCGGTATCTTCATCAGTTCCGTAGTATCAGCACCATTTATCTCAATGTGTTCTCCAATGCGTATTTTAGGTGTATAGGCTTTATGTTCCACGTTCAGTGCATTTTCGCCATTATCCGATGCGTATCGGCTGCTGCGTTCGTATCCTCGTTTGTGGTTTCTTACTTCTGCCAGCGAACTCGCAGGCAAATAGTCCGCACCGATACGTATATACGGCTCCAAACGCTTGTAGTCCTTAACAGTCAGTCCATAGACATATGCAAAGTCCTCCTTGCATTGATACACACCGCCCCTCGCCCTGTACTTATATATATTGCGAACCTGCCAAGGACGCAACCCCAATTGAAGAAGTTGCGTACTGTCCGCAGTGTTCGGGTCGAAGTAAAACAACTTCGACCCTTTGTTCGTCTCTTCCACAGCATAACCTTGCCCGTCAGCACTCTCATGGCTTTCGTCCTTTACCGTGGCAGTCTCCTTTCTCTCCTCAATCTTGTTGCTGGTGTCATCAGTTAGCGACACCGCACCAAAGAAGATGATTGCAACCAACGCTAAAGAGCATAAGCATATAAAAGTGCGTCTGTCGGCTCTGGTCATATAGAAGAATTCTTTCAGAAACATTGTGGCGTGTTATAAATGGGTTAGTCCTCCATCAATTTTCTGTAGCGACCCTTCTTTATTTCTTCATTTCCCAGTCTGCGAGCCTTGTTGATCTCGTAGTCTGAATAACTTCCCTCAAAGAAGAAGACCTCGCCGTCACCCTCAAAAGCAAGAATGTGTGTACATATACGGTCAAGGAACCAACGGTCGTGGCTAATCACTACAGCACAACCAGCGAAACCCTCAAGACCCTCCTCCAGAGCACGCAGCGTGTTCACGTCAATATCGTTAGTCGGCTCGTCGAGCAACAGCACATTGCCCTCCTGCTTCAGTGCCAACGCCAGCTGCAGACGGTTGCGCTCACCGCCCGAAAGAGTCTCGCAGAGTTTGCTCTGGTCCGTTCCCGCAAAGTTGAAACGCGAGATGTAGGCACGCGCATTCACATCCCTGCCACCCATACGTATCGTCTCGTTACCCTGCGAAATAGTCTCGTACACCGACTTCTTCGGGTCAATATCCTTATGCTGCTGATCCACGTAAGCCAACTTAACAGTCTCTCCAACCTCAAACGTACCGCCGTCAGCATGTTCCAATCCCATAATCATGCGGAAAAGCGTAGTCTTGCCCGCACCGTTCGGACCGATAACACCCACGATGCCGTTAGGCGGAAGCATGAAGTTCAAGTCCTTGAACAGCACCTTCTCGCCGAAAGCCTTCTTCACATGCTGCGCCTCAATCACCTTGTTGCCAAGACGCGGACCGTTCGGGATGAATATCTCCAGCTTCTCCTCGCGTTCCTTCTGCTCTTCACCGAGCATCTGCTCGTAAGCATTCAGACGAGCCTTACCCTTAGCCTGACGAGCCTTCGGAGCCATGTGTGCCCATTCCAACTCACGCTCCAATGCCTTGCGACGCTTCGAAGCCTGCTTCTCCTCCTGCATCATTCTCGTAGTCTTCTGCTCCAACCACGACGAGTAGTTGCCATGCCAAGGAATACCCTCACCACGGTCCAGCTCCAAAATCCATTCGCTCACATCATCCAGGAAGTAGCGGTCGTGAGTCACAGCGATAACCGTACCCTCATACTGCTGCAAGTGCTGCTCCAACCAGTCGATGCTCTCCGCATCCAAATGGTTCGTCGGCTCATCCAGCAACAGCACATCCGGCTTCTGCAGCAACAGACGGCACAGAGCCACACGGCGACGCTCGCCACCCGAGAGATGTGTAACTGGCAAGTCGCCCTTCGGGCAACGCAGCGCAGCCATCGCGCGGTCCAGCTTCGAGTCCATGTTCCATGCGTCCGTCGCGTCAATGATGTCCTGCACCTCCGACTGGCGCTGCATCAGCTTGTCCATCTTCTCCGGATCACCATAGTACTCCTCCAGGCCAAACTTCTCGTTTATCTCCTCATACTCCTTCAGGGCATCATACGCCTGCTGCACCCCCTCCATAACGTTCTCCTTCACCGTCTTCGCCTCATTCAGCGGTGGGTCCTGCGGCAGATAACCGACCGAGTAGCCCGGACTCCACACCACCTCGCCCTGAGTAGGTTGGTCCAGTCCGGCTATAATCTTCATCAATGTCGACTTACCTGCACCATTCAAACCGATGATACCTATTTTTGCACCATAGAAGAACGAGAGATAAATGTCCTTCAATATCTGTTTACGATTCTGCGGGATGATCTTCGACACCCCAACCATAGAGAAAATAATTTTCTTGTCGTCTACTGTTGCCATTTTATATAAATAGTTTTTTATCTGTGGTTAAATTAAAAGTTATCGAAATATCCCTTTGTGAACATATCGTAGGATAAAGCCTCAAGTTCTTTTAGCGTCATATACTCTATAGCATGTTCTATTTTACGAATTATTTCTTCGCGCTTATAGTCGCTATCGTCATTAAGAGAATGTTGAAAATGACTCATTGTGATAAATAAGATTTAAGATTTCTTTTTGCAAATTTAAAAAATATATCCGACAAATCAGCATCTTTTTATTAAATATATGTGTGACACACAATCTGCAAACCCAAAATCATAAACTTTTATATGAAACCCAATAAAATATTACAAAAAAGCATTGTGTTTGAAAAAAAAACATTACCTTTGCAGTCGATTTGGAGGTTCCGTAGCTCAGTTGGATTAGAGCAACAGCCTTCTAAGCTGTGGGTCTTGGGTTCGAACCCCAACGGAATCACTTTGTGACCCCATGCGGGTCACATCGGAACAAAACAACGTCAAAGAGGATTCTACTTCGGTAGTATCCTCTTTGTTGCTTATATACAGTTAGTTACGAGCGAGTAACTTGAAATTCAGACAGTTATTTAGAGGACGAGCGTAATGTCTAATTAACGCAGCGGATTTGAACCTGGTGCTTTGATGATGACATAACGGGACACAACGATACATAAATGTGTGACACTTTGTGTGACACTTTTCTGAAATGTGTGACACTTCTTAAAAATGTGATACACTTTCAGCCACTAAATAGCTGGAATTGGCAAGATAGCCAATTAAAAATTGTTAAACTCCCATTATTCTCATCTTCTCCACTTATTTGTCCGCTGTACTAAAACCTACTTTAACAATGAAGAAGGAATTGGTAGAGGTCGTCTTCGACCGTAGAAAAAACTCCGAGAAGAGGGGTTACGGATTTTTGGAAGTGCAAGTTTATCTTGGACGTGCCACTCGTAAATACATTATGATTGGCAAGTATTCACCCGACGACTGGCAAGCAGCAGCAGCTTCGCCCGAAACACAAGCTCTGGTAGCAAAGTGTAAGAAAATCATAGCTGCGATGGACGTTCTTGACGAAGAGCGTACCTACGACAATTTCATGTATCACTTTAATGGCGAAGAAAAGAAGCCAAAGGTGGAAGTGAAAGAGGAGAAATCCAAAGAGCCGGAGAAAAGTGAAAAGAACTTTCTCGACTTTATGGAGGAAGCTCTCGCCAATGAAGATTTGCGCGAAGGCACACGCAAGCACAAGATATGTGCTATCGAAACCGTGCGCACATTCGGTAAACTCAACACCTATGGCGACTTGACTCCGAAGAACATCATCGCCTTTGACAACTGGCTACATGATGGCACCCGTACCGATGTGACGTGTTACGGCTACCACAAGAAAATCCACAAGTGGGTTCGCCAACTTTATCAGATGGGCGAAATCCCACAGGATCCTTATCAAGTGGTGACGTTGAAGCGAGGCAAGTGCCGTGAACGTGAACCGCTCACCGAACTAGAACTGAAGCTCATGCGCAACTACAAGTTCGAGGGCAAACTTGCCAGGGTGCGTGACCTCTTCATCTTCGCTGCCTACACCGGTCTGTCGTTCTGCGACACACAGACCTTCGACTTCGAGAGCATGACGAAGAAGGAAGGCAAGATGTACTACATCGATGGTAGCCGTATCAAGACCGATACGAAGTTCTTCACGCCTATCCTCTCTCCTGCGATGAAGGTGCTTGAGAAGTACGACTATCAACTGCCTAAGATAAGCAATCAGAAAGCCAACGACTACCTTCATGTGATACAGATGGAGCTGCACTTCAGGCAGAAGTTGACTTTCCACGTGGCTCGCCACTCCTTCGCTACGATGGCGTTGGCTCACGATGTGCCTATAGAGAATGTGGCTCGTATGCTTGGGCACCAGGACATCAAGACCACACAGATTTATGCCAAGGTGCTGCGCACCACCATCGAGCGCCATGCCACAGCCCTGCAGCGTTCAATCAGCTAAGACACGATAGAATATTCCCTTTAGTAACTGCGACTTTCCCGACTCATGGAAGGTGGCAGTTATTTTTTCGCATATATACCTCTGCCCACGTATGTAGAACAAAGCACGAGGATTTGGTATTGTGTCGGACAGGAAAGAGAAATGGAACTTCTGCTTTCCATCAATCTTGTGCATTGACAAGCGCATAGAATTGGCTATGCCGTCTTTCAATCGCAAGGTGAATTGAGTTCTGTTATACCCAAACGAGTCAGTAACCTCCACCTTATCTATTATGGGATGTGGCTGATTACCGCCGAAAAGATAATGTCCACTCCAAAAGCCGACATATATAACATCAAAGTATGCAGATGACTTCTCGGTTTCTCCTTTGCCAATCACATAGCTTGCAGTGCCTTGTGCCAAGTCTCCAGCATCATAGTCGACATCATCGTGATAGCGTACCGATGATAATTGCCCTTCATTGTTCGGTCTTTGTCCTATGTAGATGCCAGAAGATGCAGAGCCAGAAGAGCCTGTACCGTCTTCCGATATAGTCCATGTTTCTCTACTGCCCAACTCTCCGCAGTCGAGAAACATACAATTGCCATACTTGTCGTCAGTACCCTCTATCCATGCAGGAACGATTTTCAGTTCAATATCGTCAGCATCATTATCAACAAAATAATCTCCGAACTGATTTACAGGCATCAGACGGTTATAATACTTGTACCACTTCATGCCATTATGCTTGCTGACAAATTCTGATTTGTAGCAGTACATTATAAAATAGGTATCAATCTCCTTGCAATAAAACAGTCTGTTTCCGTCACTTCCAACTGGATAGCCACGGCTGAAAGACTCGCTGTATCCATGTCCGCTATTCCCCGTGGACTTGTAATAACCGCTAATCTTCAACGTCATTGCCTTGTCAATCAATTCCCGAAATGTATCATAGACCAAAGCCTTTGACTTGTTGGCTCTTATAAACCAGTCGCACGAATAATATGACCACAGAAGCGCATCATTATCAGCGTATTTCAAGTTAGCCGAAGCGATGTACTTGCTTTCATCTTCTTGCGACACCTCTGTTGTGTAAGAGTCCAAGACCTTGTTTAAGATTATCTCTCCTGCCGATTTTGCCAGACTATTAGAGAAATGAAACTCGATGCGCTTAGCCTTATGGTTGATATCAAAATCTCCGAAAAGGAAGTTTTCAAGATGCTCAAAAAACTCGTTCAATGTCCAATGAGGCAATGCAATGGCAAAGTTCCACGCAGACCATGCAGCCGGAAGCGTATTGCAGATCAAGAGGTATTTATATTGCGATTGCTCCAGTTCTGCAAAGTTCGCCTCATACCCCAATTGCGAACAGATACGCTTCAATATATACAATAAGTATGGCTGGAACGAAAGAGTGCTTTTGACATTCTCGAAGCCAGTGATGAAATGGACAGATGTGGTAACAGCATTCTGCAGATTGCCGGAATAGTTGTTTACCCACGGCAACGGCACCCAGTTGTTCGTTGGATATGGCTTGAACGCTTCTGCTGCTATAAGATTATCGCGCTTGGTAGGATATCCCAAATCCATTTCATTGAGATAGATATCGTCAAATGTCTCGTCAAAGTTCTGCTCACTGCGTCCCTCCAGGAATTGCGTTTTTACTTCTACGTCCGATATTTCTGTTATTGTGATGGAGCCAGACTTCAGAAAAGCGCCGTCACGGATGTCGCAGTCAAATACCACCTTTGACTTGATAACATCCGCTCTGTGGATGTGCCCGAAGATGGCTATATTTCGGGCGCATCCCTTTAGTGGAAACGCAATTGTCAAGGTGTAGCTGTCGCTACCCGTAAACAGACGGTTCTCGAAGATGAAGTCAAACGAAGTGTTCTTCTTCAGATAGGCTTGTTTGCCATTGATTATTATTTCCATATTACTTACGTCTTGATTTAGGAGTCTTGTTTCTCATTAAAATACTATACTCGTCCTGCGCTTGCTTGATGCCAGTGTCCCCCGTGACCGTGTTCACCGTGACGAAAGGCTCGCTCAATCGCTTCTCCAACTGCTTCATCGTATCAGCATAACTCTGCATAGCCTTTGTGTTCTGCACGATTGCAGCCGTAGCCAGTCCGTCCGACTGCTGCTGCACGATGATAGGCTGTTGCTGCTGTGGCGTGCTATATGCAATAGGCGCAATAGTCCGACTCACATCATCGGCTCGTAAGGATCCGATGGTGTTAGTCCGCTGCGCATAGTCCAGGGCGTTGATGATGGGACGTGCAACCGGGTTGGCAAGCATCTCCTGCGAAGCCACCCATTCCCCGGCATGAACCACGCCCACCTCCTCATATTTACAGCCATTAGGTGTGAAGCCACCTTTGGCATAGCCCTGGCTTTCACTCGCTTGCTGTTGCTTTTTGATTGCAGCAATCTGAATAGCTCCTGCAGCCACCGCCATTGCAGCAGCCACTGGTGCCAGGATATAACCCACAAGCGGAATGGCCGCTGCCGAGCCATACGCCGATATGGCGTTCTGTGCCGTCTGCGCCACCGCTTGAATTACCTGCATGGCAAACATCTTTTTGTTCGCCTCGTTCTTTTTCTTTGCCAGCTCCTTCTGCTTCTGTTCTTCGAGATTCTTCACCTTGTAGTTGTTACCTTCCGCTTGCGATATCTCCTTGTCATACCGCTTCTCGATGGCAGCAGTCTGTATCTCCAGTTCCGCCTGAATGAGCGAAGTCATGCCCGAAAATATTGAAGACATGCCCGACGTTAGCGTGTCAAAAGAGCCTTGTACCGCCTGTCCGAGGTCCGAATTCAGCCACTCCGTGATGTCCTCCGTCATGTTTTCGAGGAAGTTCTTGCTCGTGTCGTTGTACTCCTGGCCGTACTTCTTCGCCAGTGCCACCTTTGCCTTTTGATACGCTTCCTCGATGCGCAGCTTCTCCTTAGCATCGTCGCCAGCAGCCTTTATCTCCTGGGCGTACACTTCATCCAAAGCGGAAGAGTCCTTATCATACTTCTCCTTCTTCTCCGCCTTGTTATCCCCGAAGTATTCCTCTTTGATTTTGGCAAGCTCCTTCTGATGCTTCTTCTCGTTGTCCTCAATGGTCTTCTGATTTCGCTTTTGGTTTTCAACGAGCTTATTCTGATAATTCTTCTGCGCTTGCAGCTGTTCCTTAGAACCGTCCGTGTAGACCTTCGTCAAACGGCGCAGATGCTCCAACTCCATGAGTTCAAGCGCATCATCAAACGTTTTTTGGTCGACCTTGCCATCAACATACCGCTGTTTCTCCGTAGCAACAAGCTCATTGTAATAGTCGTTCTCCTGCTTCGCCGATTGCGTGTTCTTGTCATCAGCGAGTTTCTTCTTCGCCTCATAGTACGCTGCTTCCGCTTCCAGCTTCTGTTCACTCGTAGCTTTGCCATTAGCCATAACCTTCTGATTGTACTCCATATCAATCTCCGTCATGCGGTTCGTGTACTCTTCGAAGTCCTTCTCACCTTTGGCATACGCAATGCGGTTGAGAGCTTGCTCCCTGGTCTTCCAGTCCTTCTGCGGTTTCAGTACATCCTCCGTCTTCGTCTTCTTGTCCGTCTTAGGAGGCGTGTATGGAGGGTTCTGCGTCTGCTGTTCCTGCTTCTGTTCTTTCTTCGCGTCATTGAGTGCCTCCTTCTTGATGTCTTCGCCATATATGCCTAAGATGTTCGCCTCACGCTGGTCGAGTTCCGCAAGATCCTCCTTCGTCTTGGCAAGCGCACGTCTGTTCGAGGCACGCAACGAGTTGACACCCAACTGCACCACCTTTCCCTCCTGACCAGGCATAACCGTTTCCGTCCTTGCCTCCATCTCATCCATGGCAACGACACGCTCCTGCCTCTGCTTTTCCAGATTAAGGTCGACACGCTGCTTTCCAATATCACGCAACTTATCCTTGGCACCCTCAATCTCATACTTGCGAGTCAACGACTTCAAGTAATCATCAAGAGCTTTCTTATTCTCCTTATACTTGCCCGTAGTATCATCCAACTGGGCATTATAGTTCGGAATAATCTTGTTGAGCGCATCAATCGCCGTGTGTCTGTCCTTCAGCGACTGCGTTTCATCGCGAGCCACCGCAATAAGCGCATCAATCTTGTTCTTCTCGTCGATGATGCCCTCCTGCCCACGCTTGCGTATCTCCTGCAAGTCCTTTTCTGCTTGCGACACCTCCGTCATCTTCTTGTATAGCTTATAAAGAACCGCACCGAGAGCAATGGCTCCGGCTGCTATCGCACCATAGCCCGATGCGAGCAGGGCACCCTGCTTTTTGAGGTCCGACATCAGCCATGACTGTCGCACCCAATTGCCCTGCAGTTTGGCGAGACCCATCTGCAACAAAAGGTGTGCAGCGTGCAATGTGGCAACCGTAGTCTTGTATGCCGTAGTCGCAGCCTTGGAAATAACAAGCCACGCATAATGCGCCTTGAAAGCGATGTTAGAAGCGTTCACCGCAATCTTATAGGCAATGAAAGCAGCAGTCAGCGAAGCCAAAGTAAAAGCGTTCTCCTTTATGAACGTGATAGAAGTAGACATGAACTTCAACAACAACGTAGTGGAAGAGATGACATGCTTCATTATCGGCTGCAGCTGCTCACCAAGTGCCACCGCCATCTCCGTCACGCCCTTGCGAGCCTTGTCAAGTCCTGCCTGCACCGTAGTATTCTGCACATTGAACTCATTTGTGACAGACGTACCCTCCGCAAACGCCTTAGTAGCTTCCTCCTGCTCCCACCGCACCATATCGAGGTTGCCAGCAAGAGCCGAAATCACCTGCGCAGCACGGGCACCGTTCTCGCCCATATCCTTGAAGACTGGTGCCAGTACGTCGATGTTGCCCAATTCGTGAAGACGGTCCAGCAACATAAGAAGTCCCTCGTTAGTGCTCTTCTTCAGCGTTTCGTTAAACTCCTTCGCATTAAGTCCCGTAGCCTTTATTATCTTGTCGTTCTCCTTGAACATATCCATGATGACTTTTGAAACAGCAGTTGCCGACATCTCCACCGCCTGTCCCTGGCTATCCAGCACCGCAGCGAAGCCCATGATTTCCGGGATAGTCATCTTCGCCTGTGCACCCACGCCAGCCATTCGCTGTGTAAAGTTTGCGAGATAAGGAGCAGAAGCCGTGCAGTTCTGTGACAACTCATTAATAACGGAACCCACGGCAAGCAGAGCCTTCTCCGTGCCGAGGCGTTCCTCGTCACCGAAGATGTTTGTCAGTTTGGAAAGAGTCAGCGTAGCCCCATCACCGAGGTCGTCCAAAGCCACATTGATTTGGTCGGCAGCTTTCACGAAGCCCAAGACATCTTCCTGCGAGGTTTTGCCCAATCTTCCAGCTTCCTGCGCCAACTTATTCAGCTCCTCACGCCCCGTTCTGGTGTCAATCTTCTGGAAGTCCTCATTCAGATGCTCCACCTCCGAAGCGTTCATTCCCGTAAATTTGCGCACATTCGCCATCTCCTGGTCCATATCCGCAAAAGCGTTCACCGCCGAGCGTCCAGCCATGATGATACCCGTGATGGCAGCAGCAATGCCGGCAAGAGCCGTCTGCCAGTCGTTCAACTTTCGGTTCATCCGTTCCCACAGACTCTCATTCTCTCGCAGCTGCGAGTTGATGCTTGCAATCTCCGCCTTTACACGCTTGATCGCCTCACATTGTCTGTTCCACTCTTCGCTTCCACGTTCAAGCCCATTAAGGTTACGCTTCAGCTGTGACAATGTGCGGTTCAGTTCCTTTGGCGAAGTTTCATCGAGTCGTTGCAGAACATGCTCGACCCCTTTTGCAGCATTTTCAATCTGCGAGATTTGGCGATTGGTTTCCTTCAGTTCACGCTTTAGCTTCGTGAGCTGCTGCTTGTTTCCTGCTGCTGCCGCTTTCTCAATGGCTTTTTCGAGGTTTGCAGCCTGAGATTTCAGTTTCAGGAGCATATCTTCCGCCTGTTTTCCGTTTACAGTGAGCGTAACGGTCGCATTGGTGTTTATATTCGACATACGTCTTTCAATTTTATTGGTTTAATGATACGCAAAAATAGCACCACTCAAACACCACTCAAAAGACGAGAAATAAGGCAGTTTCGCCCGATTTAGGCACGCTGGCGCCGACAAAAACCGACGAAATTTAAGCGATATAAAAACGAAAGGCTTGTGTATCAAGCCGTTAAGGGATTGTTAAGGGATTTTCCCTTAACCCGTCTTGATAAAGACCCCCCGACCGCCCTGTCCTTGCTGACGGCTACGACCGCCCGACCTTTGCGGAATATGTAAACAAATGTTAATATTTGGTTTCTCGCACACGCAAAACCGCCTTAGTTGCGCTAAAAGGCGAAAAGGCAGAAAGTGACGAAAAAGGCTTGCAAGTTTCGCAGATGACGAAAGCGAGCCAAGGTTTCACGCTGATGCACAACCGCTCCAAGTTCCACGAAAAGCGAGGGTTTCGGCTTGAGCAAATAAGGCTGAAACAAGCAAAAGGTTTCGGCAAAGCATCGGGTTTTCGGCACGACATAGGGTTTCGGCTTGAACAAATAAGGCTGAAACAAGCAAAAATTTTCGGAAAAGCACCGAGTTTCGGCACTTTAAGCCTCCAAGCCGAGCAAACCGAGGGTCTTGCCGTACCACGAAAGGCTATTGGGTATCGGATGGGCATCAATGGCTTGCGGATGTTGCAATATATGCGAGAAAAAGCGAAGGTTTCGGCTTCATACTGCGCTCTTTCGTGCTACTGAACCACCGCCCACCACACCAAGCGAGCCACCACGCCACGCCCGACCCATCGGGCGGTAATGCGGCAGTGGTGAGGGATAAAAAGGTAATGCGCCTGTCGGTCTTGCCCGACATTAGGCGCACTACCTTTTCTATCCCATACCTCTGCCATACCTATTTGAATAAGCGAGAGTGCTGTCAGACTTATAGCAATCTTGATTGCCATAAGTCTGACGGCTTTCTCGCATTGACAGACAATAGAAAGCGCAGCTTTACCAAACCATGAAGGCATCGCCTTATAGGAAACAGAAGGCTCTGCCTTACCCGAAGCGAATGGGTATGAAGTGGAATGTAATGAAGTGGTAATGTAGGACTTCTCCATGGCTCATAGAGTCATAGAGAAACTCCGGAATGATAACGTAATGGAATGTAGCGCAATATCCTTTCGCAACAGTGGACGAAAGGATGTGGCGCATAACGGACGGACACGGGAGTGGAGAGCCACTGCCTTTCGGCTGAAGAAGAGAAGATTGAGCGAAGCGAAATGATAGACAATAGAGCGAAGCTGCACGGACTTATGCGCAATGCAATGGAGCGTGTGTCCGTACCTATTAAGAAAGGTGAAGGGTGTGCAACACTATTCACCTTTGATGATGATAGATAGACATCTTTGATGTGAAAAAACAGATGACGCTTGCGTGTTGATGATTGACGAGGAGGTCAGACAAGCTCGCTGCAAGCGTTGCTTGGCTGGGTGATGCGTCAATCATGTGCGTAGGTGGTGCATTGTTCGGTGGCGAGGACTGGCGCAGCCGTGAAATTGTGGGGCGTGTAATGAAGTGGAGGGGCTTTGGGCTGCCGTGGAGAAATGTGTATGTTGCTTACCCCGTATCGTGACTCGTGTGTTTGCACTTTTCTCGAATGTATGGAGGACTATTCGACTTCAGGCGATTTGTCCTCCTCACATCCGAGAAAAAGAGACATGGTACGGATCTGGGAAGTGGCATACTTATTTTGCAACAGAAGCCCAAAGCGACGGAACGCAATGGAACACCCCACAATTTCACTTAGCCATGCAATGGCTTGTCCTCGCCACCGAACAATGCACCGCCGGAGCTGCCTGGTAATGAATTCGGGAGCCTGTGACCGAAATGTCGTCGTCTGCCGGCGAGATAGCGACGGATAAAGAAAATGACGGCTACTGCCGTTATCATCATCAGGACGGCAATAGCGAGCTTTGCCGTGAAGGGAACTGAAGACCTTGACTTGATAATTTCCTGCGACTTGTCGGATGAAGACTGCTTCGCTATTGCGATGCTGTCTTCCACCTGCTGTGCAGCTGCGGACTCCTCCTTTACCTCTTGGGAAAGGTGAAGTCCGTAGAGTCTGAGAGATGACGGCTTGCCGTGACTTATAGCTGAAGGCTTGCCGTGATAAGATGGAGGCTTTGCCTTGTCATTGGACAGGGGCTTGCCCGATGGATAGCTGAGGTCGGAACATTGAGGGGTTGCCGACGTGTCGACACCCCCGAATGTGAAGACGCAGCTATCGAATGAAAGGGCGGTGAGGCGCTGTAGAGAACTGAATGAAAGATTCTGAGCGGATCGCCATTGAGCTTGCGAAACGGCGTTTCGCTCACTTTCATTGGAGGATGATGCTGTCTTTGTGCTCTTGCACGCCAGTACAAATGCACAAAGAATTAGGATAAGGATATGTTTCATATCGTAGGGTTTAGATGTTGGCATACTCTGCCGTTGCATCGAATGATGGGCACGCTTTAGCTGCATAATCTCGATGTCCTCGGATTTTGGCATTGGGGAACTGCACCCGGAGCTTGCGAAGAAGTGCCACCAATGCGGACTTCTGCTCTTCCGTGCGAGAGTCCTTAGGGTGTTTGCCGTCGGTGGTCAAACCACCGATATAGCAGATGCCTATGGAATGGGCGTTGTGCCCTTGGCAGTGCGCTCCCACTTGTGCGAGCGGTCTGCCATGATGCACAGAGCCGTCGCGGTAGATGACGAAGTGATATCCGATTGAGGCAAAGCCTCGCTGCCGGTGCCAGCGGTCGATGTCTGCCGTGGTGAAGTCCTTGCCTTCAGGCGTGGCAGAGCAATGGATGATGATGAGGTCAATCTTGCGCATTCTTCTCCTCCTTCCGTTTCAGCTTGTCGTCGAGGTACGAGCGTAGTTCTGCATACTTAGTCTGTATGTAGATAGTGACACCGAAGATAGACCCGGCGTAGATAAGACACTCTGCGAATACACCCAGGACAGACTCGTGAATCTGTCCGGTGGGCGGTACGATGAATCCTGCGACAGCGAGGAGAAATCCACCGATGAGCATAGCTATGGCAGATACAATCTGCACGTTTTCCTTAGTTTCTTTTGTCATAATGAATTGTCTTTTGAGAGTTAATATGATGTGGTTATCTTTGCGATTGAGTTGTGGTCGATTGGACCATTGCTCTTTGGCAGCGTGGTGTCGCGAACACCATTTTGCATCCGAGCTGTGGTGGCCTCCTTGCGGAGAAACCATGGCTCTTTTCGTTTACATACTGAAATTGAAGGTGAGTTTGTAATTGTTGCTACCATCAACTCTATCAGCTCTTGCAATTACCTTGAACTCAGCGAGGTTAGTTCGGAGTTCTCCGAACTGGAACGGACCGTAATCTTTAGACTTCTTGTAAAATCCGATGGCGAAGCGGAAATGTCGGTTGATACCGAGAATGTTAAATGAGCGTTTGCCAAAGTAAATGCGGACTTCCAAAAGCTGTTGCGTTTCGGGGTCGATGATAGCACGGCAGTCGCTGAACAACACATTAGGCTTCGTAAAATACTTGCCATTGTCCGGGTCGCCCTCCTTATCCAGTCGGAAAGAAATCTCGTCGCCATTATTCACACTAATCTTTCGGTCGTCATAAAAGCGATTCCAGCCACGTCGCCGTGGAAGATACTCACGCACACCGTTTTCATCCTCCTGCTTGCGACTTGTACGCACCGAGTGTCGGAAAATGACTGGCGTAAGCTCTTGCCGGATATAGCGGTAGGCATCCTGTATCACGAGAGTGCTGTCAGTGATGATACATTCAATGTGCATCTGGGTAGCCTGTTTCATTGTGGCAAACTTCTGAATGTCAGTCTGCAACGATTTTATCTGCGATGCAACTGATTTGAGGTCAGATTGAAGAACTTGTATGCTTTCAGCGTTGTTTCCGATTTCAATGTTGTTCTTTGAAATGCGCAGGCTCAGACTCTGAGTAGCCTTTTGAAAATTCACAAGAGCCTCCTGCACCTTATTCATAGAAGCAATGCATGAAGACAGCTCGGACTTGCACTTGTTCAAGTCCTGCACCTGCTGCGCACGCATGACACCGGCACGCTCGGTAGTGGCTTGGCGGATGAGAATGGAATTGTTTGCAATTTGATTGATTCCAGTAGAGAGGTTCGCCTTTCCCAATGTGAAATACACGTTGTTGCGGTCGTCCGAACCGATGGTGAGCGATGTCAGCACATAGCCGATGCGTCCAAGAGCCGAGCGCCAATTATCAAGGCGACTCATGTCCGTCTGCAGAGCAGCTTTTCCCAAAAGGTCAGCGATTTTCTGCAACAATGCGCCCAGAACTTCGGGCGTTATAGCCTCTTCGCGCGTCTCGCTGCGGAATGAGGTGATGAGAGATGTGATAGATGAAATGTCAGCCATACTTTTGCTTGTTTTTAGCAAAGGTATGGCTGACTTTTAGATGGAGAAAAGACATTGTTAGTGATTATAGCGCACATACTTGTCGTCGAGTGCCTGGGCGACGATGCCGACAAATTCGTGAGCGATGTTGTCGGAGAGGAAGTCACGGAGGTTCATGACGGAAGCGTAGTACTTACGGCTGAACCAGGGTTTCTTCTTGCGCTTGCGTTCACGGCCGATGTTGCCCTTGTTTCCACGAGGAATCTCCTTGCCCGTACCGAAGTTCTGCCAAAGGCCATATTCGAGGAAGGACTGGCTTAGTCCTAACTCAATGAAACGACCATCCGCACGGACAGGGAGGGACTTGGGGCTGTGAAGCAAACGTCCGGTGTCGATTACACCGAGGAGAGTCATTTGCTCACGCCATATTTTGAGCATCGTATCGTTGAAGGCAAAAACGAACTTTTCACGTTCTTGCAGTTGTGGGTCATTGCCATTCAGTTGGGTCATAACGTAAATCGGTATAAGTGTCAACGGCGATTTGGAAGAAAGCACAGGCGCAGCCTGAGAAAAAGTATTGGTCGATTTCCTGAAAGGAAATGCGAGAGTCGAGATAGATATTATGCTGCTCCTGCTTCGTCTTTTCAAGGATGAGCTTGCTCATAAACTGTCGGAACAGCTCGCGCATGGTGTCCATGCACTGCTGGCGTGCTGCCATGTCATCGATGGCGTGGCGCATGGCGAGGAAGACCGTCTTCACTCTTCGAGTGTGCGGACTGTTGTTCACCTCGATATAGCCTTGGCTTATGTCGCTGACGGCAATGATAGCCGTGGCGGACTGCAGCTGCTGCAAGGCTTCCTCGAAGCCGTCGAGTCCGCTGACCTTGGCGAATACAAAGTCATGGGCCTTGGCGAACTTGTTTGTTTCTGTGAGGGATGCGAAGAAGGCGGTAGCATCCCAATTGATATTCTTGTCTGTCATTTCGTTTGTCGTTTAATGTCTTCTACTTCTTTAGCCTTAGCGTCGAGTTCTGTGAGAGCTCGCCATGTGTCCATCGAGAGCACCGCTTCCTCTTTGGTGATGTCTCCACCAGTGAGCGCACGGATCTGTGCATTCATGGCAGTCCGTAGCACCTCCCCGATGGGCGGTACGTAGCCCAGGAGGTCTTCAGAAGAACTGGACATTGGCTGCAGGAAGTGCGGGAACAGTCGGGCGAAGTAATGCTTCAGCGATGAGAACCAATAGAAGGCGTTGAGCAAAAGCGGTGTTGTGAGCTGCGACTTCTTGACCTTTGGGTACAGAAGCGTGGCGAGGTCTTTCAATAAGGCATCGTTCTTGGTGTGGAGAAAACCCTGATAGTAGTTGTCGGCAGAGATGAACGTCGAGAACGGCACGCCCTGGAAGTCTGCTTCGATGGCAGTGGCTCTTCCGATTTTAGTGATGCGAACCGGCAATGGAGCGAATTGCCGTAAGAATTCCAAAGATGCCGTGGTTGCTTGCACTTGTCTGATGGTCAGCGTTGTTTCATGCTTGGGCGCTTGGCGGTGCTTTACGAGATAGTTGCCGTCATGCGTCTTACACAACACTCTTAGGTCTGCCCATTTGAACAGACAGAGAGTGAGAATTTCTTCCATTGGCAGATCGTGCGAGAGCTGCGTGAAGAAATACTGGAGTTGGCTGTCAGATAGCGATTGCCAATCTTTGGGGACTGATAAGTTAAATGTGTGTATCATGGCACAAAAATAACATCAGATTAGTAATTCGAGAAAGACAAAAATGACAAATAGTATATATAAACAATGGATTTTTTGTCATTATATTGGCACTTTGGATTTTAAGCAGTAATTTTGCAGATTATGAATCAGAACTTAAAGTTTGCCACTAATATAGAAGAACAAATCACCAAACTTGTTGAGAGAGGAATGGTGATAGAGGACATAGAGAAAGCCAAAGAAAACCTGTTGGATATAGGATATTTCCGATTAGGTTTTTACTGGTTTCCTTTTGAGAAATCATACCCACGCAAACAAAAAAGAGACCATATATTTAAAGATGGAACGAAGATTGACTATGCAATTCAGTTGTATTATTTTGATTTTGATTTGCGTAATTCTTTTCTCCGTTACATAAGTCGTGTAGAAATAAACTTCAGAACGAAGTTGATTTATATGGCTTCAAACAAGTATAAGGAGGATCCTTTTTGGTATGTTAACAGCAAATATGTTGAGAAGAGTTTCTTGAATAGTAAAGCCTTTCAAGATGCCATTCGTGATGCAAATACAGAAACAATTGTAAAACAAGACTTGAACAGATATTCCAGAAGCCACGCTCCTGCATGGAAAGTTCTTGAATATTTATCTTTTGGAGTAGTCATATCTCTGTTTGACAATCTTAAGGACGGTGGATTAAAACATGCAATATCAATGGAATATGGTATGGGCTCTTCCACTCAGTTCTCCAACTATATGAATACCATTCGTCGTTTGAGGAATTTCTGCGCCCATGGTAAAGTCCTTTACGATACAAACCTTCCTGTAGCAATAAGTAATGGACCTGCAGGAGATTTGGGCAGTCGTAAGACCATGCTATCCGGAGCATATTATATACTGAAGTATATCCTCGGTAAGGTGTCAACCAATCGTCAGCACGATTTAGTAGACGATATGCGTAGGGCATTTGACAATGTTGAATTTGAAATCGTAAAGAAGATAATTTGTGATAATTCAGGATTTGACATTAACACGTTATAAGAAAAAAATAGTTTAGTTGATAAACAAAGATATAAAAAGTTTGTTATTTCAAAAATTCGTTGTATCTTTGCAACGGATTAAGCCAGTGCACTTAATATGCTATATGCTATCATACTGCACTATAAAAGAAACTGACAAGGGGATTGGCAATGCCAACCCCTTATTTTTTTGTTTAGAAAAAGTAGCCTCCTGCTTGCTTTTTATTTTTATATCCATGGTCTTCAAAGAGTTTGGCGGTGTCTGACTGTTTCCATTCTGCGAATACGTTGCCCTTGGCTAAACGTATGCTGTTCACTATGTCGATGATGCTTGGTATCGGATATTCCCCGATGCGGAGGATGGAGAACTCGATGGCAGAGATGCGCTGATACATCCGCTTGTATTGAGCGGTGTCGAGAGTCATGTTCCACTTGTTGAGAGCGTTGGCCGTGCGAAGCATGTCCATGAGTTCCGGACTGAAGAACTCCGTTTCGAGGCGGTGCTCAATGGTGAGCAACTTGGCACGAGTGTCCTGGTATCGCAGCCAGATATGGTCAGCAAAGCCCAACTGGTACACAATGCTGAGCGTAGGAAACATTGTGGCAGCGAAGTAATTGAACTGCTCCGAAGCAGTCCAATGGTGGGCATCCGGAAGCATGGTGAGGATAACGGCAAGCGCATCGTCGCGTTGCTTTTCGAGAGAAAGAAGAAGCCTCTCGATGCGCTCCTTAGATGCCGGTATCACATTCTGATTGCTGACTATACCGAAACCGTTAGGCGTAAGAATGAGGTCGAGCTGTGGCACAGCGTGCAGCATCGCCTCTGCAGCCGTGATGATACGGCAGTAGTGCAGCAGCGGTGTGCTGTCAGAGTATGAGCGGATGCGACTCATCGTGTCGGATGAAACGAAAGTGGCGGTAAGCCATTGCTCCGCTTGTAAGAGGTGATATTGTATCTTGTCGAAAAGAGAAAGTTCACCAGCAACCGCTTTAAGCGTGTTTGGAACGTACTTTCTTAGGGTATCATTATCATTTATCAGCATTGCCATTGTCTTTAGATTTATTGAGTGAAACTTGCTTTGCGTCCTTATTCTCATCGAGCGTAGTGAGCTGGATGAATGGGCAGTCCGGCTTGACCGCTGTCCACTTGTTGAAACGGATGATCAGTCGGTGAACGGAAAAGAGAAGGTCGTGGTAAGGCTTTTGCAGAGCCTGGGCGATGGTGTAAAGCTCTCGCTTGTCGCTGCCGGAGTTATTGGTCTGCGACTTGCCTGGCACCGAGCCTACGAGGTTGGAGTGTACACGCATGGTGAAGCACATCATGTTGATGGCTTCGACAATGTCCGTCGCCCAGTCGCCACCCTCCTTGTCCGTCTCGATTTTGTTGATGACCACGTCATGTTGCTCCTCACCGTTAGGTGAAACATAGAATGTTGAGAAGAGCACCTTTCCGCTGTTCTCCATGCCAGTGAGGAAGTTGATGATGTTATCCTTCTCCTCGTTGACACGTTCCTGCTGCTTGACACGGTCAGTTATACCCTCGACTTTGAAGATGTTGTTCCAAAACGAGTTGGCAATCTCGATGTGGTACTTTATGGGAGCCGAGTTTCGGAGCTTCGCTTCCTTAGCGATGCCAATGAGCTGCTTGATGTTGAACCACTTTCCTTTGAAAAGAGCTGCGTAGTACGGTATTGGATAATACGTATTGTCGGGCGTAGGAATACGGCTGACGACAGCGAACTTCTTGATTTTCTTTCCCCTGTTCTGAAGGTCGGTGAATGGCGACTGTGGATTGAGAAGTTCGATGCGCTCAATGTCCTCGGGACTGACTGTATTACGCCAGTTGGCATAGAGGATGTAAGGTATCACGCCCGACTTGTCGGCAGGAGCAAAGCGGACATAGCACGCCTGTTTGCGGACGATGCGGACAATGCGACTGGCATCCTCATTGAGGATGATCACACTGACGCAGAATCCGAAGTGCTTGAAGTCCTGGCACACGCCGAGAAAGTAACTTGCGAGGTCGTTGTCCAGCACGAAGTCATCCACTTGCGCTTGCACTTGTGCGGTGACAAGCTCCGTGTCATAGACAAGTCCGCTGCCATAGCAGACTTCAGCATTGAACATCTGGCAAGTGCTCATTGTCTCGTCAGACTCGATGAGATCAATGATATTGTACGGCATCTGGTTGTCACCTCCCCATGGAATGTACTTCATCTTGTCGTTGATGATGATTGGTGCGATGTTATGCTCTTCCTTGAAGACTTCTGATGTCTTGGAGGTGAAGGCAGCGGAGGCGTGGGCGCCTGGGATGGTGACAACGGATGTTGGGGGAATAAATGAAAAATCGCTCATATCTTGCTTTTTTAGGGCAAAGATATGAGCGATTGGGAGGTGGGGAAAAGACAAGGCTAATTCTTAATTCCTTAGGAATTATATGCTTTTATATTAAAAGGCTAATCTTTAATGCGTGAAAATCAATCGTGGTTTATACGAAAAGTTCTATAATAACGTTATTCCATTAAACCATCTGGGTGTAATATATGATTAACTAATAATTTTAGACAAAATGAAAAAGATAATATCACCTATTCTCTCAATCGCTCTTTTTACAATCCTCATTCTTCTATTTCTGATACACTTTCAGAGAGTAGACGCACAATCTATTTATAAATGCGATAATGATAAACACATCTGTTACAAAAACTCTGATGGGAAAACAATAGTGAAGAGCAAGAAATACACAATAGCGTTTACAGACACTATCACGTCCATCGGTTTTGTAGGTAATAGAAAAGGTAAAATCATCGGTATAGACAACCATGGAAAGGAGTTGTTTGAGGTATATAAGATAGACAATGGTCCAGACTGCGTTAGTGATGGCTTGTTTAGAATTATTGGGAAAAATGGCAAAGTGGGGTTTGCCGACACTTGTGGCGTTATCGTAATACCACCTGTTTTTTCTTATGCCACTCCATTCCTTGATGGAGAAGCCAAGGTAACTTTTGAGGGCAAAGAACAAAAACAAGGAGAGTATCAATATTGGGAAAGCAATCAATGGTTTTTGATAACGAGTCCGAACTTGTTGGATCATAGTATGAACGAGATGGCTACATCTACTAAATTTGACACGCCAACATTGACAACGGAGGAAAAGCACAAAGTCAAGGAACTGGCTGCACAAGCCCCTGATAGCATAAAAACATGTTTCTCCTTTTTGCTTTACAAATGGAATTATGCAATAACACATAATCGTGAAATGCTCTTGAGCTCAAATACATATTCGTATTCAAAGTTACCCGAGTTCCACTATTTGAAATCCATGGGGAAACAGATAATACCGCTTATCATGGAACAACTTATTGAGCCATCAAATTTTCATCTGTTGGTTCTTTATGAAGCTGTGCAAGAAGATAGCAGAAAGATTGTGAAAGACCACACTGGAGGCGAACAGAACAGAGCCATAATGAATGTGAAAAGATGGCTTGGCAGTAAGTAGGGATTCGCATTGAAAACTGTAGATATTTGTCTTAATCCAGCAGTTTCATTCGATTTTTATCTTCCAAATGTTTTCAGGTGTCTTCTCTGTTTGCAAAGGGACTTGCTCTATCGAATGTGCCGTTGCTTTCTTTCTCTTTTTGTTTTGTCTTGTTTGTTTTCTGAAACTTTTAAAGAGAAAGTTTCTTCCCATGCCATTGCCAAAAATCACATCCAATGGTTCGCCAGTATCTTTCCATATCCTGACCTTGGCAGCATAGTCAAATGCAAATCTGACAGCCGTGCTGTCATAAGTAAAAACCACTTCATAATACGCTTTCCCAAACTGTTTTCTTATTTTGCGATGATTGTCACCATAGTCGTCCTTTTGGAAAATCCGCATTTCAGATATTTCAGCACCTTTGAAAAACGGAACGTATGCAGGACCAAAGGTATTGGCGACACTCCTTGCGACAGTTATAAGTGCATCCTTTTGGCAGACATCAGCACAACTGCTTGAAGCCAATGGCTGGGCAGATAATGTCGTAACCATCAGAAAAGCGATTGGTATGAGAAAACGCTTTTTCATAATCACTTATTTGTTATGGCACATTATTCGTACAAACAGCGTTTCATTGTTTCGTAATTGTAAATTTCAATTTCTGGAGTCCTTTTTTGTATACATTGGCCAAGATGAGAAAATACTGCAGTTTCTCGCCTGAGTTCATCTTTTTTGTAATATACTCAAATTCGCTTTCCGGTATTACCTTCTTAAACAACGGGCCGCCGTCCTCATTGTACACCAACCTTATATCGTCTGTCAGCGGAGAAATGACGTATGAGCAATAGGCCTGATATGGGATGCTATTGAATTTGACCCAGTTGTCATCGCCTTTATCCAAAACATTTTCTACGTATATCCTGCTATGTTCATAAGAAGGCTTTGGCCACCCATTGCCTTTATAGATATTTCCTTCGCCATCTACGATATAGTTGTCTTCTGTCTCGTATTTGTTGTACGGGCACAGCTCCTGATACTCAATGTCGCTTTCTGACTTTACACTATTGGTTGGAGTTTCCGTCTCTTTGACGAGTTTGTCTTGAACAATTTTGACGAGCAAATATTTGTGGCTATAGCCGTCAGCTGGCGGATTGGCAAGTGTAGTCATCTTTACCCGCAATTCATACTCATGCCCTTTTACATAAGTGAAACCCTCGATACGATATAGACCAAGATGTTCCCATTTACCATTTGGATTATCAAACTTTACAAGCATACATTCCTCTGGGGTAGAGTTAAATCCGTAACTTTCACCCGTTTCAGAAGAAACATATATTGTTATCTCCTTGACGGAATCTTTTTTCTCGTCATCATCGCTGCTGCAACTTGAAACAGCAAAAACTGCAAGTAGCAGGAATAAAAGGTTTAAAGTCTTTTTCATTTTACGTTTAATTGTACTACTTAAAATAAACGGTAGATTTTGAATATATTGCATGAATTATTGCATTTTTTCATTTCTTGTCACATTTCAAAACCTGTGGAATCTATCTTCAAGCACTTTCATATTCTCAATGAGTTCAATGAAAGAAGGTTTCTCTCCGAAAATCATGGAAGAGCACATACTTTTATAGTCAGCCTCCCATGCGCTGCGTATATCCTCACGAGGAACGAGAACGATGCGACGACGGATGTCTGGGGTGTAGTCCATACCACTAATGCTTGTGAATATCTCGCGATGATGACGAATGGATTCCCACAGTTCATCATCCTTTATGGCAGCCAAAGCAAAGTCTTTGTCCATCATACGAGAGAGGTCATAAAGATGTCTTGACTTGCGGTCGGCAATGACACCACGTCCCTCTACGGAAAACAACTCGTGCAAGAGGAATACCTTTTCAAGGAAAGTCTTGCTTGCAAGAGCCGTTGCCACCTTGCTATCGACAATTGTTGTCTGTATGGTAGGAAACACGCCCTCGACCATACTGTTGATATGTGTTTGCTCGTTTGGCTCCAGCAAAGACCTTGCTCCAATCTCCAACATCACTATTGGCGAAAGGTATTCAGACGGCTCAGCCCAAGCACTCTTATACCTCACGAAAATCTTTCTCGGTTCTGGATATGTGCTATCGCCCTCACCGTCTGGCTCAGACTCGATTTTGCAAAAGTCCTGCAAACCATATTTCTCGACAGCCTCCTGCAATGCCGGGCAAAACGTGTCTTTTACAAATAGAGAAGAAGCCTTGCGCAGTTTCTTTATCTGCTTCTTCGTCAAGTCGCCCTCGAACCCAAACAAAGAGCGGTCGACAGCCAAATCAATGTCTTCAGAGAAACGCTCAATAAGATGCCAGACCTTGCTCAAAGATGTGCCACCTTTGAAGATGAGTTTATCAGCAAAAGGCAAGTCGAAAACGATTTGCAGAATATTAGAAACCCACAAGTCCTTCTCTATAGCCTGTGGAGGCAACCCACATCGTGCAGATGCTTGTTGAAGCACACGTCGTTGGTCGTCAAACGAAAGTTCAAAGAATTTATTCATAAGCGTTTTGTACAATTTTTCTAATCCATACAGGCATCAGTTTCAAGTCGACAAGCACATCTTCTTTCTTCTCCTGTCTCAATAAGTAGTAAATATGATCCGTCTGTTTAGTAGTAACATTGACGTTCTTTATCGACTTTAGAGCAGAATTAACCAACATGGCAAGTCGGTTCGTAAAAGCCAAGTTGCGTGGAGCCGTATTCTTAAATGTGATAGATCTATTCCCTGACACTGATATTCTGCGCGACTTTCCATTTGTGAGGAAAACACTATTCAACGGAACCTGTGTAGAAAGTCCAAGAACATTCAGCGCATAGTCGCCAGTGGGGACAATTTTGGAATGAGAGCGTTCAGCCAAGGCTTCAGCAATTTGGATGTCAGTAGGATAAATCACCCCCAATCCCAAAGTTTCGTCAATTTCGGGATAACAGTAAATGCCCTGTGCCACACGAATAATTACCCCGCTTTTTGTAAGCCTAAGCAAAGTCTGTCGGATAGCATCAGAAGAGCCAAAATCAAGGAAGTCATCGGCAAAGAAAATCTTTCCCCTACCAAATCCCTTTATCCTGTTTTCAATTTTATGAGCTATACTTTCCATGTCTAACCTTAATTTCGTCACAAAAATAGCAACTTTTTGTGACAAAACAAAGAAAAGACTTAGAAAAGTATCAATTTTTAACTAAAAAATGCCCGATACATATTCTATAAAACCCCAAATATACAATATCAGCCATGCAAACACAAATGTTGATTTTGTCACAAAAAAAGATACTTTTTGTGACACACTACATATACACCTCAATCCCATTCACCTCAAATATACACACATCGCGAAGCTGCCGGATCTCGTTGGAGTCCAGCAGCTTCATTCGCCTTGTGCCTTTGTAGAAGTCATATTTGAGGGAGATGCAGCGGTGCCAGGACTGGATTTCACCGCTGCGAGTCCATAGACGGATGTCAATGGGTTCGGGACTGGAGAGTATTTTGCGGAGGGTGGTGATGTGAATTGATTGCATAGTGATGGGCGTTAATCGAAGGTGCGGTAGAAAGGATCATCGAAGATGTTGTTGCCGTAGTCAATGGTGATTGGGAGGTGGTGACTGCTATACTTGTACTTGAACTTGATGCTGTTCGTGGCGTTGTCGGCATCGGAGATTTCACTGTTTATGTCAGTGATGGTGATGGGTGCCAGGGCACCACCTATCTCAACGATGTTGACATAACGAGAAAGGAGGAGCTGGGAGAAGTGCTTGGCTTCCTCGAGGGTAAGCATCGAGGACTCCACATCATACTCGTAGGCTGATTTGTCATCATAGAAGGTGGTGACACCGAGCGAGGTGGCAGTGGAACGGTCGAGATTGAGCTTGCTCTTGGTGACACAAGTGAGGTGTATGTATTCATCGCAGTTGAACTCATTGCGCACGAGCAGTGTGAGGTTCGGCGTGCGGTCAGTGACATAGAACGTCTTGGCAAGAAAGCCACGATGAACGGTGAACTGGAGCAGTCGGCACTTGCTGCCGATGCGTGTTTCTATTCCAATAGGGCTTAACGTGTCACGTATTAAGGTGGTGTTCTTTGTGTCCACCTTATCATCCTCGATGCGCACCATGCGCGGAGTGGATTCACCCTCGAAGAGAGCCAGGCACTCGGTGTAGCTCTGCAGCGAGGTGTTTGGCAAGTAGAACGACCAAAGCACCTGAAACGAATTGCGTGGAATGGTGAACATTGAACGTGTGGTGAGGAAGAACAGCTGTACGAAGCCCATGGCATTTGTGGCGAGGCTCAGACGAGAGTAAATGAAATGGCGCTCTGGCGTGGTCGTCTCTTCAGTCTTTGTGTCTGCCGTGATGACAAAGTTGGCGAAGACACGTTGCTTATCCAGCATGTGCCCCTCGATGATGGAGCGAGCATCATAGAGCATGGCGATGTTGTTGTAAGGATAAAGCGTAGTTTCAAAGATAGTGTCAGGACCACATGCGATAGTGACATATACCGAAGCAGCATCAGAAGATATTTCAATCTCCGATGGGATGTTGCAAGTGAAGACGTAGAGAGAAGGATTATAATTGATTTCCAGCATGACCTTTTTGTTTTCAAAGATAACAGGCTTTGCCTGTATAAGAAAAGACCCAACCGCAGCGTTGCTCTGCACGGCTCGAAGGACAAAGGGCTTTAGTATGGAGTGTAGGCAAGTGCGGACTTGTTACGATCTTGCAGCAGCGACAGAAGAAAACCCGACTCCTTCGAGCCGGGCGGAAGTGGAAGACTGCCTAAGCAGCCTTTTCAGCCTTTGGCTTGCGCCCTCTCTTTTTCTTTGGCTTTTCCTCTACTGGAGCAGGCTCCGGCTTCTGCACCTCCTGCGCCGTGGGAGCTGTGGCTCCCTTGGCTTTTGCAATCTCTTGCGAGAGGCGTGCGAGGCAATTATCAGAGATGTTCAATCCCAACCTCTTTTTGAGGAGGAAGGTGAGGCGCATAGCCTTGTATGCACTTGTGCAATACATCTTATCTGAGCTGTTATCGCTTGTGTAAACGACCCATACATTGTTTGTGGACTTGCCGGAATTGGCTTTAGCTGCTAAAATGACATTTGAAGTATTCATAACTTTCTTATTTTAAGAGTGAAACAATCTGATTAGTGAATGAGATAGACTTCGATATAGCTGATGTCTACAAAGCTGTCAGCAGCGAGTGCTTCCGCCTTGGCGCTTGCCTCAGAATGGCTGTCCGCCTCGATTTCATATTCGATATACTCGCCATCCTCTCCATTGATGACAACCTGATAGAGATTGCTTGACAATTCAACCTGTCTTGAACTTCTTTTACCGAAGTGATATTCTGAATTAAAAGTGGTGTGTACCATAATCTTGAAATTTTATTTGTTCGACTTAAAAGTGAAGCACCGAAGTGCTTTTGTAATTTTTACGTGCATACAAGGAGCAGCAAGGAGAAGGCATTTTAATGCAAGGGATAGCCAAGATTATTTCATCCTTCAGGGCTTGAAAGATTTTGGAATGAGGCAAACCTGCCCCAAAAACTTTTGAAAAAATCTTAGGCTAAGCGTGGAGCGCGACCCTTTCAGAATGCCGCTTGCGCTAACTTTGCAAAGGAAAAATCATAAGCATTACATTTGGTAAGTGCTTCACGTCGAACAAATAAAATGATTTGGTACAAAGAACACCACTTCAGAATATTACTCCGGAATAATAAAAGAAGAAGACTGGTGATATGAATTGTGCAATCTCTGTTGGCATCATAGGATGGGATGGCTACTTCTTCCATGATGAAATCGTAGCAGACAGATACCTATCTTTAAGGCAAGCATAAAGGTGGATGTGCTTGTGGCTACAAAAATGAACATCAGCAGTATCGGAGTTCATTCACTAATGAGAGTGTGGAACGGATGAGAAAAGGCAAATATGAATACTTGTCATTTTGGCTGCGAAATAAAAGCCGATTCGTCCACAGACAATGACAGGCACGGTGGAGCAAGCTACCAAAATAACAGCATAGGAAAGATGCACAAAGTGCAGGAAAGGCGGTGCGCCACGCCTTACTCCTTTGAAAATCGGGATTGGCTACCTTAGGTTATTGACTCTCACGCCTGAGAGATTGCAAAAGCTGAAGGTGCGGAGAGCGAAGCGAAGGAGGTGCTGAAGGCGGAGCGTACCTCTGAAAAAAGAAAAGCCTTCATCTTGCGTTGGGCGCAAGACAAAGGCGTATAGGAAAGGGTGATTAGGCAGTGTTTCACTTCAACAGAGTTAAAGTAACTCTATATGACTATACCCTATAAAATAAGTAACGCCCCCCAAGTATGCTGCTCGAAAGCTCGCCTGGGAGGCCTATTATCTTTAAGTTTAAAAACTATCTATTAAATTTTCTGCTGCAAAATTACGATTAGTTTTTGTGATAACAAAGTTTTTCAAGCAAAAAAATGTTATTTCCAAAAATTATCATCCTTCCAATTAGCAGGAAATCCCATCGAATTAAGGTTTATTACGTGCGAATATTTTTCGAGCAAATCAACTAATCGCTTTTTAAATGATGTTCGTGGGTTTATTGTCTGCAACAGGTAGTATATCATACACACAGAATAGTACACCTTGTTTCTTTTTGCCGTATCAGGGTTGGAGATCCATTTGAGATTTCTTGAAAACTCCAGTTTCTCTGGCACAATATTCATATCTCTATTCCACATTCTTGAATGATGGGCACACAAGTTTCTTGTGAAATTCAAAGCATGAAGCCACGATAGAAATGTTTGCGGTGGCAAAGAAAAATACTTAGCAATGCCAACAATATCTGCACGTCTCTTTAATCCGTCACAAATACGAGACAACTGGCTGAAATACATTATTTCTACACTCATCCAAGAAGGCGGATTTTCCGGTTCTGAATAAGTATCACGATAATGTTGGATAAATGTTTCAGAGCGGTCGTTATGCAATCTATCCTTAATATGTTGCTGCATATCTGCAAAAACATCATCAGTGAAAGTAGATCCATCTCTACGTCTACGAGTTATTGGACCTTTGAAAATACTACGATTATCTTGCCAATGTGAGCCGTATTTCAAACTTAACTGATTAACGATTTGGGTTCGTATTGCTATTTCAATGCGTTCAATGGCATCAAATAAAAGCAAACGCAATTTGCGGTCAAATTTATATAAATCATAGACCATTTCCCAAGTGGTATCAGGAACGAATCTGTCAATAACAACACCATTTTGACATTCCTTAAATGGAAGCATATATGCACTAAGTCTGTAATAACTGATGTTGGCAAGAGTTTTCTCCACTCTTTTCTTATTGTTTACAACAAGCCCCCTGGCAATAAGCAAGTCCACTTGTTGCGAGAATGTTAGGGCCGGTTTATTATATTTTACCATGATAATCAAATTTAGACTGCAAAGATAACATAAAAATGGCGTACTTCATTATTTCAAAGCTAAATACTGCAACATTTATTTATCTCACTCCACCAATCGCAATTGGATATAAATCATGCTGTGGGAACTTCTCGCAGCCGATATAGAGCGTATCGAAGGCATCGGTGCCGTCGGTACGGTGTTCGAGAAGGTCTTCTTCGGACTCCGGCTGCTTCTCCATGGATTTGTTCTTGCGGAAGCCGTTGCGTCCTCGCTCCACTCCTGCGGACTGGATGGCGAGTATAAGGTCATCGTTGTTTTGGCGGTTGAAGTACGGCATAAGGCGTTGCTTCCCGGCAAAACCCTGATTGATGAGAAGGTATTTCTCATCGTGTCGCATCGGGTTGCCGAGGTACACGTCAATGACCTGCCATCCGTGGCGCTCGAACTCATGGACTACCACCCAGTGGAAGTCCTGGTCGTTCACGGCATAGTTAGAGCCGAGGGCTGTGGCATCATAGTAGTAGATGACCGTCTTGTTAGGGTGCGGTGCGTAGTAGGTGCAGAAGTCGGCAACGAGCGCAGGGATTTTGCGCTCGAACTTCACATAGAACGATTTGATGATGTTCAGGCGGTTGGCACGAGGCTGACCGCACACAATCCAGTTGATATTGGCATTGTAGTCCATACCAATACAGAGAGGTTGCATAGGGTCGATGTCCGAGTCCGTGCGACAGTCGAGCGAGCTGTTAAGCGTAGAGAACTGGTTGTTGGCGTGGATAGTGTAAAGATCCTGCTGCGCCTCCTTGATGATGCGGTCGTAGCCGAGCGAGTCGAGGTAGTCGAAATCCGATGCATCATATTTGTGGTACTCCTGCATTGACGAGTAGAAGCCATCGTGCGAGATGCCAATCTTCTGACAGAGGATAGAAGTCTGGAAGGTCTTCGGCGTGAGGTCGCGCTTCATCTGCCGGATGTATTCCTCACCGAGAAGCTGTAGGTTTTCGAGTGTAGAGTATTCCTTATAGTAGACTGCTACCGAGCGCATTTTGTTCAGACTCTGGTCGAGCCATTTGAGGTAATTAGGCAGATAAGAAGGAATGGGCTTGCGCAGCTCTTTGAGTTGGGCAATGCGCTCCTTCGTCTGCCAAATCTTGTAGATTGTGCCTTTGATGGTGTCGATAAGTTCTGTGTCCATCTTGTCCTCATAGTGCAGGAACCACGAGCCTTTCGTGGTCTGAGGCATATCGGAGAGCACCATCATGCTATGGTTAAAGCTGTGGTGCCCGAAGTACGAGCGTATGCCACCATTTGCAGGCAGAGTCTCGTCCTTCAGCTTGTTGTAATCAATGAACTTCGCCTCGTCGATGAGCAGCCATGAGAGCGTGAGCGAGTTGGAAGAGCCCGGGCGGTCCTGACTGATGATAATCGCCACCGAGCCATTATAGAACGTGATGACATGCTCATAGTCAGCCGGTTCGGTGATTGGCTTCGCGAAGGACTTCGGCGGTTTTCTGCCTACCACATAATGCACGCCATTGATATACCCCCAACGCTTCCATGCTGCAAGCAGTCCGGGGAGCGTGTTCGTCAAGCCATGCTTGAACGTAGGCACGACGATACCACCAGTGGAGCCAGGCATACGCTGCATGTTACGCAGCACGAAAGGCGAGGCGATGGAGTCCGTCTTGCCAGTGCGTCTTCCGGCCACGATGACCGTAGTCTTCGCACCGATGTATTGCGTCAGGAGCTGAGGTTTGTTGAAGTACACACGCTTAGAGTGTTGCTTCGCCTCGATGTCCCAAAGGGAAGTGTCAACTTTGTTCGTCATTGTCTTCAGGCTTAAAGATGTCATCAAGTACAAGGTCCGCTTGTTCGTATTCAATGTTTTCTGTGTCCGGATGCGACGTGGTAAGCTCCTGAGTAAGCTTTCTGATGCGGTCGTCAATGTTCGGAACTGGCGTGATGCCCACAACACGCGGGTCAGTAGTCGGGAAGAACGGTTGGACGACAATCATGTGATACGGCACAGATTGCTCGTCCTCGATGTCGATGCGGTTGAACTTCGCATAAGAAGTGGCCGCTTTCTCCATCGTCTTCGTGTCCTTACGCTTCTTCGCCATCTGGTACGTCTCCATGATCATCTCGTTATACCGCCAGCGGTGGAAATCGCGCGTACACTCCGAGAGGTTCGGGAGCAGCGCCTTGACGATTTTCAAGTCAGCATACGCCGTGACTTGCGACAGTCCGTATCGACTGCGCAGCTCGTCGACAAACTGACGATCCTTCATGTCAGGATTGGCGATAGACCATGTGACCATATCCCTTAATCGAAGTAGATGTTCGATTTGGGGAACAGGATATTTACCTTCCAATTCCGATTGGGAGGTGTAAAGGTCCTGTTTGGCGATGTCGATAATGCTTAATTGTGACATGAAGAGAATTTTGAATTATTCATCATCCTCCATATCGAGGAGGTTGTTACGGGTGTTTTCAAGAGCGAGTGGAGAGCCGACGTAGGCGAGCTGCATCTCCTGATGCAATAGCTTGACACGTGAAGCAGCCTTGCCACGGTGGTAACGCTGCGAAACGGCTGTTGTGCGGTCAGCAATGTCACGGCGTAAATCCTCTGGTGGAACACCGAGAATTACAGCCATATCGCTGATTTTGAGGTAGATTGAAGCATATTGTTCAATCTGTGTGAGAACTTCTTCTGAATATACCATATTATTTTAATTGTTAGCACCGGCAGCGTTGATGCGCTGTTGGAAAAGGTCGGTTAGCGGAACGGAATGATTCTTTATAAGATCCATGACGGACGCATGAAGAGTGTTGAAGATGTCGGGCGAAGTGGAGATGAACGTGGACTCATGGCGGTTGCCTCGTGTGAGATTCTGCGAGGTGACGACACTAATCTGTTCACCAGACTCCGCTTGCACGAGAAGGATTTTTGAATGGTTGTCGGCGAGATAGGTGCGCTTCATCGTCTGTGTGATGAATGCCCAAAGCTTTAGCGTTTTGTTCGTAGCCTTATGGTCGAGAACAAGATTAAAGGAAGAAATGTTGCCGGACTTCTCGATGAAGAAGAGCCTACGCAGGAACTCCTCGGAGATTGAGAACGAAGTCTGCCAAATCTCCGCTTTGCCGACTTGTCCCAAAATCCACTCTAAGACGTCCGCCACCTGAAGAGCATTGGAGAGATACGCCTGGTGTGGACATTCAGAGAGTGGCTTTAGGATGTCATCTATGTTGATGTTGCGCTTCACTACTTCTTGGATTTAGACTTGGACTTCGGCTTGGAAGGAGTGGTATCTTCAGGCTGCTCAGCTAATTGGTCCGTTGGCGATGGACTAATTTCAGTTTCCTTAGTCTGCTCCTCTTCGCTTTCTTTGGTTTCGGTATTTGCTGCACTTTCTGCCTTTGTCACATAATGGTCATAAGTGTCCCAATTTGCGTGCAACTTTTTATCGAGATTTATAAACTCGTCGAGTAACGGCTTGCGTTCTGCAGCCGGCACCTGCTTAGTAGAGTCCGACAACAAGCGTAGGCGCAAGTGGAGTTCACGCATACGGTGAGTGATATCAAGGTTCTCGACATAGAGAGCCTGGATATCCTCAGGCAGCGAGTCGTGATCCGCACGCTTGCCAGCCTTAAAGTCCTTCGCTTCGTTGTGTTCCTTGAACTCAGTTCGACTTGCCACGATAGCATCCACTTGCTCCTGCATGATGTTCACCTCGTCGTGGGCTTCGACCTCACGGCGAGCTTTGAGGAAGGCACGTAGCTTGCCTTCGATGAACTCAGCCTTGCCTTTGGGATTGATGCTGAGATTACGATACATTATGGTGTTATTGGTGAGTTGGAGAAGAAGGATAGCACCCTCGTTCCAGTCACGCTCAGCAGATGGCGTGTCGAGCCATTGCTGGAGTTTGTCAGTCAGATTGTTCATATTTTATTGTTTAACTTCGTTGAATTGTGGCTGTACTCGGCATAGTTCAAGCAAGCTTGACTCTGCTCTCGTTTGCTCACAATTTGTTGTTTATTCCAGTAAAGAACACACAATTCTTGTGATGTTCGGTAAGCACATTGCGCATTGCTTTCAGCGTAGAGCCAGTAGTAACAAAGTCATCAAAGACGATACAGTTAGGCTCTTTTGGGAGATTGTTCATGGTGAACACCGCCCCAATACGCTGTTTGGAATGGCAGAAAGCAACATCCTCGTAGAACGGGATGTTCAGTTGGGAAGCAATCATTTCGCTGATGCGAGTGGCGAAGTTCTTGACGAGATGGCGACGTTTGGGGGTGGTGACGATACACCACGCCCCCGTGTTCAGCTCCTCACCGAGGATGTCACGTATAAGTGGTGAGATGCTATCAGCGAAGAACGCCACCATACTGTCGTCGCCCTTTATATCCGTCAGCGTTCTGCCATACAGCGACTTCTGCCATAGAGAGATGAAGAACGTGTCCGCCCGTCGAGTAAGCCGGACGCGTCGGGTGAAGTCGCACCGCGCTTCAACCGACTTATCCCACGCCTTGCGTTTCTCTATGGCGAAGATATCCTTCTGTTCATGCGAAGCCTCCTTTGAAGACAGCTCAAGCGGACCCGATAAGTCCGGCACGGAAATGTCATTCAAGAATTCCTGCATGTCTATCGGAGTCCGCTTGTCCATGGTCAACTATGATTATAACTTTACTCACCGTTACGCTGCACAATCAATGTCGCCGTCCTCAGTGGTGATGGTGCCAGTATAGAACGGAGCCGGACACTCGTCCGATGCCTCCACGTTGATAGTGGTGCCGGTGGTGCCAGTGGCACCCTGGCCGAGATCCTGCGTGACGGTGGTCTTGGTAGTCCACTTGTCACAACCCACGACACGGTGCTTGCCCTTCATGTCCTCGACGATGAAGACGTTGTCGTTGTTATTGAGGTAAGCAGCTGCAGCCGATGCCGCTTCGCTTACCGACGGATGAACCGCCACGAGTTTGTTGAGCTGCGTCTGTGACGGCAGTTCACCCTGTGCCTCACTTGTGAGCTGCGACTTCTCAGGAAGGATGTCGATGTATTTCCATACAGCGTTTTCCTTCAACGTGAAGGAGCCGTCGTAGACAGAAGAAGTGACACGTCCGACCTCGTTATGAGGAAGTTTAGGCCAAACAAGAATATCATTCTTGGATGTATAATACACACGGCGACGCACACCAGGAAGTTCCGGTGTGCCCATCGCCCATGCAAGAGATTTTTGTACGTCTGTATTAGATGCTGCCATAATTACTATTGTTAAGAGTTAGACTATAAGCCAGCCAGTTCAACGACCTTCAGGCGTCGCTTGTCGATAGACTCGAACTGTACGCCGAAGAACATGGTGGCGATGTACGAGAGAAGGAACGCATCGAAACGTTCAACGTCAACAGATTCCACGTCGCCCATCTGGTCATATCCATAAAGCATATTGATCTTTGGTGAGATGTGGATATACTTCGAGTCCGTCTTGTTAGCAAGCGGACAGAAGATGAGTTTGCCGTTAGAACCCTCGACAGTAGGCTGATTGTATTGCGTGTTGTATGGAATACCGCTGTGTGTGAGAAGATAACCCTCGTTATACTTATCCACGAAGTCCTGCGAGCAGTACATGAAAAGAGTCTGCGAGCGCAAGCGTGGGTCGAGCGAGAAGAGGATTTCCTTAGCCACGTCAACGGCGTTGGCAGAGGTGATGGCATCCGTCAGTTTGAGGTAATTGCCATTCTCCTTAGCGAGAGCACCGGAAGTAACTTCCTTCTTTGTGATGGTGTCGAAGCCATCGAAAAGATCCTGGGTGGTAGTACCGCTTGCGTTGCGCACACCGCTCCAGATAGCATCATTGAGCTTTTCGGAGAGCGACTTGGCGATAAGTCCAAGCACCTCGCGAGCCGTAGGCACAGACTTCTGTCCGTCGCCCTTAGTGGCACCCGTCCCGAGGAGCGTAGAGATAGCCGAGTTAGGCTCGAACTTAGCGACCACCGAACCGAAGAAAGTTTCAAGCGTTCGGAAGTCCAGCTGCAAGTTCACGTCCTCCGAGCGAGTTGGCGAGTAAGGAGCGAACTGTGCCGAAGCGTTGAGCGTGCCCACACTCTCCTTGTAGCGGATGCCAGGGCGACCGGTCATAAACTTAAGAGTCTCGTCGCAGCCGATAATCGGCAGACGAAGGAAGTCAGAACGCCACTTTCGAGCAGCATCCTTGTATTCTTGTAGGGTAAATTGTAGTTTTCCTGCCATGATTGGGAATATTGAATTATGATTTGTGAGTTGTTATGGTAATGAGTCAAAGAGAGCCTGAGCCGAGTTGGTGGTGTCGTAGAACTTCTCGATTTCAGACTTTTCGGTGTTGGTGCCACCGTCCTTCTTGTCATCAACAATCGTGTTTGTAGTGTCAGCAGGGAGCTTTTTCAGTTCCTCCTCCAAATCGCTGTTAGCCTTAGTCAGGCGGTCAACGTCAGCCGAGAGATTGGTGATTTCCTTGTACTTCGCTGTGATGTCCGCCTCTATAGATTCGAGCTGTGCCGTGGTAAGCGTAATCTTGTCGTCGTTAGCTTCCAGCGAGTCGCATGCGAGAGTCTTGCAAATGTTAGAATAGGTCTTTTTCATTTTTTCTTCAGAAGATATGGTTGGAACAATTTTATTTGGTTTCTCTTGCGAGTGGAAAACAGAGGCACAAGCCTGCAGGAACCGTCTGAACGCCGTGATGTCTTCCGACTTCGTGTCGGTCAGCATCTTAGGAAGCGGTATGCCGTGAGCGTTAAAGTCCGCAGCAATAGCCTCCGTAAGAACTGGAGCCGACTCATCATCAAACTCCGTGAGTTCATCAACGAAGCCCCAAGCCAGTGCCTCCTGTGCCGTCAGCCATCCACCCATTTTCATGAGTTCAAGCAAGTCGGCAGATTTCTTCTTGCATCGTCCGGCATACATCTCTGCGACGTTGGCATCCAGCTTGTCAAGGTCAGACTTCTGCTTCTCCAGATTGTCGATGAGATTCTGCATATCCGTAGCATTCAAGCTGCCCCACTCGAAGAATGACTGTGAGCACTGGTGCACGAGATACATAGCCGAGTGATCCATGGTGATGCGTTTGGCACCCATGGAAGCGATGGTAGCGGCACTGGCGTTCATGCCCACAAAGTGGACGTGAACATTGCCGTGTCGCCTGAATGCAGATGATATAGAGAGAGCGGTGTTGAGCTGTCCGCCGAGAGAGTCGATGAGAACAGCAACCTCCTTGTCGGTGTTCTTGTTAAGGACGAAATCGACGTAGTCAGAATCGAAGTCCCACCCACCGACGTAGCCTTTAAGATGGAGATTGTATTTTGTCTTTGCCATGATTGTCAAAAATTGTTTGAGGGCAAAGATATATTATATAATAATGTTGGAGAAAGACAAAAAAATTGTATTTTTGCGATGTAAAACGATAAACTTATGGTGAGAGACATTGTAATCATATTGATAATTCTGATAGGCGGATATTTTTGTATTCGCAGATTTTATCGTTTTGCATTACTTGCAATAGTATTTTTATTTGCACTATTTGGGCAATCACGCAGAAGTTATCGCAAACTGCGAATTATCTATTGGAAGAAGGTGGGGCGCAAAAACAGAACGAAGAAAAAATAGCCTTTTCAAAAACTCAACCGATTTTGGCTGTATCTTTTGTAACATTGTAAACAAAGAAAGAAAATGCTGATTATCAACACTTTAAGTTTTGATGCAATGTTTCAACTGCATACAAAATGTTACAAAAAGGCATGAAAAAAGGCGCTCGTCACGCCGTGCATGGCACAAGTGCCACTTTATTTGTATAAGATATGGTGTATTTCGTAGCAGCCGAATCACCATCCACCTTGCCTGTGGAGTCGTCTACCTTAATGACAGGATAAGGTTTGTCAGCCGTGCCGATGAGATACTGCTTTCCATCCACCGTCTTGATGACAAAAGCAAGATGCTCACGAGCTGGCAGCTGCGAAGTAGTAGAGAAAGAGAGTTTCACCTTTTCCAAAGTGTCGTTATTGTCAAACTGCGTCTCCATTTCACAAATGGCATCACCGATATGCGGAATTAGGAAAGTGTCAGCGAACACTCCGACAGGAGCATCCGCCAACGCTTTCTGTGTGATGCTTGCCATGAGCGACGAGGCAAGCACGTAATATATATTGATGATTCCGGGAAGACGTTGCATATTATTCTACTATTTCTTCATTTTCAACCTTGTTATAGCTATCGTTTTTTATCGTGCTGTTTTTTCGCTTGCATTGGTTAGTAAGATAATTCTTACGCAAGCGTTGGTATATTTTCGCGATGGAGTCCCAGCAAGTGCCGTCCTCCTTGATGCCCCGTTGTTCCATGTAGAGATAAATGAGGTCTTTCTGCTGTTTGCCGATCCTGCCGAAGTCGTGCAGGAACGTCCAGCAGTCTACATCAAATGAGTTCTTCACGTTCTCCAGCAGCGCACGTTTACCAGTGTCCGTGATATGATTGTAAATACGAGGGTCGCGAGTCTTGGAATACGGAATACAAATAGCGACTTCATCCTCACGTTGCCTTGTTGGGACAGCAGAAACAGGCGGTTTAACAACAGCGAGCTTTATAAGTTTAGACTCGATGCTGCCGTTTCTTAGACGCACTGGTTCCGTGCCACTGTGCCGATGTACGAACCACTGGCGCAGATAGGAAGGCATTTTGATATAGATGTGATAGTCGCTCATAATACTTGTAAATTGATTACGAGCACAAAGATACTATAGTTTTGTATAGGCCGTATGGAAAGGAGGGAACGTTTAAGGTTTGTTATTTGGTAGGTAGGTAGATAAAAAAGTTGATTTTAGCTTGGTGGGGTAATGAATAAGATGTATATTTGCAAAATAAAGTTGAACTTAAATGTACGAGTATGAAAAAATGGATTTTGATGTTACTTGCCCTTGTATTGTGTGGAGTGACACAAGCTCAGAATGCAGAAGTAACCTTGAACAACGGCACCATTGTGAAAGGTGACATTGAGAAGTTTTCCTTTAATGTAGACAATTACCATGAGTTCAGAATCAAAAAAACTGATGGTGAGAAGGCAGACTTCGCATCTACTGATGTAAAAGAGATAAAATACTATAACAAGAAGGCTGGAGAATGGGAAAACTGGATTCCGATGGTTGCCCAAATGGGATTGAGCATGTCTTATAAAGAAAATCCGAAACTCTACAAAAATCCGGTATTCCTTCAACCAGTTTATGAGGGGAAAAACATTTCCGCCTATATTCACTACATAAGCACAGCCACACATGTGAAATCGGGAAGTATTTACAGAATGGCTATCATGTTTTATTACAAAGCTAAGAATGAGGACTTTGCAAGAACCTATTATTTGAAGGATAATAGCATTGCAGGAATTGGTCAAAAGACTGTGCTAAAAATGTATTTTAAAGGTTATCCTCAGATAAAGGAAATACTCAAAGGTCTAAGTATGAAAGAGATTCGTAAAGACCCTGCGATATTAATCAAGAAACTTGATGAAGCATTGAAATAAAACACTCCTTACTTCGAATAAATTTCGGTTACGCTATAAAAGGTGGGCTGCCGGAGCGAGGCGATTGCCTCGTCCGGCTTCCACCTTTATCTGCGGAAGACGTAGCCATCCTCGAAGATGTAGTCCGAGATGAACAAATCCCTTGCAAACGCCTTGTAATCGAAGTAATATGAGAGATTGCCAATCATGCGCTCCAAATCATAGCACTCATTGACGATGTGTGTGGCGAAATCCTCTTCCGAATCATATTCGCCCTCATAACAATCTTCGAAATCCGAAATGCTGTCATCGCCAGTGGCGGAAACATAAGCCTTAAATGCTTTCTGTTTGTCATCATCCATTTGGATGAAAGCTATTATCTTGTCGAAAACTTCTTCATCCATACAGCTTTCTGAATACCACTCCTCAGGGAAGCACTGATAATCCTGAAACATAAGCTCCGGATCCTCTTCGTCAGCGTGAAGCTGCTTGCATACATCAACGAACTCCTCGTAAGAGTCAAACGTGCGGAGATCGAGCCAGGCACCGAAGAGTGAGCCTTCATTGTACTTCTTGTATGTGCCACAGTAGATGGCAGGCTGATCCCAGAGATAATCAACGATATAGCTGCTGACACTCTCAAACTGCTCCTTCATGCTCTTGTGAGCCGACTTAGGTGATGTTAAAACCATTTCTTGCATAACTTAGAAATTTAAATTGTTAGACTTTTAGATGCAGCCCTCGAAATGAGGACTTTTTACGCTGCCTTACCCAGCGCAAGAAGAAGACATTTAAGGCAAGAGATAGCCGAATATTTTTTCACCTTTGGCGGAACGAGAATTTGGACCAGGAGCCACCGTACCACAAAATCTTGAAAAAATATTCGAGCTAAGGCAGCGCCGTGCCCTTGCAGAATGTCGCTTGCGCTAACTTTGCACGCGGAAAAATCCCATGAACGAAACCAGGGCTGCATGTCTGACAATTTGAATGTTATGCAGTAGAAATCCCATCACCTATGTCCACAAGAGCGGAGCAATAAAAAAGGAGTCAGCAATACCTCTTTCATTAGATTATCGTAGGGCAAAGCCTACCCATATGGCACATACATCAAAGAAGAGCAATGAGTGAAAGGCTCACGAGTGCCAGGCACGTTCTCTTTAAGCACGGTGACACTTACGATACCGCATGGAAAAAGCAAGCAGTAGCAGATGAGGAGAAGCCGGACTACAACAAAAAATAAGGATTTTCAGTACCTATTTCCCTTTGGTATTTAGAAAGCATAATGAAATGTTACAAGAAGTTATAAGAAATTACAAGATAATAGTCTACCTAAATAAATGACATACAGAAAGTTACATTAAGTTACAACAATTACAGCATTTCTCTTCTGAAAAATGAATGAGGGCAAAAATAATGAGGATTTCACCATATATATAGTCAATGACTACTACTTTATGCTTTTGGGATCGTATGATAGGCTACCAATATGTATGTAGGTAGATTACAAATCGTGTGCAAGACCTCTGAAAAAAACGGAGTACATCGCAGAGGATGGCCATGTCTTCCGCAAAATAAAAACCGCCGAGACGATGCAATCGCCCCGGCAGTCCACCTGATTATGATACCTATTGAAAAGAAATATATTCGTAGTAAGCTACCGCTTATAAGAGTAAAAAGGTAAAAAAGTAAAAGGGTAAAAAGCCTTTAGAAAGGCTCGTCGCTGTCGGACTGGTCAGGCGCAGTCCACAGACTGATGCCAAACGTCTCGCAAAGCAAGTCATAGTCAAAGCAGTAGGCACGTTGTGTCATAGTAAGTTTTGGAGGCGTGCTACCCATAGCAGCCCTGGTATGGTCGTACTGGATGATGCCCTTCTTATACACATCAAATCGTGCCACCTTTTCGCCCAGGTAGGCACGGCTGTTCTGAAGATAGTATTTCAGCGCATCCGTAGGCAGCACCTTCTCGTTAGCCTGTCGTCCCTCCTTGCGGTAGAGGTTGAAGATACGAGTCTTCTGCAGGAAGAGCACCGGTCGTTCTGTCTGCCAAGTGGCATTGATGATGTCCGTCTTGAACTTGCTGCAATAGCGGATGAAAAAGTCGCCACCCTCAATCAGCTCACCGTCGCTTGCGAGATACTGCACCACGTTCCAGAAATTGCCCAGCTCGCCGTTAGTCTTGCACTCACCATTCTGCTTCTTTATCCCCTCGATGGTGACTTGCAGCATCTCATCGAAAGTAAGCGTAGGGATGATCTTTTGGAGCACCCGAAGCGCAGCCAACGGCACACTCCAGTTGTTCATGATACGGTCCTCGCCCTTTTCGCTGCCGAGAGCGTTGCCGACGATATTCTGCGTATCATGGAACGCCGTAGACCACGCCTGTTCAAAGTGCTTGCGCTGTTTGAGGATTTCGAGCGTCAGGTGCGTCAGTCCCAGCGAGCGCATTTCGAGCAACACCTTATAATTCTGCTTCTCCTTGTCCGAGAACTCACTTCGAGGGAACTGCAGGAAGACGAGTCGGGTAAAGAGAGCGATATCCGATGTCGGCATCTCCTGACCAGAAAGGATGATGCCGGAGTCAACGGCAGTCGTCTCCTTCTTCTTGTCAAGATCCATATTCATGCGAGTGCGACCGGTGCCGTCCCACAGACCCTTCAGGAACTCAATCATCTTCGGGTCGATATCGTTCTTGTACTCGTCAATATGCGCAAGGGCATTAGCCGACTGCGCCACCGTGTCGTTCAGAGCCGATGGCGTAGAGTTTTGGATATTCGGTGCCGTGTAGCTGATTGTGAACAGCGAAAGCAGCGTGTGGCCAAGCTCCGACTTGCCACTACCTTTCGGACCGAACAGATTGAGAATAGGAAACCAGTGGTTGGCAGAAGTAGAAGTCACCACGTCGCGGAAGAGCGTGGCGAGATAGAAACAGAAGCCCACACGTCCGTTGTCCCCATAAACTTTGAACAGCTGCTCTGTAAACTCCTTCAGAGTAACCGAAGAAAGATTGAGATGCACAAACTGCTTCTCAAAAGTAAAGAGCTTCGGGTCGTTCTTGTATATGGACGAGCTGGATGGCAGATAGAAGTTGCCCTTATCCTTCAGCCTGACTATGCCAAATTCATCAGCCGGGATAAAATGGCAGTCGTGGAAAACACCGTTGCCAAAAGCGTAGAAGCCGGCACGTTGCCATCCCATTTGAGTGATTTCCGTTGCCGTCTCCGTTTTCTCATAAAGGTAAGACTTCAGCTTCGTCAGTTCCTTCTCAGTACCCTTCCAAATGAAGTTGCCCAAACCCTCGATTTTCTGCTTGAACTTAGCGAGAGCGATAAGATCCTCCTGCTTCAGTTCCAAGATTTCCTCATGTTTCATCGCATTCTTTATTTTATATAGACGTTTCGGATTTGTTGTATCTTTTATATGGAACAGCGGAACCATCGTGAAGTTCGACCACTCGTAGACACTGCCTTTCTCAGTTATGGACATGTAGCAACCGTGGTCAATATAAAAGCCGTATTTGTGGTTTAGGTCGTCCTCATCCTGCTCCTTATGCTTCTTGTCCTGCTCCTCACGCAGTTTCCGCTCCTTATCTACCGCCTGGAGCCATAACCGTCTGCCTTGGTAATACTTCGTGAGCTTGCCGATATACATGGACACGCCCGTCTCGTCATCAATCAGCGACAGTAGATAAGCAATCTTCTTGATAGTCAGGCGCTGTTCCTCCGTGGTGTTCGTCTGCGGAAACAGTTTGTCCGCCATCCAAAGAATGAAGTCCGTCTCCTCAGTGCCGTTGAAGATATTGGTGTTTTTGAAGAACGTGTCCGGATCCTGCTTCTTGTTGTCGTCCGTGTCTGGGATTTCCTTGATGCTGACAGATAGACCATTTTCCATAGCCAGTGTTCCTGCCTCCATGACGACTTGTATGCCATGGCCAAATGGTTCTCCATTCTTAGGTGGGTCAGCATCCGGAAGGAAACAGACCTTGCTTGCTATGCGTTTGATAGTAGAGAAATGCGTTTCGTTCCACGCTGATCCGAGCGCAGCCACCGTGTTGTATATGTCGATAGACTGAAGACGCATACAATCCGGTGCCCCCTCGACGAGAAACATCTTATCCTGCTTAGCTGCCGTCTTCCAAGCATCCTCGATGCCGAAGAGTACCGTAGACTTGTGGAAGATTAGCGAGTCCGAGCTGTTGAGGTATTTGGGCTGCTGCTCATCCATGCAGCGAGCGGTGAAGCCAATTACATGCCCGAAACGGTCATGTATCTGTATGACGATACGATTCTGGTAGAAGTCATAGCCACCACGATTTAGAAGTCCCAACTCCTTCAGGAAGTCCGCCTTTACTGGAAGCTGCTGCAGGGCGCGCCCATCAGCTGGTGCATATCCAATCTCTTTGAGAGTGGAGTAGTCCTTTCCCCAACGGTTGTAGGCATACGCCTGTGCCTCCTTCGACTGAAGGAACTGCTTGCGGTAAAAGTCGGCGACCTGCTTGTTGGCAATCCACAACGCTTCCTTATGCAGTCGCTTCTGCTTTGCCTCCGCTGATTCCTGCTCCTGCTCAATCTCCACGTTAGCCCTTTGTGCCAACGTCTTGACGGCTTCAATGAACGTCTTGTTCTCCACCTTTTCTATAAAATGGATGGCATCGCCACCTTCGCCACAGCCGAAGCACTTGAATCTGCCGGTCTGTGGAGAAACATAGAAAGAAGGCGTCTTCTCGTTGTGGAACGGACAGCAGCCGACATGGCGCGTGCCACACTTCCGTAGGTGGACGTGTTCGCCGATGAGCGCCACGATGTCTGTGCGCTCCAAGATGGTGTCGATGGTTTCTTGTCGTATCATAATATGGTGTTGAGTGGAAAATGCCCTATATCCACTATCTCCCGACATTGGATATAGGGACTTAACAGTTATATTGAGGATGATTCTACAATGCTCTTATAGCGTTTATGTATTCGCTTTTTAGAATGTACCATAAACGTCCCTTTTTATGAGCAGGGATTAGTTTACGCTCAATCCGTTTTCTTACTGCTTGTGTCGATATGCCGAGCTCTTTAGCCAGTGCAGCGACACTCATGACGGTCTCTTCCTGGTCAATGACAATCTTCTTCATGTCATCATCTGAAATCCTTGGGGATTTGGGTCTTCCAACTGTTCTCTTCTCCATTTTCTTTATTTGTTAGATAATCTTCTCTTGTTTCACAAATTATTGTCGCAACCTCTAAGTCGGAACAATAATGATAGTGTACGAACTTGCCTCTCTGCTTGCCTCTGCCTTGATTGTGACGTGAAGCAAGGCAGTTCAACGACTGCACCTTGTCGCATGGGAGGTAGGCAGACTTCACCTCTCCGGGGTTGATGGCATTTATCCATTCAGTGATATTTGTTACTCTTTCAATTTTCATAGATAACTTATTTGTTGTTTTTGAATAAGTCCGTATGTAGTGTATTCCATGTCGGGTTAGACCTATATCAAAGTAAAGGTTAAAAGCGTGAAAATCATTGGTAATATCGCACTTTTTTCGTATCTTTGCATTGTTATATAGAGGATATTCTACGAATAGAACACCACCCGAATTTTGCAGTCTGCCTTAACACTTGTCGAACTTTCTTCGGCAAAATTATAAGGAAAAAGAAAGATTGATTTGCAAAATGTAAATTATTTGTACCTACATACCTACTATTTAACACTTTCTATGCGACATAATGATACTTGTCGATAGTAAAGCAATAAAAAGAGTTCTTTAAAATAATAGTTCAAAATCTAAACGTCTGTCTGCTTTCAGTATGTATGTAGGCACGTATGTAAGTAAAATGTGTGACACTTGTGTGACACTTTGAAAAAAACTACTTTGACGTTTGTTTTGTAGAAGATAAAAATTTCCTTCTAAAGCCCTGTAATGACGTGACTTACATAGGATTACAACGGCGTTAGAATTTGGATTCCAAGCGGATCACTTGGATTCCAACGGAATCACTTAAACTCCCAACGGAATCACTTTGTGACCCCATGCGGATCACCAAGGAACGAAAATTCAAATTGAAAGAAAGAGGACTTTTACATAACGTAGAGTCCTCTTTTCGCATATAATAGGCTGATTTTCAGTAGAAAATCTATTTTCTATATTAGGTTATTTAGAGGTTAACATTATTGTCTAACATCACGGTGGAATTCCGCTAAGAGTACATAAGAGGACCTAATGTGACACGATGAGCCAAAAATGTGTTACACATTGCGTTACATGTTACGCAAAAGTGCGTTACACATTTTGAGAGCTTGCGGTACAAGAAACATTGGCTGCATCAGAAGAGGTGACGCAGCTGCTCCGCAAGTGTAAGAAGATTGTAACGGCTATGGATGTCCTTGACGAGGAAATGACCATGGACAATTCCAATCTTCACTTCTATGGCGAGGAGGTCATGCAGAAGAAGGAAGAGGAGTTGCGGGTCGGACAAGTCCGCCCACGACTTGGGGAGGGATAAATTAAAAAATGCTTCCATACTGCGAAAGTACGGAAGCATTTGTATGGGGGAAAAGACAAGTTGTTTATTCTGGTTTCTGCACAAATATGATTTTATCAAAAATATCACCTGCGGAAACTTCTACACGAACATAACGTCCATCCTGTGTTTCGTTTGGCGCAAATGTAACAGTGAGCGTATTTCCTTCCACCTTTGAAGACGTATAGCTGCCTTTAATTTCGGAATAAAGTTTGTCATCATACGCAGGAACGTATTTAATGGTTTTATCACGCACCTGTTCATTAACGTATTCAATCCAAAAAATCTTGTAATTCTTGCATTTGAAAGTATATGTACCGCCAAGTTTTGGCACGCCAATAGCCTTGCCAAAACTTGGTGTCAGTGCTTCTTCATAATTGTTCTTTTCCCATTTCATGGCATCCCAATCACCATCGTCTTTGCTGCATGAAGTTAATGATAAGATGCAAGTAAAAAGCAACATGGTTGCAAATAGCCTTTTTTTCATTTGTTATATATTTTATGGCTTTTATTATAAAACGCACAACTTCTTTGAATATTACATAAAAATGCAATTTTTCGGGGTCACATCACCACTTGACTCCTTTTTATTTTTATAACCATGGTCTTCAAAGAGTTTGGCTGTGTCTCGAGAAAGACAAAAATGACAAATAGTATATATAGATAGTATATATAAACAATGGATTTTTTGTCATTATATTGGCACTTTGGATTTTAAGCAGTAATTTTGCAGATTATGAATCAGAACTTAAAGTTTGCCACTAATATAGAAGAACAAATCACCAAACTTGTTGAGAGAGGAATGGTGATAGAGGACATAGAGAAAGCCAAAGAAAACCTGTTGGATATAGGATATTTCCGATTAGGTTTTTACTGGTTTCCTTTTGAGAAATCATACCCACGCAAACAAAAAAGAGACCATATATTTAAAGATGGAACGAAGATTGACTATGCAATTCAGTTGTATTATTTTGATTTTGATTTGCGTAATTCTTTTCTCCGTTACATAAGTCGTGTAGAAATAAACTTCAGAACGAAGTTGATTTATATGGCTTCAAACAAGTATAAGGAGGATCCTTTTTGGTATGTTAACAGCAAATATGTTGAGAAGAGTTTCTTGAATAGTAAAGCCTTTCAAGATGCCATTCGTGATGCAAATACAGAAACAATTGTAAAACAAGACTTGAACAGATATTCCAGAAGCCACGCTCCTGCATGGAAAGTTCTTGAATATTTATCTTTTGGAGTAGTCATATCTCTGTTTGACAATCTTAAGGACGGTGGATTAAAACATGCAATATCAATGGAATATGGTATGGGCTCTTCCACTCAGTTCTCCAACTATATGAATACCATTCGTCGTTTGAGGAATTTCTGCGCCCATGGTAAAGTCCTTTACGATACAAACCTTCCTGTAGCAATAAGTAATGGACCTGCAGGAGATTTGGGCAGTCGTAAGACCATGCTATCCGGAGCATATTATATACTGAAGTATATCCTCGGTAAGGTGTCAACCAATCGTCAGCACGATTTAGTAGACGATATGCGTAGGGCATTTGACAATGTTGAATTTGAAATCGTAAAGAAGATAATTTGTGATAATTCAGGATTTGACATTAACACGTTATAAGAAAAAAATAGTTTAGTTGATAAACAAAGATATAAAAAGTTTGTTATTTCAAAAATTCGTTGTATCTTTGCAACGGATTAAGCCAGTGCACTTAATATGCTATATGCTATCATACTGCACTATAAAAGAAACTGACAAGGGGATTGGCAATGCCAACCCCTTATTTTTTTGTTTAGAAAAAGTAGCCTCCTGCTTGCTTTTTATTTTTATATCCATGGTCTTCAAAGAGTTTGGCGGTGTCAGACTGTTTCCATTCAGCGAATACGTTGCCTTTTGCCAAACGTATGCTGTTCACTATGTCGATGATGCTTGGTATCGGGTATTCACCGATACGGAGGATGGAGAACTCGATGGCAGAGATACGCTGATACATCCGCTTGTATTGGGCGGTGTCGAGAGTCATATCCCATTTGTTGAGAGCGTTGGCCGTGCGAAGCATGTCCATGAGTTCCTGACTGAAGAACTCCGTTAGGCGTAAGTATGAGGTCGAGCTGTGGTACGGCGTGCAGCATCGCCTCTGCAGCCGTGATGATACGGCAGTAGTGCAGGAGCGGTGTGCTGTCAGAGTATGTGCGGATGCGACTCATCGTGTCGGACGAAACGAAAGTGTCGGTAAGCCATTGCTCAGCCTGTAAGAAGTGATACTGTATCTTGTCGAAAAGAGAGAGTTCCCTAGCAACCGCTTTGAGGGTGTTGGGGACGTACTTCTTTAGAGTTTCGTTGTCATTTATCAGCATTGCCATTGTCTTTGGATTTATTGATTGAAACTTGCTTTGCGTCCTTATTCTCATCGAGCGTGGTGAGTTGGATGAATGGGCAGTCTGGCTTGACCGCTGTCCACTTGTTGAAACGGATGATCAGTCGGTGAACGGAAAAGAGAAGGTCGTGGTAAGGCTTCTGTAAAGCCTGGGCGATGGTGTAAAGCTCTCGCTTGTCGCTGCCAGAGTTATTGGTCTGCGACTTGCCTGGCACCGAGCCTACGAGGTTAGAATGGACTCGCATCGTGCTGCTCCTCACCGTTTGGTGAAACATAGAACGTGGAGAAGAGCACCTTTCCGCTGTTCTCCATGCCAGTGAGGAAGTTGATGATGTTGTCCTTCTCCTCGTTGACACGTTCCTGCTGCTTGACACGGTCAGTTATGCCCTCGACCTTGAAGATATTGTTCCAAAACGAGTTGGCAATCTCGATGTGGTACTATAGCACGCCTGTTTGCGGACGATGCGGACAATGCGACTGGCATCCTCATTGAGGATGATTACGCTGACGCAAAACCCGAAGTGCTTGAAGTCCTGACACACACCGAGGAAATAACTTGCGAGGTCGTTGTCCAGCATAAAATCATCCACCTGCGCTTGTACTTGCACTTGTGCGGTGGCAAGCTCCGTGTCATAGACAAGTCCGCTGCCATAGCAGACTTCAGCATTGAACATCTGGCAAGTGCTCATTGTCTCGTCGGACTCGATGAGGTCAATGATGTTGTACGGCATCTGATTGTCACCTCCCCACGGGATCTACTTCATCTTGTCGTTGATGATGATTGGTGCGATGTTGTGCTCCTCCTTAAAGACTTCAGATGTCTTGGAGGTGAAGGCTGCGGAGGCATGGGTGCCGGGGATGTTAGGACGGATGTAAATGTTAGTGTATCGGGCATAATATGCTGTTTTTGAGGCAAAGATATGTTGTAGCTCAATCCTCGGAAAAGACATAAACCTATTGAATAGTTTTCAACTTGTTGAGGGCATAGGATAAAATAAGGCTGTTTTTGCAAGTTTGTTGATAATAATTAGTAAATTTGCGGTATAAATAAAATGTTATGGCACACAAAGAGTTGAATCTCCTAAAGCTATGGCTTGTTAAGAAAAAGAAAACAGGCTTATGGTTGGCTGAGCAACTTGGTTAAGATAAAACAACCATTTTAAAATGGTGCACCAATTCAAGCCTGCCAGACGTTGAGTGTTTGATAAAAATATCAAAGCTGCTCAATGTAGGATTTTCGGATATATTAATAGAATGTTAACAACAAGCAGTAAAAAACTATGAAACTAATAGAAGGAACATACGAGAATCTGATTACCGATGGGCTGAAGCACGACATGCTTGACGCTTCGGAAGAGGGTCTGGTGTGCAAAAAAGAAGATATTGACGGCGCTGAGGAGCCAAGCATGCTGACCGAGCACATAAGCAGGATCATTCGTAACAGGCTGAAAGACGAGAATCTTACAACCGAAGAACGCGCGTCGTTTGTTAACCGGTTAATAGATTTTCTTGGAGAAGATGATGATGAGAAGTTGGCAGACGACAAGCAGATGCTCTCGGCTGTTGTGTCGCTTCAAGAAGAGTCTCGGCTGAAGGCCACAAAACAAACATTGGTTAGGCCGCTGACGGGCTTCCGAACGAGCAACCTATTCACAGGCGGTCATGGCGGCGTGTCGCTAAGCAGCGAAATTGAGCGCGACATAGAGAGCGCTGACAGCATTTGCATGATTGTATCGTTTCTGAAGTTGTCGGGCGTTAACCTTATATACGACAAGCTGAAACGCTTCTGTAACAACAGCAAGCACAGGCTACGCATCATCACGACGACCTATTGTGGCGTTACAGATGCCAAGGCTGTGGAACGGCTGGCCGGACTGCCAAACACGGAGATACGCATTTCCTATAACACGGAGATTGAGCGCTTGCACGCAAAATCGTATATCTTTGAGCGCAACTCAGGTTTCAGCACGGCTTATATAGGGTCGAGCAACCTGTCAAAGTCGGCGCAGACAGATGGTCTGGAATGGAACATTCGTGTTACGAACGTTGAAAATCCGCACATTATAGATGCTGCACTTGCCACGTTTAACATATATTGGAACAGCAACAACTTTGAAGACTTTCGTGTGGGCGGCGTTGACAAGCTCTACAAGGAGCTGGAGAGAATCAGAACGCCCAAGATTGCAACTGATGTGCTGAGCAAATACACCATTCTGCCTCACCAGAAGCAGATTTTGGACAGGCTTTGCGCCATTCGCGAAGGAGGGGTCAAGCGCAACCTTGTCGTGGCCGCCACTGGCACAGGCAAGACTGTCATTTCGGCTTTCGACTATAAACTGTTCACGGAGCAGACAGACGGCAAACACAGGTTGCTGTTCATTGCGCACAGACAGGAGATCCTGAAGCAGTCGAGGCTTACGTATAGGAGCGTGTTGCAAAACGCCAACTTTGGTGATGTGTGGGTGGGCGACTCGCACCCTGTCAATGGTATTGACCACCTGTTTGTGTCTGTTCAGACTTTCAACTCAAAGTTTGACAGCATCTTCAGCCGCCTGCCCGACAACTATTATGACTATATTGTCATTGATGAGGCTCATCACCTTGTGGCTGACAGCTACAGAACGGTTCTTGACAAGTTTAAGCCGCAGCTGCTCATAGGTCTCACGGCCACGCCAGAGCGTATGGACGGAGTGAGCTTGCTCCCCGATTTTGACAACCAGATAAGCGCCGAGATACGTCTGCCAAAAGCTCTTGACGAGGGATTGCTTACACCATTTCAATATTTGTGCATAAGCGACGATACTGACCTTACCGACGATGAGCTTATGCAGGGAGACCGTTATGTGGCTACCAAGCTTACAGAAAAGCTTTGCAACAAGGAGCGCGTGGGGCTTATTGTGAACCGTCTGCAATATTATCTGCCCGACGAGCACGGCTGCAGGGCGCTGGCGTTTTGTGCCACAAAGCGCCATGCTCAATACATGGCTGAGCGGTTTTGTGATGTGGGTTTGAAGGCCGCTTTTCTTACGTCAGACAACGATGAGGAGCGTCAAACGCTCAACAAGCAGTTGGCTAAGGGCGAGATAAACTATCTTTTTGTTGTAGACATCTTTAACGAGGGGGTGGACATTCCTTCTGTCGATACCGTGCTGTTCCTGCGTCCAACCGAGTCGTTAACCATCTTCTTGCAGCAGTTGGGTCGTGGCCTTCGTCTTTATCCTGGCAAACAGCAACTCACGGTCTTCGATTTTGTTGCCCAGCTAAACAAGAAATACGATTTTGCCAGCCGTTTCAGAAGTCTGCTCACACGAACAGACAAGAGCGTGGCAGAACAGGTGAAGAACGGGTTCACGCTTTTGCCTCATGGGTGTACCATACACATGGAGGAGAAGGCCCGAGACTATGTGTTGCAGAACATTAAGGCTGCAATCTATAACAAGAAGCGTCTTGTGAAGGAGCTGCGCACCTACACCTCTTTGCCGTCGCTTGGCGAGTTTATCGCCAACAACGGGCAGGACATTCGCCTGATTTATAAGGGAGGCAACTGCTGGTCGAGTCTTAAGAAAGAGGCGGGCCTATGTGTGTATGCCGAGGACGAGAACACGAAACGTTTTACAAAGGGAATTGGCAATTTGGTGCACGTCAACAGTTTGGCGTATATCCACTTCATACGCAAGGTCATGAAGGCAAAGGGCCACTTGACCTGTGACGGCAAACAAGAAGAAACTTTTGCTGTGATGCTTTATTACAGCTTGTTTGGCGACAAGATAAGCAAGGTTGGCGTGAAGAGCATAGGCGAGGCATTAGCACGATTGGCACATTATCCTGTGTTCGTGGCCGAGGTGTTGGAACTTACCAATTATCTTGTGGCTAATGTAGGCAAAAAGACCTTTGCCGTGGGTGAAGGAATGCCTGCAACGCTTGAACAGTATGGCTGCTACACGCGTGAGGAGGTGTTTGCCATTTTTGACCGTCAGACGGCAGACAAGAAAATGCAAGGATCGGTAGCTGGCGTTTTCAATATAGATGAGCTGAACACCGAACTATTCTTTGTAACTCTTAACAAATCGGACAAAGATTTTTCTGCCGAGACGATGTATAACGATTATGTTGTCAGCGAAAACGAGTTTCATTGGGAGTCGAAAAACACCGACACACACGCCGGCAGGGGTGGGCGCTATGTAAGACAAAAGGAGAACGGAAAGAAGTTTCTGCTCTTCGTGCGCGAGAACAAGCAAGACGGGTTTGGCAACACCTGTCCGTTTATCTGCTTCGGTCTGATCGACTATATCAGCTCTAAGGGCGACAAGCCAATGAAGATAAGCTGGAGAACGCATCAGCCCATTCTCCCTAGCTTCTTGAGTGCTGTATAATGCTGGCTCCGAGAGCCGTATGACGATTTTTATAACTGCTTTTAAACGATGTGTAAAGAACGAAAAAATGTGGAGGTTGTGGCTGCCATAATTTGTGATGGCAATAAGGTGCTTGCCACACAAAGAGGATATGGTGAATGGAAAGACTGGTGGGAGTTTCCCGGTGGAAAGGTTGAAGAAGGCGAAGGGGCTGAAGACGCTCTTCGCAGAGAGATCAGAGAGGAGCTTGTCACGGACATTAGGGTGGGAGAAAAGCTCACAACTGTGGAGTGGGACTATCCTAAGTTTCATCTAACCATGCATTGCTTCCTTTGTGAGGTGGTAAACGGTGGTCTTACGTTGCTTGAGCACGAGGCTGCACGTTGGCTCACAAAAGAGCAGCTAGGCTCGGTGAAATGGTTGCCTGCCGACGAGGAGGTGGTCAACAAATGTTTGCTGAGATGAACGTATTATTACTTTGAAGCCCGAAAGGATGCACGGTGTCGCTGGTGACGTTATGCAGGAATACATAACAAGCGAAACAATCTGTCAAGAGTATATTGTTACTTGGCTTGTATATAGTCGAGTGCATGGCGCATAGCGAAACTTACTCTTCTTCAGAATCAGAATTCCTTGATTTGTGTATCTCTTTTAAGACTTCTTGGTATTGCTCATAATCTTTGCCTTTCATCATATAAGTGATATTTTAGAAGCCAACTGCGTGGGGTAAGGGACATTCCGTTCTTTTTCTATCGGGTATCGTTGGTGTTTTGGTTAGCCCTGCCACGGACTTTGTCGGGTGAGCCATATTAATCTGTCGAATACAAATCAAGCAAGAAATCATAGATGCTGATAATCTAAACTCCATCATCCAACAGGTGCTGTCGGAAAAGCTTCTTTAGCAAGAAAGACTTTCCCGAACGTCTTAATCCTGTTATAATTTTAATTAATCCGTTGCCTTTAGAACGAATCAATTGGTCGATATAAGTGCTTCTGTTAACTATCATACATTCCGAAAAAGTGATACATGTTCCACTTTTTCGGAACAGAAGTAATACTTTTCTTTTAAAAGGAAGACTGTTTCTTTCGGATTTTGTAATTTTTACGTGCATACAAGTAGCAGCAAGGAGAAGGCATGTAAATGCAAGGGATAGCCATGATTATTTCATCCTTCTGGCTTGAAAGATTTAGGAATGAGGCAAACCTGCCCCAAAAACTTTTGAAAAAATCTTAGGCTAAGCGTGGAGCGCGAATGCCGCTTGCGCTAATTTTGCAAAGGAAAAATCATAAGCATTTTATGTGGAACGCTCGTACAAATGAAATGATTTGGTACAAAGAACACCACTTCAGAATATTACTCCGGAATAATAAAAGAAGAATACTGGTGATATGAATTGTGCAATCTCTGTAGTCATAATAGGATGGGATGGCTACATCTTCCATGATGAAATCGTGGCAGACAGATACCTATCTTTAAGGCAAGCAGAAAGGTGGATGCGCTTGTGGCTACAAAAATGAACATCAGCAGTATCGGAGTTCATTCACTAATGAGAGTGTGAAACGGATGAGAAAAGGCTAATATGAATACTTGTCATTTGGGTGGCGAATAAAAAGCCGATTCGTCCACAAACATTACATGGGACGGTGGAACAAGCTACCAAGATAACAGCATAGGAAAGATGCACAAAGTGCAGGAAAGGCGGTGCGCCACGCCTTACTCCTTTGAAAATCGGGATTGGCTACCTTTCGTTATTGACTCTCACGCCTGAGAGATTGCAAAAGCTGAAGGTGCAAATAGCGAAGCGATGGAAGTGCTGAAGACGAAGCATACCGCTGAAAAAAGAAAAGCCTTCATCCTGCGTTGGGCGCAAGACAAAGGCGTATAGGAAAGGGTGATTAGGCAGTGTTCCGCTTCATTAATCTACTACTACTGTATCAACTGCGGTTGTATCTGCCTCTATTATATTCTTGTCTGGGAAAAGTTCGTTCAAATAGCCATAGGAAATGTTCGACAAATCATCTTCCTCACAAGCATCTTTGTATTCACTTATATCTATATCTTTAACTGGTTTAAGATCTCCCCAAAAAACAGATACTTTATCTTTAGCCATTGTAAGAACAGCTCTCATTCCATTCTTCAAAGAGAATACAATTGCGCCATTGTTCTGTTTCGCAATCGTACCAATTTCTTTGAATTTTTTGGTAAACGTATTAAAAAGAGTCCTTAGCTTTCCATGCATTCTACCTTCATTACTTATAACAACACCAAACATATTTGGAGTCACTTTATTCCATACATATCCAGTAGGAATCTTATTATCATGATACCAATAATAATCATCAAATTCGTAATCAATAATACGTTGTGTCTTATAAGTCTGCCTACTAAGATTGCCGGAGAAGTAGAAACAAACTGCAGCTATTACTCCATTCACATCTTTCATAAGTGTAATGTTATTTGTGTAATCAAACCAATAAGGAGTTCCAGCTGGATGTTCTTTACTACCTCCAACAGAATTTAATTCTACTGCTTTTTTTACGACTTCTTTAGGAGTAGACTTTGTGTCAAATCCCATTACTCCATTGTCTTTAATACCAAAGGCAGCAATTAATTTTTCTAAATCAACAAAATCACTTTCTATATATGATTCTCCTTCATAAGTTCCGATGTTTACAATATCAGGTAATCCATCAATTTGCTTACATTCTTTATCTATTAAAGAATATATTTTATCGTTAGGCTTAACCCAAGCATGCTTCCCATCAAACATTGAATACAAAGTAGCTTCGACATAAGTATCATCACCTATTTGATTATCTTTTATATCAATGTATTTATATTCATAACTATCTCCGTCTTTTACAACGGCAATAAGTGTCTTGTCTTCATCATAGTAAAGGAATTCATATTTTGCACGTATTAGGGTTTCTCCTTTTATATTCATTAGACCCCATCCGTCACCATTGTTATAAGTGAAGACATCGCCATTAATAGATCCTATAGATTTTAGTTTAGAAGAAGGCTTAACAACCATTTCTCCCTTATCATCAATAATACCCCAGGTTTCCTTGCCATCTTTCTTTACGCTAATAGCAAGTTTTCCATCTGTAAACTGGTTTTGTGTATTTTCATACTTGTCCGCAGAAAAATCAAAAAGAACTTTTCCTGTTGTATTTATAACAGAAATCTTAACCTTATTCTTTTGCTCCTTCTGAACAAATTTTTTGTATTTGGCATTAACTCCAATAAATTTTCCGTCACCACAATTGTTCAAAGAGTAATATTCAGGCTTGACAACGCAATCTCCATCTTTATCAATAGCCCCCCAAAGAGAATCTACAGTCATAAAAACAGCATAATTACCTTTGTAAGCACGGACACCATCAACTTCATGGTTTTCTATTTTGTCAAGTTTCTTAATAATCTTACCTTCTGTATCTATGATAGAAACTGGCTGGTTCTTTATGGCAACTAATGCTCTACCATTTCTAAAACCAGAAGTGTGTGCATAATCGTCTCCTATTTTCTTGGGCTTTTCGGAGGCGTCATACATTTCCCAAACACCTTCTTTTGTTCGGACGAAGAATCTTCCATCTCGTACAATTGTAGGTTTGTTTTTAAACTCGTCCTTAAAAAGTACTTTTCCATCCATGGAGATCATACCCCATTGTCCGTCATCTGTTTCTTGAAATGGAATGTATTCTACATTGCCATTTTCAGTTTTAGAGCAAGATAGCATCAGCATAGTTGCGATTGCAACAAGTGCTAAATTTAATAGTTTTTTGTTCATATTTTAGTTCGTTTAAGATTTCGGAAAAGAATGTATTTAGTCAAAAAATCGTTTCATATTCTTTATAAATGCAAAGTTATATTTTATTTTCGTAAAACAATTAAAAATAACGAATTATCTTACTCCACCAATCGCAATCGGATATAAATCGTGTTGTGGAAACTTCTCGCAGTCGATGTAGAGTGTATCGAAGGCATCGGTGCCGTCGGTTCTATGTAGTCAGAGATGAATAATCCCCTTGCAACCGCCTTCGCTCTCATAATTATCTTCAATATCCGAAATGCTATCATCGCTAATGGTGTGAGTATATCATCCGCGTCGGTCGATACGTGCATCTGCGTCGGTCGTTGCGAGCATCTGCGTCGGTCGTTGCGAGCATCTGCGTCGGTCGTTACGAGCATCCGCGTCGGTCGATACGTGCATCCGCGTCGGTCGTTACGAGCATCTGCGTCGGTCGACGCGGATGGTGGGGATAGCTATAAAAACTACTGCTGTTTAGTAAAAGGATGATGGGGTGGTTAGAAGGTGTAGCTATTATAAAAAACCTTGTAAGGATCCATTTATTGCATTTTCTTTTTGATATTCTGCTCAATTCCTTCTGAGGATTGGGGTGCCTCTGTCTCCATTTCGTTAGCTCTCTCCTCATCCTCAGTCGCCCCAACGATATCACCGAGGCTTTTACGTACCTCGCTGCGTTCTTTGTAAGCTTCTATTGAGAATGGGTCGAAATCAATTACTTCGCTATAGATTTTTTCAGCTTCTTTGAGGTTCGCCTTGGCTTTCTCCACACGGGCTTTAAGCAACAATACATCTTCGTTGCTTTCTATGCGTTCGTATAGATAGTCGGCATCAAGTGCAGCCTCTTCGATAGCTTTATTCTCCAACAATACGTTGCCACGTAGTAAGCGAGCCACATCGAAGTCTGCGCGTAACTCGATTGCTTTTGTCAGCATTGATGTTGCATTGTTAAGGTCGCCCTGTCCGTGATAAGCTTTGGCATAGAGATAATATGCCATTACGTTTTTGTCGTCAAGTAGCAGGGCTTTTTCGCATACATCTGCCATTGTGGAGTAGTTTTCCATCATATATGCCACCTCCGCCATACGTAACAACACGGCGATGTTGTCAGATTGCTTCTCTGAAATTTTTTGTAGCTGTTCGTAAGCATGTTCCAAGTCGCCAAGCGAGATGTATGCCTGTGAAAGATAATCGCGACATTCGAGATCGTCAGCGTTCAGTTCGATGGCGTGTACAAAGCATTTTGCAGCATACTCAAACTGCTGCATACGAAGGGCGCGTACTCCGTCATATTTCAACACATCGAAGTTTTTATTTTCCTCTTGTCTGGTTTCCTTGGAAGTAGTCTGACTACCAAATAGTTTCTTAAAGATATTCATTTTTCTATCCGTTTATTTCTGAAAGTTCAAGCCAGCGCATCTCTTTTTCTTCAAGTTCATCCTTGATGATGGGGAGGCGCTTGCTCTTTTCGGTAAGTTCGTCGATAGGGAGCGTACCGCTGCACAGCGCTTCTTCGATGCTTTTCTGTTCCTCTTCAAGTGCAGCGATTTCTTTCTCTAAACGCTCGAACTCGCACTTCTCTTTATATGTCTTCTTGCGGCGTTGTTCACCAACAAACTCGCGTTTCTCTTTCTTTTCTGTGTCTGAAGTGTTGTTCTTATTGTCGGCAAGTTCCTTCGGTTTCAGCGACTCCCACTCGCGGAACTGAGTATAGTTGCCGGGGAAGTCCTTTATCTCGCCCTCGCCACGGAACACGAGCAAGTGGTCTACAATCTTATCCATGAAGAAGCGGTCGTGCGACACGATTATCACGCAGCCAGGAAAGTCCTGTAGGTATTCTTCAAGCACCTCAAGCGTTTGTATATCGAGGTCGTTGGTGGGCTCGTCAAGCACGAGGAAGTTGGGATTGCGCATCAATACGGTGCACAGATACAGTTTGCGTCGCTCGCCACCAGATAGCTTGTAAACATAATCGTATTGCTGTTCGGGCGTGAAGAGGAAGTGCTGCAAGAGCTGCGTCGCGGTGATGTGTTTGCCGCCACCGTAGTCGATATAGTCGGCGATGTCGGCTATCACATCTATGACACGTTGGTCGTCGCGGAATTTCATGCCGTCCTGTGAGAAGTAACCGAAGCGCACTGTGTCGCCCACGTCAAAGCGACCATTGTCGGGAGCTACTTCACCGAGCAGCATCTTGATGAAGGTAGACTTGCCCGTGCCGTTGTTGCCCACGATGCCCATCTTCTCGAAACGCTGGAAATTGTAGTAGAAGTCCTTCAGAATCACTTTCTCGTCGAACGCCTTCGATACGTACTGACACTCGAATATCTTAGAACCAATGTACACATTCTTCGATTTCAGACGCATCTGTCGTTCCTCAATACGCTGTTTCGCCTTGCTCTCAAGGTCGTAGAATGCCTCTTCACGGTAGCGCGCCTTGTGTCCGCGTGCTTGTGGCTGACGACGCATCCACTCCAGCTCGCGGCGGTAAAGGTTGTTAGCACGTTCAATCTCGGCGCGTGTTGCGTCGATGCGCTCCTGACGCTTCTCCATGTAGTACTGGAAGTTGCCACGATATGAATAAACAGTGTGGTTATCGAGTTCGAGGATGAGGTTGCATACGCGGTCGAGGAAGTAGCGGTCGTGTGTCACCATGAGCAGAGTCTTGTTGCCACGTTGCAGATACCCCTCAAGCCATTCTATCATCTCGAGGTCGAGGTGGTTTGTAGGCTCGTCGAGGATGAGCAGGTCGGGCTCGGTGATGAGCACGTTGGCGAGTGCTATGCGCTTCTGTTGTCCGCCACTCAGCTGACCCATAGGCTGTGTGAGGTCGGTGATGTGCAGCTGTGTCAGAATCTGCTTCGCTTTCAATATACGGTCGGGGTCGCCCTGATGGTTAAAGCAAGCGTCGAGCACTGACTCCTCCGGGTCGAACTTAGGCTGTTGTTCGAGAAAGCCAACCTTTATGTCACGGCGGAAGATTATACTTCCGGAGTCGACACTCTCCTTGCCTGAGAGTAGAGAGAGTAGGGTAGACTTGCCCGTGCCATTCTTTGCAATCAGTCCGACGTGTTGTCCTTCGGCAATTGAGAACGAGATATTCTCGAACAGAACATGCGCACCGAACGCCTTTGATATGTTTTGAACGTCAAGTAATGGAGTCATTTATTCAGTTGCTTTAATTTCGTTCAATATGTTTCCAACGTAGTCGAGCACCTCGTCACGTCCCAATTTTTTCTCCGAACTTGTGATGAAGTAGGGGGGCAGTTCCTCCCACTGTTCCTTCAGCGAGTTCATCCACTTCGCTGCATTCTGCTTCGCACGCACAGGTCCGAGCTTGTCGGCCTTGGTGAATATAATGGAGAATGGCACTGAACTCTCGCCGAGCCAGTTGATAAAATCGGTGTCAATCTTCATCGGATCGTGGCGGATGTCGATGAGTACGAAGGTGTTTACCAGTTGTTGGCGCTGCAGTATATATGATGTAATCATCTGGTCAAGCTTCTTCTGCACGGTCTTGGAGCGCTTAGCGAAGCCATAACCCGGAAGGTCAACCAGATACCAGTCGTTGTTGATGATGAAATGGTTGATGAGTAGGGTCTTGCCTGGTGTAGCTGATGTCTTAGCGAGCCCCTTATGGTTGCACAGCATGTTGATGAGACTCGATTTGCCTACGTTCGAGCGTCCGATGAATGCAAATTCAGGCTTTGTGTCTTTCGGACACTGGCTTACGGTTGCAGACGATATCGTAAATTCTGATTTCTTTATATCCATATTGTATATGTTTCTTTTTATGAGTTGTGTTTTTATTATTCGTAGCGCATAGAGCGCGCAGGGTGAATGTGCGAAATGAGGAAACTCGGAGCTATGAGTACCACGATGGCTATGAACATAGTTGCAACGTTAAGGGCGACAATGAAGAGCCAGTTGATTTCTACGGGAACGGTATCAACGTAATAGGTAGCAGGGTCGAGCTTAACAAAACCTGTGAAGTGTTGTAGTATGACAAGTCCCAAACCCAATAAATTGCCCCAAAGCAATCCTTTACCTATGATGAATGCTGCAAACCAAAGGAAGGTATGGCGCACAGTTCTGTTGCGGGCTCCGAGTGCTTTGAGTATACCAATCATGGTTGTGCGTTCAAGAATGATTATGAGAAGTCCTGAAATCATTGTTACCACTGCCACGGCGGTCATAATTGCGAGAATTATCCAAACGTTAAGGTCGAGCAAGTCGAGCCACGAGAATATCTGAGGCGATAGTTCGCGTATTGTCTTTGATGAGTAGGTGGCACCATTGCTATCCATTGTGCGGTTCACTTTGCGCACAATTATGTCCTCCGTCTCATTGAGCTTGCTGAAATCAGCCACAGTGAGTTCGGCACCCGAAACTTGTCCTTCACTGAAGTTGTTCAATCTAACGGCTGTGTATAAATCGCAGAAACAGATTGTCTTATCGTATTGGCTGAGATTAGTCTGATAAACTCCAGTGATGGTGAACCGACGTACTCTCACTCCGTTTTGGTCGATGAAGTAGGCGAAGATGCGGTCGCCACACTTTGTCTGCAGCTTGTCAGCCATCGTCTTCGATACGAGTATCTTGTTGCTGCTCTTCTCGCTTGAGAACTGTGGTATGTAGCCTTCGACCATGTTGTTATGTATGAAGGTGGTGTCGAAGGCTTCGTCTACGCCTTTGAATACAACGCCCAAGAAGTCGTTATCGGTCTTCAAGATGCCTTGCTTCAGAGCGAAGCGTTGCACATGACTCACGCCGTTAATGCCTTTAAGCACTTTTACTAATGAGTCGTTGATAATAATCGGTTGGTCTGTGGCTGACGATTGTAGCGCATAGAAGTTGGCAACCTGTATGTGACTGCCAAAGCCAACTACCTTGTCACGTATAGTATGTTTAAAGCCAAGCACCACGCACACGCTGATAATCATCACCGCCAATCCGATTGCTACGCCCATTGTGGCTATGCGGATAGCAGGCTTCGATACCTTTTGGCGGTCGCTTATTTGGTTTGAATATATGCGTCGAGCTACAAAAAGAGGAAAGTTCATTATCTTTTGTTTGGTAGTTAATAAAGAAGGAGCTAAGAAGTTGAGCCGTTGTTATAGCTTGTAGCATCTGCTGTAAAACCATTGGCTTAACTTCTTAGCTCCTCAATCTCTATATCCTAAAAGTATTGGATAGTTTTAATCGTTACTATCTACTCTGCCCGGGTATGCTTCCAGTGCTTTACGTAGCACGATGAGTGCTCGTTCAAGGTCGTCTTTCTTCAGCACGTAAGCGATGCGAACTTGATTGATACCAGCACCTGGTGTGGTGTAGAAACCAGCAGCAGGAGCCATCATAATGGTCTCACCCTCGTACTGGAACTCTTCAAGGCACCAACGGCAGAACTTCTCGCTATCGTCTACTGGCAACTTTGCAACTGTGTAGAAGGCTCCCATAGGAATTGGTGAGTAGACACCTGGTATGCGGTTTAGTCCGTCAATGAGACACTTACGGCGCTCCACGTACTCTTCGTAAACATCGCGGTAGTAGTCTTCGGGCGCATCAAGCGATGCGTCGGCTACAATCTGACCCAAGAGTGGAGGAGAGAGACGTGCTTGACACAACTTCATTACGGCTGCACGCACCTGCGAATTCTTTGTAATCAAGGCTCCGATGCGGATACCGCACTCGCTATAACGCTTCGACACAGAGTCGATGAGTATCACATTATCTTCAATACCTTCCAAGTGGCAGGCAGAGATGTAAGGTGAACCAGTGTAGATGTATTCGCGATAGACTTCATCTGAGAACAGATAGAGGTCGTATTTCTTCACCAAGTCGCGAATCTGATTCATCTCGCGACGTGTATAGAGATAGCCCGTAGGGTTGTTTGGGTTACAAATCAAGATGGCACGTGTGCGTTCGTTGATGAGTTCCTCAAACTTCTCCACCTTAGGCAACGAGAAGCCTTCTTCTATTGTTGTTGCGATAGTTCTAATCTTTGCGCCAGCCGAGATTGCAAAAGCCATATAGTTGGCGTAGGCTGGTTCCGGAATAATAATTTCATCGCCCGGATTTAGACACGACATGAATGCAAAGAGTACTGCCTCTGAACCACCTGCTGTAATGATGATGTCATCAGGCGATACATTAATATTAAAACGCTTATAATATCCGGTCAGTCTCTCGCGATATGAATAATAACCTTGCGACGGAGAGTATTCGAGCACACTGCGGTCGATGTGTTTCAATGCGTCAAGTCCTACTTCTGGAGTAGGAAGGTCGGGTTGTCCGATATTGAGGTGATAGACTTTCACACCACGTTTTTTGGCATCTACTGCCAAAGGCGCTAATTTGCGAATCGGCGATTCGGGCATTTCAAGTCCTCGTGTTGAAATTTCTGGCATTTACGTTTATTTTATGTTATACTTTTTCTTACTGCTTAATGCAAAGTTACGACAAATAGGAGTAAGTGCAAAATTTTTAACCTAAAAATTCCAATATTAACCCAGCAAATGGTAAACTCCTCCTGCATATAGCTTGATAACACCTTTCAATTCGAGGCTGAATAATAGTGCAGAGATGTTGCCAATCGGCAATCCTGTTTGTACAGCGATGATATTCAGCTGTAAGTCGTTGTTACGTTGAAGAAGTTCGACAATACGTGTCTCTTCTGCGGTCAGTTCGGGGAACAGTTGGCGTTCGATACCTTTTGCTCGTGCTTCCTTCACTTGGTTGTCTTGTTCCCAACCCATTGCTTTAACAAAGTCCTCTGCGCAGGTGATGAGTGCTGCTTTATTGTCTTTAATCAGGTTGTTGCAGCCTTCGCTATATGTCGAGTTTACATTGCCCGGAAAGGTGAATACGTCGCGAGCATAGCTTTGTGCAATGTCTGCAGTGATGAGGCTTCCGCCACGTGCCGCACTCTCCACTACAATAGTAGCGTCTGCCATGCCTGCCACGATGCGGTTTCGCCTTACGAAATTCATCTTGTCTGGGTTCGTGTTTGTAAGAAACTCCGTTAGTAGTCCGCCATGCGAGAGCATATCTTTAGCTGTGTCTCTGTGGGCAGAGGGGTATAACATATCCAGACCATGAGCCAAAACGCCAATAGTGTCAAAACTATTTCTCAGAGCGTTTCGGTGAGCGCAGATGTCAATCCCATAGGCTAATCCGCTTACGATGAGCACATCAGGACACAACTCTTTTAGGTCTTGGCAAAATTTTGTAAGGATGTCTTGGCCGTATGCTGTGCAATGACGTGTACCTACAATAGACACAATGCGACGTTGGTTGAGGTCAGCGTTGCCGCGATAGAAAAGCACAATAGGCGCATCATCGCAGTCGCGTAGACGTTCTGGATAATCGTCACATGCCATCGTCAATGGACGAATGGCATGTGCGTTATCAAATTCTAATTCAGCCTCTGCACGATGCAAGGCTTCGGAAACATCGCTTAGTGCATGAACTAATCTTGGAGAAGCATCGCTGATAACGTCCTTAATGTTATTGCGATTCTCCATGATAGCTGTTGCCGAACCAAGTTTGCGATATAGTTGTAAGCATGTGGCAATGTTGAAATAGCTAATGCGGGTCAACGCTATAGCGTAGAGAGTTTCCTGTGAAAAAGACATTTTTATATCCTTATATTATTATGCGTGCAATAATATGGTTTATGGTATTATTGCACGCAATATATAATCATGCATGTACTATTGCCATGCGTGCATCTCGCCGAGGAAGAAGAGTAGTGAGTAACCGAGCACCAAACCTATGATACCCATTGTCAAACCAATCTTCATCATCTCGTTCTGTTTTACTAAGCCTGTTGAGTGAGCAATGGCATTTGGAGGTGTAGATATAGGCAGTGTCATCGCTACCGATGCTGCTACAGCTATACCGATGAGTACAGTCGGTGTACCACCGATGCTCTCGAGTGAGTCGCCCATACCCTTACATACAACGGCAAGGATTGGCACAAGGAGTGCTGCTGTCGCAGTGTTCGATATAAAGTTTGAAAGTATGTAGCAGATAAGGCCAGAAGCAAGCAGAATGGCTACCGGAGACCACGAACCGAACGGAATGCTCTTGATAACATTTTCTGCGAGACCCGACTCGTTGAGTGCAAGTCCGAGTGCGAAACCACCGGCTACCATCCAGATAACGCTCCAGTTGATTTCCTCCAAGTCGCGTGCCTTGATTACGCCAGTGAATGCGAACACAACGATTGGCAACATAGCAACTGTGTTAGATCCAACACCGGTCCAGCGGTCGCAGATCCACAACAATACAGTAACGATGAATGTTCCGGCAACTACCATTGTGCGCCAGTTGTGCTGCACTTCGCCTTCAATCTCAAGCTCGATGGTCTTCTTCTTGAATGGGAAGAACTTCTTCAGTAAGAACCAACCAATAAGAAGCAATATCACGGTGAGTGGAAGCATATACATCATCCATTCGCCGAAACCAATACCAAGGTTTAGGCCTGTTGGTGAGTTCAAATATTTCAGTGCGATAGCGTTAGGAGGTGTGCCGATAGGAGTGCCCATACCACCGATGTTGGCAGCCACGGGGATAGAGAGTGTCAAAGCAACTCGTCCTTTACCTTCTGGGGGAAGAGCCTTGAATACGGGGGCAAGGAAAGTGAGCATCATCGCTGCTGTAGCGGTATTGCTGACGAACATAGAGAATACACCAGTGATGAGGATAAAGCCGAGTAGTACGTTCTCGCTCTTATTGCCGAAAGGTTTGAGCAATGTACGTGCTAAGAGCACATCAAGTCCTGACTTCGTTGCTGCGATAGCAAGTATGAAGCCACCGAGGAAGAGGATGATTATAGGGTCGGCGAATGTAGCCATTAGTGCGCTGTGGTCAAGCAGTTCTTCTTTTTCAATGCCTGATCGGAAGAAGTGGAACGCATTGTCTGATGTTGTGAAAAGCAGTAAGCCGATGAGCGACACGGATGTTGCCCAAGGCGAAATTGCTTCTGTCACCCACAGTATTGTTGCCAATGCGAACACGGCAATAATGCGTTGTTGGATAACGGTGAGACCTTCGATTCCGAAACTGCTTGTCGGCAGATTCCATAACACAATTGTTACAAGAACAGCTAAAGCAAAGAGTAGGGCGTTTTTCTTGCTAAAGTCTCCTTTAAGGAGATTTCTCTTTTCTGTTGCCATAAAGTTTTTTGTCGGTTAGGTTAATTTATTAAGTTATTAGTTATTTCGCAAAGTTAAGCAAAATAAATTCTCTACCAAAACTTTTCGAAAGTTTTTAATACAAAAAGCCGCTCCATATATGATGGAACGGCTTTTATAAGTGTTCAAATTAGTCGTTATTGAATTTCTCACGCGCCTTTCTTAAAATCTCAGATACGCTTGCAACCTTCTTAGTCGATTTTTGCCATTGTTGCTTACGCTCTTCGTAGTCGCGTCGTTGGCGTTCAAGAAAATTGTCTGCCATTGGCGTGTTTATTTAAATTTGCTATAGATGACAGTGATGTTTATAGCTCCATTGCGATTGTTACTACCGCCGACCAGTTTTGTACTTGCAATTGACATATCGTGGGTTATGTTTGTTAGCTCACCCGATGTGTTTTTTGTAACAGTAACAGGTATTATCACCACCTTATTCCAATCTTCTTTTGAACGATTTTCGCCCATATAGCGTACTAAGCTACCTATATTGTTGAAGGTGTACTGGTTCGTCGTGCTGCTATATGTAGCAAGGAACGATGTTTTATAGTTTGCCACCTGCTTGTTCTCGAAAAAGCTATACATCTCTGCCTTCGGAATCATCAGCAACGTAGTAGGTGCATTCAGCGCATAATCGCCATTTGCGATTGGATTGATACGTGTCAAACTGACCTTTGCGGTGTTGATTGTATCGTTCTCATGTCCTCGCAATATGTCGTCTACAGGGATTGTCATTTCGGTGAATATGCCTGCAGGCGATTTGATGTATGTGCATGTGTCCTCTTCGGCGAGTCGCTTAATAGCGGCTTTGTCGTTGATGATATTCGTTGTTTGCAACACTTCCTCTGTGCCAGGGAATGAAGCCGAAGAGATAATGACTGTATCTCGTTTGGTGCCGTCTGATTTTGTTGTGGTTGTCTTGTGTCTGAAGTAGACATTCAACTGGCTCAGATATATGTGCGCCATAGCTCCAAGTCCGCTTTGAGTCTTAAAGTAGAAGCCAGGTGTAACCTTATTTATAAAGGTGTAGGCATCCTTAAAGTCCTCTTTGTGGTCATAGAACTGATTGATAAGCTCTGTACCGAACGAATCGTTAAGCGGAATACATATTGACTTGATGTAGTCTGAGCCATTACGTACAGATGCGTCTACATTTAGGTCTGTAAGCGTGTAAACCTTATTGACAGCAGTGCTTTCGTCCACAAATCCCTCCTTCTTTGGGTCGAAGTTCGAATAGTAGACCTTTTCGGGGATGGGCGCAGACAATTCGTAAGCTGTCAATTTCATAGGTGCCAATGAGTCGCCATAGAATTCCTTGTAGTAAAGGCGTATGTCGCAAGAATCTGCTTTGATTCGTCCTTTGTTGGCAATCTTTATGCTATCCTTGTTCGGGAACTCAAAACCTTCGGGCATGTAGAACTGTGTCATAAAGTCGCTGCTGAGGTATGCACCTGTTTCCGGATCACGCACCTTACCAATGTAGCTGGTGTATGTTCTTGCCAAAACCGAGTCTGCAACAATTGAGCGTGTTTTTACTTCAAAGGTATCAGTAACTATATTCAAGTTGTCGCTACCATCAATGAGCGTACCACTGCCGATGTCGCCAGTGGTATCGTCACACGATGTGAATATTAAGGTGGCAAGCATGAGACTTGCCAAATATTTTAGCTTCATATTCAAAATTGATTAATTTGAATTCTCCACTCTACAGCTTCTCGTAGAAATCTCTGTAGGCTTCAGTATAGTTTTCTCCTGGATATTTTAATATTGGCAGGCCCTTGCTCTCGGCATATGCCATCAATTCTGGATTGGCGTTTTCTTCTGCTTCAATTACGGCATCGCTATTATCTATCGCCAATTTGCAGAACTCCATAAAATCGAAGTCGTCCTTGTAGTCACTAAGACTATCTACAGTGATGTTTTTGAACTCAAGGCAATTTTTGAAGTTGTCGCCGATGTTCTTAGACAAACCATCCTTGAATATTGATGTAACAATTTTGGTGTCGGTGAAGGTCGGTTCGTCGTTGTATGCAGCTTTGACGAAAAGTGGTACGATATATGACATCCAACCCTGACAATGTATTATTTCTGACGACCATCTGAGCTTCTTTACAGTTTCCAGTACGCCACGTGCGAAGAAAATAGCTCTCTCGCCGTTGTCGTCGTATTCCTCACCATTCTCGTCAAGAGCCATCTTACGCTTCATAAAGTAGTCGTCGTTATCGATGAAATACACCTGAAGGCGTGTTTGTGGGATAGACGCAACCTTGATTATCAGCGGATGATCGGTGTCGTCGATGACAAGGTTCATTCCTGAAAGGCGGATTACCTCATGAAGTTGTCCTCTGCGCTCGTTGATATTTCCCCATTTGGGCATGAACGTGCGAATTTCAAAACCTTCTTCCTGCATTTTGGTTGGAAGGTCTCTTCCCATGATTGAGAGTGCTGTTTCGGGAACATACGGAGCAATCTCCTGATTGATAAAAAGTACTTTCTTTGCCATGCTTTGATATTTAATATGTGCGTAGTTTGCGTTACTTGTGGTTTTGTTCGTCAAAGTGTACGCATAAGCACAAGTGCAAAGTTACAAAAAAAAACTCAGAAAACGCTTGTTTTCTTTGCTTTACCCCATTTATGAGCTTGTTTTTTTAATGTAATTCTTTCTTATTAAGAATTTATTGCACAATAAGTTGTGTTTTTAGGAAGAATGTGAGTGGGGTAGTTGTTGTGGTTGAAGCAGTATGATTATAAAACAATAAATCCCAAGAACTGGTGCTCTTGGGATTTATATGTGTCTTGTGACGGAATTTTCGTTGATTAAGCCTCAGCTGGAGCTTCCTCTGTAGCCTCTGCGTTAGCAGCAGCCTCTGCTTCTGCCTTTGCAGCAGCCTCAGCAGCCTTCTTCTCAGCTACCTTCTGAGCGATAGCCTCGTTGAGTTTCTTCTCTGCCTCGAGCTCCTTAGCAGCAGCCTCTGCCTTAGCCTTAGCCTCGTTCTCGCGTACGGTGTCCAAGCCCTTCTGCTTGTCTGCCTTCCATGCGTCGAACTTCTTCTGTGCTGTAGCCTCATCGAATGCGCCCTTCTTAACGCCACCGCGGAGGTGCTTCATAAGATAAACGCCCTCGCCTTTGAGGATGTTGTGAGCTGTTGCTGTTGGCTGTGCGCCTGTTTCTACCCAATAGAGTGCACGGTCGAAATCCAAATCTACAGTAGCAGGATTGGTGTTAGGGTTGTAAGTACCAATCTTCTCAGTAAATCTACCATCACGTGGTGCTCTTGCGTCAGCGATTACGATACGATAAAAAGCGTAGCTCTTACGACCGCCGCGCTGAAGTCTGATCTTTGTTGCCATTGTTTAAAATTTAATTTTAATTTGTGGTTTGAATTATGCTACTATCTCGTAATAGCGACTGCAAAGGTACTAAGTTTATTTTGAATGTCGAAATATTTTTCTGCTTATTTTCGTTCTAAACAGCAGATAATAGCCTCTTTTACAAGAAAAAAGGATACATAGTCTCGCTTTTTGTGCGAAATGCTACATATCCTTTCTTCTTATGGTGTTACTTTTCGTTCTTTTCTACTTTGTTTCTATCTCTTCTTTCATATCGATAAACTGGCGTTTGTTGTCATAGAATTCGTACTGCAGGAACGCAAGTTTCTGTGATGGAACGATATGTACGCCCAATCCGTATTTCATCTGCCACTTTCTCTTCAACGAGACGAGTCCCTTGTTGATGTAGGCAGCCACGTATGGGTGTACGTGCAGATAGAATGTCTTTATTCCAATCTTGTTGACAAGCCTGTCAATCTTACTTTCCAGTTGGTCGGTGAAAATAATGCTCGACTTAATCTTTCCCTTTCCGAAGCAGGTGGGGCATATCTCTTCCACATTCACATCCATAGCAGGACGGACACGTTGGCGCGTAATCTGCATTAGTCCGAACTTACTTAGGGGTAGAATATTGTGGCGAGCGCGGTCTTTCTGCATGTTTTTGCACATACGCTCGTAGAGCAGTTGGCGGTCTTCGGCGAGGTTCATGTCAATAAAGTCGACCACGATGATGCCTCCCATATCGCGCAGGCGCAGTTGGCGTGCCAACTCATCGGCTGCTCCGAGGTTTACGTCGAGAGCATTTGCTTCTTGACCGTTGTCCGAATGTGAGCGGTTGCCGCTATTCACGTCTACAACGTGCAGTGCTTCTGTGTGTTCAATAATCAGGTAAGCACCATGTTTGTAGTTGACGGTTTTGCCGAAGCTGGATTTAATTTGCTTCGTGACGTTGAAATTGTCGAAGATGGGAACTGTTCCTGTGTATAACTTAACGATGTTTGCTTTCTCTGGGGCGATGAGTGAAACATAGTTTTTTACTTCATGGAAAACATTTTCGTCGTTGACGTATATGTTTTCGTAGGTTGGATTGAACAAATCTCTTAATAGGGCTACAGCTCTACCTGTCTCTTCGAAGATCAACTGTGGACGTTTTTGGGTTTTCTGCACCTTTATGAGTGCGTCTTCCCATCTTTTTGTCAGAACTTTGAGTTCTGCATCCAGCTCTGCTACGCGTTTACCCTCAGCTACCGTTCTCACAATAACACCGCAATTCTTTGGCTTGATGCTATTGATGAGTTGCTTTAGTCGTGCGCGCTCTTCTCCGCTTTTGATTTTTGTCGATACCGAAACTTTATCGCCGAAAGGCATGAGTACTAAGTAGCGTCCTGCGAAGCTAAGTTCGCCCGTGAGTCGTGGACCCTTTGTTGATATCGGTTCTTTCACGATCTGAACCAATACCTCTTGTCCTACTGTTAGTGTGCTCTGTACGCTTCCGTCCTTTCTGAGGTCGGGCTGCTTTGTAGCCTTGGCAAAAGGATAAAGTTTCTTTCTGTCACTTTGTACCTGTCTGAGGTACTTCTCGTAAGAATTGAATTGGTTGCCTAAATCAAGATAATGGAGAAAGGCATCACGTTCGTAGCCCACGTCAACAAAACTTGCGTTCAGTCCAGGCATGAGCTTCTTTACTTTTGCAACATAGATGTTTCCAACAGAGAATGAAACAGACCTTGGCTCAGTCTGATATTCCACGAGTCGCTTGTCTTCAAGCAACGCGATGGAGATTTCATTCTGTTGTACATCGATTACAACTTCGCTGGTCATTTCTCTTTTGTTTTTCTAATTTAGGAACTTTCTTTAAATAATGATATAAAAGCATGGGGGCGCATCAAAATTATTGCTGATGCAATGGGTTTTTGACGCGCCCCCATATCGGAACTGACCCTTATGGGCAGGCTTTCTTACTTGCTCTTATGTCTGTTCTTGCGTAATCTCTTTTTACGCTTGTGAGTAGCCATCTTGTGTCCCTTTTTTTTCTTTCCGTTTGGCATAGCTTTAAATTTTTATTGTTTAATATTAATATTAATGATGTATTCTCTTTTTGTTCAAATGAATGTTGGTCAATCCTTACTTCTCCATTGTGGCGTTCTTCATCTCCTCAATGAAGCACTTCGCCGGTTTGAAGCTTGGCTGGTCGTGTGCGCCGATTTTCATTGTTGTCTTCTTGAGTATGTTTCTCGCTGTCTTAGCGGCGCGATGCTTAACGATGAAACTTCCAAATCCACGCAGGTACACATTCTCTTTCTCTGTCAACAAACTGTTTTTGATATTTTCCATGAAGCTTTCTACGACTACTGATACGTCTTTTTTCTGTAATCCGGTGCTTTCTGCAATCTTGTTGATGATATCTGCTTTAGTCATTTGAATGTATTATATTATTATTTCTTTTGTTATTACCTTTTTCTAAGGACGTGCAAAGATACAAGTTTTTCGTGTTATACGAAAATTTCTTAGTAACTTTTTTGTGTTATATCATAATATTTGCCCTCCGAACTCATTAATTTTCACGTTGTTAAGCATCGGATGGTGGGTGTGGTAGGGCTAATTGTCGAAAACTACAACTTCGTTTCGGGCACAATGGCGAAGAATTCGGCATCTTCAGCTGTGCGGTTTTCTGCGCTGTGGGTGTGTCCGCATGGGCAGTAGTGAACCTCTCCGGCGTGCACGGTCTCTTCTGTTCCGTCGCATACGAAGGTGATTTCACCTTTTATTATATACATCACCTCGCAGTTGCCTTCGTGTGTGTGCATACCAATCGAGCTGCCAGCTGTCAGTGTGTTACGCATTATCTTCACTTTACCATCGTCGGCAGCGCGCATGATAAGTGTGCCGTTGCCACCTTTGAAGTTCTCGACTACCTTTTCTTCTGTTTTCTCAAAATCGATAATCATATTGTACCTCCTTTTTTAGAATTATTATGCATGATGTTTTGCTTGCTTTTTCTTTATGAGCACGTTTAGCGAGCATATTATCGTTGCTACGACGAGTAGTCCCAATGCTATTTCTTCGGCTGATTTCACGGCTGTTGTTAGCTGCCATCCGGCTGCAATGCCGAGGAACAATCCTCCGTCGCTTGAGAGGAAGTAGGTACTTTCGGCTGTAGAGCGTTGGCAGTGGTCGCAGCTACCGAGCAGCTTGTAGAGTTGCTCTGACGAGCTGAGTGCTATGCCGAAGCCGAAGAGCATGGGCTTTAGGGTGCTGTCCAGAATGTCGTCGTGTGCGAACATTGTGAGAATAGCTATTATCGCCAATGTGTTTCCTACGGCAGAAGCGAAGCGTGCGTTCTTTATGGCTGGTATGTGTAGTGCACATGCTGCCAAGAAGAAGCCTACCATCACCGATATGCAGAACTCTATCGTTAGGCGTGTGGTCATCATTATGCCGAGCGAGGCGGTGATAAGTGCTATCACAAGTGCTATTGTTGCGCCACGTGGCAAGAAGAAACGGTCGATAGAAACTAAATGCACACCTTCTTCTGGTGCACGGAATGGGAACTTTACGCACATCACGAGCACGGCTGAAGCGAGCGACATGGCTGCTCCAACGATGTAGAACAGTGAGCCACGTAGCTCTTCGCGCAATAGCAAGGCGAGTATCGGACCTATTATCACCGTTAGGCGTGCTATCCATATAGCCGTGTAGTTGGCATCGGTGCGATGACACGATTCTGTTTTGTCTATCAGGAGCGTACACGAGAGCACACGCTTGGCTGTGCCGAAAACAGCTCCGCTTGCGAAGCAGATTGCTAATAGTGTGTATTCTTCTATCTCGCGCACTATCGGTTGCTCTTGAAATTCAAAAGCAGAGAGTCCGAGAATTGTAGCACCGAGGCATATTGCCGATACGAGGAACACCTTATTACGTCGGTAGTTTTGTATTAACCAACTGCCGAAAAAGCCTGATATACAGACTCCTATAATGAAAGTAACGATTGTGAAACTTGCCAAACAACTACTTGCGTGCTCCTCAGTTGTGAGGCGGAACGGTAGTAGCGGTATTGTCATGTAGCACGATATGCACAACAATAGCTCGGCTATTGTGAGCAGCGTGAATTCGCGGTTCCACAATCGGTTGTAAGTGGGTGTGTATTGAGTGTCCATGTCTTAGTATGACTCGTTCTCGTTAGGGAAGTCCGACGACTTTACGTCTGCTACATATTTGCCTACGGCGTCGGTTATGATAGAGTGAAGGTCAGCGTACTGGCGCAAGAACTTCGGTTTGAAACCTTTGTTCATGCCGAGCATATCGGCATATACAAGCACTTGTCCATCGCACTTATTGCCTGCTCCGATGCCAATAATCGGGCATTTTATGATTGCGCTTACTTTCTCGGCAAGGTTTGCAGGTATCTTTTCAAGTACAATGCTGAAGCATCCAGCTGCCTCAAGTGCCTTCGCATCAGCGATGAGTTTCTCGGCTTCTGCTTCTTCCTTTGCGCGCAAGCCATAGCCACCAAACTGGTGAACGCTCTGCGGTGTTAGTCCGAGGTGTCCGCATACGGGGATGCCTGCAGCCACAATCTTGCTGACCATAGGGGCTATCTCTGCTCCGCCTTCGAGTTTTACACCGTCTACGCCCGCCTCTTTCATGATGCGTACTGCGTTGCGTATGCCGTCTTCTTCTGAAATCTGGTAGCTGCCGAAGGGCATGTCGCACACTACGAAGGCGTGTTCTGCGGCGCGAGCCACGGCGCGAGCGTGGAAAATCATCTCGTCAACGGTGATAGGGAGTGTTGTAGTGTTACCGTGCATCACGTTCGATGCAGAGTCGCCTACAAGTATGGTGTCGATACCTGCTTGGTCGAGGAGGGATGCAGTGGTGTAATCGTAGGCTGTGAGCCATGAGATTTTCTCACCACATTTCTTCATTTCAAAAAACAGGGGTGCAGTTACTTTCTTCTTACTTGAGCTTAAATATTCTGCCATTTCTAAATGTTGTTGTACTATTAAATATCGGGCAAAATTACAACATTTTGTGTAAATGGCAAAACGAACACCGCTTTATCTGCACTTTTTGTACCATTCGTTAAGGTTTGCGCGTGGTATTCCGAGGCGCACCATAGCATCCAAATCCTCACGTGCCTCCTTCTTGCGGTTGGTCAGAAGGCGTATGTTTGCGCGGTTTAGGCGGTAGTCGGTGTTTATCGGCTGTAGCTCTATGGCGCGCGAAAAATCATATTCTGCCGGTGTGTACATCTTACGTTCCAGCTCTATTCCGCCACGTGCGGCATATGCCACGGCGTTGTTCGGGTGTTGCGCCACCAGCATGTTTATCTGGTTGAGTGCTTCTGTCGGTCGGTTGTCCTTCTGGTTGAGTAGCGCAAGCCCAAGCATAGCCTCAAAATGTCCGGGCACGATGCGCAGCAGGGTCTCGTAGTCGAGACGTGCAAACTTGTATCTACCCTGGCGTTCGTTCACGTAGGCGCGATAGAATAGGGCGGCAATGTTGCGCTCGTCGCATTTCAACACAAAGTCGTACTCCTCCTGAGCGTATCGCCATTGTTCGAGTTCGATGTTCCAAGCCGCCTTTTTCATGCGTAGCTCAAGCGAGTCGGGGTGGAACGCCAACACCTGCACCGCTGCCGAAAGACTGTCGCGCAGGTCGGAGCGTGTCTGTGCGGTGGTGTTGTGTGCGATTGCAATGCCAAGTATAAGTGTTACGATCAGTTTTCTCATATACATATATATAATAATGTGTGTGTTATCGGTCTCCTGTTGCAGTCCTTTCAGAGCATCTACGACTAAATCTCGGGAAACTTGTTGCGAAATTATACAGAATAATTCATGCGTGCAAGTTTTTTATACATTGTTGTTTTGTTGTGTAAAATAATTAAGTTTATTTGTCGTTTCTTCGGTTTCTTGCATCGTGCTCCGTCCGCCGTCCGATCAGATTGCGTCCGCCGTCCGATCAGATTGCGTCCGCTGTCCGATTAGATTGCGTCCGCTGTCCGTCTACTTGTCTTGATGTTTTATGGGGAAAATACTAAGCACTTATAGGGTAAATCCTATGCTCTTATATGAAAAATCCCTTGCTTTTATGTTTTCTTTGGCGTAATTTTGCAACATCGAAAAACAATAGTTAATAACTTAATAGCTTACGATTATGAAAAGATTAGTATTGACACTCGCCGTAGCTCTCGTAACGGCACTCTCAGCAAGCGCACAGCGACTCGCCAATATTCAGGTGGAGGCACGTTTTATAACCGACAAGATGGTTCTCGAACTGGGACTCTCAAATGTGCAGCGCAACAACATCCTGCAGCTCAATCTCAGCTATCTCGATGCCATTAACAGCTATCGCGACATAAACGGCAAGGCATGGAAGCACCGCAACAAGGAGTTGCGCAGAATGATGAGCGACCGCCAATGGAAACGCTACAAGGAGTCTTATTACTTCTATCAGCCTATCGACTGGCGCAGCAACGCTTACGTACACAATATATATGCAAAATATCCAAACAGAGTGGTTGTCGTACACGAGTCGAAACCCTGTAAGCACCATAAGCACTACAAGTCGTGCAAGCCATGCAAATATCATAAGTATGACAAGCATGACAAACACCATAAGCATGACAAACACCATAAGCACGACAAACACCATAAGCACGACAAGCATCGTAAATATGATAAGGACGACCGGTATGAGAAGCACCCGTTCGGAAGCCGCCGTTAGTGGCATTAGTGACAATTAAGTGTTGCGGAGGTGTTCCGCTTCCGCAATATGAGGTGCGGTTAGTGTAATAATTGTTAAAAGAACACACGAAACAACTCTTGGTTTATACATAATAATTAACTTTGAATTCTTAATGGCGCAGAGTGGCGTAAGTCCTCTGCGTTTTAATGTAAGTATGAACCAATAATCTTGTAATATATGACTTGTTTCAAAGGTCAGTTTCTTCTGACTGCCACTGTCGTAACTCCACTATTGTTCGCAGCGACCGAGACAACAGCCCAGACCGCAAAGCGTTTCGTGGTGAAGGGTGTAGTGGCTGATGCCGCTACTAAGGAAGGCGAGCAGTACGCTACCATGAAAATCACATCGCAAACCGACTCTGCATCCACCGCCGCACTTGCTGTGTCGGAGGCTGACGGCTCTTTCAACATGACTCTGAAGAAGGCGGGCAGCTATCGCCTCTTTGTCAACGCAATGGGCAAGCAGCCCGTCGTGCGCAACTTTGTTGTGTCTGACAGCGAACCCACGGTATCGCTCGACACATTATATATAAAGGAGGCTTCGCACGTGCTGGGTGCCGTGGAGATAGTGGCGCAGAAGCCGCTCGTGAAAGCCGACATCGACAAAATTACGTACGACATAGAGGAGGACCCCGATTCGAAGACCAACAACATACTGGAGATGTTGCGCAAGGTGCCGATGGTGACGGTAGACGGCGATGGCAATATCAAGGTGAACGGCAGCTCGGGTTTTAAGGTGTACGTCAACGGACGACCCAACAACATGATGTCGAAGAACCCGAAGGAGGTGCTGAAGAGTATGCCGGCATCTTCGATAAAGAAGATAGAGGTGATTACAAATCCCGGACCGAAGTACGACGCGGAGGGCGTGGGTGGCATCCTAAACATCGTGACCGTGGGCAAGGGCATTGAGGGCTACACCGTTACGACGAACGCCGGAGTGTCGAATACCGATGTTGATGCGGGCATGTATGCTACGGTGAAGCAGGGTAAGCTCACCGTCAGCGGAACTTACTCGTACAACTACTACGACGGACGCAATATGCACAACAACTATAGCCGTCTGTTCACGGGCGACCCAGCAACGCCTTCTGCTTCCAACCGCTATCAGACGGGCGACAGCCGTTCGTATAACCACTCGCACTCTGGTAACTTCGAAGCGAGCTATGATGTTGACTCGCTGCGACTCGTCACAGCCTCGTTCGGCATCTGGACTAATCGGTCACATTCGCACAGCCTGTCAAGAAGCAACGCCACTGCGCTGTTGTCTGGCGCAACGCTCTATTCGTATGAAAACAATGGGCGCGGCGTCTCGGATAATACGTATCTCTACGGCAATATCGACTATCAGCGCCTCTTCAAGCAGAAGGGGCGTATGCTTACGTTCTCCTACAAGATAAGCGGAGGCACCAATGGCGGCGACAACTATTCGTCTTATGATGTGGCTGAAGCTACCGACGAGTGGCTGCCGTTCGTGAAGCGCTTGTCTGACGAGCATACCGAAAGCAACGGACGAAGCATGGAGCACACGTTGCAGGCAGACTATACTACGCCTATCGGCAAGGCGCACAACGTGGAGGTGGGTGCAAAATATATATTGCGTGACAACCGTTCGGACGACGACCGCTATGTGCGTCCGAACGAAACCGACGGCGAATATACGTTCGACGAACAGTATTCGTCGCACTATCGTCACGAGAACGACATCCTCGCCGCTTACTTGGGTTACGGCTTAAGATTAGGCAATCTGTCGGGACGACTTGGCGCACGCTATGAGCACACGTTCCAGAAGATAAAGTATGAGTTGGGCGAGGGCGAGAACTTCTCTACGGGGTTCGACGATGTGGTGCCGTCGGCAAGTCTCGGTTATCGCATAAACGACGAGAACAATCTGCGATTCGGCTACAATATGCGTATATACCGACCGGGCATCTGGTCGCTCAACCCGTATCTCAATCAGACTAACCCCGAAGCGCTACAGCAGGGCAACCCTAATCTGGTGAGCGAGAAGAATCACAACGTGCAATTGACCTACAGCTACTTTGCTGCTAAGTTCTCCGTTAGTTGCACCATGCGCTACAGCTTCACGAACAACAATATTTCAAGCGTTACGTCGCTCGTGGAGGACAACACTATCGAGAGCGTGAAGAATCCTATGGGCAAGCTCGTAAGCTACACTACGTACCGCAACATCGGACGCACACAGACCGCGTCGCTGTCGAGCTACGTCAATTGGAATATTTTCAAGAACACACGCCTGACCATGAATCTATGGGGCGACTATTCCGACTACAACGACCGTCAGTCGCTGCACAATTATGGCTATTACGGTTCGGCGTATGTGGGCGTGCAACAGACGTTGCCTAAGAATTGGAGAGTGAATTTAGGTTTCTATGGTTGTACGAGCAACCCAAATCTTCAATCGAAGACGGAGGGCATATACAACTATAACTTGAATGTACAGAAGTCGTTCCTCAAGGATAGACTCAACTTCTACTTGTATGCAAGTAATTTCCTTGATGCAAAGCGCCATTATAAATCGACGGTCACAGGCGCGAACTTCATAACGCGTAGCGACTCGTCGTATAATCCGTGGCGCGTCGGCATAAACGTGAGCTGGCGCATTGGCGAATTGTCGTCGGGCGTTAAGAAGGTGGCGCGATCTATCTCTAACGACGACGTTAAGAGCGCAGAAGGTGGTGGAAAGTAAGCACTATTCCACCAACTCGCGCCTCTTTGCCTCCTTAAGGCGTTGTTCCACTTCATCGGGCGACACCGTGCCGGTTATCAAGCTTTTCACCCACACGCTGAGGGCGAAGCATACAATGGTGATAACCGCACTCACAATCCATTTGAGTAGCTCGTTTTGCAGCGGCACGTTGTTTATAGACACTATGCCTGCCACTACGGGTATGCCAAACAGAATAAGGTCGGCGCCGGAGTGTATCTTGAAATTCTCTTTCGCATGGCGATACTCGTCGTTTTTCTCGAGTATCGTCATGCGATTTTCTTTCCAATAAGTCTCAAATTCCCTGTCAGTCATGCTATTGTACTTTTGTCATGTGATAGCCAAGGCTGCGCAACTCTACGGCAATACCCATCAGATACATCTGGTGAAGTGCTGCTACAAAGGTGCGGAACGCCTCTTTTGATCCTGCCTCAAGGCGCATACGGCAGAGCTTGGTGTAGGTGCGTGCAGCGCATTCGCCCACCACGTTGTTCACCACTTCGTGCTCTTTAGCATCGAGGCACAGCACCTTCTCGCAGATATAGTCGTCCATGTGGTCGAAGTCGATGCGGTCGCGCAGATAGGCATAGAGGTCGGTCACCTTCGAGTAGGTAGACCATTCCACGTCCCAATACTTTGCGAGTGCCATGCCCACGTACATTATCCAACCGAACGCCACACGCGGATATTCACCGTTGAACTCGCGTATGGCATCGGGCATGTAGCTCTGAGCTATTGGCTGCCACAACTCTTCGAGGTCGGGAGCTTCCGGCAGACGCTCATCAATCATGTCTACAGAGAGTAGAAACTGATGAAGGTCATCGCGGAAAAGCTGCTCCTTGTCTTCGTTGTTTGTCATGCTCATGTCGGTTTACATCTTGTTGAGAGCCTGCTTGATATCGTCGAGGATGTCCTCAGGGTCCTCAATGCCTACAGAGAGACGGATAAGGTCGGGCGCAATGCCTGCCTCGCGCAGCTGCTCTTCGGAGAGCTGACGGTGGGTGTGGCTTGCTGGGTGGAGCACGCATGTGCGAGCGTCAGCCACGTGGGTCACGATGTTAATCATGTCGAGCGAGTCCATGAAGCGGATAGCAGTCTCGCGGTCGCCCTTCAGTCCGAACGCTATTACGCCACAAGAACCGTTGGGCAGATATTTCTGTGCAAGTTCATGGTACTCGTCACCCTGCAGACCGCAGTAGTGTACCCATGCCACACGCTCGTCAGCCTTCAGGAACTCGGCAACACGCTGTGCGTTCTCGCAGTGTTGCTTCATGCGCAGGTGGAGCGATTGCAAGCCGAGGTTGAGGATGAACGAGTTCATCGGAGCTGGGATAGAGCCAAGATCGCGCATGAGCTGAGCCACGAGCTTTGTGATGTAGCCCATCTTGCCGAACGCCTTCACGTAAGTGAGTCCGTGGTAGCTTTCGTCGGGAGTGCAAAGACCTGGGAACTTCTCAGCATTAGCCATCCAGTCGAAGTTGCCACTGTCTACAACTACGCCGCCGACCTGGCTCGCTGTGCCGTCCATGTACTTTGTTGTACTGTGGGTTACGATGTCTGCGCCCCATTCAAATGGGCGACAGTTGATAGGTGTAGCGAAGGTGTTGTCAACAATGAGAGGTACACCATTCTTGTGAGCGATGCGTGCGAACTTCTCGATGTCGAGCACAGCACAACCAGGGTTGCTGATTGTCTCACCGAATACAACCTTTGTGTTCGGGCGGAATGCCTTCTGTATTTCTTCCTCAGATGCGTTCGGATTAACGAAAGTGCACTCTATGCCGAGCTTCTTCAATGTTACGCCGAAAAGATTGTATGTTCCGCCATAAATCTCGTTAGATGTTACGATATGGTCGCCAGCCTCGCAGATGTTGAATACAGCGTAGAAGTTGGCTGCCTGACCAGAACTTGTGAGCACTGCGCCTATGCCACCTTCAAGTTGCGCAATCTTATTGGCTACAGCGTCGTTTGTAGGGTTCTGCAATCGTGAGTAGAAATAGCCCTCCTTCTTGAGGTCGAAGAGCATAGCCATTTCCTCTGAATTGTCGTACTTGAATGTAGTACTCTGTATGATTGGTACCTCAATAGGTTCGCCATTCTTTGGCTTGTAACCGCCCTGCACACAAAGTGAAGCGGTGCGAAGTTTCTTTTCCATGTTCTTATTTGTTGATTATAATTAATGTGTGATTTATATATCCTTTTACTTTTTTACCTTTTTACTTTTATCAGACTTTCATCAGACTTTCATAAGGTTGCTCATCACCATATCGCTAACGAAAAGTCCTTTACGTGTGAGTCGCAGATGGTCGTTGGTGAGTTCGAGAAGTCCGCCGTCGATATCGCTCTTTGCAGAACGCAGAGCATAGTCGCAATACTCAGGTTTCAGACGTTTCAAGTCTACGCCTTCGTGGGTTCGCATGGCAGTCGTGATGATGTCGTCGTAGTGAGTGTCGTCGTCAATTCGCTCGCTATCAGACGGCAGTTTGCTACTTTCGACGGTGTCAATATATTCTTTAATGTCTGCAACGTTCCAGCTGCGTGTCAGTAAGTTATACGAGTGGGCAGCTGCTCCAAAACCTAAGTATGGCGTATCGTTCCAATAGCTACTGTTGTGTATGGCGCGATAGCCAGGTAAGCAGAAGTTGCTTATCTCGTAATGTTCGTAACCATTGGCTGAAAGCGTGTCCATAAGCATGGTGTACATAGCAAGGCAAGTATCATCGTCGGTCTGTTTGATCTTGCCGTTTTGAAGCAGCAGATAGAGTGGGGTGCCCTCTTCGTACATCAGACTATATGCTGATATGTGATTTGGGCGTAGCTTCAAGGCTGTGTTCAAGTCGTTCTGCCAATCATCTAATGTTTCGTCTGGGAAGCCGAACATAAGGTCGATGCTAATGTTATCGATGCCTGCACGCCGGATTGTCTCAACGGCTTTTGCGGCTTGCGCAGCGTTGTGGCGACGACGGATGAAGCGCAGGCGTTCGTCGCTGAAGGTCTGCACGCCAAGACTGATGCGGTTCACGCCAAGCGTACGTACCGAGGTGATGAGTTCGGGCGTAACATCGTCGGGATTCATCTCCATCGTTATCTCGCGTGTAGTGCAAGGATAAACCTCTTTTATAGTGTTTATGATGCGTGCGATGTCTTCAGTGGAGAGTGTAGAAGGTGTTCCGCCGCCAATGTAAACAGTATCAATCGTACATTCGTTGTCAGGATAAAGGCTGCGTAACTCATCGCTGCGCATACGCATCTCCTTCAAAAGTGCGTCTACGTAGCGAGTACACCAGTCTTTTGCCGTTGTACTATAAAAGCCGCAGTAGATGCAACGGCTCTCGCAAAATGGTATATGTACGTATATTCCTGCTTTCATTCACTATATAATAAGGTGTACATAGTGCTACACTATGTTTTATGGCTACAAATTTACTAATAAGTTTAAAATTTTGATTAGTTTTTGTGCAATTCTTTTGGAAATACCATATAAATATATAATTTAGTAGACGGATAGACACCCGCCCCAAAGTCAATCCGCCTGAATTTATTATTAACCATTTAAAACCTGAAGAATATGAGGGTCTATCAAACAAATGAGATTAAGAACATTGCCCTTTTAGGCAGTGCGGGTAGCGGCAAGACCACCCTTGCCGAGTCTATGATTTATGGTAGTGGTATTATCAAGCGCCGTGGTACGGTGGAAGCAAAGAACACGGTAAGCGACTACTTCCCGGTAGAACATGAGTATGGCTACTCGGTGTTCCCCACAGTGTTCCATGTAGAGTGGAACAACAAGAAACTCAACATTATCGATTGCCCAGGTTCTGACGACTTTATCGGTGGTGCAATCACAGCTCTCAACGTAACCGATCAGGCTGTTATCCTTATTAATGGTCAGTATGGTCCTGAGGTTGGTACACAGAACAACTTCCGTTATACCGAGAAACTTCATAAGCCAGTCATTTTCCTTATCAACCAGTTGGACTCTGATAAGTGCGACTTCGACAATGTCATGGTAAACATGAATGCTATCTACGGCTCTAAGTGTGTTCAGATTCAGTATCCGGTAAGCACAGGTGCAGGCTTTAATGCTATTGTTGATGTGCTCTTGATGAAGATGTACACATGGGGACCAGAAGGTGGTATGCCTACAATCGTTGACATCCCTGCAGAAGAGATGGATAAGGCAATGGAACTCCATAAGCTTCTTGTTGAGGCAGCAGCCGAGAACGACGAGACATTGATGGAGAAGTTCTTTGAGGAAGGAGCTCTTTCTGAGGACGAATTGCGCGAAGGCATCCGCAAGGGACTCGTTACACGTTCTATATTCCCCGTGTTCTGCGTTTGTGCAGGCAAAGATATGGGCGTTCGTCGTTTGATGGAGTTCTTGGGCAATGTAGTACCTTTCGTAAGCGAAATGCCGAAGCTTCACAATACACGTGGTGAGGAGATTGTTGCTGATACAAACGGACCGGAGTCTGTTTACTTCTTCAAGACAGGTTTGGAACCGCATATTGGTGAGGTAAGCTACTTTAAGGTTATGAGCGGCAAGATTAAGTCGGGTGATGACTTGACAAACGCTGATCGTGGCTCAAAGGAGCGTATCGGTCAGATATTCGCTTGTGCTGGTGCGAACAGAATACCAGTGGACGAACTCGTTGCCGGCGATATCGGTTGCACAGTTAAGTTGAAAGATGTAAAGACAGGAAACACCCTCAATGGTAAAGATTGCGAATGGCGCTTTGACTTTATCAAATATCCTAACCCTAAGTTCTCACGTGCAATCAAGGCTGTCAATACAGCAGAAACAGAAAAACTTATGTCGGCATTGCTGCGTATGCATCAGGAGGATCCGACATGGCTCGTCGAGCAGAGCAAGGAGTTGCGTCAGACTATCGTACGTGGTCAGGGCGAATTCCATCTCCGCACATTGAAGTGGCGTCTTGAGAACAATGAGAAGCTCGCTATCAAGTTTGAGCCGACACGCATACCTTATCGTGAGACTATCACAAAGATGTCACGCGCTGAGTATCGTCATAAGAAGCAGTCGGGTGGTGCAGGTCAGTTTGGTGAGGTACACCTCATCGTTGAACCGTATGCAGAAGGAATGCCCGATCCTACATCATACAAGATTAACGGACAGGAGTTTAAGATTAATATCAAGGGTCGCGAAGATATTAACTTGGAATGGGGCGGCAAACTCGTATTCATCAACTCTGTTGTCGGTGGTGCCATCGACGCACGCTTCATGCCTGCTATCCTAAAGGGTATTATGGAGCGCATGGAGCACGGACCATTGACTGGTAGCTATGCACGTGATGTGCGTGTTATCGTTTATGATGGAAAGATGCACCCGGTTGACTCTAATGAGCTTTCGTTCATGCTGGCAGCACGCAATGCATTCTCGGCAGCGTTTAAGGAGGCAGGTCCGAAGATTTTGGAGCCTATTTACGATCTCGAGGTTTACGTACCGAGCGACTATATGGGTGATGTGATGTCTGATCTTCAGGGTCGTCGCGCGCTCATTATGGGTATGGATAGTGAGGCTGGCTATCAGAAACTTCAGGCTAAAATACCATTGAAGGAGCTCAGCAACTATTCTATCTCGTTGAGTAGCTTGACAGGTGGTCGTGCTTCGTTCACAACGAAGTTCGCAAGCTATGAGCTTGTTCCGAACGATTTGCAGCAGAAGCTTATTGAGGAGCACGCAGCAGAGGCAGAGGAAGAAGAATAATCGATTGTTATTTTATAGCAAAGACCGTTTTTGTACACTTTTGTACAAGGACGGTCTTTTTTGCGTTGTATTAATACAATTTAAAAATGTAATGATTTTTTGCCTCTTTGTCTATTTTACAGTAACTTTGCATTTATGAAGAGGATTTTTTACATACATATATATATCATATTAGGACTGTTTTATTCTTGCCCCGTATTTTCTCAAGACAATCTTGTGCAATGCGAAGACACCTGTGCACATGTGCATGGTATCGATTTGAGTCATTATCAAGGCGAGGTGTTTTGGGAAGTAATAGGCAATAATACAAAAATGGCTTATGTCTATCTAAAGGCTACTGAAGGTGGTGATCGTATAGATCACATGTACGAGCAGAATATTGATTTAGCACATAAGTATGGCTTGAAGGTAGGGTCGTATCATTTTTTCAGACCAAAGACCGACCTCTCAAAGCAGTTAGCAAACTTTAAGACCCAGTGCCGTCCCAGTCAACAAGATCTGATACCGATGATAGATATCGAAGTAAAGCAAGGGATGAGCACAGAGGCATTCCGCGATTCTGTTGCGAAGTTTCTTGTTATGGTAGAAAAGGCTTATCATCAGAAACCTCTTGTGTACACAGGTACCAATTTCTATAACAAATATCTTGTAGGAGTGTTAGATGACTACAAGCTGATGATTGCGCAATACTCTAAAAACGAACCAATATTGGCAGATGATAAAGACTATATGTTATGGCAGTATACTGGTAAGGGATACATCGATGGCATTAAGGGCTATGTAGATAAAAGTCGCTTTATGGGTAGACATAGTTTGCGCGAACTTAAATACCAAAGACGTTGAGAGTGAAAAGTATATAACTGACAGCTGCATCAGTAGATGAAAGTGTTTAATAGAATAATATAATTAATTTAAAATCATGGCAATAATTAAGTGTCCTGAGTGTAATCAGGAAATTAGTGACAAAGCCCCAGTCTGTCCTTCATGTGGAGTACCTATTGCAGGACATGTTACAACTTGCTCGCAATGTGGGTTTACGTATTTTAATAGCAATGCGGAATGTCCACAATGTCATCATAAAACCACAGTTGATAATACTACAATGTGTGGAGACGAGAGTGATTGTAAAGTCAATCAAAAGGCTTCGGGCTTACGCAATAATCGTATTGTAATAGCAGTTGTGTCATTGGTTGTAGTGGTTCTGGGTGCTGTTTTATACGCTTTCTATAGAAATGCTCAAAGCGATAAGGAGGAGTCTGCGTATGAGTTCGCCCTTTCGAGCAACGACCCCCAAGTGTTGCAAAACTATCTGAATACATACACAGATGCGCCTGAAGCTCATCGCGATTCTATTTCTGCACATTTGGAATATTTTGCACAGCTTGACCGCGATTGGACTAATGTTGTTGTTAGTGGTTCAAAAAGCGACTTCCAACGATACATCGAGCAACATCCAAACTCTCCGTTCTGCCAAGTTGCGCAACACAAGATTGACTCTATTGATTGGTCGAGGGCTGATGCGGCGAACACCCTTGAGGCTGTACAACTCTATTTGGAACAGCATCCTGATGGTGAGCATTTCGATGAAGCTACAGATAAGATGAAAATGCTTAATGCAAACACGGTGACCCCAGAGGATAAAATACTCGTAGGAACAGTGTTTGATGGATTGTTCCAAAGTCTAAACAACCGAGATGAAAATGGATTGATGAATTCATTCAGTCCGCTGATTGCAAAGTTTCTTGGAAAGGCAAACGCCACACGCAGCGACGTAGTTACGTTTATGCACAAAATCTACAAGAGTGACGTGGCTTCGATGAATTGGATGTCGCTTGAGGATTACGCCATAACGAAAAAGGAAGTAGGCGATCAGCAATATGAGTACACTGTTGTCTTCTCTGGGTTGCAGAAAGTGGAACATACAGACAACAGTTCAAGCGAGACAAGATTTCGTTTTAATGCCAAGGTTAATCCTGATGGCAGAATTACGGAGCTGAATATGACAAAGATTTTAGAATAATTTAAGTGAAAAATAAGTGGCGAAAGGTTATTGTTTCATTTATTATAACTAACTTTGTAATATTAATTAGAAACTTAAATTATTAACAACGTTAACATACATTTATATTATGGGAGACAATAGAGAACTCATAAAGCAGTGTGAGGAAAGAGCACAGCAGTGGCTTACCCCTGCTTTCGACGAGGAAACACGTAACGAGGTGAAGGCTATGCTTGAGTCAGAGGACAAGTCTGCACTTATCGATGCTTTCTATCAGAACCTCGAGTTTGGTACTGGTGGTCTGCGCGGCGTTATGGGTGCTGGTACAAACCGTATGAACAAGTACATCGTTGGCATGGCAACACAGGGCTTTGCTAACTATATATTAAAGGCGTTCCCAGGCGAGGAGAACCTTTCTGTTGTTGTAGGGCACGACTGCCGTAACAATTCTCGTCTCTTTGCTGAGACTGTTGCTGCTATCTTCTCTGCAAATGGCATTAAGGCTTATTTGTTCGAGGGACTCCGTCCTACACCAGAGATTTCATTTGCTATCCGCCAGCTCGGTGCGAAAGCAGGTGTGAACGTAACTGCTTCTCACAACCCGAAGGAATACAATGGCTATAAGGCTTATTGGAGCGATGGTGCTCAGGTATTGGCTCCGCACGACAAGGGTATTATCGACGAGGTTAACAAGGTGACTATTGATGACGTTAAGTTTGAGGCTAACTGGGATAAGATTCAGATTATCGGTGGCGAGATGGACTACGACTATATGACAGCTGTTCATTCTGCAATGATTGACCAGGATGTTATCAACCGCCAGAAGGATCTCAATATCGTTTATTCCGCAATGCACGGCACAGGTCGCGTAATTGTTCCTCTCTGCTTGCGCTCTTGGGGCTTCCAGAACATCAATGTTGTTCCGGAGCAGATGGTTGTTGACGGTAACTTCCCAACTGTCGTTTCTCCAAACCCAGAGAATGCAGAAGCAATGACATTAGGTATGAAGCTTGGTACAAAGCTCAATGCCGACTTGGTTGTTGCTACTGACCCCGATGCAGACCGTCTTGCTATCGTTTGCCGTGATGATAAGGGCGAATGGATGATTATCAATGGTAACCAAACTTGCATGATGTTCTGCTATTACATCATTGAGAATAAGAAGAAGCTTGGTAAGCTGAAGCCGACAGACTTCCTTGTTAAGACTATCGTTACAACAGAGGTGATTGCTGAAATCGCTAAGAAGAACAACGTGGAACTTCGCGACTGCTACACTGGCTTCAAATGGATTGCACGTGAGATTGCTATCTCTGAGGGCAAGCAGGACTACATTGGTGGTGGCGAGGAGAGCTTCGGCTTCCTGCCTTACGACAAGGTTCGCGATAAGGACGCTCCAGCTTCAATCTGCCTTATCTGCGAGATCGCTGCTTGGGCTAAGGACCAAGGCAAGACTCTCTACGACCTCTTGATGCAGATTTATCAGGAGTATGGCTTTAGCAAGGAGTTCACAGTGAACGTGGTTCGCCCGGGCAAGACTGGCGCTGACGAAATCAAGCAGATGATGGCTGACTTCCGTGCCAATCCTCCTCAGGAGTTGGGTGGTAGCAAGGTGGTTCTCTGGAAGGACTATCAGGCTCTCACATCTACAAAGGCCGACGGCACTGTAGAGAAGCTCGATATGCCTACAACAAGCAACGTGCTCCAGTGGTTCTGCGACGACAACACTAAGGTTAGCGTTCGCCCATCGGGTACAGAGCCTAAGATCAAGTTCTACATCGAGGTTAAGGATCCGTCATTCAAGTGTGCTGGCTGCTACGAGCGTTGCAGCAAGGCTGCAGACGAGAAGATTGAGGCTATCAAGAAGTCTCTTCATCTTGACTAATAGCAATGTCGCTTCTTCTGAAGCAGTTGCTTTGAATATACAATAATGATAAGTCCACTTAAAGATATGGCCAAATGGGACATTCCTTAAGTGGACTTTATTTTTATCTTTCATATTTTCAATTCGAATCTTCATATTTTATAATGATGAGAAAGACATTGATTTCTATTGTTTGTCTGGCTGCTTGTACCATACATGCCACTACGTATGCCAAGGATTATGCTTCAAAAGTGAATACGCTTATAGGTACCGACTATACAGGTAATACTTATCCTGGAGCACAGGTGCCTTTCGGAATGGTGCAGCTAAGTCCAGACAACGGTTTACCCGGATGGGATCGTATTGCTGGTTATTTCTATCCAGATAGTACGATAGCCGGTTTTAGTCATACTCACTTGTTAGGAACGGGTGCTGGCGATTTGTATGATATCTCGTTTATGCCCGTAACGTTGCCGTACAACGAGGCTGAAGAGCCGTTGGGCATACATTCGCGCTTCTCTCACAAGGACGAAACGGCACATGCAGGATATTACCAAGTGCGTCTAACCGACTACGACATTAACGTAGAGCTAACCGCAACGCCCCGGTGTGGAGTTCAGCGCTATACATTCCCTAATGATGGCAAGGAACGCATGGTCATCTTAGATTTGAACAAGGCGATGAACTGGGACGCAACGGTTGACAGCAAGATAAGCGTTGTTGACTCTTTCACCATTGAAGGCTATCGTTATTCGGATGGTTGGGCTCGCAATCAGCGCGTTTGGTTCAGAACACGTTTCTCACAACCTATCAAATCTGTAGAGATTGATAGTAAAGCGTTGAAGAATAATCGGGATGGAGTAGGCTGCATTGCTCGCTTTAAGTTTGCTTCAGAGGGTTTTGACAAACTTGTGGTAACAACAGCTCTTTCGCCAACAAGCCTTGCAGGAGCACAAAAGAACCTGCAGGCAGAAACTGTGTCTGACGACTTCGACGCAGTGAGAAGACAGGCTGAAAGCCTATGGAACAAGGAATTGGGTAGGATAGAGATAGAGGGAGGTTCGCAGTCGCAAGAAACAGTTTTCTATACATCACTCTACCACGCCATGTCTGCGCCTACGTTGCTCTGCGATGTTGACGGCAGCTATCTTGGTGCTGATCGTCAGCTGCATAAGGCGAATGGGTGGTTCAACTATGAGACTTGCTCGTTGTGGGATACCTATCGTGCTGCCCATCCGCTTTATGATATCCTAATGCCTACACGTGCCAGCGATATGGTCAATTCGCTCATTGCGTTTAGTAAGGAGAACGGACGTTTGCCAATTTGGAATATGTGGTCGTCGGAGACGGATATGATGATTGGATATCATGCAGCTTCTGTTATTGCTGAAGCTATTCTGAAAGGTGTGCCTAATATCAACAAGGAAGAGGCTTTAGCAGAGTGCGTGAAGACAGCCAACTTAGACGACTATAGAGGTATCGGACTTTATAAGAAGTTGGGCTATGTACCTTATGATGTGAAGGAACCTACACTCGGTGACAACTGGTCGCTTTCGCGTACGCTTGAGTATGCCTATGACGACGCATGCATCGCTGAGCTTGCCAAATCGATGAACAAGATCGACGTCTATAAAGAGTTCAGTAAGCGTGCGCAAAACTATCGCAATGTATATTGTAAGGGCAATACGTTTATGCAACCACGTCATTCTGATGGCAGTTTCCAGCCGGTCTATTCGCCAGATGAGTACACATCGCACATTTGTGAGAGCAATGGATGGCACTATATGTGGTCGGTGCAGCATGATATAAAGGGACTTGAGAAACTTGTTGGCAAGAAACGTTTTGCTGAAAAACTTGATAGCTTCTTCACTTATACGCCAACTGCCAATGCCGAACTGCCATTGTTTAGTACGGGTATGATAGGACAATATGCACACGGAAACGAACCCAGTCACCATGCTGCATATATCTTCAACAAGATAGGTCAGCCACACAAGACGCAGAAGTATGTTCGCCAAATACTGACAGAACTCTACAACGACACACCTGCCGGACTCTGTGGAAACGAAGACTGCGGACAGATGTCTGCTTGGTATGTTTTCAGTGCGTTAGGCTTCTATCCATTAAATCCTGTTAGTTGCGAGTACGAGATTGGTTCACCGCTCTTCCGCAACGCAACAATCCGCTTGGAGAATGGTAATACGTTTAAGGTCGAGGCAGAAGGCTATTCGTCAGAGAAGTATCTTGTAAAGGAAGTACTGCTCAATGGTAAGCGACTTCGTACCACGAACATTTCGCATGAAGATATTCTGAAAGGTGGAACATTGACATTTGTGATGCAATAATCTCGATAAATAGTGTAAAAAAACTGAACAACTCAGTTTTTTTACACTATTATTATTGTCGTATTAAAAGTTTTTGTATCTTTGCAAAAACAAATCATTACATTAAAATGTTAGCTTATGACAAAATATATACTCGTTATATTACTTGCTATCTTTATGGTAGGTGCTCCAAAATCAGCAATGGCTGAGTGTATGCCAGAAATTGAGCTCATTGACAATGTGCAGAAGCCCGTCATATCCATAGAGGATAACGTAGTGCGTGTCACAGATGCTTTTGGAATGACAATGAGCATCTACAATCTGGCAGGAGGTGCTCCAGTTATGTCTGTAAAGATTGATAGTCAGGACAAACGATTTGATTTGAACTTGCCAAAGGGTATTTACATTGTTAAAGTTGGTAAGATAGCACGTAAAATTGTGATTAAGTAACAAGTTTTGTCAATATCCAATTTGAATATTAGCAAGTTCTCATTGTTTCTCTTCTTTCTTATGGCTTTTGTTTTATGCTCATGTCATAAGAAAGAAGAACGTATGTATGTATCGTTAGACGATTTTGCTACGTTGCGAACATCCCGTTACGATATTTCTGCGGATAGAGTATTCTCTAATATCCGCACACTCATTCTGTCCGACAAGTCTAACAGTCCAGCCGATATGCACGCTCGCAAGCACTACAACACCAGTATGGAGGTGTTGTGGATAACGTGTGATGGTGTTTCTGCAAAAGCAGATACCTTACTTAGCTATATTTCACACGTCGACTCATTGGGCTTCTCTCGTGACAAATTCTATTATTCCTTACTGAAAGAAGATTTACAACGTGTACGCACCCTTGATTTCGATTCTATTAAAACAGCCGACAATTCGGCTGTTAAAGTGTTCGCACGCTTAGAGTATTATCTTACAAAAGCCTTCTTGCGCTACACAGAGGGGCAGCGTTTTGGTTTTATGAACCCTTACAAAGCGTTCAATCAACTCGATCAGCGTAAAGACGACACCCTACACGTCACATATCGTTCACTTTATGGTTGGCATACAAGTCTGCCCAATGACACCTATCTTGCAACCGCTTGTGCTGTGATAAAAGGTGATATGGATAAGTTTGCAGACTTTCTCGCAAAGTCGAAGCCCCACAATCCATTGTACGCCAAATACATTTCTGCTTTGAACAAGACCAGGGACAAGGAATATCGCCGTCGTTTGCTTTGCAATATAGAGCGCTGTCGTTGGGAAAACGATGGCGACTACCCGCAGCTGCACAAGAAGTATGTGCTTGTGAACGTGCCCTCACTGTCTCTGTTCGCCCATGATGGAGCAGAGCTGCTTGTTATGAAGATTGCTGTAGGCAGTATGGATACGAAGACACCATTACTTAGCAGCAAGGTAAAACGCATGGACTTCAATCCGCAGTGGATAATACCGAAAAGCATAGTGAAGACAAGCGTAATACACCATGTCGGCAATCACGCCTATTTCGATAATAACAATTACTTTGTGCGCGACCGCAACACGGGTAAGATTGTAGCACCTGAGAACGTTACACGCGACATGCTCCTTAGTGCCAACTATTCCGTTGTGCAGTGGGGTGGGCGTGGCAATGCGCTTGGAAGAGTTATTTTCCGTTTCGACAACAATTATAGCATATACCTGCACGACACATCCTCGCCCAGAGTCTTCGCCCGTAACAACCGCATGGTGTCGCATGGTTGCATACGTGTAGAGAAACCCTACGAGTTGGCTGTTTTCATGTTGAACGATAAAAACGAGAAGCTGATGGAAAAGATGAAGTACTCTATGGCTGCCGATTTTAGCGAACGGCCACGCGAAGATGCGCCAGAAGCAGAACGTCCTGATCGCTCAAAGATGGTGCGTAGCTTGAAGGTGGAACCATTAGTGCCGATATACATCACCTACTATACGCTCTATCCGGATAGCAATGGCAATCTTGTTCGCTATGACGACATATACGGCTACGACAGTGTAATCTACGACAACATAAAAAAGTATCTTTAACCAAGATGTTCAAGGCAAAATGAAAGATACAGAAAAGAATAAACTGTTTACAGAATTGGTTGCCCAATATAGCGAAAAACTATATTGGAAGATACGTCGTATTGTGCTCAATCACGACGATGCCAACGATGTAATGCAGAATGTCTTTGTAAAAGCATGGAACAACCTTGATCAATTTGAAGAGCGTTCGAAACCATCCACCTGGCTTTATCGTATAGCCATCAACGAGTCGCTCGACTTTCTACGCCGTAAGCGCGACTTCGTAGCTTACGACTCCGATCTTACCGATGGAGTTGGCTCGCGCCTTGTTGCCGACGAATATTTTGACGGCGATGCCACGCAAGCAGCTTTGCAAGAAGCTATTGCAAAACTGCCCGATGTGCAACGCGTTGTCTTCAATCTTCGCTATTACGAAGAAATGAAGTATTCGGAAATGAGTAGCCTGCTCAACACCTCAGAAGGCTCCTTAAAAGCAAGCTACCACATTGCCGTGAAGAAAATCTACAACCATCTTCTTTCAAAAAATACTTAACTTGTTTTCTGTTTATGCAGAGATGACCCCATGAATCTGCTTGATGAAGTCCTTTAGATTTACAAAATGGTCGCCGAAGATAGTACGCCAGTTGTATTGTTTTAGCGGATACTCCATAAAGTTTTTTGTTTCAATATCGCCATTCATGCTCACGTAGTCGAGGATATTCTTCAGATACTGCTCCTGCTCCGATGTAAGATTATAGCCATCTACAAACTGCTGATATATCTGTAACGCTTTATTGTGGTCGATGCCGTTGATGACACGTATGAAGGCAGCTACATTATTCTTGTACGGATGCCCCTCGGTGAGTGCGTTGTACTCGTCCTTGGTGCCCAGCTCCTCGAAGAAGATGCGCTCCAACTCCTGTATATCGGCAGCGGTGAGCTGCTCAAAGTTCTGTATCTTTCGCAGTGTTTCGTTGTTGCTATTCTCTGCCAAGTAATCGATTACTCGCTGCTTGTACGTAGTCTGTATAACTACGTTGACGGGGGCTTTGGAGGTGGTGTATTCGTCCTCTATGTCGATGACAAACTTCTTGTATTGGCGTTGCTCCTTCAGCAAGTGTACTATTTCGCGCAGTTCTCTGCGCACACTCTCCAACGCGTCAAGCGACTCGTTCTCCCAGAACTGTGGTGTCTGCACCATTCGTATGGTGTTGATGTGTGCCATTACAGCCGGCACAGTAGCTTTCTTCTCCAATATTGCAGCCACGTTCACCACCACTTGGCGGAATTGTCCCACACTTACCGTTGTGTTGATGTGTGCCAGCATTATGTGGAGCATCACCACGTCAAACCTCTTTGTCTCCTCTTCGTCCTTTTCTACAGGTACAAGGTGGCTAATCTTCTTTAGTTGCAGGGCACCCACCTCCGAGATATATGTCCAATTGTCCTTCTCACGGAACGGCTCAATGATGCCCAGGAACGGTCGCGTCTCCTTGCGCTCCTTGCCGATGGAAGCCACCTGCTTGTGCAGCAGTGTTTTCAAATCGTCGTGCAGTTGCTTGTCGAACGGCTTTTCCTGATGTTCGGCACTCTGCAGTTCTTTCGCAATGTCTACGCGCAGTTCGAAGAGTCGTTGGGTTAGTGTCTTCATGTTTGTCGGTGCTATGTCGTCGCCATTCTTCGAGAAGTAGGTGAAGTTGCCACACCAGTCGAAGATGTAGAACTCCTTCTTGTTTTGGTTTGGACCGAAGATGTCCTGGCACAGACGTGTGCCGCGACCAATCATCTGGTCGAACTTGATCTTCGACTTCACTATCTTGAAGAACACGAGGTTAAGAATCTCCGGCACGTCGATGCCGGTGTCGAGCATATCCACCGACACCGCTATCTGTGGCATCTTTTCAGCCTCCCTGAAGTCGGCTATGATAGCCGAATGATGCTTCACCTGATTGTCTATCAGCTGACAGTAGTCGGCACCACGCTCTGGGTAAAGCGCACGAAAACGCTCCACTATGCGCTCTGCGTGCTTGTGGTTGTATGCAAAGATGATTGTTTTGCCCACATCCTCGCCACAATTAATCTTCAAGCCGTTGGTCATCAGCTCCGAGAGCACGTTGTCGATGGTGTCGTCGTTGATGAGGTAGCGGAATAGTTCGTTGCCCTGTATGTCGCGGTGATACTCCTGGGCATTCGGTATGCCCTTCAGAGCCTTCTCGTATTCCCACACCTTTTCCAGTTCGTTGCGCTCCTCCTTGCTCAGCTCGTCATACTTAATGCCGCGGTTTATCATCTTCGATGTGCAGTTCTTCAGACGGTAGGGGCAGAGATATCCGTCGCCGATAGCCTCGTCGTATGTGTATTCGTAGTTGGGCGCATTCTCAAGCTCAAGCAGCTTGAATGTGTTCTTGTCAATCTCTGCGCGTGGCGTTGCTGTCAATCCGATGAGGAGCGAGTCGAAATATTGGAAAATAGCTCCATACTTGCCGAACACGCTTCGGTGAGCCTCATCGATGATGATGAGGTCGAAGTGTCCCACGGAGAACTTCACCGGCACCGCGTTGATGTAGTTGATCATCGTCTGATAGGTAGAGAAGATGAAGCGTGCATCTAAGTCGGGGTCTTCGTCCTCCGACAGACAGCTCATCGACTCGCTGGGCAGAAACTCCTCAAACTTTCCATGTGCCTGATTTACCAGTTCGGTGCGGTCGGCAAGGAAAAGCACCTTCTTTATCCAGTTGTTGTTCGAGAGCAGTTTGCAGAGCGATATGCTCACGCGTGTCTTGCCAGTGCCGGTAGCAAGCACAAGCAGTCCACGGCGATGCTTCTTGTTGAGCCATTCCACCAAACTCTTGATAGCTGTCTTCTGATACGGACGATTGGTTATCTCGTCGTCGATGGTGAGGTCGGTGATGTCGGCACGTCCACGTTTCTGTATCATGCGCTCAAGGTCGTCCTCGCTGTGGAACGAGATAACCTCACGATCCCGATAGCCCAAGCCGTCAATCACCTTGGTCTCGTAGCCATTGGTATAGTATATCACCGGTCGCACACCATGCTTCTTCTCCAGTCCGTCGGCATACTCCATAGCTTGCTTGCGTCCTTTGTCTGCGCTCTGCATGGTGCTCTTCGCCTCAATCACCGCCAGTGGCTTGCCGCCTTTGCTGTACAACACATAGTCGGCGTAGCCAACGCCCGATGGATACGTAGCCTTGTCCATGCCGTCAATCTTCACCTCGATGGCAGCCTTGCCACCCTGTATGTCGCCCTTCACATTAAGGATTTCCCATTTGGCTTCGTTCAGCATATAGTCGATGAGACACTTGCGTGTGATTGCCTCGCTCGCGAGCGACTCCTTCGGCTCCTGCTCAGGTGCTTTCGGGTGCTCTATCGCCTCAGCCGGCACGCTGTCTACCACCTGCAACGACACGGTAGGCTCCGACTGGTCTGCCACGTGCATCCCACTGAAGCCAGTAGGCACAAGCGTAGCATCGAAGGCTTTAATTTCTTTTATGGCTTGCCAGCGGAAGAGGAAACCGCTCACAACATAGTACAAGGCACGCAGACAGACGAAGGCATCGTTCTTCCTCACCGGCTGCGAACCAATGTGCGAGGCGTAGTTGCCAATCTTCTTCACCGTACGCATGTGTTGCTCAAAGTTCCAGTCGTCGTTGATGAACGCGTCTATCTGTGGGCGTTTTATCATCTGGCTGAGCGTTTCGTAAGGGTCTAAGGTTACGTTTGCCATCGAAAGGTGGTTCTTCACCAACCATTCCAATGCCTTACGCGCATTGCTTGCACTCTCCTCAGGGAATGTGCTTTGAAATATTTCTGCCTTGTCGCAGTATTCGTGTAGCTGGGCGAAGTCGGGTATTATCTCCGCCAGTTTCTTGATAAAGTCAAAATTCTTCATAGGGTATTGTAGGCTGGTTTTCGTTAAGCAGATCAAAGTCCGAACGGAACAATCTGTCTTGTATCACTCTATATTTCTCAAATTCGCTTTCGGCATATTGCTTGGCGTATTCTGCAGTAATGTTTCCTGCACCTTGTAGGATATCTCTGTCTGTTGCGTCAAGAAATTTGTCTATACGCTTAGCCCAGTCCTCCATGGTCATTGGTATATGTCGTTCAGCCATATCCTTTGCAATATCAAGATATGCGTTGACCAATCGTCCAAGGGCTTGCAGCTCGTTCTCCTTGAGATAGTTCTTTGCTACACTCACGTCCGATCGTAGAATCTTTCCGCTTGGAGCCTTTGCCCATGTTGTTAGTCCCATGTGTTCCTTGTCTGCATCGGCGCGCTCTACTATTAGTTCGGCAGCAGTATGACCGTGTACGGCATAGTGCATTTTGTTTTGCACCTTCTTGAAGAAGTCTCTTGTGGTAGGAGCTTCATAGTTGTAGTCAATGGCTGTGGCGTAGATGTCGGTAAGCTTCTGGTAGAAGTTGCGCTCAGACAGACGAATCTCGCGAATCTCCTCCAAGAGTTGCTCAAAGTAGTCAACACCAATAAACGAGCCGTTCTCCATACGCTTCTTGTCTATCACGTAGCCACGGATGGCGTATTGGCGAAGTACGAAGGTACACCATTGGCGGAACTGGGTAGCGCGACGAGAATTGACACGGTAGCCTACGGCGATGGTAGCATCGAGATTATAAAAATCGGTTGCTTTTGTTTGTGTCTTTCCTTCAATAGCACCATGTTGAGTGGTTGTTTCCATTTTGGAAACAACCACTTCTTTGTCAAGCTCGCCATCTGCAAAAATGTGACTAAGATGTTTGCTGATAGCAGGAACTCCTACATCAAAAAGCGTAGCCATAGCTTTCTGCGTACACCAAATGGTTTCGTCTTTATAAACCACTTGAACGCCATCCTCCTTACCCTCCGCCATAAAGATAAGGAATTCGGCTGTACTATTTCGTATTTCAAATTTCTTTGCCATATATTCAAGTTTTTAGATTCGTCTATAATATGGATGGTTGATGCAAAGCGTAGGAGGCTATGGCGTCCTCGCTGTAGTTTGTGCAAGCAGCTGGCTATCTATAGGAGGGTATAGCATCCCTGCCATACCCACTCGATCAACTGCAAATTAAGGCAGAGTGGGTAGGGCAGGGATGCCCAACCCTCCTAAGTTTCCGTTACTCGAACCAATGCTGCATACGAGAAGCGAGGAGAGTTTCAAGGTCGGTTATCGCTTTCGCTACCTCTGACTTCTGATGCTCGATTTGCTCAATGCGTTGGGCGAAGAGCTGTTGGAGGGGGAGGGGAGGGTTGATAATAGGAAATGAACTAATTTGCCTTACATTAAGTGCACGTTTGTCAATTCCGCCAACAGTTGTTCTTCTTATGTAATTTCTAAACTGATTTGAGATAAGAATATATAATATGAATTTATGAACTGCTGCGTCTTTCTTAAGTCTTGCGAAACACAAATTGCCACTTAAATTAGCTTTATCATCTTCTCCTTCATATAATGAAACACGTCCTAAGCTACTGTTTTCTGTATTGATACGTCCTATTTTCGTTATTAAGAAGTCATTATGTTTTAATGAACTACTTTTCATTTTTTGATTTGTATCTTCATCAATATAAACCAAGTCAGAATAGTCAAAATAATTTCTCCAAACATTTTGACATCTGAAGTACATAATTCCTTCTGATTTATATGTGTCTTCTTCTAACTTTGCATTATATCCGTTTGATATTTTATCACAAAGTTCTCCCAACTTCTTCACTTCCCATCCTTTGTCATTCTCCACGGGGTCTCCAAACATCTCATAGAAGATGCTTTGTGCGAGGTTGTCATAATCTTTCAGTTGCTCCTTCTTTAAACGAATCAACTCGTTAATCTTGTCAAGTTCGGAGACGATGGCAAGTTGGGTGGACTTGGGAGGAAGGGGAATTTGAATTTCTTTTAATAATTTGTAATGTCTTGAATAACCAAGGTTAGGTATTTTGTACCATTGCAAGTAGTAAAGCAAGAACTTTGCATCCAATTCTTGTTTTGGAGAAATAATCTTAACACCATCTGCGCCAACAACAAAATCGAAATCTATATATTTTAGGACACGGGTATGGTCTCCGAATATTACGACTGGAGAGTCAATGTGAAAAACATAAGACTCATCATCATAATATCCAGAAATAAGTTTGTCTTCTTGTGAAACAATAGGATACTTAGTACCACTATTGTATTCTTCTGTTTTTACTTGCTTTGGTTTGGGCGTTTTGTTTATGCACGCTTCAAACTTTTTATATTCCCATCCTTGTTTCATTGTTCTTCCTTGTCGTTATTGTTATTAGCTGTGCGCCCCGGAGGGGCAACCTCTCCATAGCCCAGGGCATCGCCCTGGGTATGATGTGACTATGAGCTATACGCCCTGTAAGGGCAGCTCTAATAGTTTGTTGTTTTATAGCTGCCCTTACAGGGCGCTTGGCGTTTGTGTTCGTTTACCCAGGGCGATGCCCTGGGCTATGGAAACATTGGGCTTTCAGCCCGTTTTTGCGCACACGTTATTGATTTCACGTCTTTGCGCAAACATTATTGGTCTCACGTCTTTGCAAACATTATTGGTTTCCCGTCCTTGCACAAACGGGTTTCACGTCTTTGCAAACGTTATTGGTTTTCCCATCCTTGCTAATCCGTAAACACATACTTCTCGTCATATTCAATATTATACAATTTCAAAAACTGCCTGTATTCATCTTGAAATGAAGTTTTCTTATGATGTTCCCTTTGGTTTTTGATGTACGCCACTGTCTTGTCTACAACCGACTGGCTTACTGACAAAGCCGCATAACCGCCCTGCCATGCAAACCATGAATATTTTGGGGATAGCGATTTTATCCATCGGCTACTATTGCGTTTTATAGTCTCCACAAGTTGCGCTATCGATACCTCACGCCCTAATAGACACAACACATGTACATGGTCGCCAACACCACCAACCCAAATAGTCGTGCATTTCGAGTCGTTGATGATTTCGCCGATATAGGCGTGCACACGTTTGAGGTCGTCATCAAGAATGCATGGACTTGTGGTCTTGATGTGGAATATGATGTGCAAATAGATTTTACAAAGTGATTGTGCCATATGCTTTACTTGTTCGGTACTTGTTCGGTCTGCATTGTACTTGTGGGGGTATCGAGTCTCGGTTGCTCCGCATATTCGGCAGGCGGATTGATAACGAGATATCGGTTGCGAAGGTCCCATTGCTCGCCAAGAAGCATGTTACGGAAGAAACGTTCCAGGTATTTAGGTTCGGGCATAACGCCCTCGTTGTTCTTATATACGTAGCGCACCATAGCATTGCGGAAATACCATGAATGGCGGGCAAATATCTCGTTGTTTACAGAGAAACCCATAGAGCGCAGATACTGAATTACGAATACTGCCGTGGTGCGTGTGTTGCCCTCGCAGAACGCATGTATCTGCCACAGATTGGCTGTGAAACGGCTTACGTGGCGTATTATCTCGTCAGACGACAGACCGCCATAATCGAACATGCGCTCCTGTTCCAAGTCGTATTCTACGGCACGCTGAAGGTCGGCGGCATACATATAGTTTACGGTGTCGCCTCTTAGCACCCATTCGCGTTTGGTGATGTCGTAATCGCGTATCTGTCCTGCGTGCTTGAATACGCCCTCAAATATGTTGCGATGCACCTGGGTATAGCCAAAGAAGCTGAAGGCAAGTGTGTTTGAACTCAGCAGTTTTGCAATGTTGGCTGCCACACGATCTGCCTCCTCCTTGTCTTCGTTGTCCTCGTTGTGTGCCTGGCGACTAATGTAATAGGCGTTGACAAGCTCTTTAGCCTCGTCAATCGTTATTTCGCCCTCAATATTTTTTAATGCTGTCTGTTGAAGATAGGCAGAAGTCTCCAGTCCATCCACCTTTTGTAGGCCGATGGCTGTACCCCATACTATAGCTTTCTCTCTTTGCGACGGTTCGCCCTGTCGCAAATACGTATCAAAATCAAAATATAACTGTCCTGACTTTCCCATTACCGTCTTTCTTACTCCTCCAACATGCTTCTTAGCTCTTCATACCCCTTGGCGTATTCCGCTTCGTTCTGCTCCAATCGTGCGAGTATGTCCTTCACCGGTTCGTACTCCACGCGCTTGCGCTCTATCTCCTTGTATTTGTTGATGGAGAGGTCGTAGTCGTTCTGGCGGATTTCGTCGACGGGCACAAAGAAGCTCTGCTCCTTGCGTGTGCGCTGTTCCTCGGCAGCAAGGTTGTGGAAGCGTTCGACGATGTCGGGTATGTCGTTGTCGTTTATGGCTGCACGCTTGTCGTCGAGCGAGAAACCATCGGCTCGCATGTCGTAGAACCATACGCGGTCGGTTCCGCCACAGTTGGTCTTGGTGAATACGAGTACGGCTGTCGACACGCCGGCGTATGGCTTGAACACACCGCTTGGCATGGAGATGACGGCACGCAACTGCTGATTGTCTACAATCTCCTTGCGTATAGCCACGTGCGCCTTGCTGGTGCCGAAGAGCACGCCGTCGGGCACGATGCTGGCGCAACGTCCGCCTATCTCCAACGAGCGCACAAACTGCGCAAGGAACAGCAGCTCGGTCTTGCTGGTGTTGGCGTAGCTGAGGATGCGCTTGTTCACGTTGCCTTTGTCAAGACTGCCTGCAAATGGAGGGTTCGCCATGACGAGCGTGTAGCAGCTCTGGTCCTCGTTCTGCTCAGAAAGCGAGTCGCGCCAAGCCAGTTCGGGAGCGGTTATGTCGTGCAGCAGGAGGTTCATGGCACCGATGCGAAGCATGGTCTGGTCGGTGTCGTAGCCGTTAATCATGGATGTCTTCATGTGCTGCACCTCCTCGCTTACGTACATCGCCGTTGCGTGCTTCTCCTTGATGTACTTCACAGCCTCTACGAGGAAGCCTGCCGAACCCATCGCAGGGTCGCAGATGTAGTCTTGTGGCGTAGGCTCCATCAGCTCCACAATCATGCGTATGATGTGGCGAGGTGTGCGAAACTGTCCGTTGGTGCCGCTGGCTGCCATCTTGCCCAAGATGTACTCGTAGACATCGCCCATGGCATCGCGGTTGTTCATATCGAGCGAGTCGACACCGTCCACTACCTTGGCAAGGGTGCGAGCGTTGGGGATGAGGAAGATTGCCGACTTCATGTAGCGGCTATAGGCAGACTCCTCGCCAGTGCCGATGTGCTTGATAAACTCGAACACGCTCTGACGAACCACCTTGAACATATTGTCGGCACCGAAGTTCTTGAACACATGCCAGCGCAGATTTTCGTAGGGTACACCTGCTCGCTCCTCGTCGCTCACAGCCTCAGGATTTACCCACAGCTGTCCGTTGAGGAAGGTGGGGTTCTCTACCTCACAGTCCCAGTCGCGTGCGTTCTCCTCCTCTTGCAACTGCTTGTCGTCGAGCATCTTCATAAAAAAGATGTACGTCATCTGCTCAAGTACGGTGATGGGGTTAGTGATGCCAGCTACAAAGAACGTGTCCCATATCTGGTCGATTTTGTTTTTTATCTCGCCTGTTATCATTTGTTGTATTTTGTGATTTTGTTACAAAGTTAATAATTCTTTTTGTTATTTTGTTGGCTGCAATAAAAAATAATATGTACCTTTGCTTGTGAAAAAACCTACTAATGGACGACGGAACTTTGCACACACAATCTGCACAAGCAGGATGTGCTGCTCAATAGTCCCCAAACTAATCATTCAGTTATGTTAAAACAAATAATTAATGGTCGCGTTCTTACTCCACAAGGATGGCTTGAAGGCGGCTCTGTAATCATTGACGGTAATAAGATTTTAGCCGTATCGAACAGTGATTTGCACATCGTTAACGCTCAGATTATCGACGCCAAAGGCTGCTATGTAGTACCAGGCGGAGTAGATTTGCACGTGCATGGAGGAGGCGGACGCGACTTCATGGAGGGCACAGAGGAGGCGTTCCGTGTAGCCATAAAAGCACACATGAAGCACGGCACAACCTCTATATTCCCAACCCTCTCGTCTTCTACCGTGCCAATGATTGAGGCAGCTTGCGAGACTTGTCAGAAACTCATGGAAGAAGAGAATAGTCCCGTACTCGGACTCCATCTCGAAGGCCCATACTTCAACCCGAAGCAGGCAGGCGCACAGATACCCGAATGGATAAAGCCACCGCTGGCGGAAGAGTACGAACCATTGCTCGACAAGTATCCATGCATTAAGCGTTGGGACGAAGCTCCGGAGCTGCCAGGTTCTGTGGAGTTCATACAGTCGTGTCGTAAGCACGGCGTAGTGGCATCTATCGGTCACACACGCGCCACATACGCAGATGTCGTAGCCGGACACAATGCTGGTATGATGCACGCTACACACTTCTACAACGCAATGCCAGTGGTATATAAGGAACACGAGTTCAAGGTGCCGGGCACCGTGGAGAGCGTGTACGCCCTTCCGGATATGACCGTAGAGGTGATTGCCGACGGCATACATGTGCCCCCAGTGATGCTCCACGTGGTTTATCAGATAAAGGGCGTAGAGAAGACTGCCCTCATCACCGACTCGTTAGCATGTGCTGCAAGCGACGAGGGCGTAGCGTTCGACCCACGCGTGATACTTGAAGACGGCGTGTGCAAGCTTGCCGACCACTCAGCCCTCGCTGGTTCTATCGCCACAATGGATCGTCTCATCCGCACGTGTGTGCAGATGGCAAACATACCGATGGAGGACGCATGTCGTATGGCGAGCGAGACTCCTGCAAAGATTATGGGCGTGTTCGATCGTAAGGGCTCGCTCGAGGACGGTAAGGACGCTGATATCATGATGTTCGACAAAGACCTTAAACTCACCTACGTAATGCAGATGGGTAACGAGGTGACTAACGAACTCTAAAAAGAAATAATATGTTGAAACAATTTGTCAATGGTCGCATCCTAACACCTAAAGGATGGCTTGATGGCGGCTCCATAGTGACGGACGGCAACAAAATCAGAGCCGTCTCGAACATCGACTTGCATGTTGTGGGAGCTGAAATCATCGATGTCCAAGGAGGCTATATTGTCCCAGGCGGCATTGATATGCACGCTCATGGCGGAGGCGGTCGCGACTTCATTGAAGCCACGCAGGATGCTTTTCGTGCAGGTGTCAATGCTCATCTGAAGCATGGCACCACCGCAATATACCCAACATTATCGTCGTCGACAATACCTACCATTGAGGCTGCCTGCAACGTGTGTCAGAAGCTCATGGCGGAGAAAGATAGCCCAGTGCTTGGATTGCACATCGAAGGTTCGTATATCAATAGAAAGCAAGCTGGTGCACAAAACCCAGTGTTGATAAAGGCACCTATTGTATATGAATATGAGACGCTGCTCAAAAAGTATAAGTGCATCAAGCGTTGGGATGAGGCACCAGAGCTGCCCGGCTCGGTGAGATTTATCAAAGAGCTACGCAAGCATGGCGTGCTTTCTGCTCTCACCTGCACATGTGCTACCTATGAGGATGTGGTGAAAGCGCATGATGCCGGAATGACACATGCCTCGCACTTCTACAACGCAATGCCCGTAGTGTACAAGGAGCACGAGTTCAAGGTGCCAGGCACCGTGGAGAGTGTTTATGCGCTGCAGGATATGACGGTAGAGGTGATTGCCGATGGTATACACGTGCCACCAGTAATGCTTAAGATTGTATATAAGATAAAAGGCGTAGAAAGAACAGCCCTCATCACCGACTCTTTGGCTTATGCAGCAAGCGAAGGTGATGTGTCTCCGGAGGCTCGTGTGATTATGGAAGACGGTGTGTGTAAACTCGCCGACCGCTCGGTGCTTGCCGGCTCCATTGCCACTATGGATGTGCTCATTCGCACATGTATACAAAAGGCTGAAATACCGATGATAGATGTGTTCCGTATGGCAAGCGAGACACCTGCAAAGATTATGGGCGTGTTCGACCGCAAAGGCTCAATAGAGGAGGGTAAGGATGCCGATATCGTTGTCTACGACAAGGATATAAACCTTACCTACGTGATGCAAATGGGCAAGGAAATTGTCAATAAATTATAACTGCGAGTTTGCCACGCTACGGCAACATTGTTGTTGTGCTACCGAAACTTAATTGCCGTAGCGCGACAACAATGTTGCCGTAGCGTGGCAAACTCACAGCGTAATTTTGTGGATGTAATGTTGTCTATTCTTGCGTTGTGTCGTTGATGTTGTCTGTGTGCAGAATGACACTCGTAGCACCAATTGTGAACAATGTGCCGTCTTCGATAACGCGTTGCTCGCGGTCGCCAAGAATAACGTTGTCGACGAAGGTACCAGTGTAGCTCGGTCCGTCCTTAAGCACATACTTCAAGTCGCCCTTTTTGTCGCGGCTTACTGTGATAGAACAATGGTTGATGTCGATGCTCGGGTCGTTTGTCTCGATAGCGCAGTTTACACCGCTATTCTTCATGTAGCGTCCGATGACGTTCACACCCATGTGTAGCGGAATGACCTGCTTGTAATGGAATACGTTTTCGATAACGGTGATGTAGCCACACTCGCTTCCTTCTGCATTTTCTTCAGGAACGTCCTCTTTCTGCGTGTTGCGCAGTTTTGAAACACCAATGCGTATGCCGAATTGCTTGCCACAGTCGGGGCATTGGAATACTAACGACTGTCCTTCGGTGTATTTCTTCTCGTCGAATGTGATGAAGTTATCACATTTTGGGCATCTTACTCTTTTCATTTATTTTATTTCTGTTATCCAAGATCCTTCAAATTCGATGTTGTCTGTCAGCATGTTCTTCGCTTTGTTTGCCTCTTCGCGAGTGCTGAACTTGCGATATATCACCTTTACGTGGCCATTGGCACCGATATAGACACGAGCTTCTTTCATGCCTTTACGATGAAGTTTGCTTACATACTCCTCTGCGTTCTTTTTTGCTACACGGCTTGCAAGCACAATGCTGAAGTATCGCTCTGATGTTTGCTCGTTGGTGTTGTTGGTTATTGTTGCAACTTCTTTGTTCTCAGCGTTATTTGCTGCGTTCGCTTCAGTGTTTGTTGCGCCTTTTTCTGCCACTTCGGTTGCTGTCATGTCGTTCAGTTTATCGGGCGTGCCACTGGTTATGTCTTTTGGCATAATCTCGTAGAACCAGTTTGCGTTTATAGCACTTTGGTTGATGTTGGGCTTGCTCGAATCGCCCAACTTGGCAGGCATTGTGAGCATGAAGATGATGGCAATGCAAGCTGCTGCCACATGTTTTATGTAGCGCAACGGAATGTGTACAGATAGTGTTTCGTCTGCCACGTCCTCTTCCGTTTCGGTCTGCTCGATAGTTTCGCTTACTTTTGCTGTAGCTATGGCTTTTTCCTCAACAGTATTTGCCACAGGGCGTATGTTGATAGCGTCAAGTCCGTAGAGCGAAGGAGTGATAACGCCAGTCTCTTCGGGGATGAACTCTAATGTGGAGCCGTTGATGACAAATTTACCGATTCTTAATAGCTCGTATATGTGCTCTTCTTCGATGTGACGTTTGAGACTTTCAACATCTGTTGCTATCTGTTTAAGTGCTTCAGGGAAACTGATGTCGTATGTGTTGACATATTCCTGGGCTAAGAGCGAGTCGTTCATAGTCAGCTGCGGATTGAAGCCAATAATGCGCATCGGAGGAATAAAGATGCAGTTCTCTTCGTCGTATTTGGCAGGAATATTGTGAGCCATAAATCCACCAAAGCCCGGAACAATGACACAATCATTGTTCAACAGTAACCTTGCTATATGTTTCTCCAAATATCTCATATCTGCAAATTTACGAATTTTTAATTATAACTTTGATATAAATGAATAAAAAGTGAGTGGAAAAGATTAAAATATGCTTATTGTTTTGGTTTTCTTGCGAAATATGCTAACTTTGCAAGTGTTATGGCTGTGAAATCAGCATTGAGTAACGTGTAATAATTATGTATAAAAATATAGCAAAAACTTTATTTGTTCTGCTGCTTGTCCTCAAGGTAAGTGCGTGTGGAAATCGTCAGAATAAGGCGGTAGAGCCGACAGAAGATTTAACAGCAAAGCATGAATTGCAAGGAATATGGCTTGATGAGGATGGGGAAGATGTGGCTTTTCGTGTGAAGGGCGATTCTGTTTATTTCCCCGATTCGACCAGTGTACCTACGTATTTCCGCATCGAGAACCACTCGTTTGTGCTCATAGGAGGCAAGACTACTAAGTATAAGATAATGAAACAGACACCAAATGTGTTCGAGTTTAAGAACCAAAGTGGTGAGACTGTGAAGCTTTACAAGACTAACGACGCGTCGTACATGGATGCTTTCGTGCCAAAGGCGGTGCAGAATATTAATCAAAAGAAAGTGGTGAAGCGCGATAGTGTTGTCTTCTTCAACGATGAGAAGTATCATTGCTACATACAGATTAATCCAACAACATATAAGGTGGTGAAGCCATCGGTTAATGATGACGGAGTAGAGGTGGACAATGTGTATTATGACAATATTGTTAACCTAACGGTGTTCAATGGAAATAAACGCTTATTCTCTGCCGATATGCGTAAGGAGGCGTTCGTCAATGAGGTGCCAGAACAGTTCCTAAAACAAGCAGTTTATAGCGATTTGTATTTTGATCGTATTGATGCGGAAGGTTTACATTTTTTCTCTGTTCTTGCTATGCCAGAGACATCAATAAGCTATATGGTAGAATCTATTGTAGAGTTTAATGGTAAACTTATAAAGCGGATTAAAAAGTGATTTAGTCCGCTTCACTATTTTTCGAGTTGTATTATCAAGAATATTTCATTTGGGTATAAAACAAAAAACATAGATTGTCTCACGACAACCTATGCTTTCTTAACCTTAATAATCTAATACCATGAAAAACACGTTGCAAAGATAGTCTGAATTTATAATATAGACAAGTGTTGTTCTAAAATAACACATTGAAAATAATATAATTTAAGTAAACGGACGTACTTTGTATGGTGCTTTTAATATCGTTTTACAATATTTGTCTTATATTGGAAGTGTTATTTCCATTGTTTTTTATAGCCCCAACATAGTTCCTATTTGATAGACCACAGCCGATACAATCCATGCTAATGCTGTTGTGTAAACAGCTGCGAATGATGCCCACTTCCAAGAACCAGTTTCGCCTTTTATTGCAGCAATGGTTGCGATGCAAGGGAAGTAGAGCAGAACAAACAGCAAGAAGCAATATGATGAGAGCGGAGTAATGCCGTCGGCTACCATCTGCTTGCGCAGATTAGAATAAGACTCTTCGCTTCCTTCCTCTACCACATCGTCGTTGTGGTAGAGAATTCCCATGGAAGAGGCTACAATCTCCTTTGCACCGATGCCTGAAATAAGACCTACATCAAGTTTCCAGTCGAAGCCTTGTGGGCGGAAAACGGGTTCGATAGCGCGACCGATGCGTCCGATGTAGCTCTGCTCCTGCTGCTCTACGCGCGAAAGTTCTTCGTTGTGTGGAAAGTAGCCAAGAGCCCACACTATGATGCTTGCAACCAGGATGATACCACCCATCTTCTTCAGATATTCTTTGCCTTTCTGCCAAGTGTGTCTGCCGATAGCTTTCGCTGTTGGGAAGCGATAAGGCGGAAGCTCCATAACGAACGGAGTGTCTTCACCTTTGAACAACATCTTGCTGAAGAGACGGCTCATGAGTATAGCCATGATTATGCCTACAACGTAGAGAGACATCATCACACTGGAGCGATATTGCTGCGCAAACATTGTTCCTATAATCATTATATATATAGGGAAGCGTGCAGAACAACTCATAAGTGGAAGTATCATCATGGTTATGAGTCGTGAGCGGCGACTTTCAATGGTGCGTGTAGCCATTACGGCTGGCACATTGCAGCCAAAGCCCATGATGAGCGGTATGAACGACTTGCCATGAAGCCCCATTTTGTGCATCAGTTTATCCATGATGAAAGCTGCACGAGCCATGTATCCACTGTCTTCCATGAAAGATATGAAGAAGTAGAGTATCAAGATTTGTGGCAAGAAGACAATCACCGAGCCAACACCGCCGATGACACCGTCGATAAGCATGTCCTTTAGAGGACCGCTTGGCATGGTGCCGGCTATTGTTGTTCCAATCCACTCAACACCACTCTCAATCCACCCCATAGGGTACTGACCCAAGGAGAATGTTGCTTCAAACATTATCCAAATCATAAGGATGAAGATGGGGAAACCAACGTATCTGTTGGTGATAATTTGGTCTATGAGGTGTGTCAGCTGGTAGGTGTCTTTTTTGTTGCCAGTTTGGTAGCCTGCCTCTTGCAACGCACCGTGAATGAAGCCATACTTCGCGTCCATGATGACCGTTTCGCAGTCTTCATGGGTGTAGTTCTGTACATCAGCAACAGCCTTGTCGCGTACAGAGAATATCTCTTCTGCACGGCTTGTTGATGAAACGATGAGATGCTCGGTCTCCTTGTCTTTCTCCAAGAGTTTTATGGCGAGGTAGCGAGTGGAGTAGCGATGTCGCAAATCGTTCTCCTGTTTTAGTACGGCTTGTATAGCCTCAATACCTTCCTCTACGTATGGACCGTGGTTGATGTGGATATGACGGAACACATTGTGCTTGGGCTTTACACCGCTTGCAAAGTCCTCCTCGTGCTCTGCATCCTCCTTCTCCGATTTGCGGTATTGCTCGTGCCACTGTCGTATACCCTCAGCTACTTCAGGGTCGAGATTGCCTTTGTCGTCGAGGAAGTCGAGGCCCTCGTACATATTAATAATAATGTGGAAAAGCAGCTCGACACCTCTGCCAGTGGTGAACGTTGTGGGAATCATTGGCACACCAAAGAGTTCGCCGAGCTTCGCATAGTCGACATTGTCGCCACGCTTCTCTGTTTCGTCGAACATATTTAGAGCACAAACCATGCGTAAGTGCATGTCTATGAGTTGGGTTGTGAGGTAGAGATTGCGCTCAATGTTGCTTGCATCAATCACGTTGATAACAACATCAGGCGTGTGCTCAATAATCTCTTTGCGCACATAAAGCTCCTCTGGAGAATATGCAGAGAGCGAGTATGTTCCAGGCAAGTCGACTATATTGAAGTCGTAACCCTCAAAAGAGGCGTGTCCCGTCTTTGCGTCAACAGTAACTCCTGAATAATTGCCAACTCGCTCGTGAGCTCCAGAGGCGAAGTTGAACAACGATGTCTTTCCGCAATTCGGGTTGCCAACCAATGCTACGTTAATGGTGCGACGCTTTTTCATCGCGGCATCGCGTAGCTGTGTGTCGCTCAAGCTATCGCTTCCTTTCTCAAGTGGTTCTGAAATCTTGGGTCTATTCTTTTCTATCTCGGCTGCTTCTTCTACCGAAATCACTTCTATCATGTCTGCTTCAGAGCGACGAAGAGAAACTTCGTAGCCCAGAATCTTGTATTTTACGGGGTCTTGCAGTGGCGCATTTAATAGCACGTCAACTACTTTTCCTTTGATAAATCCCATCTCGACGATACGTTTGCGAAAGCCTCCGTGTCCCATGACCTTCACAATTACTCCGCGTTCGCCAGTCTTTAATTCAGATAATTTCATATTGTTTCAATATTTGTTCGATGATATTATCCCTCTTGAAAGTGAATGTTATTAATATACGATGTCTTATAAGGGCACAAAAGTACACATAAAAAATGAAAAAGAAATAACTTCATGTCGTACATTTTTTCAAATACCTAAAAATGATTAATGGATGTGTTGTGTTCAAATACAAATTAAAATTGCTAACTTTGCATTTTAGAACAAATAAAACAAATAAATAAGAAAATGGAAAATCATTTCTTTTATTATCTTTTATGTATATTGGCTGCAGTGGTCGGCTTTCTGGTAGTTAAGAAAATTACAAGTTGTATGATAAAAGTTGTAATAGCACTTGTAGTGTTAGCTGCTATAGCATTCATGTATTTCAAGTTTATTGCTTAACCCCACAAAACATTTAGCTTTCAGATGAAGTTGATTGTAGACAGCGGAAGTACCAAGACAGACTGGTGCTTTGCGCAATCTTTCGATACATATGTATTAGTGCAGACAGACGGAATAAATCCCATTGTGCAATCATTCGATGAGATCGTGTCTGTTGTGCAAGATCAAATGCTTACTCGCACTAAGCAGCAATTTATAGATGTGGCATCTTTGGAGAATGTGTTCTTTTACGGAGCAGGTTGTACACCTGAGCATAGCCATATTGTGGAAGAGGCGTTGCACTCGGCTCTTGGTGAAAGTATTTCGGTTTATGTTGAGAGCGATTTGTTGGCAGCAGCACGTGCGCTTTGTGGTACGCATCCTGGTATAGCATGTATATTAGGAACCGGCTCTAATTCGTGCTACTTTGATGGTGATAAAATCAAAGAACATACACCTGCGTTAGGATATATCTTGGGTGACGAGGGTAGTGGTGCAGTTCTGGGACGCACTTTTATTAATGGTATATTGAAAGGCACCCTGCCACAAGAGTTGCGTGACGAGTTCTTTGAAGAGTATCATACAAGCCAAGCTGATATTATAAACAATGTGTATCATTCTGCTTTACCTAACCGTTTTCTTGCATCGCTTTCTAAGTTTATATTGCCACGCATTAGTAATAAAAAGTTGGAAGCACTTGTCGTTCGGAACTTTGAAAGTTTTATAATTAATAATGTTAAAAGCTATGCGTATGCAGAACCAGTGATAAATGCTGTGGGTAGCGTGGCTTACCTATATCACAAACAATTGGAACAGGCTGCAAACAGACAGGGTTATCGATTAGGAAAAATATTAAAAAGTCCGCTTGAAGGCTTGCTTAAATATCATTTTGTAAATAATTAAATATAGACAATGGGCTACAACGGCTATTTGCGTGCATAAAAAAGCAAATTGCTACTGATGTGTTTGCGTAAACAATATGAAATGCAACATAGAGTTAGCAAATTTAGTTGAAAAACTTTGGCGTTTTGCGAAATACAGATTATCTTTGCAGTTAGATAATGCAAACGTTCTCAATCGTATTGAAAACAATATGCAAACGCTTGCTTTGGCAGAAAGATATGATGTAATATCAAGAAAAAATATTAACGTTTTAGACATATAATTACTATTTATGAGCGAAAAAAGAGTTTATACTTTCGGTAATGGACAAGCCGAAGGTGATGCTTCAATGCGTGAGGTACTCGGTGGTAAGGGTGCAAACCTTGCCGAGATGAACCATATAGGTGTTCCTGTGCCTCCTGGTTTTACAATCACAACTGATACCTGTAACGAATATTATGAGGTAGGTCAGGATAAGATTGTTGAGCTGCTTACTGCTGAGGTTGACGCAGCTGTGGCTCACACTGAAGAACTGATGAATTGCAAGTTCGGTGACCCGAAGAATCCTCTGTTGGTTTCTGTACGTTCAGGTGCTCGTGCTTCTATGCCGGGTATGATGGATACCATCCTTAACCTTGGTTTGAATGACGAGGTTGCTGAGGGTATGGTTGAGAAGACTGGCAACCCGCACTTCGTATACGATAGCTACCGCCGTTTTGTTCAGATGTATGGTGACGTTGTTCTTGGCATGAAGCCAGAGAATAAAGAGGATATTGATCCGTTCGAGGCTATTATTGAAAAGGTGAAGGAGGAGCAGGGCGTTGTTCTTGACAAGGACCTCTCTGTAGAGTCGCTGAAGAAGCTCGTTGAGCTCTTCAAAAAGGCTATCAAGGAGCAGACTGGTAGCGACTTCCCAACTGATCCGAAGGAGCAGCTTTGGGGTGCTATCTGTGCTGTGTTCCGCAGCTGGATGAACGAGCGTGCTATTCTCTATCGTAAGATGGAAGGAATTCCTGACGAGTGGGGTACAGCAGTTTCTGTTATGGCTATGGTGTTCGGCAATATGGGCGAGACATCTGCAACAGGTGTATGCTTCAGCCGCGACGCAGGTAACGGCGAGAACCTCTTCAACGGTGAGTACCTGATTAATGCTCAGGGCGAGGACGTTGTTGCAGGTATTCGTACTCCGCAGCAGATTACAAAGATTGGCTCACAGCGTTGGGCTGAGCGTGCTGGTATCTCAGAGGAAGAGCGCGTAGCAAATTATCCTTCAATGGAGGAAGCAATGCCAGAGCTCTACAAGGAACTCGATTCACTCCAGGATAAGCTCGAAAAGCACTATCGCGATATGCAGGACATGGAATTCACCGTTCAGGAGGGTAAGCTTTGGTTCCTCCAGACACGTAACGGTAAGCGTACTGGTACTGCTATGGTTAAGATTGCTATGGATCTTCTCCACGAAGGTATGATTGACGAGAAGACAGCCCTCTTGCGTTGTGAGCCGCAGAAGCTCGACGAGCTCTTGCATCCAGTATTCGATAAGTTGGCACTCTCAAGAGCTAAGGTTATTACACAGGGTCTTCCTGCTTCTCCAGGTGCAGCTTGTGGTCAGATTGTATTCCACGCTGACGATGCTGAGGTATGGCATGAGGACTGCAAGAAGGTCATCATGGTTCGTATCGAGACATCTCCTGAGGACCTCGCAGGTATGTCTGCAGCAGAGGGTATCCTTACAGCTCGTGGCGGTATGACTTCTCACGCTGCCGTTGTTGCTCGTGGTATGGGCAAATGCTGCGTTTCAGGTGCTGGCTCTATCAATGTTGATTACAAGACTAAGACCGTAGAGATTGAAGGAGTTGTGTACAAGGAGGGTGATTACATCTCTTTGAACGGTACAACAGGTCAGGTTTATGCAGGTCAGATTGAGACCAAGGCAGCTGAACTTTCAGGCGACTTCAAGGAACTCATGGACCTCTGCGATAAGTACACAAAGATGGAAATCCGTACCAACGCAGATACTCCACACGATGCAAAGGTAGCTCGCACATTCGGTGCTAAGGGTATCGGCTTAACACGTACAGAGCACATGTTCTTCGATGATCAGAAGATTGTTGCTATGCGTGAGATGATTTTGGCAGACTCTGTAGAGGGTCGCGAGAAGGCTCTTGCTAAACTTCTCCCATATCAGAAGGCTGACTTCTACGGCATTTTGAAGGCTATGGATGGCTGCCACGTAAATATTCGTCTGCTTGACCCACCTCTCCATGAGTTCGTACCGCACGATAAGGCTGGTCAGGAAACAATGGCTAAGGAAATGGGCGTAAGCGTAGAGGAAATCAAGAAGCGCGTAAACTCTTTGGCTGAGAACAACCCAATGCTCGGTCACCGTGGTTGCCGTCTTGGTATCACATTCCCTGAGATTACAGCAATGCAGACTCGTGCTATTCTCGGTGCAGCTTGCCAGTTGAAGCAGGAAGGCTTCAACCCACGTCCTGAGATTATGGTGCCACTCATCGGTACAGTTCAGGAGCTCAAGCAGCAGAAGTCTATCATCCTTGCTACTGCTAAGGAGGTATTCGTTGAGTATGGTGTAGAGGTAGAGTTTGAGATTGGTACAATGATTGAGATTCCACGTGCTGCCCTTACTGCAGGTAAGATTGCAGAAGAGGCTCAGTACTTCTCATTCGGTACAAACGACTTGACACAGATGACCTTCGGTTATTCTCGTGATGATATTGCTTCATTCCTCCCTGCATACATGGAGAAGAAGATTCTGAAGGTTGACCCGTTCCAGGTTCTTGATCAGGAAGGTGTTGGTCAGCTTATCAAGATGGCTGTTGAGAATGGTCGCGCTACTCGTCCGAACCTCCGTACTGGTATTTGCGGTGAGCACGGTGGTGAGCCTTCATCAGTTAAGTTCTGCGCAAAGGTTGGTATGAACTACGCTTCATGCTCTCCATTCCGCGTGCCTATCGCACGTCTCGCAGCGGCGCAGGCTGCTGTAGAGGAATAATAAGATAAGCCCTCGTAACTAACGAGTTAGGCGGTAAGTCTCTGATAATAAAGAGACTTGCCGCCTAAATTGTTTTTGGTGGGTCTGCACGTTCTGCACACTACGATAATTCGCTTCGCTCGTGAAATGAATAGACAAGTGCCCCCGAAATAAAGCGGTTGCTTTTTTCGAGGGCACTTTTATAAGTGACAATCAGTTCGGAAGCTAACTGTTCGCCACTTACTGAACAATTAAAATTTAGCCTAACCTAAATACTTCATCAAAATCTTTGCGTTACCGCTATCGCGGAGTTTCGCAATGCTCTTCTCGCGAATTTGGCGTACACGCTCGCGTGTCAGACCGAGCTGGTCGCCAATCTCTTCAAGACCTTTCTCGTGGCAGCCGATGCCGAAGCACTCGCGAATGATTGTGATTTCGCGATCCTTGAGCACCTTGTTAAGCACCGAGTTGAGTTCTAATGCCATTGACTCGTGGTCGACTTGACGGTCTGTTCGGCTGTCTTCGCCACTCGGCATAACGTCGAGCATACAGTTGTCTTCGCCATCTTGAAAAGGAGCGTCGATACTTACGTGGTGTCCGTCTGCCATGAGGCTTTGACCGATTTTCTCTTCGTCTATGTTTGTAGCTTCAGAAAGTTCTGAAACAGATGGGTGTCGCTGGTTTTCCTGTTCAAACTTGTTGATCTCGTGGTTGATTTTATTCAATGAACCAACTTGGTTGAGTGGCAGACGTACGATGCGACTCTGTTCTGCAATGGCTTGAAGTATGCTCTGACGAATCCACCATACGGCGTATGAGATGAATTTGAAACCGCGAGTCTCGTCAAACTTCTGAGCAGCTTTTATCAGACCTATATTGCCTTCGTCGATAAGGTCGGTAAGGGTAAGTCCTTGGTGCTGGTATTGTTTGGCAACAGATACCACAAATCGCAGATTGGCTGTTACAAGTTTGTCCTTAGCGCGTTCGCCCTCCGGACCTCCTTTTTTGATTTTTTGCGCAAGCTCAATCTCTTCATCAATGGTTATCAGCGGAGCACGACCAATTTCGACAAGATATTTGTCAAGTGCTTCACTGGAACGGTTTGTAATACTTTTTTGAATTTTAAGTTGTCTCATCTTATATACCTAAACTTTCTTACGCGTAATAAACTGATGTCTGTTTTCGCAAAGGTTACGAAAACCCTGCAAAGGTACGATTTTTTGCCGATACACACAAATCTAAATATGCAAAACTTATGCGTGGCGTGTATTTTGTTCTTCATTCTTGTTGTATTTTTAAAAAAGATTGTACCTTTGCGAAATATACGGCTACGAATTGGGTCGTTAACCTCATAATCAGAAAACAAATACTATTACAATTATGAATATTAAAGTGCGTTTGGCATTAATGAACTTCTTGGAGTTCGCAGTTTGGGGTGCTTACCTCACTTGTATGGGTCAATATCTCGGAAATGCTGGTATGGGTGCCGAGATTTCTTGGTTCTATGCGATACAGGGTATCGTTTCGATTTTTATGCCTACCTTAATGGGTATTGTGGCTGACCGCCTTATACAACCTCAGCGTTTGCTTGGTTATTGTCATTTGCTTGCTGGTGTGTTTATGGTTGGTCTGTTTATGATGGGCATGAATAGTGCGACTCCGGACAAGACACTCTTTATGTCGTTGTACACGTTGAGTGTGGCTTTCTATATGCCTACGCTTGCGTTGTCTAACACAGCTGCTTTTGCTATTCTTACTAACCATGGTCTTGATACGGTTAAGGATTTTCCGCCGATACGTGTGTTTGGTACTGTTGGTTTTATCGCTACGATGTGGTTTGTGAATTGTGCTGTCGTAGATGGTGGCTCGTTTGGTTTGACACTTGCTGATAACGCTAATAAGTTTCAATATACTCATTTGCAGTTTCTTGTTTCGGGTGTGTTGAGCTTTGTGCTTTTTGTTTATTGTATGACGCTGCCGCAGTGTAAGCTTCAGGCAAAGAAGGCGCAGTCGCTTGCGGAGGCGTTCGGCTTGAACGCGTTCAAGCTGTTCAAGACTAAGCGTATGGCTTTGTTCTTCATTTTCTCTGGTTTGCTCGGAATGTCGCTGCAGGTGACGAATGGTTATGCAACGCCGTTTATTACAAGTTTTAAGGGTATACCAGAGATGGCTGACTCTTTCGCTGCCAACAATGCTACGCTGCTCGTTTCGATCAGTCAGGTGGCAGAGGCTTTGTGTATTCTTCTTATTCCGTTCTTCCTGCGCCGTTATGGCATAAAGATGGTTATGCTCATCGCAATGTTCGCCTGGGTGCTGCGCTTCGGGTTCTTCGGTTTGGGTAACCCGATGATGCCGGGTGTGCTGCTCTTCGTGTTGTCATGCGTGGTTTATGGTGTGGCGTTCGACTTCTTCAATGTGTCGGGCGGATTGTTTGTGAACGCGGAGTGTGATGAGAATGTGAAGGCTTCTGCGCAGGGTTTGTTCATGTTGATGACAAATGGTTTGGGCGCAACGGTCGGTACGTTGCTTGCTGGTCAGGTGATCAATCATTATTGCCATTGGACAGAGGGTGGTTATCTGTTAGGCGATTGGCAGACTTGTTGGTTCATTTTTGCTGGTTATGCACTTGTTGTGGCATTGCTGTTCCTTGTGATGTTCAGAACGAAGAAGGAGGTTAAGGCTTAGGGCATGAAGGAAATCAGATATTTCTATGTTCCCAATGCTGCGAGCGTTGGCGAACTGCCGGAGGAGGAAGCGAAGCACGCTGTTAGGGTGCTTCGCCTTCAAAGTGGCGACCGTATGGTGCTCGTGGACGGCGAGGGGGGATTGTTTGATGCTGAGGTTAGTGTGGCATCGGGCAAGCATTGCTTGTACAACATTCTGGAGACTCTGCCGTATGAGCGTGAGTGGCGGGGACGTATAAGTCTTGCCATTGCGCCTACGAAGATGATGGATCGTATGGAATGGATGGCGGAGAAGGCTACTGAGGTTGGATTTGACGAGATTAGCTTCTTGGATTGTAAGTTCTCTGAGCGCAAGACGTTGCGTACGGACAGGGTGGAGCGTATCGTTGTCTCGGCTATGAAGCAGAGTCACAAGGCTTGTAAGCCTCAGGTGAACGAGATGTGTGGCTTCAGGGAGTTTGTTGCAAGGGAGCGCGAGGGTCGTAAGTTTATTGCTCATTGTTATGAGGAGGTGGCGCGTCGGGATTTGTTTGACGAGCTTTCTGCGATGGACGCGGAGACGCCGGTCACGGTGCTTGTCGGTCCGGAGGGTGATTTCTCTATCGATGAGGTGAGGTTGGCTATGGAGCATGGCTACGAGTCGATATCGCTTGGCAGGAGTCGTTTGCGTACGGAGACTGCGGGTCTGAGTGCGGTAATGATGGCAAATCTTTCAAAGCGTAGGGGGTGAAGGAGTTAAGGAGTAGTTAAGTAGTTAAGTAGTTAAGAAGTTAAGAAGTTAAGGAGTTAAGCCATTAGTGTTTTTGCTTGATTTACAGCATTAAAAACATTTGGCTTAACTCCTTAACTTCTTAACTTCTCCTTAACTCCTTAAACTTCTCTGAACTTGCGAAAGTTTTATTCTTTATTGATGTACTGCAGAATTTGTTCGGCGTGAATCTTCGTCTTTATCTCTTTGGGTGTGAAGATTTTCTGGATGATGCCATTTTCGTCAACGAGGTATGTTGTGCGCAGGATGCCGATGGTCTTTCTGCCGCAGGCTACTTTTTCGCCCCAGCAACCAAGTTGCTGCAAGAGTGTTGTCTCGGTGTCGGCGATGAGCGGGAACTGCAGTCCCTGAGTGTCGGCGAACTTCTTCTGCAGGGCCTGCTTGTCCTTGCTGACGCCTATTATGTCGTAGCCGGCAGCTGCCAACTCCTCTTTGTGTGCCTGGAGGGAACATGCCTCGGCTGTGCATCCGCTGGTGTTTGCCTTGGGATAGCTGTAAAGTACGATTTTGCGACCTTGATAGTCGCTTGCCTTGATTTCGTGTCCGTCTTGGTCTATGCCAAGGTGCTCGGGTATTTTGTCTCCTATGTTCATAATTGGGTTGTTTTTGTTTTTATTTTGTTTTTATTTTGTTTTATGTTGCAAAGATATGTATTCAATCTGAGATGAGCAAACTATTTGCGCTCTTAATGTTGGATGTTTACTTGTGGCATGAATTCTTGCTATTTTCCTTTTTGCAACATCTTACGCGACTTTTCTTTTGCGAAAGCCTGCATGTCCACAGCCACGTCATCCTCGTCCACAATCTCTACGCCGGTCATGGTCTCTATGATGTCTTCCATTGAGACCACGCCACGCAGGCAGCCGTATTCGTCGAGGATGATGGAAATGTGTTCGCGCTTCTCCAGCATCTTCTCCCATATTTGATATACCGAATCGTCTTCGTTGAAGGAAAGTATAGGGCGCATGAGGTCGGAGAGTCTGGTTTCAAATTTGTCGTCCGACAATTTCTTCAGCACCATGTCTTTCAGCACGTAGCCGATGATATATTCCTTACTTTTGTCGTAGACGGGTATGCGTGAGAAGTTCCATGTCTGCTGCTCGTAGAACTCCTTGATGGTAAGGTTCACGTTGGCAGATTCTACCACAATGGATGGTGTCATTACCTCGCGTGCCTTAACGGCAGCCAGACGAATGCAGCTTTTGATAATCTTGCTTTCTGACTCGCGGAAGATGCCCTCCGTGGTGCCTACGTCAACCATCGCCGACACTTCTTCGCGGCTCACGGAAGCTTGATGCGCCTTCGGGGTGAACACCTTTGTGATTAGCTCTGAGAGCAGAACGAGCGGGTAGGTGATGAAGATGAGCACGTGGATAATCTTGGTGGAAGGCATGGCGAGCGAACGCCAGTAGGATGCTCCGATGGTTTTGGGGATGATTTCGGAAAGCACGAGAATCAACAGCGTGAGAATGGCTGATACCAATCCGAAGTATTCTTCGCCGAAGAGCTTCATCGACTCGGCGCCGACACCTGCCGAACCGATGGTGTGGGCAATGGTGTTGAGCGAAAGGATTGCGCCTACGGGACGGTCCACGTTGTTCTTGTACTGTTTCATCAAAGCGGCAGTCTTGTTGCCTTGACTCTCCTTCATCGAGATGAAAGACATAGGAGTGGATAGGAGTACCGCCTCGAGGACGGAACATAAAAAGGATAGTGACAGAGCACCTAAGAAATATAATATGATTAAGCCCATTAAATGTATCATTTACTGCACAAAGATATCTATTTTGTGGGTATTTTTATTCCTTTGATGTCGGATGTTGGTATTCTTTAACTAAATGCCGTGGAATTTCTGTTTTGTTAGTATATTTCTTTTGCCCTATCACTCCATCAAGCACCATTGTTAGCATAATACAGACAATATGCCATATCTACATTTGGGCGTTTTTTAGTGAAATACCTATTTTTGATGACGCTCCGAATTTGGTGGTTTCTCTTATGATTACTATTTTTGCACTCGGAAAAGAATCGTATTTACACGACCGATAGTTGTGTTCATGCGGTTTATATAAAAGTTTTATAATTATAAAGATTATTGTATTATGATTATCGAAAATGTTCATGCAAGAGAGATTTTGGATTCTCGTGGCAATCCTACAGTAGAGGTTGAGGTGTCATTAAAGTCTGGCATCGTTGGTCGCGCATCAGTCCCGTCTGGTGCCTCAACAGGTGAGAATGAGGCTTTGGAACTTCGTGATGGCGACAAGAGCCGCTATTGTGGCAAGGGAGTATTAAAGGCTGTAGAGAATGTGAATAGCGTGATTGCACCGGCTTTGGTCGGTTTCTCAGCCTTGGAGCAGCGTGCTATCGACCATAAGATGTTGGAGTTGGACGGCACCAAGACCAAGTCAAACCTGGGAGCCAATGCTATTCTTGGCGTATCGCTTGCAGTGGCTCATGCTGCAGCGGAGTATCTCCACATCCCGTTGTATCGCTACATCGGTGGTTGCAACACTTACAGCCTTCCCGTTCCTATGATGAACATCATCAATGGCGGTGCTCACTCTGATGCGCCAATCGCTTTCCAGGAGTTTATGATCCGTCCTGTGGGTGCTCCTAATGAGAGAGAGGCCATCCGTATGGGTGCTGAGGTGTTCCATGCCTTGGCCAAGCTCCTGAAGAGTCGCGGTCTTTCTACAGCTGTCGGCGACGAGGGTGGTTTCGCTCCTGCGCTCAATGGTATAGAGGATGCGCTTGAGAGCATCTGTCAGGCAATCAAGGATGCCGGTTATGAGCCGGGAAAGGATGTGAAGATAGCAATGGACTGCGCTGCCAGCGAGTTTGCTGTTCAGGAGAATGGTGAATGGTATTACGATTATCGCCAGCTGAAGGACGGCAAGAAGAAGGATCCCAACGGCAAGAAGCTCACGGCTGCAGAGCAGATAAAGTTCCTGGAAGAACTGATAAGCAAATATCCTATTGATTCCATCGAGGACGGTCTTGACGAGAATGATTGGGACAACTGGGTGAAGCTTACGGCTGCCATCGGCGACCGTTGCCAGCTGGTTGGTGACGACCTCTTTGTTACGAATGTGAAGTTCTTGGAGAAGGGCATCAAAATGGGTGCTGCGAACTCTATCCTTATCAAGGTGAACCAGATAGGTTCGCTTACCGAGACTTTGGATGCGATAGAGATGGCTCATCGCCATGGCTACACAACTGTTACATCGCACCGTTCTGGTGAGACCGAGGATACTACTATCGCTGATATTGCTGTGGCAACAAACTCGGGTCAGATCAAGACTGGTTCGATGAGCCGTACTGACCGTATGGCAAAGTACAACCAGCTTATCCGTATCGAGGAGCAGTTGGGGGATAACGCTGCTTACGGTTACAGGAAACTAAAATAGACGTGATTAATTATTGAATAAATCATAATGGACGTTAATGGGCATGAACAACCGTGACGGTTGACCATGCCCATATTTATCCTGCCGATCAGTCGATATCAATGAGTTGGAAGCGGCGGTTGAAGGTGAGGTCAATTCCGTTTGTCAGTTCCACTTCGTATTCCTTCGTGTTCAGCTCTATCTTTCTCACGGATTGTCCTTTATAGTTCTCCTTCAGGTAGTTCTTGATGGGTTGCGGGATGAGCTGACTGGGCACGATGCCTTGTTTGCAGTCAATCTCGGTAAGGTTGCCTTTCTTGTCGAACTCCAGCTTTGTGCCATTCCGCAGAACGACGTCATAGCTTCTGCTGAGAACGCCGGACTCAATCGTGGCGAGCATGACCTTCTGACCCTTGAAGTGTTTGCTAAGCAGGGTCTGGGCCTTGGCAGGGAGTTCTTTAACGTTGATGGGTTTGTCGTTGCCGGCATTTGCTACGAAACTGAATGACATCATGCAACAAACGGCAATAATCAAAATTCTCATAATTCTTTTCATAAAGCTACAAATTAAAGATTTATAAATACGATATATTCAATTAGACGCAAATCGTTCGCGAAAGTTTATTAGAAACATTCATTTTCTTTCTGTTTTTCTTTTGTCCACAATCTGCGTTATGCGTCTGATGCTTCTGTTACGTTGGTTGATGATGAGCGGCACACGTTCTACGACCACCATAGAAGTGTCGAGCCCCAATGCCTTAGGCTCGTCGATGCCTATCTTGCTGATAAGAGCGTAGAAACTCATCAACAAGTTCTGCTGACGGTTGTCTGAACTCTCCGGGTAGTATACGCGGTGGATGATGATGAATCGGAAATCGCCTGTAATACTGTTTTTGCGGAGCGAAGGATAGGTGCTTCTCAAATCTACCTTTCCGTCAGACACAAGGTCTTCCACCACTTGTCTCAGATAGAGGCTCACACGAGGTTCTATGCGAAAACCTATGTGCATCGTCACACTATAGAGAGTGTCTGGCACCAGAGTTTCGCAGCTGTACTCCAACGTGTCGGGAGTGTCTACAAACTCCATATTTATAAGCCAGTAATGATCGGCACGTTTCGGCTGCTTGTTGATGATGGAGTAGAGCAGCTTGTCGTCTACGGCGCCTTCCTTGCTGGCATGGTTTACATAGACAAGATTGGAGGCGTACTTGGGGATGCTCTCGTCGGCTTTGATGTCGGAGATAATCTGATAATAGTCATCCAGCGGTTTGGTGCAGACATAATGGCGTCGTATCTTCATGGCTCTAACCCATACATACATCATCAGGAACAGGATTCCGCCAATGAGCATCGTACACCATCCTCCAGCGAGAAACTTTGACAGGTTGGCTGCCAGAAAGATGGCTTCGATGGTGCAGTATGCGCCCATAAACAGCAGCGTGAAGACTCGTGCCACGCCCTTGCTGTGCAGGTAGAAACCGAGCAGCAGGGTGGTCATCAGCATGGTTATAGTGATGGCGAGTCCGTAGGCTGCCTCCATGTGTGAGGAGTCGCGAAAGAGCAGGATGATGAGAACCACGCCGATGTACATGGCAAGGTTGATCATCGGGATATAGAGCTGTCCCTTTACATGAGTAGGATGCTTTATACGCATACGCGGCCAGAAGTGCAGGTTCATGGCTTCGCTCAATATAGAGAAGGTGCCGCTGATAAGTGCCTGACTTGCCACGATTGCCGCACCCGTGGCCATGATGATGGCGAAGATCAACATGCTCTGCGGCACTATGGAAAAGAACGGATTCACGGACAAGGCTGTTGGCACATGGTTCAGCACCCAAGCGCCCTGTCCCAGATAGTTGAGAATGAGCATGGTCTTTACAAATGCCCAACTGATGGTGATGTTTTTTCTGCCACAATGTCCCAAGTCGGAGTAAAGAGCCTCGGCACCGGTAGTACAGAGAAACACGGCGCCAAGGATTAAGAACCATTCAGGCGATTGTGTTAGCAGAACAACTGCGTAATAGGGATTGAAAGCCTTCAGTATCATGGGGTAAGACGTGATGCTGACGGCTCCCACCACGCCCAGCAGCAGGAACCATAGCAGCATGAATACTCCAAACGACTTGCCTATGCTCTCTGTGCCAAACCGCTGTACGAAGAAGATGATGGTGATGATGGCAAGTGTAATTGGGATGACTGGCAGATCAGGACTGATGCTTTCGAGTCCTTCGATGGCTGTGGTAACCGTGATGGCAGGGGTGATGATTCCGTCAGCCAACAAGGTACTGGCGCCTATGATGGCCAATATGTATATCCACTTGCTCTTGAGTCGGCGCAGCAGTGCGTAAAGGGCGAGAATGCCTCCTTCGCCATTGTTGTCGGCACGCAGCGCCACACATACATATTTGATGGTGGTCTGTAGGGTGAGTGTCCAGATGATGCAGGATAATGCGCCGAGGATGGTGCTCTCGTCGATGGTTTCGCCCGTATGCAGGATGGCCTTCATCACATATAGGGGCGATGTTCCGATGTCGCCAAACACGATGCCTAAAGTGACGAGCAATCCCAATAAACCTATTTGATGATGGTTGCAGACTACCGATTTTTCTGTATCTTCTCTCATGTTTTTCTCTTTTTTATTAAACAATGTTATCCTTTAGATTATCAAATTGTCCGCAAAGGTATAAACATGAGAGGTAAGATATGATTTGTTTAACAAGAATTATCTTATTTAACATCTGGTGAAAGATATCAAGCCGGTAAATGACATTCATCAGAACTCTTATTATTCTTTTCGTAAGCAAAAACTATAAATTAAAATACTTGTTTGCGATGAAGGCTTTTAAAACATCATATACGAGTTATATGCAAATCGTGAGCCAAAGGTTTAGCAATAAACCTATTTGTCATTGTGTTTGACAAAAAATATTTGTATACACGCCTTTTGTAACGGTCTGTTTAAATTCATGTCATTCCTTTTATCAGCTTCTTTTCATTAGCCTTTTTGTATGCAGTAGGTGCATTTATCTTAAACTCTATTTGGGGTTTGTATTTTTTTGACTCTTCAATGATTCTTTCATCGGTCCAGTAGCTGTATGGGTGTTCTTGATTTGCCATGTCTTTAAGGTTTGGTTGTTAGATTATATTGAGTATAACCTGCATCTTGCAAGCGTCTCATTAGATTCTTTATAGGCAAATATTCTGCATTTCGATCTGCTTCTATTTTAATCTTCAAGTCTTCACTTTTGGTAATCTCTTTGTAGGTAGCTATAGTATTGCTTATCTCTGAAAGTTTAATTTCCCATATCGAGTCTTCACTTGTAACCTTTAGATTTGCCAATTGAGCAAATTTCAACCTAACCGTATCACTTGGAATGTAGACACAATATTTGCCTATCTTATTGACTTTGATTACCAAGGCATTTGAGAACGAGCCTGTTTGAATTACTTTAACAGGCTCGTTTTTTACTTTACTACAACTGCAAAAGAAGACAGAAATTATGAGCAATGAAATAACTTTGTATAAATAGAATTCTTTATTCATTGTAACTTCGTTATTGTCTATGTATATAAATATTTACAGTCTATTTCTTCTTCCTTCAAATGTTAGAGGTATAAGAGTGTCTTCCAAATCTGGAATCCAAACTGGTGTGAACTCATATTTGATCTTGTTCTTTTTCATATACTCTTCTAATTTGTAAGTATCTATTCCTATTTTCTTAATGTCAGCCAAGAGCGTTTTTACATCAAACGTTCTTGTATGTTCAAATTTGATAAGAAAAATCTCCTTCTGTATTTCTTTATTATAGAACATTGCATAACTATAATGTTTGGAATTGGGATCCATATTATCATTCACAAACTTCAAAAAATCAGGCTCATTAAATTCTTTTATAGACTCATAATATTTTGTAGCCCTACCATATTCTGTAGAGAAAGCAATACTGTCATTTTCATAACTCTTAATTGACACTTTTACTTCAGGATCGTAATACTCTCTACCGTATCCCCAATTAATACTGTAAAGTTTTACCATTTGTGGATAATAGGTTACTTGAAGATAATCTGTTACCATATCACAGTAGTAATACTTATAACCAAAGGCGAAAATACCTAAAATCATGATTGGCAATGTCATGTATAAAAACTTTTTCTTTTGCTTCATAAAGATTATTACCTTAGAACGATTATATGAATTTGCAATCATTAGTTGTTAATAAAATTTGCCTCCAAGAGCTTTATAATACTTAATTGTTTCTTGGATAGACGTAATAGTCGCAGATTTTAGAGTTCGGGTATCGTAGTATTTTTCTCCATTCATTTTAATCTTGATACTCTTTGCTTTCTCAAGTGCTCGTATAAGGTCTATATCAGTTAGTTGTAAATCACACCATTCCCAGATTTGTCCTCCTCGACAGTCTGTATTAAAATCTAATCTTCTATATTCAAACACTTTACCATCTATATTTAATATTAAGTCTTCGATAAATAACCAGTCACTATTAACATACTGAAAGACAAACCTAAAATTCCTAACTTCTTTGTTTTGTTTCATGAAATAGCAATAAGTTGCATTTCTGTTTCGGTATTTAGGTCTATCTTTAGGGTAAATCCATGTTTTATTGCTAAACTCGTCCTTTTTCTGGTTGAAGTTTTTAGAGAGTTTGTCCAATTCTGCTTTTCTTTCTTGTAATCGTGCTTCTTCCGCTGCAATCCTTTTTTGTTCTTCAATAATACTGGTGCTATCCACAGATTCCATGCTGGTATTAACTGTATCTGTGTTATTGGAAAAAGAACTGTTTTTTACTCTCGATTGGCATGATGACAAAATAATGCCACAACCAATAAAGGTTATTATTAAATATAATGAATGTTTCATAATGATATGCATTTTGGGTTGTTCTTGCCCTTGCTGTATATTGTCGTCATCTTGTAATGCTCGTTAATACACAGCAAATTCTTTTAATTTAAAGCAAATTCCTTATTAAGAATGTATTCATTGCTATTTCGTAGGATTATTAGTTCTTCTTCCAAGTATAGTTAAAACTTACACCTTGACTTGAGGAACCACTCCATTTCATTGCCACTAACAACAATCGTTGCGCTGAAAGTGTCATTGTTTGTTTTTATAGTTTATTATTTTTAATCTACTTGCGTTTTATCTTCAGCTTTCTCTTTTTGTTCTTCTTCTAATTGTGCACGTTTCAGGGTTTTCATATATCCCAATTTATAATAATCTTCAGCAGTTTTTAGATTCTTAAACCCCTTTGGTAACTTTTCTTCCAATTGTGACAATTGAAATTCTAATTCAGCAACTTTGTTATCAATTTTTTCACCTGAATAGTAGCTGTCAGAATGAATATATTTCTCCATGTCATTCAAGAAAACTTGAATGAGTATTTCTGCTGCTTTGTCATTCAGACCCAATAGGCGATATTTACGGAATAGTTCTGTAGTATTAGAGCGTGTAAGTTCTGTTTGGATTTTTTTTACATTGTTGGTCATACCCCATACTTTAAAGAAAAGAATAACCTCCAATATACCCCATACAAAAAGTATGAACGTCAAAAACTTAATAGTTCCTGGTAGTTCTATACTACTATAATCGCCATAATAGGCAAACATGGCGATAGGCATTGTCGCTAAAAGCGAGATAGTACATAATCTTTTCATAGATTTTAGTTGTTTTTTATTATGTTTATAGAATTAATATTTACAAAATTTTATTCATGACATACAGGACGAACAGATCGGCCTATATGACGAGTACCTGTATCATAAAAGTTTAAATCGTTTTCAGCATGAAAGCTGGTAAAATATGCATTAGAGTACCAGTTTGAGAGAGAACATGTCCAATAGCTGCAGGTTTTGTCTGTCTCGCCTATTCCAGTATTAACATAACCACCTGCTGCTGGAAGGAAAATATAATTACCATTTGGTCCCGTTATTTTATAGCCGTAATTACTTTTCATTAAAGCCCATTCCCATGTACATTTATCACGTAATTCTTCAAACTCTTCAATTGTAGGCATACGCCATTTGCCACCCCAATTCTCATAAGCAGCATCATCTTCTAATTCTAATGTAACTTTATCATCGCGAAAACCATCATATCCTGATTTATCATCAGTAACGTACTTTGTGTACCCTTTCTTTGTTATTTCAATAAGAAATCCATCTTCGTCTGTTGTTTTAGTAGTGCTTTCCATGTAATATTTGTAGTTCTTTTCTGTGAAATTTGTTTTTCCCTCCTGACTACCTTTGGTTTCTGCCCATGCAAAATAATCTCCATAGGAAGATATGCTTTTGGCACCGATATTCATATTTGCCCATTTTGTTCCTGATGGCAATCCAAGATCAATTGCAGTTACGCCATTGGGGGTGTTGTCTGGTTTTATCGGTTCTGATTTGTTAATACTCCATGTGATATTATCGATTAAAGAAACTGGAATTTCCATAACCTTACCATCGACAAAATTAATTTGCATTTGTGCATTTTGTGCATTTGAGCAAATAATGGTTGAAACAAAAGCAAAAAATAAAGCTAATATTCTTTTCATTTTTTTAATACTTTAAAAGTTGTATCGCCTTTCTTGATTATATAAATCCCCTTAGGAATTTCTAAAAAATTGGTTTCTGATATTCCAGAATCATTGTGTATCCTTTTTAGAAGTACACCTTTTTCATTATATATGAGAATATCGCTACTTTCCCTTTCAATATGTTGTAATTTTATGTCTGTTAATTCGTCTTCAAAAGAGAGCTTGTCAAGTTCGGTTAATGGGAATTCAATAGAAACAGTTTTTGTGGAAACCTTTAATGTGTTTCCTTCATAAGTAACTATTGGCTTGTCTAAAAAATCACAACAGAATATCTCTCCTTCTTTTTGGTGAATGTTCAGAGTGTTCTGGGCAAATCCTGCAATCGAAAAGAGGATTATAGGAATTAATATCAAAAACTTTTTCATTGTTTTATCTTTTTGTTAAACGCAAAAACGTGAGACTCTACACTTGCTCGCCACTCATTCAAGGTCGTAGGAAACCTATGGTTAATGACGAACAGATAGAATCTCACGTTGAAAGTTATACGTACCCCCAAAAAAGTGTGCCGATGAGGTTAATCCTCCTTGGCACACTACGAGGGTTGATAATACAACCTACCCGTGACACCTTCTCTGCAATGTCATTGATAACCACTTTGAATTTCCTACGTTCAGAATGATCAATGAGCAAAGCGTTGACGACGCCTTATGTATGTTTGCAAACGCACTTATTGCGAATGCGCCACAAAGTTACTAAAAATATGTGAGAATAAAAACTTTATGGTCTATTTTCTGGCAGTTTGATGTTGCCTTTATCGTCCATGTATTTGTAGATACCCTGGTTGATGTTGGAGAAGGCGAAGGCACGCTTTAGCTTCTGTACGCGCTGATAGTTTGAATTGTTGCCATACTTGCCGCTGATGCCCTTAATGACATTATTTATTTTTGTGTCTCTATCCCAAGCAAAATTTTCTTTGCCTCCAATCCTCCGGCATAGCCCGTCAAGGAATTGTTGCTGCCTATGACGCGATGGCAAGGGATGAGGATGCTGATGCCGTTTGCCCCGATGGCTCCGGCAACGGCTCTTACGGCTTGGGGCTTGCCGATGCTTTGAGCTATATCCTTGTAGCTCATTGTCGTTCCGTACGGAATGGTTAGCAAAGCGTTCCACACTTCATGTTGAAAATCGGTACCCACCAGGCGTAGCCGTATGTCAAAAGACTTGCGCTTGTCGGCAAAGTATTCGTCGAGTTGCCTCTTTGTCTCTTCCAGGACAGAGGATGTTTCTGTCTTGAAAGAGGCATTCGTATACCTTGCAAGCCGACGCATGTTGCGCTCGGCGCTCGGCATGTCGTTCCAGTCGCAAATGCACAACTCGTCGCCTATGGAAGCCAAGACGAGTCTGCCGCATGGCGAGTCGTAATATTGTAAATTAACTTGCTTTCTGTTGTTCATCATAATAGCTATTGGTTGGTCGGTTTTTTAGTCAACCATCTTGTTCTCGCCAACCTTAATCTTCGCTGTTGGAATTATATACTTAGGATCAAATGCCTATCATTCTATTCCCAATAGTGCAGATTTAGTATTATTGTTGCCGTCGAAACGTCACCGTTCGCGTCCGCCGTCCGATCGGATTGCGTTCGGGGTCTGATCGGGCGGCGGACGGGTGACGATGACTTTTGCAAAAGAGTTACTATAGTCCGCAGAGCATTCGGTAGGGGCAAAGCTCGCACTTCTTTCTGTCGTCAGTGGGTGTGAATGGGGTGTCGGGGGAATAGATGTCGGCGAGGGTGTGCTTGAGTTTTGTGAGGAACTCCTCCTTGTAGACGGTGACGTCGCTTATGGGGTGTTTGTCGATGTGGAGCGTGGGGTCGTAGTGGTTGGCGGGGGCTTGCTTTATGAAGAGCAGGGCGGGGCTGACGGGGTGGCCGGCGGGGTTCCAACGCTCGGAGCGGCTGACGATGAGGGAGTAGAGTATCGCCTGGAGGTAGTAGTTGGAGTGTTTGCTGCGGATGTTGTTGGGGTCGAAGATTTCGTCGATGTTCTTGATCGGGCTGGAGGGTTGGTTGCCGGTCTTGTAGTCGACGACGCGTATGCGTGGCTTGCCGGTCTGCTTGTCGGTGAGGATGTCGAGGCGGTCGATGATGCCGCCGATGGTGAGGTTGTACTGCTTGGTTGGTGCACTTGTTCTTGGTGCATTTGTTCTTGGTGCACTTGAGACAAGTGCACCCCCTTTAAGTGCACCCCCTTTAAGTGCATCAACAGAACAGGTTGGCTGCGTGGGTATGGCAGGGATGCCATACCCTCCTACAAGTGCACCTTCTGAGGGGATGGTGAAGGACAGGGAGGTGTAGACTTTTGCTTCTTCTTCCATGGCGAGGATGGAGAAGGGGCAGAGCTGCTGGTCGATCTTGAGGAGTTTGGTGATGTACTGGATTATCACTTCGCGGTTGATGATCTGCAGTCCGTTGTTGGGGGTGCATTGTTCTGCCTGGAAGGCGCGGTCGACGACGTTTGCCAGGAGGGTGCGGTTGCTGAGGTAGGCCTGTATGTGGGCTTTCTCGATAAGGGGGCTGCGGTCGGTGATGTCTTTGTATATAAGGTAGGCTGCGCGGTGGAAGATGTTGCCGAACAGGCGGTTGTCGATGGTTTCGGGGTCGGGGTGGGGCTCCTGGATGTGTGCTATGTACTGGTAGTAGAAGGCGAGGGGGCAGCGTATGTATGTGTTGAGGGCTGAGGGGGAGAGGCGGCTGATTTGCTGGAGCTTGCTGAGGACAGTCTCGTCTTTCTGGATGGGCTTCGGCATGAGGGGGGTGGGGTGGTTCTTCGCGGTGAGACTGTAGTGGTTGATCTTCTGTCCGCTCTCCACGAGGAGCTGGAGCATGAAGCGGCTCATCTCGCCGGTGTGTCCGTTGTCGGTGGAGTTGTTGTAGGCGATGGTGATGTCGCTGGCGCGCTGGAGGAGGCGGTGGAAGTAGTAGGAGTAGAGGGCTACTTTGTTGTCGATGGTGGTGAGGTGGTGTGCCTTGCGTATGGTGTAGGGTATGAACGAGGAGTCGTTGACGCCTTTGGGCATGTTGCCTTCGTTGCAGGAGAGGAGGAGGAGGTGGTCGAAGTCGATGTTGCGCGTCTCGAGTACGCCCATTATCTGCACGCCCACAACGGGCTCGCCGTGGAAGGGTATGGAGGAGGAGCTGACGAGCTGGGAGACGAGTCGGCGCAGCGTGGTGTTGTCGACGAGGAGGTCGCCGCTGTCGGCTAATGTGGCGAGGCGGTTGAGTATGGTGTACATGCGGAAGACCGACTCCTGTGTGAGTGGGTCGCCCTCGGGCTTTGTGGCTATGCCGACTTGCTTTATGAGGGTGGCAATGTGGTGAAGGATGGTTGAGGTGGTGAGATGGTGAGGTGTTGAGGTGGTGAGGTGGTGAGATGGTGAGGTGGTGAGATGGTGAGGTGTTGAGATGGTGAGGTGGCGTGCGTAGGGGTGCGCCATGAGCTTCTTAAGGTAGTGGGGGTTGAGGGCGGTGCCTTTCTTGCGCAAGCCGAGCGTGTAGAGGTCGAAGAGGAGCATCACGAGCGAGGCTACGGGCGTCATGGCGAGGGGGAAGCCGCTTGTGATGTTCACCTTGTCGGCTTCGGGCGGCAGGCTGTGCATGATGGGCAGCAGTATGCTTTCGTCGCACATCACTATGGCTGTCTTGCGGCCGGCACGGTAGCGGTGGTTCTCGAGGAGCCAGTTGCTCGCGAAGCGCGCCTGCGCGTTCTCCGTGGGCGAGGAGATGAAGCGTATGCGTTTCGGTCGGCGCATGTTGGCGTAGATGTCGGGGTCGGTGTTGTCGAGCTCGTTGGGGAAGTCGGCGAGGTTGAGATTGGTTGGTGCACTTGAGACAAGTGCACCCCCTGGAAGTGCACCAACAGAACAGGTTGGCTGCGTGGGTATGGCAGGGATGCCATACCCTCCTACAAGTGCTCCCCCTGAGGGGAGCGGAGATGGTGAGGGCATGTAGTATTCGTCGAAGTCCCAGTAGAACTTCGCCTTGCCCTCCTTCATCAGTCGGCTGAACAGTACACGCTCCACTTTCTGCAGGAGGTTGAAGCCTACGAACAGATACTTGTCGTACTTCAGGTGGAGGGTCTGCTCGCTTGCCACTTTTCTGTATATGGCGCCTTCGTAGCCTATGCCCTGCTCGGTGAGGCGGCGGTTGTAGTCGTGGTAGATGTCGCCGAAGTGCGACCACAGACTGAGGAAGCGCTTCTTCAGTTCGGAGTCGATGTCGTCGCTGAAGTTGGCGAAGAAGCGCGCAAGCATCTCCTTCTGCTCGTCGTCGAGATAGGATATGTCGTCGAGCTCGTGAATGTCCTTAAGGTTGCAGAATATGCTGTCGGCGTCTGCCATGTTCTTGTCGATGTCGTCGAAGTCGGCAAGCAGCAGCTGTCCCCAGCCGTAGAAATGGTCGAGAGTCTCGTCGATGCCGGTACACTTGGTGAACGACTTGTGTATGTCGCAGATGAGCTTTATAGGGTCGGCGGTCTTGAGGTCGGTATGCTGGCGGAAGAGGTCGCTGATGGTGATGTAGGCAGGGCTCCATACGGGCTGACCCGCAAGGCGGGCAAGGTGCTCGTTGAGGAAGAGAGCGGCGCGCTTGTTGGGGAACACGACGGCGATGCGCGAGAGGTCGGTGCCGTACTTGCTGATTATATCTTCTGCGACGTATTCTAAGAATGTCTTGTTCATGTTGTCTTCTTTTATAGTTATACTTCAACGATGTTGTCCGAATAGACGTACCAGAGGTAGCCCTTCACGTGGGTGTAGCCCATGCTGTGCATGAGCGATATGTAGCGATGCACCTGGTCGGTGTGCTCGGGCTGCGGTTTGCCGAACTTGAAGTCGACGATCTGCACCTCGTCGCCGCGCTTCATCACGCGGTCGGGGCGGTGTTCCGTCAGCTTGTCGGTGTGTGGGTCGTAGCTTAGGATGGAACACTCGTTGAAGAGCGTCCAGCCGCCCCCGAACCACTCCTTCACCTTTGGGTTAGAGAAGCGCTTGTGGAGCATGTTCTTCAGTTTGTTCGGCGTGATGACGCTCTCGTCGAACAGACCTTCCATCTCCATGTCGTGCAGACAGCGGTCTACGTCGTCGGCGGTCTCGATGTTAGAGAACAGATAGTGGAGCAGCAGACCCGTCTTGATGTACGACTGCTGCTCTGCCTGCTCGTCGTCAGCCTCGTCGCTGATGAAGTCGCGACTCTTGTTGCTCTGCTTGAACTCTACGGTAGAGGCGTAGGTTTTCATCGGCAGCATGATGTTCTCCACGTGCGGCGTGAAGATGTTCGGCTCCTCAGCCTTTTTCTTCTCCTTGGTGGTGTCTATCTTGCCATAGTTCAGGGTGATATGTTGAGATGGTGAGGTGGTGAGATTGGTTGGTGCACTTGAGACAAGTGCACCCCCTGAGAGGTGTTCTTGCTCTGGCAAGCGGCAAAAGCCGAGCGGAGATGTTGAGGTGGTGAGTTTTGTTGGTGCACTTGAGACAAGTGCACCCCCTTTAAGTGCACCCCCTGAGGTGGTGGGGTCGCCTTCGAGCGAGCAGTCGGGCAGCTGCATGTTGCTTATCGCTTGCTCTATCACGTAGGAACGTAGCGATGTGTTGCCACGGCGTGCGAAAACAATGAGGCTGCGCTCGGCGCGGGTGAACGCCACGTAGAGCAGGTTGAGGTTGTCTACGCAGTTCTGCAGATGCTCCACGATGTAGTCGCGCTCGTATATAGTGCCCATCATCTGCTTGGCGCTGAAGTCTACCGGCACAAGCGGCAGTTCGTTGAACGGAGCCTCCGTAGGCTCGCACCATATAGTGTTGGTCTTCTCCATGCGCCAGTCGCAGAACGGAATGATGACGTGTTTGAACTCCAAGCCCTTACTCTTGTGTATGGTGATAAGGCGAATGCCGTCGATGGAGCGTGCCTGAATGGTGTTCGATGCGAAGTTCTCGTTCCACTCCTCAACGAAGTCGTCGAGTGTGGCTGTGTTTGAGGTGAGGAAACTGGTGAGGCAGTCGAAGAAAGCGTATACGTAGGCGTCTTCGCCCACGATGCGCTCAAGACTGAATATCTTGTAAAGACGTTCGGCAAGTTCGTAGATAGGCATCACGAGCAGTTCGTCGTTGTGGTCGCGGTAGCTGGCAGGCAACGCTTCCTCTACGCCCTCCTCGGTAGAAACCATGCGGTTGGCAGCTTCGAGGTCTACGCCCTTCACCTTCGTGAGGTAAGCCTTTGCGATGTACGCCCTTGTCAGCTTGTCGTCCTGGTGTGTCAGCGAGTGCATCGCCGCCACGAGGATGTTCAGTGCCGTAGAGTTGTCGAGACGGAACGCCTCGTCGGACACAATCTTCAGTTCGGGACGCACACAGGCGAAGTGCTCCGCAATCTGCTGTATGGTGTTGTTCGAGCGCACGATGATGGCTATATCAGAAGGGTCGGCGCCGAGTTCTATCAGATGGTCTACGGTCTCGACCGTCTTGTTGAGCGTGATGTCGGTGTAGTCGTCCTGCGGAAGCAGTTCGATGTGTACGTATCCGGTGTCCTCGCGCTTGTCGGGCACCTGCTGGCACACGTCGGCATACGCACTCTTCAGCTGTTCGGCAAGCTGCATGTCGTCCTCGCCGCAGCACTCCTTAAGGTCGTTGAACTCTATCTCGGCGGCACGCTCGAAGAAAGCGTTGTTGAAGTTGATGACACGGCGCGACGAACGGTAGTTGTGCGTCAGCGTGCGTATGTCGAGCATGTCGCTCATCTGCGGAAACTCGCCCTTGATGTTGTTCAGCATACGCCAGTCGCCCGAACGCCAGCGGTAGATGCTCTGCTTCACGTCGCCCACAATCAGGTTGCCGTGCTCTTCGCTGTGGCTCATGCACTCCTCGAGCAGCACCTTGAAGTTCTGCCATTGCACGGTGCTCGTGTCCTGAAACTCGTCGATCATCACGTTCTCCAGATGCGAGCCTATCTTCTCGAAGATGAACGGCGAGTCGGTGTCCTTGATGAGCGAATGGAGTAGGGTGTGGGTGTCGCTGAGCAGGAAGCGGTTAGCCTCGACGTTCATCTCGCGCACCTTCCGCTCAATGCTGTTGAGCAGGCGCAGCTGGTTGAGATGCTTCAGCGTGAGCACCGCCGATGCGTACATCTTCCAGTTGCTCCGGCGTGTAGATTCTGCCTTTTCGAGCAACGGCACGATGGTCTCCTCGGCGAAGTGGCGCAGTGATTGCGGCGAACTCTTCTTTGTCCAGCAGTCGGCAGAGGCTTCGTCGAGCGCCTTCTGCACTCTGCCCGTGATAATGCTCTCGTCGTATTGTCCGTTCTGCAGTTTGATGAAGTAGCCGGCAGGTCCCGACTTGCCGTAGCTAAGGTCGGTGATGTCAACGCCCTCCGTTTCGAGAGCCTCGAAGAACTCCGCCGCAACGCTTTTCAGTTCCGCTTCGGCTTCGTCGCGTATGGTTCTGATGCGCTTGGTGTACTGCTCGAAGAAGCCCTTCTCGTGCAGCAATGTGTTAAGCTCCTTGCTCTTTGTCTTGTAGAACTCGCGGAAGATGTTCTCGCCGAACGACTTTATGTAGCCGATGACGTTCCAGTTCTTGTCGTCGTCGATATTCTCCTTTATATAACCGAGAATCCACTTCAGTAGTTCGTCCTTCTCGCCCAGTTCGTCGATCATCTCATCGACGGCGATGCTCTCAATCTGTCGGTCGTTAAGCTCGATGCGCAGGTTGGCCGTGAGGTCGAGTTCGCGTGCAAGATTGCGCAGCACGCTCTGGAAGAACGAGTCGATAGTCTCGATGCGGAAGTAGCTGTAGTTGTGTACGATATTAAAAAGAGCGATCTTGGCGCGATCGGACATAAACTGTTCGGTCACACCAAGTTCGCTCTTTATCTTTTCTATATAATCCTTCGACTTCGGGAGCTGCTTCCATATACCATAAAGCTGACTGAGGATACGTGTCTTCATCTCCTCAGTAGCTTTGTTCGTAAACGTAACAGCGAGTGTCGAACGGAAACTCATCGGGTTCTTGATGAGCAACTTTATGTATTCTACGGATAGCGTGAACGTCTTTCCGCTACCCGCACTTGCTTTGTATACGGTAAGTGCTTTCTCTTCAGTCGGTGTCATAATGGATTGTTAGTCAATACGTGTGATAGTCATGGCGATGTCCTCAGTAGGACGGTCGGCGCGGTCGGTGTCGGCGTTCTGTATAGCGTCTACAACGTCCAGTCCTTCCTCTACCTCTCCGAACACGGTGTACTCGCCATCGAGGAACGGAGTGCCGCCAATGGTTGTGTAAGCCTCCATCTGCTCAGCACTGAAGCCCACGGGATTCTGCTTGCATATCTCCTTCGCCTCCTTCATAAGGCGCTCCTGCATCTCCTGCAGTCCGGCGCGGTCGCGGTTCTTGCGCATCTCCATAATCTCCTTCTTGTAGTAGGTCACAAGGTCGTTGAATGTGATGGTCTCCTGGTTCTGCTTCATCTGCTTCTCCATCTGCTTGAGCTGTCCCTGGTTGTACTTCTCGCCGAGCACGATGTAGAACTGGCTGCCGCTCGACTCCTTGTTTGGGTTCACCTCGTCGCCTAAGCGTGCTGCAGCAAGAGCGCCGCGCTTGTGGAAGTGAGCCGGTGTGAACTCAGCCTCAATAGTGTAGTCGGGTCCGCCTGCACCAAGCTGCTTGCCCTTCGGCGCATTCTTGCTGTCGGGGTCGCCTCCCTGCACCATGAAGTCCTTAATGACGCGATGGAATAGCGTTCCGTTGTAGAAGCCCTCTTCAACGAGCTTCAGCATATTGTCACGATGTTTCGGGGTGTCGTCGTAGAGGCGCACGATGATGTCGCCCTTCGGTGTCTCGATCTTTATCTTTGCCATTGTTATAATATATATGAGATTAGTATTTATATGCAAAATTAATTATAAATTCTGTGAATGACGAATAAACAATTGTGTAAAGCTATTGTTTGTCAGATTTTATTTTTACCTTTGTCTTCATATTAAATGTTTTTACAACATAGTAATTATGGAAGAAAAGTTCAAATTTACAGACGAAGAAAGGACAACGCTCCTTGAAATAGCCGAGCAGTTGAAGTCGCTGATGGGTGACGAGTATGCGGAAGAAGATGCTGTCAAGGTACGTGCCCAAATCGAATCAGAACTCCAAGAGAATAAGATAAATAGAGATGTTTTCGGGCTAAATCCTATACTTATGAGTTTTCGCACGGCTCTGCTCGAGCTCGAAGAAATAGGCATGAAGCGCGACTGCGTGCTGTCGATATTGCTATACAATAGTGTGGCGAACGAGAGTCTCACAATCGAGCAGATAGAGAAGGAATACGGTGCGAGCATAGCGCATATCATCCGTGGCCTTGTACGCATTCATGAGCTATACCGCAAGTCGCCGGTGATAGAGAGCGAGAACTTTCGCAACCTTCTGCTCTCGTTCGCCGAGGACATGCGCGTGGTACTGATTATGATATCGGAGCGTGTGGTGCTTATGCGCCATATCCGCGACACGGAGAACAGCGAGGCACAGCAGAAAGTGGCCGAAGAAGCGAGCTATCTGTATGCTCCGCTGGCACACAAGCTGGGCCTCTACAAGCTGAAGAGCGAGCTGGAAGACCTCAGCCTGAAGTATCTTGAGCACGACGCCTACTATATGATAAAGGAGAAGCTCAACGAGACGAAGCGCTCGCGCGACGCATATATCGAGAAATTCATAAAGCCTATCGCCGAGAAGCTCGACGCCATGGGCATAAAGAGCCATATAAAAGGCAGAACGAAGAGCATACACTCGATATGGCAGAAGATGAAGAAGCAGCAATGCGGATTCGAGGGCATCTACGACCTCTTCGCTATACGCATCATCATCGACTCGCCGCTGAGCGAAGAGAAGATGCAATGCTGGCAGACCTACTCGCTCATCACCGACATGTACCAGCCCAACCCGAAGCGTCTGCGCGACTGGCTCTCGGTGCCGAAGTCGAACGGCTATGAGAGTCTGCACATCACCGTGCTCGGTCCGGAGCAGAAGTGGGTTGAGGTGCAGATACGCACCGAGCGCATGGACGAGATAGCCGAGAAAGGTCTGGCAGCGCACTGGCGCTATAAGGGCATCAAGGGCGATTCGGGCATAGACGATTGGCTCAACAATATACGAGCAGCGCTCGAAGCAGGCGATAGCTTGCAGCTTATGGACCAGTTCAAGATGGATCTGTATGAAGATGAGGTGTTCGTATTCACGCCGAAAGGCGATCTGCTGAAATTTCCGAAAGGATCGACCGTGCTCGACTTCGCCTACCACATACACTCAGGCGTCGGCAACAAGTGTGTCGGCGGAAAGATAAACGGCAGAAACGTGTCGTTCAGAGAGGTGCTTCACTCGGGCGACACAATAGAGATTCTGACGCAGAACAACCAGACGCCGAAGCAGGAGTGGCTGAACATCGTGCAAAGCTCGCGTGCGAAGTCGAAGATACGCCTTGCGCTGAAGGAGCTGAAAGTGAAGGACGGAGTGTTTGCGAAAGAGATGCTCGAGCGCAAGTTCAAGAACCGAAAGATAGAACTTGAGGAGAGCGTGCTTTACCATCTCATCTCGAAGATGGGCTTCAAGGAGACTTCCGACTTCTACAGACAACTCGTAGACGAGAAGATAGACATCAACGATGTTGTGGACGGATACATAGCCGAGAAAGAACACGGCGCAAACCAGAAAATGGGCGCTGCGATACGTTCGGCAGAAGAGTTTGTGCTTGACAAAGACAATAACGCAAACAGCTTCCGCACAAAGTCGTCAGACGACGAGCTGGTTATCGACCGCAACCTTAAAGGCGTGGACTACTCGCTGGCACAATGCTGCCATCCTATCTACGGCGACCAGATATTCGGCTTCGTGACTGTGAACGGCGGTATCAAGATACATTGTCAGGACTGTCCGAATGCCCCCGAACTACGTAAGCGCTTCGGCTATCGAATAGTGAAAGCAAGATGGAGCGGCAAGGGAACATCGCAGTATAACATCACGCTGCGCGTTGTAGGAAACGACGACCTCGGCATCGTGAACAACATCACAAGCATCATCTCTAAGGAGCAAAAGATAGTGATGAAGTCGATAAACATCGACAGTCACGATGGACTGTTCAGCGGCAATCTGAACGTGCTGATTGACGACACGTCGAAGCTCGACGCATTGTTGAAGAAACTGCGCACCGTGAAGGGAGTGAAGTCGGTTACACGTTTATAAAGATAAAATTGTACTTTTTATATACAAAATAAAGCCTTGGTAAATGTACGTACATTCTTGTGTATGAATGTTTTACTAAGGCTTTATTAAATTTTTATATGATGCTTATTCGGCGATTGCAGCGTCAAGTTCCTTTATGCCTTTCGTGGTGCAAATACCGCGCAGATAAAGGAAAATGGTGTTGTGCATGATTGTAGTTATGCTATATTCTTTATACATTTGGGTTTCCATAGCGTAGTTGGCAGACGCAGAACTTGTTTTAAGAATAATGTCGAAGTTGATGTCCGAACGGAAGAACCCCTCTCTTACACCACGTCTGAAGAATAGCAAGGCGTTGTTGTGGCGTTCTGCATTTAACTGTTCGAGATATGCTACAACCTGCTTGTACTTGCGTAGTTCAACTAAGAATAAAGGAGATACGTCCGCAATAGCAAGTAGTTTCTTCTTGTAAAACTCGATAATGATATCCATCACACTATGATTCTTGTTCTGGCTATACTGCACCATGTGGTCGTTGAACTCCTCCTCATGAATACGCACTGCCTCAAGCAGAAGCTCCTCTTTGTTAGAGTAAATCTCATACAACGTGCGTTTGGATATAGCAAGAGCATTTGCTATGTCATCCATTTTTACAGACTTCACGCCTTTGTGTAAAAATTCTGTCATAGCAGCCTTTAGTATTCTGTTGCGCAATTCCAACTTATAGCATGTTTGAGAACTTTCCTTGTGCATAAATCTTTGTTTATAATATGATGAATATCGCAATAATTTTTCACAAAAGTATAAAAAAACTTTCAAAGTGTTGTGAGTTTTTATGTTATTTTAAATAAAACGGGCGAAACAATCTTTTAAGCAATGCTTTTAATCCAAGCTTTTTCAGTAATCTTGGAATATCTTTTTTAGTGCCTTATACAAAGGACTTTGGGAGAATTACCCAATTTTGAGGTAATGACTTGGCAACTGTACTATTTGCAATGCTTTGTCTTGATTTGCGTTTTAAGCAACTCATTTCATATGCAAAAGTATTTCTTTTTCTCGAAACATCCAATAAAATTATGTATCTTTGCAAATTGATTTGTATATGGCGTATTTGAAATACATATAAAAAAGAACAAGAAAATGGCAAATATAATATCTCTATTCTCAGGCTGTGGTGGATTGGATTTAGGTTTCGAGCAGGTTGGGGATTATACTACTGTGTGGGCAAATGATTTTAAGCATGAAGCTTGTGTGACTTTTAGAAATCATTTTGGGGATATTATAGTTGAAGGGGATATAGAACAAATTGACCCATATAATAATCCTACTATACCAGACTGTGATTTGATCTTAGGTGGATTCCCATGCCAAGACTTTAGTATCATATGGAAACAGCCAGGTTTGAATGGAGAACGTGGTAATTTATACAAGAGTTTTTTGCGTTTTGTGGATGCAAAGAAACCAAAGGCTTTTGTTGCCGAAAATGTCAAGGGCATTTTAACTGCGAATAAAAAAAAAGCAATAGAGCAAATAATTAAAGACTTTCAAGATATTGAGCCTGGTTATATAGTAAAGCCACGTCTTTATAATTTTGCAGAATATGGAGTTCCAGAATACAGAGAACGTGTCTTAATTGTCGGCATTAGAGTTGATACAGGATTTAATTTTGAGCATCCAAAGCCTACTCATGGAACAACGGAAGGACTAAAACCATTAGTAACTGTAGGGGATGCTTTTAAGGGCGTTGAAGATGTTGATGCAAATAATGAACCTATTCGTTGTACAGAAAGGACAAAAAAGATTATCAGTCTAATTTCCGAAGGTGGTAATTTTACTGATATACCACAAGATAGCCCATACTATGTAAAAGGCATGATTAGCCATGTTTATAGGCGCGTGCATTTGGGAGAACCATCAAAAACTATAATTGCTGCTGGTGGCGGGGGAACTTGGGGATATCATTATCCAGAGAACAGACCACTAACCAATAGAGAACGCGCAAGAATACAGTCATTTCCTGATGACTTTGTTTTTTATGGAAACACAACAGAGGTTCGTAGACAAATAGGAAATGCAGTACCTCCTGTTGGCGTTCATGCAATAGCAGAAGCTCTTAAACCTCTTTTTTTAGGGGAATATGAAAGGGTTGATTTAGAGAGAGAATTAGAAACTTTGAGAAATATGTCATTCAGTGAAAGATATCAATTAATACTACAATAGTGATGGACTTACTTTTAACTAAAAATCCTATCATTAATTCGTTACATGCTAATTGTATTAATGATTATACCTCAAAATATTTTGAGACTGCTACTCAATTGAATATAGCAACAGGTTTCATATCCAATGAATCCATTGCCGAATTAAGGCGATTGATTGAATATAGAAAACATACATTGAATCTGTCGTTATTTATTGGTATGAATTACATTGATGGTTTTACCAAATTGCAATATGATGCAGTTAAAGAACTTGGAGAAAAGCTAATAAAGAATGACTTGGGTAATGTGTATGTTTCCCCTAAAGCAATGTTTCATGGTAAAATGTATTCTTTCTTAAAAGATGGTGAATGTTTAGGTGCTTTTGTTGGTTCGTCAAATTTGGGCAGTTTTATTGGAACATCTCAAAATCTAATAGAATCAGACGTGTTTTTTGAGGCTGACAGTGGTCTGGGCATTCATAACAGAATAATAGAGATAACCAACATTTTAGGAGAATCAATATCTGATGCTAAACCAATAGAAAATTTTAAAGAACCTACAACTGCACTATTGGATGGTTTTGAGTATGTAGAAAAATTGAATAGAGAAGAAACAGCACAGTGCCTATTGAAAGGCTCTCAGAATGTAGTGAGAATCCCTTTGAAAACTGAAGATAAATCCAATCTTAACGCATATTTTGGAGCAGGAAAAGTGAAGGGTAGATTCAGTAGAAGAGATTATTATGAAGTTGAAATAATTATTAGCACTAAGATTCCAAATCGCTCGCTTCTGCCAAATAAAGAAGATGGAAATTTCACCGTTATAACAAATGATGGTTATAAATTTGAATGTGCTCGTCAAGGAGATTATGGAAAAAATTTCCGCTCTGCTCACGATTTGAAAATATTGGGTCGATGGATAAAAGGACAAATGGAGAATGCAGGTGCTCTCAAATTAGGAGATAAGGTAACAGAAGAAACTTTAAGAAAGTTCGGTAAAAGTTCTTTGGTCCTAACTCAATCTGTAGATAAAGATTTTTGGATTTTAACTCTTGAGTAAAATATGACTTATCTCGAAACATATACAAGTTCTCTGAATAATTCATCGCTATCAGATTCTATTACGACTACAGCCAAATCTGTTGTAAGTAATATAGAAAGCAGATTCGATTTTACAGAGCCATTAACTGGATTGTTATTGGGTAATGTACAAAGTGGGAAAACAGGTCAAATGTTGGGTGTAATTTCTCATTTAGCAGATAAAGGTTATCGTATATTTCTACTTCTGACAACAGATAATATTGATTTGCAGAGACAAACGTATAATAGAGTAAAGAGTGCTTTGACATCATTTACTGTACTATCAGAAAGTGATGTTGTATTATTTAATCCACATAATCTCATTAAGCCAATAGTCATTGTCCTTAAAAAGAACGCAAGTGTATTACGGAAATGGGGGAATCTATTAATGACATATCAACTTAATACAGGGTTGTGTTTAACAATATTTGATGATGAAGCAGATGCAGCAAGTTTAAATACTTTAGTAAACAGAAACAGAACAAGTACCATAAATAAACATTTGCAAAAAATAAAAGACACCGCTTCGTCTTCACTGTATTTAGAAGTTACAGCTACGCCACAATCAATTATATTACAAACTGTAATGTCTGGTTGGAAACCTGCATTCATTAATTATTTTAAACCTGGCAAAGATTATTTGGGTGGAAATTTCTTTTACTCAAATCCGACCTCGTATTGCATAAGATTCACATCTGAGAATGAATTAGACGAAATTAGCGAAGATGGGGATATTTTATGTCCAGAAGGCTTGAGAAAAGGTATAGTTTCTTTCTTAGTCGTATGTGCGTATAAGAAAATCAAAGGTGAAACTAATTGCAACTTTATGATTCATCATAGTGTACGAATATCCATTCATAAGAAATTTGTGGAATGCGTGCAAGAGTATTTGAATTTATTACAACAATCTACCTCAGATAAGGGATTCCTTGAGCAGTTAAAAGAAACATGGACTGATTTACAACAAACAAAACCAGATTTACCACATTATGACGATATATATGAGCAAATTGTTGAGATTTTAGATAATACGCTGATTTGTGTCATCCCTCTCAACTCTAAAAGTTTTATCTGTAGAGATTCTAACAATCCAGACGCATTAGATTTATCAAAAGGATTCAATATCGTTGTTGGAGGTAACACTTTAGGACGTGGAATCACATTTCCTCATTTACAGACCGTGTATTATTGTCGTTCATCCAAAATGCCACAAGCTGATACATTTTGGCAGCATTCGAGAATTTTTGGGTATGATAGAGAAAAAGAATTAGTTAGAATTTATATACCAAGAACATTACATTCTTTATTTGTTTCATTGAATGAAGCTAATGAAATTCTAATCAAGCAAATAGAAAACGGGATAGAAAACATACAAGTTATTTATCCAAATGGAATAAAGCCTACAAGAAAGAATGTACTTGATAACCAGTATTTAAACATGATAGTGGGAGGTGCTAATATGTTTGCTAACAATCCCATATCTCAATACACTAAAGATATTGATAGTATAGTGGAGCAATATATTAACACAGAATATTCAGATGTTTCAGCAGAAATACTAATCAAAATATTAAAACTGACAGGCAGTTCAGTGCATTCGGATTTTGATAGCAACAAATATATTGCTTGTATCAAAGCCCTTCAAGAAAAACGGCCAACGATAAAGTATCGTCTAATTGTTAGAACTAATCGTGACATAAGTAAAGGTACAGGAACTTTGTTATCCCCTACTGACAGACGGTTAGGAGATAGCTTTAAAAACGATATAACATTGACTATTTATCGTGTAAATGGTTCTACTGATAAAGGATGGGATGGTTCTCCTCTTTGGATTCCTAATATAAAATTTCCAGACGGTATATGTTTTTATAACATTGATGAGTAATAACTTTTAGAAAAAATCGCCCTTGCAATATATACTATGGTAAGGGCGATTTTATTATACCTGATTTACAGTTTAATACTCCGATTTTGTTTTCTTTTTGGCATACTCAGAGCTTCCATAAACTCTTCTTTCTTTCGTCTGAACCAACTGATGTGTGAAACACCGTCTATGTTGAGATTGAAATAGCCATCCTTATCCTCTTTTAGTGAACATATTGTTTTGTCAGCCCTGAAATGTTGGTTAAACTCACGGGAATACAGTTCGCCTTTAATGGAGACATCTTTGAATGTGCATAGTTTCCTAATAACGGCATCGCCAAAGTTCAGCGTATCACGCAAGAATTTAATGGTCGGCATCATTTTTTCCACATAAGGGAAGTAGCGTTTGACAAAATCCACAAACTCAGACAGTTTGCTGTTCTGCTGTTCATAAGCTGTTTTTATCTCTTGTATCTGCTTGGCTTGTTGATGCTCCCTCTGTCGGGCTTCCTCTTCAAGTTCAAGTATGCGGTCTTGTAAATCCTCGTTCCTGCGTTCCAATGCTTTCACCTTGTTACTCCCGAAAAGAGAAACCACACTTTCGGCTATGTTGGCTGCTGCTGTTGTGGCTGCGCCTTTCAGCTTCTCGGTCTGTACCTCTTTCTTGGCTCGTTTGAGTTCCTGTTCGGCCTCGGCTTTCTTCTCCTGCAATAGTCTGGTTTCGGTTTCAAGGGTTTCATTTTTCTTTTTCAAATCCCGATAATACTGCATGGTGGTGGTGTGCCGTGCTTCCGAACCCCGTACCCCACGCTGCAATCCGTATTTCGCCATCACCCTTGCGTAATTGTCGTGGTAGGCGACCAAGGTCTGGCGGTTGAACAGGTCATCGGCACACAAACGGACGGAATTTGTTTTCTTGCGGTACTTGCGCTTACCGTCCGTCTGCTCTTTCTTGGCTTTGCGCCTTTCACCCGTCACGATGGGAACAACGGCTGCGTGGATGTGCGGAGTCTTCTCGTCCATGTGCAGATGTGCGGCAACCACATTGTCTTTGCCGAATGTGGCTTGCAGCCATTGGATGCTGTCGTTGCACCATTCATCGAGTTCTCTTTTTTCCTGTATGTTCATCATGTCCTCGTGCGTACCCGACAAAACCACCCGAACGACACGGACTTGGTCGTGCGTGATTTTCCGTCTGATGCCTGCCGTGTTCAGCCTGTGGGCAATCGCTTCATCCCTGCCGTGAACGCCATCAGGGTATTCGACAAGCACCCTGTTCAGATGTGTTCTTGTCGGGTCTGCGTTTTTAGGTATTATCTTTCTCTCTATATGGTCGGACTGCGTGGTGTCCGATGTACC